>Ga0172365_10002809_pt1 | contig 12919 bp, 12 predicted proteins | sample LakKivSesite48cm_FD_114535 | JGI IMG/M metagenome (GOLD analysis project Ga0172365, IMG submission 114535) | Sediment microbial communities from Lake Kivu, Rwanda - Sediment site 48cm | ecosystem: Environmental > Aquatic > Freshwater > Lake > Sediment | place: Rwanda: Western Province, Lake...
CGCCAAAATTCCGGCCGGCCACAAGAATATCCCCGGGGGCGGCCTTAGTCGGGAAATCCTTCCAGCCTTCGAGGTTCCCCAGGGCATACTTCCCCATCTCGGAAACCTCGGTGATGTGAAGGAAGGCGTTGTGATAGATCTGGTCGGTGTCGATGTCCTCGATCAATTTCCCTCGCCTATCGAGGAGAACCCAGATGCGACCGCGATGGGTTGTCTTTTCCATCTTACAAATCCTCGGGACTGGCGATCTGCCCCAGCACGCAGGAAGCCGCTACGACAGCCGGGCTGGCCAGGTAAGTCTCTCCCTTGCCCTGCTTGCCGGCGAAATTCCGGTTCCCGGTGCTGATCTGCACTTCGCCTTTTCCCGTCAACCCGACATGGCCTTCGGCGCAGCCGCCGCAGCCCGGGTTAACGATGATGGCGCCGCTCTCGAATAAATCCTGGAGAATGCCCCGGGCCAGGAGCTCCTGATAAACGCGCCGGGTCGCCGGGACAACCTTGAGCATGACGCCGGCCTTAACCTTGCGGCCCTTGAGGATTCGCGCCGCCTCGACCAAATCCTCTGTCCGGCCGTTGGTGCAGGAGCCGACAAACCCCGAGTTTAGCCTGACTCCGCGGAGCTCGGCCACAGGCCTCACGTTTGTCGGAGAGGGCGGCGCAGCCACTTGGGGCGGCAAACCCTGAATGCTGATCTCGACCGTTTCAGCGTAGCAAGCGTCCCCGTCCGCAACAAAAGGCGAGAACGGCGCTCCAGCGAAACTCTCTATCTCTTTTCTCGCCCCGTCATTATGCTGGGGAATAAACCCGATGATTCCAGCCATCTCGGTGACCATGCTGCAGAGCGTCAGCCGGCCGGCCAGCGACAGCCCGGCAGCGGCCTCGCCGTAGAACTCGGCCGCTTTCAAGGCGAGCCGCTTTGTCCCCAATTCTTTGAGAAGAAAAAGCGTCAGATCCTTGGCCGATGTCGGCTTCCTTAACGTTCCCTTGATGACGACTTTTACCGTCTCCGGCACTTCAAACCAGGTCCGGCCGGCGCGGAAAGCAAACGTCATATCGACATCGCCCATGCCCTGACCGAAGCTCCCGACGGCTCCCAGGATGTTCATGTGGCTGTCTGTGCCCGCGACTGTACTGTCAGGCAGGGCCAGGCCTTCTTCCATAAGTACGTGAGTGCCGATACCCTTATCGACGTCAAAAACCTTGATTCCGTGCTTCAGGGCGAAAACACGGCAGGCCTGCTGATTATCGGCGTAGCGAAGAAGGCAAGCCGGAGCGCATAAGTCGAAGGTAAAAAATGTCTTTGTCCTATCTGCGAGCGGCGCATCTCCGTATTCCCGCTCATAGTTTTTAACCACGTTGGGCCCGCCGAAATCACGGGCCGAGCGGATATCGAGGTCCATCCAGACGATGCGGCCAGCCAAGGCCTCGTCCCGGGTGTGCGCCTGGATGATTTTCTCGACAATGGTCTTTCCCACGATGCCAGCCCTCCCTTAGAGCTTTTCTGCGACTGCTCGGGCGACGTCGAGAGACGAGGATGTCCCGCCCATATCGTATGTCCTGACCTTTCCCTTCCCGATGACACCAGCGATCGCGGTTTCCAGACATCCTGCTTTGTCCGCCTCGCCCAGCCACTCTAACATCAGCTTGGCGGCGAGGAACATGGCAATCGGGTTGACCTTATACTGACCGGCGTACTTGGGCGCTGAACCATGCGTCGGCTCAAAGACAGCATAGGAGTCGCCGATATTCCCGGCCGAGGCAAAGCCTAGGCCGCCGACGAGCTGGGCGCTCAGGTCGGAGATGATGTCGCCGAAGAGGTTTTCCGCGACCAGGATGTCGTAATCGTGCGGATTTTTGACCAACCACATGCACATAGCGTCGACATTGGCTTCCTTGAAAGCAATCCCGGGATACACCCTGGCGATCTCCCGGGCCACGGCCAGCATCAGCCCGCCCGTCTCGCGGAGCACGTTGGGCTTCTCGACGATGGTCACCGAGCGGCGGCCATGCTTGCGGGCATACTCGAAAGCAGCCCGGACGATCCGCGAACAGCCCTTTTTGGTCATGATCCGGGTCGAAAGGGCGATCTCCTCGAGCGGGGTGTCCTTAAAAGCTTTCATCTTGGGATGGACAAGAAGTGCATCCCGGACAGGCTGGGGAAGGGGGAAAAATTCCACTCCGGCGTACAGGCCTTCGGTGTTTTCTCTGAAGATGACGAGATCGATGTTGTCGCGGTAATTGAGCGGGTTGCCATGATAAGCCTTGCAGGGCCTGAGGTTGGTGTAAAGGTCGAACTCCTGGCGCAGCCGGACGATCGGGCTGAAGTAGGAAAGACCCCGGCCGCGGAGCGCCGGGTCGAGTTCGGCCGCTGCCTCCTCCTTCGGCTTCGAGGTGATCGCGCCGAAAAGACAGGCGTCTGTCTCCTTGAGCATCTTGATGGTGCGGTCGGGAAGGGGGTTTCCCTCCTTGCACCAGAACTCCCAGCCGATTTCCCCGTAAACATACTCGGCGTCGACCTCAAGTTTCTCGAGGACGATCATGGCCGCTTCCATGACGTCTTTTCCGACTCCGTCTCCAGGCAGCACCGCAATTCTAAACTTCGTCATTTCTATCTCTCGCTCCTTTCCTTAGGCGAAGACAATTTAGCATATTTGTCTGAAAAGAAAAAGGAAGACCGGCCCTGAATCAGGGTTTCTCCAGCACCTTATAGATCCAGACGCGTTCCGGCTTTTTCTGGCCGATCACCTTCACAAAGCCGAGTCCTTCCGCCTGGACGCCCTCAGCGGCGAGGCCTTTAATCGGGAAGTCCGTCGTGATGAGGACCCATTCCGGCAGCACTAAAAGAACGAACTTCTCCCTGCGGACATAATCCATCACCTCTTCATAAGGAGCATAGGGGATGTTCTGGATACAGTGTTCATAAGGGTTACCGTCGTAAAAATAGTAAGGGATGTGCGGCCCCCAGGTCAGGATTCTCGTTTCCTGGGGAAAATTCTCTTTGAGAAAAAGGCCGGCCTCTTTTTGCACGACCGGGTCGTTTTCCCAGGCGAAATGCCGGTCGTGGCGGGCCCAGCTAACTGTGCGCATGATGAAGGAGGTTACGATGAGGAAAGAGAGGACCGGCCAGGCCGTGAGCCGGCGGCGCTTGAATAATGCGGCGATACTTCTTTCCAGATAAATGAGGCCTGCGGCCGTGAAAATAATCGAGATGATCGCTAAGGGAACAACAAACCTGTCCAGGACAAAAACCAGAAGCCAGGAGAGGGAATAGACCAGCAGAGTTAGGATGAACAGTGAAGCCCAGGGGCGTGTCTTTTTCGAGAGAAGGGTTCCGAGGATTCCCAGGAAGAGAAGCCCGGCCGCCATTTTGCGGTGCAGAGGGACCCCTTTCGTCGGAGCGAGAACGGTGGCATAGGAACGAAGAATTTGAGAGGCGTTGAACTTCATCCGGCCGATGACCCGCGCTTTGTTCTCCCAGAGAAATGGCCAGAGAGACGTCTTTTCCTGCCAGAGGTTGATAAATTGCCCGTTCTCAAAAGCATTGAGGAATTTCTCTGCTTCGCCGCGATCATAAGAAAGCACTCCCATCCTGATGTTGATAGCGGCTTTTTCCCCGAAACCAAAATGCCATTTCCCCAGGTAGTGATAGATCAACACGGCCCGAGAGCAAAGGCAAATGAGGATTACTCCGGCGAAAAGGAGCGCTCCTTTGAGGACTTTACTGATCGAAATGTGCTTGAGCAAGCTCCGGACAAGAGCGACGACGATAAAGAGAAAAGCAGGGGCCTGGATTTCCGGACGGGTCCAGAGCCCGACGCCGACGAGAAGCCCGAGCCAGAGCCAACGTTTCCACTGGGCCGGAGATTTGATCAGGCGGATTCCCAGCCATAACGCCCAGGCCAGGAGAAAAGTAAAAAAAGACTCAGTATAGAGGAGAACAGAAAACCGAAGAAGGTAGGGCTGGGCGGCAACAAGAGATGCTGCGACCAAACTTGTCCGGGCACTCAGGAATTCGCGCGTGATGAGATAAACCGGAACTACAGTCAGGGATCCGAACAGGGTCGCAGCCAGGCGCCCGGCGAATTCAATGTCTTGGACGAGAAAATCAAAGACTGCGATGACCAGGGGCCAGAGGTTGCTCCAATATTCATTGGCCGCGCCCAGGAAATTCCCGTCATGGGAAATGAGCCTGGCCAGAGCCGCGTAGTGGATTCCATCTCCTTCGATGATATGATGGTAGCGATAGAGCAGGAAACGTAAGGCCAGGGCCAGCAGGACCAAGAAGGCCAGAAGCCAGCCCGGTTTTTTAGGGGCGCCCTCCTCTTCCGTCAGCCCGTCAAGGATTTCTTGTCCCCACATGGTTTATCCCAATCTTTTCATTTGGTCATGGATAATTCAAGTTAGCGTTCTGTTTTGATTGCTTTTTTATGAGGGAGAACGCTTTACTCAAGCGCTTATCCCAAGTTTCTTTTTGGTGTACTCGATGAGGCCTCCGGCCTCGACGATACCGAGGACCGGCTCGGGGAGGGGGAAGAAGTCGAAGACGCGCGAGCCGGAGACGATCTTCCCGGCGGCGAGATCGATTTCAATTTCATCGCCCGCCTGGAGAGCTCCCACAGCTTCCGGGCACTGGAGTACGGCGAGCCCTAGATTAATGGCATTCCGGAAATAAATCCGGGCGAAGGATTTAGCCACGACGGCCTGAACACCGGCGTGTTTCAGGCACGCTGCAGCCTGCTCCCGCGAGCTTCCGCAGCCGAAATTCCTGCCCGCCACGATGACATCACTGGGCCTGACGTTTCGAGCAAACGCGGGGTCAAGGTCTTCCAGGGCATGGCTGGCCATCTCTGCTGGCTCCATGAGTTTATAAGTGTACCGTCCCGGAAAAATAACGTCCGTGTTGATGTTATCCCCGTACTTCCAGACTTTCCCTTTTTTCCCTTTGCTCATAGGCATTTCCTCGGGTCGGTGATCTTGCCCTCGAGGCTTGAGGCAGCCGCTGTAGCGGGCGAAGCCAGGTAAATCTCGGAGTCGCGGTTTCCCATGCGGCCGCGGAAATTGCGGTTGGACGTGCTGATAACCGCTTCCCCGGCTGCCAGCAGGCCCTGATGGGCGCCCAGGCAGGGGCCGCAACCGGGATTAAGGATGACACAGCCCGCTTCGGCGAAAACTTCCAGCAAGCCCTTGCGCATGGCCTCAAGATAGACTTCACGTGAAGCCGGGAGCACAAGCGTCCGGACGGCCGGGTGGATTTTCTTTCCTTTAAGGATGGAAGCTGCAGCCTCGAGGTCCTCGAGCCGGCCGTTTGTGCAGGTCCCAATAAGCGCCTGGTGGATGATCTTCCCCTCGACTTCGCTAACAGGCCTGACGTTATCCACGGTGTGAGGGCAAGCCACCTGCGGCTCGAGCGCCGAAAGGTCATACGGGAGGACCGTTTCATATTCGGCGTCTGGGTCGGACCTGAGGATTTCGAACTCAGCTCGGGCGCGCAGCCGTAACCATTCGAGAGCTTTGTCGTCGGGCTCGAAATAGGCATTCTTGGCCCCCATCTCGGCGGCCATGTTAGCCAGAGTCATCCTCGAGGCAATGCTGAAATCCGTCGCAGCCGGACCGCCAAACTCCACGGCTTCGTAGTTGGCCCGGTCAGCGCCGTGGTCGCCGATGACCCTAAGGATGACGTCCTTGGCGTAAACACCCGAGGCCAACGTGCCCGAAAACTCGACCCGCAGCGTCTCCGGCACCCGCAGCCAGATTTCGTCCGTGGCCCAGATGCTGGCTGCCTCGGTCCGGCCGATGCCCGCGGCGAAAGCGCCGAAGGCACCGTAGGTTGTCGTATGGGAATCCGCGCCGACGATGACTTTTCCAGGCAGGGCGAACCCGGCCTCGCTCAGCACCTGGTGGCAGACGCCGTGCTGGATGTCGAAGAAGTTCGGGATGCCCTGTTCGGCGACGAACTCGCGGATGGTCTTGTGGTTCTGCGCGTACTTCTCGTCGGCGGCCGGGACGATGTGGTCCAGGATGACGATAATCTTCTCGGGCGCTTTAACCCGGGCGACGCCGATTTTCCTGAACTCACCGATAACAGCGGCGGAGTTGTCATGGCTGAGGCAGTAATCGGGCGAAACAGTAACAACCTCGCCTGCGCGGACAGCCCTTCTGGCCTTTTTCCCCAGAATTTTCTCTGACAGCGTTTTACCCAACCAACCCTCCGTATTCCAGGCGCTCATCATCTATCATTACTTCAACATAGGAAGCGAGAGGGTTGCGTGGCGAGGAAGCCCCTATGAGTCCCGAGCGGGCAGGGATTCTCTCCGCAGGAGAGAAGAGCGAGGGACGAATGGGAGCTGATTTTCCTCGCCGGGGAAAACGAGCGTGCTGACGAACCACCAACCCTCGCACTCCCATTCTCATTTAGCCCCTTAGAACATCGAAATTGACGAAGTCGGCGTGGTTGACGATAATCGCCTCGATGGTCCGCCGGGAGCCGTCGCCCTCCTTGGAGTGGGCAGCAATAATGTGGATGACTTCCCGGGGCAGGCCGTGCTGGAAGGCGAAAGCAGCGCCTGAAATAGGATGGCGCAGGAGCTCCCCTTCCCCGCTCTTAACGAATTTATCGTCTTTCCTCTCATACTCAAAGAGCTTGCCGACATCGTGAAGAAGGGCGCCTGAGAGAAGGTGATCGCGATGGAGGTGGACTTTCTCTTTGTACTCTTCCATCAACACCTCGGCGATCCGGAGCGCTGTGAGCGTCACCGTCCTGGTGTGCTCGATGAGGTTCACGTCTGTTTGCGGAATCAGGAGCGTGAAGGGCATGTCTTTGAGGTCTTCGACTGTCCAGCCGCCCTTTTTCAGGGCTTCAACCCAGACAGTGCTCGTCTTCTCCCGGAGCTCAGGGTCCTGGATAAGCCGAAGCTCCGGCAGCAGCCTTTCGATCTCGTTTTTCATTCATAACTCCCTTCCCGTCGGGCCATCGTATTCAAAATCCGAGGGGTGGATCTTGCGCATCGGCCGCATCCGGGTTTTTTCTTCATGGATGTGGGCAACTAATCCGGGAACGCGGGCGATGATGAAAAAAGCGTTGCCGATTTCGGCCGGGATGCCCAGGTCGCAGAGGAGCGCGGCGATGGCGCCGTCCACGTTGATGGGGAGGGTCTTACCGAGGCTCTCCTTCAAAACATTCTCGATAAGCCGGGAGATCCGGACGTGCCGGCCAGCCAGGTTTGACTCCTCGGCCAGCGCAAAAAGCTTGGTTGTCCTCGGGTCCTCGGTGTGGACGCGGTGGCCAAAACCGGAGGCCCGCTTTCCTCTGGCTTTCATCTCGGCCAGGACCTCTCTGGCAGCTTCGTCTTCAGCGATCTTCTGTTCGTCTGCTCTTTTGGCCACGGCCTGGAAGAGGCTCATTCCCTCCTCGATGGCGCCGCCGTGAAGCCGGGATATGGCCAGGACTCCGGCCGCGATGGCGGCGTGGAGCTCGGCGCCGGTCGAGGCAACCGTGCGCGCTGTCAAGACTGACGGCGGGCCGGCGCCGTGGTCGACGGAGGAGACAAAAATGGCATCGAGGAGCTTCCCCACTTCGGGCGAAGGCAGTTCGCCCTGGAGTACAAGATAGATAGCTTGAGAGAAAGAGATTCTGCCCATCAGCTTGTCGATCGGATAGCCCCGCAGCCGGACTTTATTAGGTTCAACGCTCGTGATCGCCGTCTTCCAGTGAAGTTCTTCGCTCATTTTGCTTCCCTCCATAGGTTAAGAACGCAGCCGTTCAGCCCAGGAGCTCCACAGCCTTCCTGGAAATATCAGAGATGGACTCGACGACCTGGGCTCCGACCTCCCGCAGCCTCGTGACTTTGGTTTCATAGGAGCCGCGCGAGCCCTCGACGATGGCTCCGGCATGAGAAAACCGCGTCCCGGACTTGGCCGCCTTGCCGCCGATGTAGGCGATGAGCGGCTTGGTGAATCTTCTCATCTCGATGAGGTCGGCCAGGCGCTCTTCCTGAGTCGTTCCGATTTCGCCGAAGATGACGGCGAGCTTCGTCTCTGGGTCCCGCTCGAAAAGCTCCATGACCTCGGGATGGGAGAGGCCGACGATGGCGTCCCCGCCGACGTGGATGATCGTGCTCTGGCCGACCCCCGCGCAGGTGAGATAATAGGAAATGGCCGAGGTCATGCCGCCGCTCCGGGAGCTTACCCCGACCGGCCCTGGCCTGAACCATTCCCTGGCCCGCTCGGCGCGGCCGCCGATCATGCCCAGGACCGCCTGGCCAGGGCTGACCAGGCCGAGGGTGTTGGGGCCGACGAAGCGTGCTCCCTTCTCGCCAGCCAGAGCGGCGATCTCGAGGACGTCATGGATGGGCACGCGGTCCGGGACGATAACCAGGAGTTTCACGCCGGCGTCGATGGCCTCGAGGGCGGCATTCTTGACCAGGGTAGCAGGGACAAAGATGACGCTGGCGTCGATAGGCCCTGCCTTCTCCCAGGCCTGAGCCACTGAATCAAAAACCGGCACGCCGTAAACCTCCTGGCCTCCCCGGCCGGGCGTCACGCCGGCAATGACCTTCGTTCCGTAATCCTTCATCAGCCGGGCGCGGACCATGCCCTCTCGGCCGGTGATCCCCTGGATCGCCACCCGCGTCGTCTCGTTTACCAGGATGGCCATATTCTCTACCCTCGCGACTTCATGTCGATCCCTTCGTTCAGCACCTTCCAGCGCCACGAGTTATGTCCGATTCTCGAGGCGCTGATTACAGCTCCGAAAAATCTATTAATTACACAATTTATAAAATGACAATAGATGGGTGGCGGCCTGAGCGCCGCCTACATCTTATCAAATTACATACTGCGTTTCTACTACTTTTCCTATAGTTTCTATAGCTATAATAGAGTTTATTTGTCATCGCCACTTACTGTCTCTGCCGGCGATAATTTTATTCCGATACTCTTTCAGCCCGGGGATGGGAAGATGGATGACGATGGCGCGTTGCTCGTGGAAGGCGCAGAAGATCTCGCAGGCGAGGCACTCGGTGCATTTGCCGCGCCTGGCATCGTCAGCCGGGATAGCCAGCCCAGGCTTTTCGTCCTCTAGCTTCAGGACCTTCGCGGCGCAGGCTTCGATGCAACCTCGAGTCCTGCAGGCAGGGCACTTTCCATGGTCGATGGACAGCCGGCCGGTCAAGGTCTCGAAAACATAATCCTTGTCAGGGACTGGAGCCTCGACCATCGGTTTCACTTCATGGCTCAGGGACGGGTTCCTGGCGACAAGCTCCTCCAGCCTTCTGGCGCAGAACTCCGGCGAATCGTCGCGGCCGTAGCCTTCAACAGTCGCCGGAATGTTTTTAAGATAAGCCTGGAGTATCTCGATGGCTTTCTCCTCAAAATTCCCGCCCAGGCGAATGACGGCCGGAATATCCAGCCTTTCCTCATGGAAAGCTTTGACCAGGCCGCGGGCCGAATGGTACTGCTCCTGGCTGGCCACGCCCGAGCCCGAGGCGAAATAGCCCTTGATGCCCGGCTGGGAAAGGATGATTTTGGCGGCTCGGTAGACCTTGCTGGCCGGTGGGTTGCCGCTCGTGTCGCAGTAGTTGGCCAGCTTGAACCCGCGCTTGAGCACGGCGTCCATGGACATCATCGAACCGCCGCCGCCGGCGCCGTGGAAGCCGATGGCTTTTTCAGCGCTGCTAACCGTCTCGACCATCTGGAAGAAATAAAAAGTGCCCCGGTAATCCTTCTCCTCGACCCTGTAAGCGATTTTCTCCAGCTCGGTCGGCGGCCGGTCAAACTCCCGGGCGACTTCGATGCCGATCTCCGGATGCCTGAAAACGGCATAGTCATCGACAACGGTGTGGCAGTCGGCCGCATAGACGGCGTCGTCTTCCGTCAGGACAAGAGGGTTAATCTCCACCGACCGAGCATCGCTCGATTGGGCTACGGCATAGAGCCGGGTCAGGAGGTCGGACAGCTTAGCCAGAATGCTCCCGCTGATCCCGGCCTTGATGAGCATGTTCCGGGCCTCATATTCGGGAAAACCCTTGAGGACGTCGATCGGCTGCCGTACGACCTTCTCGGGATGCAGCCGGGCAATCTCCTCGATGCCCGTCCCTCCGACAGGGCTGAAGATGACGAGCGGGCGTTTCAAAGCGTCATCCAGGACGAGCCCGGCGAAATACTCAGCTCTGATGGCCAGCTTCTCCTCAACGAGAACTTTATCGACGATGAAATTCCCGACCTTCATCCCCAGAAGCTGGCGTGCTTTTTCTTCGGCTTCGGCTGGCGAAGCGGCAAATTGAATTCCTCCCAGCTTGGCCCTTCCTGTTACCCACACCTGGATCTTGAGGACGACGGGACGGCCGATCTTTTCGGCAATCTGGCGAGTTTCCTCAGGTGTGGCAGCGACTCCGCCCTCGGGGACAGGAATACCGCCCTGTTTGAGGAGAGCCTTGCTCTGGTATTCAAAAAGCCTGGCCATTCTCGCTCATCCTTTATGGGTTATATTATGGAAGAAGGGAAAACAAAGTCAACGGGAATCAGGCCCAGGAAGAACCAAGATATTGAAAACAAAAAAGGGGAGAGGAAGGGTTGCTTTCTCTCCCCTGCTTAAGAATGTGTCTATTAGGCTTATCTGTCTGTCTTCGTTTGTTTACTCGAGCCAGATTTTGACCGTCTCGTCGTCTTCGTAAACTTCGATGAGGGCCATTGGACCCATCGCCTTGAGCTCCTTGAACACAGCCGCGATGTCGATGTCGCAGTCGCTTTCGCGAATCCGCAGATGCTTATCATCGGCGCAGCGCAGGAAAATCTCGACAATGGCGATGGGCATGGTCACCTTGACCTTGTCTTTGCCCGTTTTGTTGTCACTGACGAGAATTTTGAACCACTTGACTTCTTTCCCCGCTTCGTAGGCCGGGTTCTCCTTGACGGCTTTCTTGATGGCCTGAAGGTCATCGCGGCTGTCCGCTAAAAGATAAGGCCCAAGCAAAAAGGCTGCCACCATTACCACTAAGATCGCGGTTGATGTTTTTTTCATGTTTTTCCTCCTTTATCGGGAATTTTTCATTCTCGGTCGATCCAGATTTTGATCGTCCTTTCTTTTTCTCTGATTTCGATGATGCTTCCCCTGGTCCGGGTCAGCTCATCAATAATTTTGTCCAGGTCATATCCTTCGGATCTCAGGGCCGACCTATCTTTGTCCGGGATGGCGCTCAGAGCCAAGTCGGCCAGAGCCCAGGGGATATTGATCGAAAGCTCCGGCTCCTTCTGGCCTTCGACATAAACCCGTATTTTTAAAATCCTGACTCTTCTTTCCTCCTTCCCTCTTTCTACTTCCCTGAGCGCATCCGGGGAGATGCGGAGCAGGGCGATCTTGGCGCGATCCTGGAGGTCAAGGTCTTTTTCCCCGGCGATAATCTCTTTGAGGACGGGGATCGCTCGGGAGGCGGCCTGCTTGTCCTTGACCAGGCTCAGCTTAAAGGCCGCATAATACCTGATCACCCGGTTGGAGCTTTCGAGCCTTGCCTCTATTTCTTCCACGTACTGTTTCGTTCCTCGGTTATAAAGGTCATAGGCTAGATCGATAATGGAGGTCTCGGCTTCCTCGACCAGGCTGGTGTTTCTGTCCTTGCAGCGCAGATAATTTTCGTAGGACGCCAGGGCTTCTGTTTGCTTTCCTCTCTGTTTGCCGAGGCACTTGGCCCGGTAGAAAACGGCCTGGCAGACGAGGGGACTGGAGGGATAATCCTGGAGGAATGCCTCCAGTTTCTTCTGGGCCTCTTCCCATTTCTCGTCAAACAGGAGAATCTTGGCCTCCTGGAAAGCTTTTTCCTCTGCCGAGGGCTGGGCTGCCGCCCGGACCCAGAGGAGGGCGGCCAAGACTATTCCAAGAAATAAGGCGGTTTTTTTCACCTCAGACCTCGCTTTTTTGGAGTTCTTTTTTGAGCAATCTTATTTTTAAAAGAAGGCTTCTGTCTTCGATCAGGTTCTGCATCTCCCGGCGCTCAATCTCGGTCAGGCCTTCGCTCACCGCAGCCAGCTCGTAGAAAAGAAGCTCAATCTGGTCACAGATCTCTTTGGCTTTAGCCATCTGGGCCTTCTCTAACTGGGGGTTGAGGAATTTCTTCTTGGAGAGCAGCTCCCGGGCTTTCACCGCGGCCGCTTCGTTCAACCAGAATTTGCCGTCCGCTGCGGACGATTGGGCGAACTCGAGCAGCACGGACTGACTTTTTTCCAGGTAATCCAGCGTCTCCCGCCTGGCAATCTCCAGGTCCACCCGGTCCAGGAAGTCACCCGAAGCAAAGAATAGCTCGGCCGGCTTCCTCTCGAAGATACCTCCCCGGAAAACGAGCCAGGCGGCTACGGCCCCGATCAGGATCCCTAAAAGAAGTCCGGCCAGGACAGGCCTGAGCCTGGGCGAGAAGAACCGGAATTTCTCCCGCCGCGGCAGAGCCCGGGGCCGCGCCTTTTTATCCCAGACCGAAGCGACGATCTTCTCCGAAGTCTCCTCCCAGTCGATAGAGGCCAGGGCTTTATCGAACTCGGGCTTCAATGCATCAACGCTCTGCAATGTCCGCTGGAGAAGCTCGAGCTCAGCGCGGCAGGCGGGACAGCCTTCGAGATGGCTCTCGATTTGCTCCCTGTCGCGGCTCTCCAGCTCCCCGCTCCGAAAAGCCACCAGGTTTTTTCTCGCTTGTCGGCAATCGCTCATGGTTGCATCCCCAATTGCGGGCTCAGCAATTTTTTCATATTCTGGACCGCCTTGAAGTGGAGGGACTTGACCGTTCCCACAGAGATGTGGAGGATTTCGGCGATCTCATTGTACTGAAGCCCGTTATAGTGTTTCATCATAAAAACCAGCCGTTGCCTTTCCCCAAGATTCTGGAGGCAACGGGAAAAGGCTTGACGCAAATCCGAAGTCAAGCCGGGCGATGAGGTC
>Ga0172365_10002811_pt1 | contig 12916 bp, 18 predicted proteins | sample LakKivSesite48cm_FD_114535 | JGI IMG/M metagenome (GOLD analysis project Ga0172365, IMG submission 114535) | Sediment microbial communities from Lake Kivu, Rwanda - Sediment site 48cm | ecosystem: Environmental > Aquatic > Freshwater > Lake > Sediment | place: Rwanda: Western Province, Lake...
CCACACAGACTATAAAACCAAGGACCGTAGAAGACGAAATCTTTGATCTTGAAACAAGACATAACGGAATATCTAGTATAGCCGTCAAGGGTAATGTCGTGATTAACAGTAAGGGTAAGGATACTACCCTTAATGCCGTCGCAGTAACTACTGGCGACAAAACCAGAATCCGTATAAGTTTTGGAGAAATGATGCAAATTATAGATTATTCCATTAGGGAGGATAGGGCAAAAATATACCTCCCAAGGAAGGATGTAATATTCCAAGGCACCAAACAGGACGTTATGTCCCTTGACAGCTGGTTTGCTCTCCTTACGTCAGAGCTATGTGGGCACTCCTTGGCGTTTCCGAACGCGTGGGATGCCAACGCAACGCAAAGACGGTATATTCGGGAAAAAAGCACGATGGTCGTTTTCACTATGTCCGACGACAATACCGTCAAAATATTAAAGAAAATAGTATTCCAACACCATAACAGCGACATGGTAATTTCTAACGTCTATAAATATAATAATAATGGCGACCTAATAGGAATTATTAATTTCAATGACTATAAGAAGGTTAACGATAAATTAATTCCTCATAAGATATCATTCGCAGTTAATAGCGATACACAAATCACATTCAATTTCTCAGAAATGTGGATAAATGATTCATTGGATGACAGTATATTCGAAATTAAATTACCACAGGATGTCAATACCAAAATACTAGACGTACCAGAACTAGGGAAGAAAGATTGGTTACAATAATCTTTCAAGTAAATATACTTTAGACTGAGGGAAATAACATGGCCGAGATACATGTAGCCAGACTGAATCTTATGCGTAGAACAGCAGATGGAAAATTCTATAATGCTAGTTCACCAAAATCAACTAACGGAGACAATATAAGTGTTAGAGACGCACTGACTATGTCCACAGAAATTAGAGTAATGGCAGATGGTACCATACCGAACACTGCTAACTACCCAAACGTAAAAACCTACTTAGAGGCAGAAGCAGCGTCTGGTTTCTTGTTGGCCCATTTGGACCAGACCTACGTAATAACACAAAAAACATGAAAAAGATACTGTTCTTACTAGTACTAATATCGGGATGTTCAATCCAAACGAGAGTAGCAGAAAACGCTGATTCAATCCATCCAGAAATAGCCAATAAAGAAAACGCAGTACAAATAGCCAACAAAGAAAACGCAGTCCACGTAGAAAAAGAAGCAGTCAAAGTAGAGAAAGATGCCGTCCATATCGAAAAGGATGCACTACACATAGAGAAAGACGCAGTAGGACATATAGAGAAAGGTGCCTTTAATGTTGAAAAGGATGCACTGAATCTAACTGGGACAGTACAGTCGGGAGCTGTCCAACTACCAGTAAACGTCCAAAGTGGCGCAGTGCAAATGCCATTAACTACGAATGTTGCTGAAGGATCAGTAAAGGTAAATCTATCACTGAATGTTGCAGAAGGTGCGATAGTAGTCAAGGGGCTTGAACCAGGAGCTGTACAGACCAAGATAGAGGCACCCTGGTGGTCATATATTATAATGGGTTTGTTAGGTCTTGGGTGGTTGATTACTAAATTTAGGAAACACCATAAAGTTTATAATATTAATAAAGATAAAGAAATGGAACATAAACCATCAATATGGGATATCCTCTTCTAACCAAAGATAAATTAGAGGAACATGAATACTGATATTTTAGCAGTTAACATCTATAAGGCCCTGAACAAAGAATTGTTCAGAAGAACCCTCGTCAAGTATTTCTATGACAGAGGATTCAAAGAATCCATGGACAAGAGAGTATATCCACCAGCGATTCAAGATATAGTCGTTGCGGTACCAAAATTAGTCGGTAAAATAGAGTTACAACCTTATGTTGAAGATGTCAATCCTTTGACAGGCGTAGTTACATTAGGATGGAATCTATTCACACTCGGTAATAAGAGGATGTTCTTAGGCAATTCAACCCATACTAATCTTAATAGTTTGAATACTATGATCCGTGGCCCAATATGTTCTGAAGGGATTAGGAATATTGAATATAGAACTCCTAAAGAGATAATTTCTTTCTTAATCAGTACTCTTGGAAATAGTAAGGAAAGCGATCTTGGTGGTAATACGCCAACAAACGTTCAGTCTGGAATATTATCGCTACCAGGAATGATGTCTGATAATGGTGGGTTCTTCAAGAAGAATACGTTTGTCAATTAGAAAATAATACCAGCCTGACCAGCTTTCAGATCGATCCATCCACCTTTATACCTAACTACACCGTCTGGGAGACCATCTGATTTCTTTTTAAATCTTAATTTACTCTTAGAAGTTGCTTTATGCGCCTTCTGTACTCTCTCAATAAAATTACTAATTTCTCTAATATATCGCATCTTCACCTTTGTAGTCTTAATATCTGTCGGAAACAGTTTCTGTAACTTCTTAATTACTGCGTCTTTTTCTCTTTTAGTCATATTAATATCCAAGCTGTAGTATCATAAAATGGACTTGGATGAGATGGAGGATACGTTTTACTTCTTTGATTGACATTCCTAAGTATTTTGAAATATGAACGATTCTTGGCCTACCAGGACCATATTTGTTGATAAATTCATCTGGCCGCTCGTCTTCTAAGTATATGGTTAATACTGGGTGGGCGTAGCTTGGCAGGCGTTCTTTGAGTTTGATGATCGTTTCGCTGTTGTCCACGATTATTCTCCCCTTCAACCTTGCCTCAACCTGTTCACCAGACTCCTCGTTATTCAAACTATACTCTTTTATAGACTCACGTTCTTCTAATATCCTTGTGGCACTTATAATAATTTTTCCATCGGTCACTGAGATTTCTATATCATCACTTAAATACTTTTGTTTGATCTCCGCAATACTGTGTTCGATCTCCGCGATAATCGAACCATCCTTGACGAAGATTGAATTATTAATCATATTATGAGATATATTATGTGAACTCAATATATTACTTAATTCATTTGTCATCTCAGCAGAAATATCAATCTTTGTCTTTTCGCTATAAGCAGGAATTTTATTCTCTAATAGAATTTGTTTAAGATAATTAAATATATATGTCTGATACCATTTCTTCTTCTGTGTTGGATCATTCAATATATCATTCAAATTCTTCTCCGGATCTGTCTTAGCCATTAGCGTGGCCTTAACCAGGGCTATCATATAGTCAGCTTCGCCCAGTTCTGGATCATTATACTCGTTGCTTATTGTTCGTCTGAGGGCTGCACAGAATTCTATTTTGCAGTTACGTAATATTGGGTCTTTAACCAGAGAAATTATTATTTCATTTATTTCATCTAATTCCTTTTCCGGCATTTCTTTCATTACTTTGGTGAATATAGATCCACGTACTCCACAAAGCTTTGCTATCTGTTGGAATGACATTTTCCGTTCTCCTTGATGTATTTCAGTTTCAAAGGGAGACCTTTGCAATGGCAAAGAAACATTATGTTGACAGCTGTGAACTTGAGGAATGGTGGCACGGCTGGAATCTCACGAAATGTCCTTATGCCTGGGACGAAATGGTAATAAGAATTCAGAAAATATGTGAAGGAGTAGCTATTAAATTTAACCCACGTAAGGAAAATGATGAATACGAAGAACATGTGCATGACGCCTTCGTCTGCACCCTTGAGAAGATCAAAACAGGTAAACTCAAATTCACTCATGGCCGCGCACCAGTCTTCAATCTCCTTACTACTACCATCTTTAGAATCCTATATTCTAAATGTAATAAAATAAAGAAACAACGTGAGTATCATAAGAAGTACGTCGATGAATTAGCAATCCGCCATCCTGAAATAAAAGAACTACATCTAGCCAAAAATCATGATGGGGTTCCTGAGTATTAAATATCTTATAGGAGGGTCTTAGTAAAGGTATGGACAAAAACCAGAACAAAGTAATATCCTTCAGAAGAATGTTACAATTAAGTGGTAGACCAGTAAAACCAATTACACCAAAGAAAATTATAATTCCCCGACCGACACCAAAAGTAGACCCTAGAAATATAGTCAAAACCATACAATTTATACATTCACCCAGTATAAAAGTTATGAAATCAAGGAAAGACCCAAGAGCAATACAACCACGAGCAGCAGCAAGACCAGCAACAAGACCAGTAATAAAACCATCAAGACCAACCAGCCCACAAAAACCAAAATTACCAATATTCGACCAGAATACCTCCAAAATAGAAGCACTTAAAGATATTGGTACCGGAAGAATATTAGTAATGATCGCGGCTGGACCATCTGTAACAGAAGTAGACCTGACACCATTAAAACAATTAGAGAAAGTAGACATGATGTGTATCAACAAACCATATATGCCAGTATGGCCTACTAAATATTGGGCATTTTGTGACCATACACAATATAATAGGAATAAGGAATATTGGGAGGGTTATAAGGGGATTATTATAAATTCCCCTAATGTATCAGCTAGAAAATCAAATCAAATAATTATACGTTCCAAACATGGTAAGGGATTTAGTAGGAATTTAATAGATGGATTTTATATAGGTAGATCTACTACTTATGCTAATCTACAAACCGCTCACTACATGAATTATGATAAGATCTTTATTTTTGGTATAGATATGACGGAGGTTGGCGGAAAATTACACCACTACGGGGTTAATCCTGATGTAGATCCGAATAATAGAAAACAAAGATTCTCTGCTGAAGCCGATCATTATTCTCATGCTGCTAAGTTACTGCCTGAAGAATATAGGAAGAGATATTATTTTTGTTCCTCTTATAATCCATGGAATTTTGTCAAAGAATTTAATCATCTTGATCATAAAACAGCTGTAGACTTTATTATGAAATCTATTTAGATAAAAACAACATGTGGAAAATTACATTAGACAAAGATATTATGTGACTACTAAAATTAAATGTGAAAATTGTAATATAGAATATCAGATAACAAAATCTGCTTTAAAACAATATTATAATAGGAATAAATCGACCAAATATATATGCTTATCTTGCAAAAATAAAAGTAGAATTAAACCAAATTTTAAAATTGTAAAATGTGTAAGATGTAATGAAGATAGAGAGATATCAAGAAAAAGCAAAAAATGTAAATTATGTATTAAATGTTGGCTTCTAGAACGAACAGAACGAGCAAGACAGGCAAATATTGGACACCATCGAGCAGTAACCCAAAACACTAAAGCTAAAATAAGTGCAACTATCCAACATTTATATGAAAATAATATTGAATTTAAACAAATTCAATTTGGTTATAGAAATGATACTTGGAGGAAGAAAATTTCAGATAGTATTAGATTTAAATGGTCAAAGGGTGATTATGAACAAGTGCGTACTGGAAATATGCGTAATACCTGGCTACAACGTAGTATGAAATTATTGTGTGAATCTCTTAATTTAGATTATAAGGAAGAATTTGTTGTAGATGTAAATATACCATATTCTTTCGATTTTAAAATAGATAATTTATTAATTGAACTTGATGGTGATTATTGGCATTCTCTTAAAAATGTACATGAAAATGATTTAAGAAAGAGTAATTGGATAGCAAATAATCATCCAGAATATAAATTGATTAGAATTAAAGAACACGAAGCTAAATGTAGTGGTAAACTATACCAAGTAATTATTAACAATTTACCAAATATAATGCTACCACAATTTAAACTTCAAGATTTAATTATAAGTAAAATAAATCAATCTATAGCTGTTGATTTTATAAATAGTATACATTATTTAGGTAAACCAAGACCCGGTGGAATACCAATTGGCGCTTCCCTAAATAACAAATTAATTGCCGTTTGTTATTTCCAAAGACCGATTCGTGTAGAAGTAGCAACAAGTTCTGGCTATAAATGGGATGATACATATGAAATATCCAGATTAGCTGTTGTTCCTGGATATAATAAAAAGAATCTTATTAGTTACTTTATCACAAGAGCAATTAAACTTTTGCCGCCAACTAAATTAATTGTCGCATTTGCTGATTCAACAGTTGGCCATATTGGCACTTGTTATAAAGCATCTAATTTTGTTTTAGAGAAAATAGTAAAACCTGATTATTATTATGAAAAAGATGGATTAATTATGCATAAGAAGACACTCTGGGACCATGCAAAGAAAATGAAAATTTTAGAGAATGATTATGCTAAACAATATAACTTCATTAAGATAATTACAGGTGAAAAATATAAGTATACTTTAAAGGTTTAGTATACTCGCTCTATGATTGACTCTTCCATAGAGTCAGCGATTTCCTTGACACCTTCGCACATTTCTTTCTTCGACTTCGACTTCTTCATCTTCTTGGCTTCGGCGAACGGGTTGCCTTCCTTCTCGCCCTTCTCTTCCTTCTCGCCATCTTCGCCTTTCTCTTCGCCTTCGTCTTCCTTCTCGGACTTTGGTGGCTTCGGCGGCTTCGGCTTTGACGCCTCTTCTTCCTCTTCCTTCTCACCAGCCTCGAACTCCTCGGACTCGGCAGCTTCGTGCTCAGGACCTTCGCTTGCCTCTTCACTTGGAACCGCTGGCGGAGGACCAGCTTCTGGGCCAGCTGGCATTACCTCTTGGCCCGGAGGCATATCACCAACACCACCTGGCATCATATCTGGAACACCTAACTCAACCTCAATCTGATCACCCTCACACTCGACGCCAGCGTCTTTCAACGCTTGCATCAGCTCCTGTCCGTTAATCTTACCGCTATTAACTTGAATCTCTTTTGAACCGATCTTCAGGACAGTCTCAGAGAGGATTCGACGCATTTTTGATCTCCTTTAGTTCCAAATTATCTTTGATTAAGTCAAAGATGGTTTGGCTTACTCTTGCCTTGTCAAAGATATACCGGAGGTAAGAACAATGGTAAACATGGAATTCCTAAAGAAATTAAATAAAGTATTAACACTTGAAGACTCAGGAGAGAAAATCAAATACGCTCCAGAAGTAACACCAGAGACAATCCCAGATAATGCAGTAAGAATAGGCGATACAAAAGGACAGAAGGTACAATACGATGAATTAAAAGTTGGTGAAGGATTCAAAAACGCAAGACTATCAGGACTAACAGACGTAGACAGAGCCGAATAATCACCTCAATATTATAGACAGCGTATTTAACCATAAGAGGTGCTTATATGGGAAAACTAAAGGATGTCCGTTGTTATCTCTGTGGTCCAGTAGAAAACTCAGATTCACCAGTCACTTGGCGTGACGAAATAACAAACCCATTACGACAGATAGGACTTATAGTATATGACCCACTCAAAAAACCAAAATGGATGCCGCCAGTAGATGGCAAAGCACAAAAAGATATGCGAGCGAACCTCGGTTCACCAGAAACAAGACTAAAGAACCACGCAGCCAGAACATTTTGTATGAATATAGTCAGACACTGCAATATAATCATACTTAAGATGGATTATATATTCACAGTTGGCACATTCGAAGAATTAGCTTTAGCATCTGGTAAACCAGTATTCGTGATCTCGAAAGAGATTACGTCAATGTGGTTAATTGACCAGTTAAATTTATACGATGGATCAAGGAGGGACTTATACTGGTGCCCAACGACGATAGATTGTTTAAATAAGATGAGAAAGATTGACCAGGGATTGATAGATGTAGACCCATTTGAATGGGTATTCTTGGACAATTTCTACTCACATAAAGGAGAGGACAATGTTTAATATAACCAGTAAGTTGGAGATAAATGTCAGACCAGGCCCAACACTTGGTACCGACATGAACCAATTACCAACATTCATGATGAAATCAAGAATACCAGTATTAATATGTCACCCAACTATACTTGAAGGCGCACTCATCGAGCGAGCAAAAACTAAGGCCACATATAAGATTTATACGACTGTAGACTTTGAACACGGCAAACGATATGCGATGGATAAATTCCTAGATCTGCCAAAAGCAGTATTCGAATGCGACGGATTGGAAATTCTATTGACAGCTAATCGTACCGATATGGAAAGCCTCAATGAAATGAGGGCATTGAAAGAATATACCAGTAGATTGAACTCACTAATGGAAATAAGATGGGTATTAGGACTCAGGACGAGAACATATGATTCAGTCGCCAACATAATGAAACACATACTCAAGATACCAGCCAACATAATTAGGACAGATATAAACGTCGAAGTGCCAGCAATCACCACCGAAGACCATCAAAAGGACATAGATTTTATTAAGAAACATGTAGCCACACCAGTTAAGATTAGCGGTAACATTACTCTTGATATTATAAAGACCATTAAGAACGTTAATAAGTTCGATGTCTCAGTTATCCAAGCAAAGAGGATAGTCAAAGTCCTCATAGCTGAGAACAAAGCGGCCAAAGCGCCACCGAAGGCAGAAGTAAAACAAGAAGTCAAGAAAGTGCCTGAAGCTCCAAAAGAAGCGCCTAAAGCCGTAGTTAAGAAACCTTCACTAGTCAGTATGCAATTAGAGGGCAAATTAGGGAAAGATACAGAAGAAAAACCAAAGCCTAGATCAAGATTAGCATTGCAAGAAATCGCAGAAGATGCACGAGTATTCAAGCAACTCCAAGAGGAAGCAGCGAAACAGCAGCCTAAGGAAGAAGACAGCATAGAGGAGATTTCAGACGCATGATATTAACAGGATCTGAAATAATAAAGGAATTATTATTTGGTAGAATAAGGATAAAACCATTTAATATAGATAATATTGGTCCTAACTCATGTGACTTAACATTAAGTAATAAATTATTAATTTACAAAGAAAAAGTTCTTGATCCAAGATCAGAAAATAAAGTAGATGAAATAACAATACCAGATGATGGATATGTTTTAGAACAAGGGAAATTTTATCTCGGGTGTACAAATGAGGCTACTGGGTCATCGTATTATACACCAATGTTACAAGGAAGATCCAGTGTCGCAAGATTGGGGCTTATAACACATCTGAGCGCTGGTTTTGGAGATCTTGGGTGGTATGGACAATGGACATTAGAAATGGTACCATACGTTTCAGTTAAAATTTATCCAAATATGCGAATTTGCCAAGTCTTCTTTACAAAAATGGCTGGATTATTGACAAGATATAGTGGTAAATATCAAGATCAAACCGGCCCAACAGCATCAAAAATTTGGATGGATAAACTACGTGAACCAAGTAATTATCATAATATACCCATATTAGTAAATAATAATTTATTAAATACTTTATTACCTATATGTAAATCAGGAACAACAAAAATTGCTTACATTCCATGGGATCAACGATATGTAGTATCGGATATGGGTGATGTTATATCATTAATCAATAAACCTAAATTATTATCGGTATTCTTCAGGAAGGAAGCATACCCATTGGTTCAATTAGTTGAGACTAAAATCTATGTTCATAGATTGGTAGCTGCGGCTTTTCTAGGCCCAGCAGTCTCAACAACTGGCGAAACATTAGTTGTACGACATAAAGATGATAATCCATTAAATAATGGATTATTAAATTTACAATTCGGAACTCATAAAGAAAATTCGGACGACGCTAAGAAAAATGGTAAAATTTACGTTGGTATAGAAAATCATAATGCAAAACTCACAGATAACACAGTTAAAGAAATACGTCTAATGCGTTACCAACAAAAAACGAAAATCAAACGATTAGCACAAATTTTTGGTGTCTGTGAACAAACTATTTCGCGTGTCCTGAATGGCGAAGCTTGGTCACATATCAATGATGGGTTAGGTAATTTACTAAGACCAGCATATAAAAAATACGAATTAACAGATGAACAAAAGAAAGGAATCGATGAATCACTTTTAAACGGAATACCTAGGGCTACTATATCAAAACAATTTAAAGTGCCTAAACGTGTCATACATCATCGTGCATATAAATTACATAATCACTTAGAAAAACACCGAACAAAGATAGGTCAGGGATAATCAGCTACACTAAGGCGAAGACGTGGATCACGAGACAGTAACGCCCTACCAAAAATTACCAGAAAACATCCCAGAATTAAAAGTGGGACAGAAGGTTGTCGTTGTAAACAAAGAACACCCGTTATTTCTAGAACAAGGAACGATAATAGAAAAAGACCACTGCCACTATCGTGTAGAATTCGTCAGCACTGACGGGAAACTAAACAGGAAATCATTGTGGCTTCCTGATCATTGGATAGATAATCTGCCGAAGGAGTTGAGCTGTGAGGACCTATGACGAAACCCAACCAGTAGTATATGGCCAACCATCATTTATGGCGACAAAAACAGATCTTCAAGATACACGATATAAGGGAATCATAAAAATATATGATGCAAACAAAGGACAAGGATATATATTCTGCCAAGCACTAAGACAAGACTTTATATTCTTCAGAAACGGTATTATAGCTCGCAGAACACCACGTAAAGGAGAGGACGCAAGTTTCTCAATACTTAATAAATATGGAACTAAACAAGCAATTAAGATCATGTTCCAATAAGATACCAAAAAGAATGCAAAAACACGCCGCCGAATTATACAAAGAACGATGTCTCGTCGCAAAGAAACCACATAGCTTCGTCTCAGAAGAAGAAAAACAAGAAATCATAAAATCACTACCATATCTACGTAAGGGTAAATTAATATGTCCTAGAAAAATGAAAAAAGAACTAGCTGAGAAAATAGTACAATTAGATAGTCATTATACAAATAAAGAATTAGCGTCGTTATTAATCGGCAAAGACGACATGCAGACTGGTATACTAATCGTCCTAGCAGCAGAGAAAACTATAAACCGTCGTAAATAGCAGTATGGGCAACAAAGAAATAGTCTCACAATTCCACCAACTATATTACTATAGTGGAGTATGGGCTAATAATACCAAATGGATGGGTATATCAGCACAAAAATGCCCATTCGACCTATGGGTATACCAAGAAATAATATTTGAATTACGACCAGACCTAATCATCGAGACCGGAACATGCTACGGCGGTAGCGCCCTATTCATGGCACAAATATGTGACTTAATAGGACATGGACGTATTATTAGTATTGACATTCAAGCTGGAAATTTCCCTGGACACCAACGGATCACCTACTATCACGGATCATCAATCGGGGATGCAGTGTCTTTCTGCGAGAAACAAGCCAAAAACGCCAAAGTCATGGTCATTCTAGACTCAGACCATAGTAAAGATTATGTCGTAAAAGAAATGGAATGTTACGCACCATTAGTATCTAAAGGATCATACTTGATCGTTGAAGATGGCGATGTAAATGGCCATCCAATATGCCCAGATCATGGTCCAGGACCATTTGAAGCAGTCACAGAATTCTTAAAAACTCATCCTGAATTTGAAGTCGATGTCTCTCGTGAAAAATTCATGATGACACAAAATCCAAATGGGTACCTAAAGAAGAAATGATAAAGATCATTTATAATGATGGGTGTAGGCTTGGTAATAGACTATATATGTATGCTGCTGGTCGTTTGCTTGCTCGCAAACTCAGATGTAGCCTTCAATCGGAACCACTTGAAGGATTCCAACGTACGCGAGATGTTATATTAGGTGAGACCAAAGCAGTAGGTTGTACACATCTCAATGGCGCTGATCCAATACCAACATGGCCAGAAATTTCTAGCCTTCCAGTTACAGACATTAATATTGAACATGGCTGGGTCAATAGTCGCTACTTCGTTAATGATCGTGAAATAATCAAAACATGGTTCGGCGGCGAACCATTAATGCAAGTAGACCCCGACGATGTACTAGTAAATGTACGTCTAAAAGAATTCACACCACTTGGATTAACACTTGACCCAATATATTACACAACAGTCCTTGAGCGGATGACATTCAAGAAATTATATTTAATGACTGATGACCCAGGTAATCAATATTTGGACATTTTCAATAAATATAACCCAATTCATATAACTGGTAGTGGTGTAGAACATTTCTTCAAAGCAATAGCATTCAAACGGATAGTAATGTCAAATAGTACTTTCTGTTGGTGGTTCACATTCGTATCAGATGCTAAAGAAATATACTTCCCAATGATAAATGGTAATAGATGTGGTTCTTGGTGTTTAGGGCATCTTCCTGTTGGAATTGATCTAAGATGGGATTGGCCTGAAGTCACTAATGTCTATAATATTCCTAATTGGATAAGTCCGCTTCCTGGTCCAACTGATGCTGAACGAGTTGAGGCAATAGCATTTAGTAAATATTCTAAGACATTAATAATTTGAGGATAAAGAAATGAGAATAGACGTTCTAATGCTCGCAACAAAAGAGAATCTAGTCAAAGAAGCAACAGCAAACACACAAGAATTCTTCGGCGTCACACCACTTACAATTTATGGAGCTAAAAGCATAGCAGAAGGATATAATGAATTAGCTAAATTATCAACAGCAGACATATTATGTTTCATGCACCAAGACGCGAGAGTACATTTTTCATCACATGTCCTAGAGAATTATTTCGAAAGTCTAAAGAATCCTGGAATACTCGGTTTCTGTGGCACAAACAAACAAATACCAGGAAAGCAATGGCACGAATGTCCACCAACATTCGGTGGATTAACCCAAGGCGAAGGCCCTCTCGCTCGCCAACTGATATTCTCATCACCAGCAGATGGAAATTTCCACCCAAGAGGAAAAATTGGATATTGCCAAGTCCAAACACTTGATGGTTACTGCCTATTCATGCTACGCTCAACTTTCGAGAAAATCGGCGGATTTGACGAAGGATACGGTGCTTGGCACGGGTATGATATAGATATCTGCGCAAAAGCTCTCGACGCTGGATATAATAATTACGTAATCCATCAACCAAGTACACATTACTCATGGGGGTCTAGCGGTCCATCATTAGATGCCGCTATTTCTCGCTTCAAGGAGAAATGGCAAGTGTTATTCTCAAAATTAAA
>Ga0172365_10002815_pt1 | contig 12908 bp, 13 predicted proteins | sample LakKivSesite48cm_FD_114535 | JGI IMG/M metagenome (GOLD analysis project Ga0172365, IMG submission 114535) | Sediment microbial communities from Lake Kivu, Rwanda - Sediment site 48cm | ecosystem: Environmental > Aquatic > Freshwater > Lake > Sediment | place: Rwanda: Western Province, Lake...
CGAAGGCTACGAGAGGACAAAAACATACTCCATCCCAGCAGGGTCCGAGGGGTGCAAGTATTCGGTGATAATTAGCACTTTTCATTTCTACCAAGGCATATCAAGAGTGGAAATAGGGAGTGGTACTTGTAGGGTCTTCGTTGCGGCTTCAAGAACTCTGTCATATGACACCTTGTCCGGCTTGTATGACCTAAGTGCAGAGCTTCTAGAGTATTACCAGGCACAGGTCCAGAGCCTGAATTCCACGCTGAGAAGTCTAAGGTCCCAGTATGACTCATTGAATTCGAGCTACATCAGCCTTCAGGGAACATACTCAAGCCTCCTGTCACAATACACGTCCTTGCAGTCACAGCACACAACCTTACAAGCTCAGTATCTGACCCTTCAGGAAAAGAACCGCCAACTCGAAAGTGACCTCAGCTCGTGGCGATTGGGAGCTATCCTGGCAGGGGCTGTGGCCATTGCTGGGGTCATAGGTTTCATTCTGGAAAGAAGAAAACCCAAGGCGCCTTCTGAACCACCTCCTCCAATTCCAGAAGAGAGTAAGGACAAAACTTTGAGCCCGACTTTATCGAGTGCTTCGGTTGAAGCTGCTGGATAGAATCGGAAACTTGTCAATGATTCTTGAGTACCAGTCGTCTGCCTGTCTAGCCTTGGCCAAATAGTGCATGGAACCGACACTACTTAGGGCTCTGCCTTGGATGAAGTCAGTAACAGACTCAGGAACGCCTTGGCTTATGAGAAAGTTATAGTGCCACTTCCTCAGGTACTTCAAGGGAAGGCGCCCCCGGCAGGACCTGAAGTATGTATTGGCCTTGGCACAGTCTTGCGCTTTTCGAAGTTCCCTTGAGAATCCTAGAGGAACGTACGCGTAGATTGCACGCTTTGTTCCTCTTACCATGTTAAGAGAGTACTTTGCGATTCTGCCGTTGACCATTAGGTTGCCTCGGTCATAGGTGGTCAGGATATGTACTGCCTCCACAAGCCTAATCCCACTGTATAAGATGAGCTTGTAGAGGAGTCTATAGGATTCGCTTGTGATTTTCTGATATGTTTCGATGACCTCATCGACATCAGGAATAAAGTCATCGCTTCCAGTCTTTGGGACCCTTACAGCCTTCCGATACCTAAAGAGAGAGTCCTCGTCGATTGTGCTGGTGGCTTCCAAGTAGTTCAGAAGCGCCCGGATGGCTAGACAGAAGTGTCTTTTGCCATGTTCAATGCCGTTTTCTATCGCCACCAAGTCCTTAGGGGAGGCCACGGATTCTATCAGATGTTTGTCTAGGTAGCTCAGGCAATCCAGTGTGTAGCCCTCAGAGTAGTTCGCTCTTAGCCAGCTGGCAAACGACTCCCTAATGACAGAGTAGTTTAGCGGGGCAGTATTAATACTGGTATTAACACCCTCTCGAAATCTTGAGAATAGGACGGGCCCGCCGCGATTCGAACGCGGGTTTTTCGGCTCCGGAGGCCGACGCCTTTGTCCTGACTTGGCCACGGGCCCAAGAGACTTCAATTCCCGGAGGATAAATCTCTGTCTTCAGCCTTTGGCCCGGAGCGCTACTGATTTCTGTGACTCTTCCGTCGTTGGGTCTGACAGCGGTTTGACCCTCTGAGCACAGAGTCATCCTAGGCGGTAAGGTACCGTCCCCATTCAGGTGGACTATTTCTCTTGCCTTCTGGTGAACACAGCGTAGGACGCTACCGAGAATATAAGAGGGAATATTACGACCACCAGCAGGTCAACCCAATGCTGCGAGAGCAATCCGAGGATGTCGATCTGGCTCACCTCCTGTCCATAGGGGCCCGCGACGAAGCCGAAGAGCGAGTTCGCTATCGAGGAGTAGTGGTAGTTTATTGACACCATCTGTACCGTGTTCGTGATCTCTGCCACCTTGCGGGTGTAGTTGATGTAGCTCTCAGGGAGCCCTCCTACTAGTCTAGTGGCGTTCTGTCCTGGACTGAATGGGATAGTCGGAGGCCCACCCAAGACCGCGAAGGCGATGAGGCTGCCCAGTATCGGCAATATCAACGCGAAGAACACCCATACTCCCAAGCTGATCATGAGCGAATGACCTGACTTGCTGGAAAAGGACGATATGAAGAGGGAAATGGAATAGTACGCGAACGCGAAAAGGACCGAAATGACGATGAAAAGCAGGAGCCTCACGACATCGTCAAACGCTACCGAGATGCCCTGTAGCAGTATCGAAGCCGAAACGGAAAGCAGCGAGGATGCGGTTATGGTCAACCCTATCAGCGCGAGTGCGGATACTATCTTCCCATTGACGACGTCTTCCCTGTATATGGGCCTGGACAGCAAAGTCCTGAGCGTGCCTCGCTCCCTTTCCCCGGAGATTGCGTCGAACGCCAATGCTATGCCGAGTATTGGGGCCATGATGCTCATTGTGGAGGCCACGTTCGATGCCGTCTGCAACATCACTCTGGTTGGGCTGAGGGCGCCCATCCTCAGGAGCGAGGTTGAGATGAAGAGGTTGGCCACGTAGAGCAGCAAGAAGAGGACTATTATCAGCCAGAACCTCTTGCTGGTTATGGCATCCGCGAACTCCTTACGGGCGATTATGAGGGACTTGTTCATCGTTTACTCACCTCCTTGGTAGAATCGGTACAGGTCCTCCCACGACGGGTTGACGGGGGTCAGAGATTCAACGGCATAGGAGCCCTTGCTCGTCAAGGAGAAGAGGGCACTCCCCATGTCACTCCCCGCTGTCACAGTCAACTTGTCGTCCTTCAACGTCACCTCCCTCACTTCTGACAACTGTCTAATCTCCTCCAGCAGCGCGCTTCCCCCGGATTTGACGCGGATCTCGTAGACGTAACCCTTCTCGTTCTGGACGTGTCTGGACAATTCCTCCACGCTCCCCTGTGCCAGCAGCTTTCCCTCACGCACGATCCCTGCATGGGTGCACATCATACCAACGTCATACAAGAGGTGCGTGGATAGCAGGACTGTCCTTCCCTCCTTGTTGATCTCTCGGACGAGGCCTCTGAACTCGGTCGCCCCGTCCGGGTCAATGCCCACGGTTGGCTCGTCGAATATGAGCAGCTCCGGGTCCTTCAGAAGGGCCTGGGCCATCCCCAGCCTCTGTTTCATGCCCCTCGAGAAAGTCGATACCTTAGAATTGACTCTATCCTTCAATCCGACCGTCTCCAACACTTCGACAGCCTTCGCCCTCGCCTGATCAGGAGGCATATCGTCAAGTGCTCCCAGGAATGTCAGGTTCTCCAGAGCGGTCATGTGCTCATAAAGCCCGAATCCCTCAGGAAGCAGCCCCACTCTCCTCCTGATTTCCACCGACTCTTTGACCACGTCGTGGTCCAGTACCTTGGCGCCTCCGTCGGTCGGCAGTATAAGGCCCACCAGGATTGATATCAGCGTCGTCTTTCCTGACCCGTTTGGACCGAACACCCCAAAGACGCTTCCCTTTGGCACCTTCATGTTGATGCCATCAAGCGCTCTGACCCCTCCTCCTCTGTCCCCGTACACCTTTACGAGGTCCTGAGTCTCTATCGCGTAGCTCATCCCTCTTCACCTCCTACCGTACTTCCGATAGATCAGAAACAGGGCAACCGCTAGGACAATCCCTATTCCAGCTCCGACGTACACTACTTCTCCGCTCTGCTTGACATATACGTGAAGACTCCGATCCGGGACTTGGCTCTGATCGGCCTTGACGCTCAAGGTGATGTAATAGTCTCCCGCTGTGATGTCCGCATTGGTGGTGATGGTGAGCGAGAACGTGGCACTTTCCTGCGGCTTGAGCAACAGTACAACGCTCGGGTTCACCTCGACCGTGAACTTGCTGGGAACGGTACTCACTTCGAGCCTTGCGTTGGAGAGCGAACTGTACCCTGTGTTCTTGACCACAACCGTGAATACGGTCGTTGCCCCAGCAACTGATTCCGAGTAGAAGTTCTGAGTCACGTAGGCGACGTTGTACCATCCCAGTATTCCCAGGCCGAGGTTCAGTCGGTCAACGGCTTCCCCGACGCTGGCTTCCAGCGTGAAAGAAACGATGTCCGGTTCGGCCAACGGCGGGACGCTTATGACCGCGCTCAACTGCTTGCTCTCACCAGCTTTCAGGTAAAGCTTGGACAGGACGTTTCCAGAGGCGTCCTTGATCACCCAATTGTAACCCACGGGAAGCCCAGTCATGTTGATGCCAACGATCCCGCCAGAACTACCAGTATTCTCCACGCTTATCAGATAGTTGGCGGTGCCGCCGGCGTAAGCGTCAATGTACGGCGTGTCCGTGCGCAATCTCGGGTTGGGCACCCCCATAACGACTATGACGTGAAGTAGCAGCGAGGACTCAAGATCTTCAGACCTTGCGATTATCTTGATTTCATAATCTCCCGGGGGTTCGTCCGTCGGAACATCCAGTCTTACCGTAGCCTTCACGGACTCTCCTGGATCAAGCGAAACGCCGTATAGGCCGCCGCCGTCCTCTCTGACCGCGCTTCCGCTCCAGCCATCCGGAAGCTCGACGGATATCAGGCCCGTGAATCGCTTCGCCAACGGATTCTTGATCGTCAGGTCGAAGAGTACGGTTGAACCCAGAGTGGCCTGGGCTGTAGGATACCTCGACGATATGATCTGCGGGTCGACCTTGTCAACGTAAAGAGAGACCTCTACCCCCTGAATTGTCCAACCGAATGCTCTGATGGTGAGGTTATGCAGCCCGGATGACTTGTACGGGACAAATATCCTCAGATCGAGGGTTTGGACCTCGCCTGGGCTCAGCGTTAGTCCCTTCACTTCAGCTTCCCCAGAGTAGACGCCTGCGTCCCACCCATCAGGGGCCTCAACCGAGATACTCACGGGTTCGTCCTCTGAGCCCTTGTTGCTGAGGCTTATGGGCGTGCTGACCTCTGACAGGCAACTCACCCTCAGATAGGTTTGTGTGATCGAAACCTTGAGGCTGTAGTCCAGTACGGTTTCGCCCAGGTTCATAACCCCCTGATCCCTGGTGACGCTGAAGCTCACTGACTTGCTCTCGTATCCCCTCTTCTCAAGCTGAGCCCTGTACGTGCCGCGGTCCAGACTTACTGAGAAATCGCCACCGACCAAGGTCTGAGTGCTGGCCGCCACCGATCCGGAGCCATCGTAAACGGTAACGGTCATACCCCTGATCGGATTGCCATCGGTGTCCTTCACCACCCCGTAGACCCTCATTGATTGCCCAACGGTGAACGGGAGGTAGGTCGACGCTAGCAACAGGGCGAGCATGAGGACCAGAAGCTTCTGCGAGATAGATCCTCCAAGTTCGGGGTGCCCACCGACCCGCCACACATCACTCAAGGGGGACAAGGAACTGAAACCATGCCGGTCCCACGTGTTTTTAAGGACTATGTACGTTACGTACTCTCATCCGTTCAACTTGCCTGAGCCGTCGGCTGAGGGACTCAAGGGGGCGAAATCGTCCCCATTCCGAACTCAGTGTACCAACTCTTATAACATCACTCATTGCCTCCTCGATCCACACGGCAACTGAGGTGAAGACGAAGTGAGCACACCAGAGGCGGTAATGGACGCGATAGCAGGAATGCCAGGCAGCACCAGTTTCTTCGCGAGCTTCTCGTCAGTCAACGCAGCCAAGGAGGCCGTGACGCGACTGTCGTTCGTGAAGGTCGATGCCGGGGGCATGAGACTGCCCGAGCACGTTCGGTGCGGGATCTTCAGGACCACTACCGGGGCCGTTGTGATCATCGGTGGCACCCTGTCGGGAAATGAAAGGCTTGAGGTGTTTGAACTGCTTCAGAGGCATGGCCGCATCAGGTCTATCGCATTGCCCCCTGGTGCCGAACCACTGCCATTCAAGCCCGAATGAAGGGCTTCTGCGCACCGTCCTCGATGATGGTGCTAGTACCGAGACGCCCACCCAGGCTTCGCTCGCTGGCCTGACGTATCAGCATCCTCTCCAGATCGGCGGGTCCTTGGGCCTCGAATCTCTCCGAGCGCGTGGTAGTGGTCAATCGGCCAAGCTTGACGAAGTCGAACTGGTCGTGACCAAGGCCAGCAATAGCCCGACCATTGGGAATATCCATAGGCTGATGTAATCGGCGTCAAGATAGGGGAAGAACCACTTCAAGGAAGCTGACCCCAAATACCACAACAGGAGGGTCGGCAGCAGTGCGAGAAGAGCCATTAGGACCAGTTTGAGGATGGTCTCAAAGCTAGGTTTGAAAGGAACAGCTGCAACATCTCTGACCTTGGCAAGCGAATCACCTGCAACCCACAATGACATCGAATAGGCCAAGAGGAAGGAATAGAGGAACAGGGGGATGATGTAGACCGTATATGTCATGGAGAGATACACGACGATCGGAACGGTGTACGACGAGAATATCGACAAAGTCGTCAGAGTCTTGGTGAAGGCAAGGCTGGACTTCTTCATCGGCAAGGTCGACTGTACCCACAACGCCTTCCCCTCAGCAGCGACCAAGTTCACAGCCGCAATGGGGACGAGCATCGCCTCAAGAAACATCACAGCGCCCGCGGCAAACGCTATGCCCAGATTCCCAAAGGCTTTGACGGTAGGAATCAATGAGAAGACGAGGATGACGTAGACTGGCAACGGTGCCAACGCTAACCCGGCAGTCCTAGGATCTCTTGATACCAGCCGCAAGTCTTTCAGGATGGAGGCGGAAATCGGATTGTGGAACACCGCGCTCGGAGGCACAACGATAGGCTTGGAGATAGCCGACCCATAGAACTGCGAACGCTGCAACTGAACCCAGTATTTGCCGAAGAGTCTTGAAAAGACGAGATAGGATAGTACCCCGTATAGGGGTAAGAGAAGGAGGGCAATGAGGTCAAAGCCGGAAGCAAGCCTCAATATGGTCTCTGAGACGACAAAGGGGTAAAACATCCAGAACTGCCTTCCCAATTCCACGAGATGACCGACAACAGGCAGGATCAGATTCATAATCTGAGGAACCCTGGGAATCAGTGTTAGGAGCGTTATCAGGATCAGGATAATGCTAGAGAGAAGTCGTCTGGCCCTTGCCACGATAGTGCTACCCCCATACTTGGCCAGCTTGACCAACGTTGCCAGATAGAACGCAACACCGGAGAACAGGAGTACTGTCGCTCCAATGTAAACTGCGAAGGCAATGAATGACAATACCGATCCTGTGGCTATGAAGATGACTACCCCGACGGGGAATTCTATGAGGAGCATTACCCAAGAAGCTCGTAGGATCGAAAGGATCAGCGACACGACTATGTCTCGGAAGTCAATTGGCAGAGATATCAGCGGGGCTAATAGGTCGAACTCCACCACGAGTATCGACCTTTGGGTGGAATCAACAAGCGAAAAGAAGGCGGGCATGACTAGGGCAAAGTACACAGCGTATGGAATCCAGTTGCCATAATCATAGGATCTGATCCATGAGACGACATCCGCCATTCCGCCACTCAGGAGGAGGACAAGCACGACAAGGATGACAAGGGCTGGCACTACAAGAAGAGGGATCAGGACAGCCGGAGACTTAGACAGTGCTACGTCCCTATCGCTTACATAACGGCGTTCCGTTTCGGTTCTTGCTTCCTTCTGCTCCGTGTAAGCCGATTGTTTCTTGTTCAGATAGCTCAGCTCTGAATCGAGCGCCCTGAACGTGATTGCGATGACTTCGCGGTTCATTGTTCACCTCCCCTTAGCGCACTGATCACTTTCACAAGCTCTTCCTCTTCTCCTGTGAGCTTCATGAACACCTCTTCCAGAGAGGCACTCTCAGAAACTAGCCTTCTGAGCTCTTGGACGTTGCCCTCTCCCACTTTCTTGCCTTTCGCCACTATGACGACTCGATTGCAGATGGCTTCCGCCATCTCCAAGATGTGAGTCGAGAACAATACAGTCGACCCTCGCTTTAGGGATTCCCTCAGTAGTTCCCTGAAGATTGCGGCCGATGGGGGGTCCAAGCCGACGATCGCCTCGTCCAACAGGATCACCTTCGGGTCGTGAAGAAGGGCCCCTATGATCGCAACTTTCTGCCTGTTCCCCCTAGACAGGGCCCCGACGAAGTCATCCAACCTCTCGGTCAGGCCGAAAGCCGAAGCCAGTTTCTTGACCTTGGTTACATACTTCTCCCTATCTATTCTCCTGACTGCAGACACGAACTGGAAATACTCCTTTGGGGTAAGCGAGTCATAGAGGGCAACGGTCTCTGGCACATATCCGACCAGCTTCCTGACCTCTACTGGGTCCCCACCGGGATCTATGCCGTCGACTGACACTCTACCGGAATCCCTCAACTCGAGGCCCATGATGATCCTGATCAGGGTGGTCTTTCCTGAACCGTTGGGGCCAAGGAGGCCCACTACTTCGCCTGCGTCACACTTCAGGCTCACGGAATCCAATGCCCTGATTTCGCCGAACGACTTGCTGACCTCAAATGCTTCAATCACAGTTGCGCACACTCATTTCTTACTCAGCCTGACAGGTTATAAAACTAGATTCGATGGTGGAGGCCTCGATTGCCGAAGATCAACGTTATTACGTGGTTCAACTGCCCATCTGTCACGAGTAGTACAACAAAGGGGACATTGGGAGAAAACAACACGCATCTATTTCAGGTGTGGGCCCACTCTATCGCGCAGCAACTGCACCAACTCCGGGTCGTTTCTGTGGTATATGTCAGGTATGTTCAGTACGACGATCTTGTCACCCGCCTCTTGTTCCATTGACCTGATGCGTTCCGCATGCCCCTGTTCCATGACGAAGATCTTGTCTGCCCACCTCACCATATCTCTGGTGACCCTTCTCCTGGCGAGCAGTGAGGTCCCGGCGGATATGATCTCGAGATCCTCCCGGGCTTTGAACATCCCCTCAGCCGTGGGGCTTCTGTCGATGTTCCCCGAGCAAACGAAGAGCACCTTGGTCTTCTTCATCTCCTAGGGCACAGCGTTGGGTGCACGTGATAAGTATTATACGTCGGTCTGCGCTGGCCCACTCCCCCGCGCGAGATCGCCCATTGGGATCGCATTGCAGAGATGACACCTCAGGCTGTCGTTCCTTCCTGTTCGCGTTGCGGCTAGGTCGCTTCTCGGGCCCCATCACATCTCCTTCAGCGCCGGTATCCCCAGGAGTTCCAGCACCTTTCCGAAGACCACGACGAAGGCCTCTGTCAAGTGCAGCCTGGAAGACCTGAGCTCCGGGCTTTCGGCCGAGAGAACAGGGCAGCGTTCGTAGAATATGTTGAAGATGTCGGCCAGTTGCTTCGCGTAGTGCGCCAGCTGCTTGGGTTGCAGGTCATCGGCGGCCAACCTCACCCAGTATGAGAACTTGCCCAGCTCCCTCACCAACGCCAGCTCGGGCTCGGACTTCAGCAACCCCGGCCGGAGCGGTCCCTGGTCATAGGGCCCGGCCTTCTCCAGTATCCCATAGGCCCTGGCGTGCGTGTACTGCAGCCTCTGCCCTGTGTCCCCCTCAAGCCTCAAGGCTTCACCTATGTCGAACACGATCAGGTTCTTCAGGTCCGCCTTGCTCAGCGCGTACCTCACGCATCCCACTGCTATCTCAGAGCCGACGAGGTTCAGCCACTCCTCCCTTGCGCTCGGGTTCCTCTGACGGCTCTCGCCCTTTGCCCTGTTCGCGAGCTCCGCCAGCACGTCTTCAGCGTTCACGACCAGCCCCTTCCTCCCGGACATGTGCACTATCTTCCTCTTCCTCAGGGATTCGTCCTTGGACAGCTGGTATGCGGTCTCGCCCGAGAGGGCTACGACCTCGTAGAGGAATGGCCGATATGACTCCCTTGCTTGGGGAGAAAGAAAGCCCATAGCCTCCTTGACCGTCATCTGTGGATACTCCTGGCGCGAGTCCACGAGCGTGATCGCCATATCTGCCCCTGAGTACCTCTCAGGCGGCGCGCCGCCCTTAGTGTGGTCGGTCGTCCAGAGCGTCCCCCCGTTGGGCTGCACCACAAACGGCTTGTACTTGAACCCGGTCTCCGGCCTGTCAACCTTCCACCAAGCGTAGGCTATGTCCTTTCCGACGTACGTAGCGGTCCCGTCTGACCTAACGAGGATTTCGTCCGGCTCCTCGAGCTTCGAGAACGCCTCTATGTCTCTCAGCCGAATCAACACAGCCCCCTTGTTCTTTCCCTGCTGCGCACGAAGGATCCTTCCCCTCTCCTCCAGTAGTGAGATCACTTCCTGAAAGAGTCCGGACCCGACGATATCGCTCTCCCAGTTGAGCAGGTCGAAGAACACGTTGACGCTCCAGCAGGTCCTGAGCTGGTCCGACACGACCCTCTCCGCAAAGCTCCTGGCCATGCTCGCTATCTCGTTGTCCCCCTCCTCGATCTTGGATATCACATCGCTCCTTTTCCTCGCGAGTTCCTCGTTCTCCTCTATGGCCGAGTGAACCTCCGCGTACACCCTTCCAGCGTGGACGTCGAACCGCTCACTCTTGGGGTCCATTGGATAGCCCATGTGCAGGTGGGCGACCAAGTTGTCTGCGACCTGCGCGCCGCTATCGTCTATGTAGTTGAGGACCCAAACCCTGTGGCCCACGTACCTGAGAACTCTGGCTAGGCAGTCCCCCAACACGGTGTTCCTGAGCGTGCCAACGTGAAGGGCCTTGTTCGGGTTCGAGTTCGTGTGCTCGACCAGTATCCTCTTGGGCTTGACCGGGCTTGGCTTCCCGCAATCCGTCTTCTTCCGGGAGACCTCGCTCAGGATTGACTCGCAGTAGCCAGTTGGGTCGAACCGGAAGTTGAGATACCCTGAGACTTGATCGACGGACTTGACGTATGGGTGAGCCCCGAAGTCTATGCATTTTGCTATCCTCTGGGCGACCTCCTTCGGATCCTTTCGGAGGCGGCTGGCGATCTGAAGCGCAACTGTGGACGTCAGGTCCCCGTAACTGGGGTCTGTCGGCTCCTCAACGGCAACCTCTGCTTCATACCCCGCCTTTCTCACAGCCTCATCTAAGATGCGCCTCGTATGCTCGGCCGCCTCCACGAACGACAACCTTGGGCACCAAACACCCGGGCTAGTGAGTTAAAGTTAATTCACGTAGCCACGCGGCGCGCAAGCCGAACTCCTTCACGGTTCAGGACGGAATCCGCGCAGCTTCGAGTGGTCAGAAGAGGAGGTCTGCTATCGACCTCTTGACATCATCCGAGCTGATCGTTTTCCTCTTCTCCTTCTGGGTGTACTCTATCGATCTCCTCGCAACTTTCCTGGCCTCCTTGAGCAACAGGTCGTGAAGTACGATGAGCGCGTCGGCTGAGACCCTGCCGACCTTTCTCGACTCCTTCATCTCGAGTTCGAAGACCTTCCTCATCGAGCTCATCGGGAACGCCCTGATCGACGGCTCGATCCTAGTCACCACCTTCTTCTCTCCTTCGTCTGCGGGCGAAATTGGTTTGCTCTCCAAGATGATCGCCTCCTCCCTTGCCCTCTCTTAAAGGTTCCCGTATGGGTCACATACCCTTGAGCTTCTCGTCAAGCTTCCAAGCCTCCTTGACCCGCTCGAAGTCAGGAATTGTCCTCTGCAGTATCGGGAGGTACATCTCGATCTCCTCCTTGGTCATGTACTGGAACTGGTACTCGCCGACATAGGGAGATGGGTCTCCCTCCCTCCTCAGGAACGCTATGTGCATGAAGGGGTCGCCGGCCCTGATCTCTATCGGCCTCCTCGCGTCGCTCAGGTTCACAACCTCTAGGGCTAGCCTCCCCACGAAGCCGCTGTGCACCTTGGCAGCGTTGAGGAAGGAGAGCCCGCTTCTGCCGTACCTGCTCTTCGCGGTCAGGAGCGCGACCACATCGGTGGGCAGGGAGACTATCTCATGAGATATCAGGTTCTGGTGCTCAAGGTACTGCAGCACGATCGTCTCCTTGACCGTCAGGATATACGAGTCTCCGTCCAGCAGCCTCTCGCTGAACGGGTGCACCGACTTGTACTGCTTGATGAGTTTCAGTATCTCGCTCTTGCCAAGCACTGACATCCGCTCTCGCGTCAAAGGCATCGGCTTAAATGTTTCACAACCGCCACCCACGTTCAGTTGCGTAGGCCAGACGCAATCAACCTTCGTACCGTTCACCTATGCTGGTTAGAGGCATAGGTCATTGTTGGCTCAACGATGTACTGAGAGTCTCCTCAACGCTCGGGGGCGTCACGAACTCAGCAGACAATAGCCCTTTTATACGCACCCGCGTTATCACGATCAGGCCCAATGGCTGAGATACCCTGCGGATTCTGCGGGAAGAATGTCTCAAGCCAAGTGCAATGGGCCAACGTAGGCGGGGTTCCCTACTGCCTTTCGTGCGTGAGCATCGCCAGGATCTGGCAGGACGACTGGAAGGGCTGCCCGATATGCGGGGCCCCGGCGACGGGGTTCGGGCAGGGTTTCGAGATAGCTGAGTCCTCTTTCCTGGGCGGTAGGTTCTCCTGCAAGTCATGTCAGGCTGAGTGGAAGGTAGTATCCGACTTCCGCGTCTTGAAGACCAAGGGCCTTCTCGGCCTCCAATCCAAGGATGACGTGTACGTGAAGATCGACGCCGAGCTGACGGGAAAGGGTTCTGGAGGCCGAGGCGTTTTGGGCGAGAGAAGAGCCGTCGAATGGGTAATCGCCAAGGATAACAAACCCGTCGGCGTGAAGAAGTGGACCGATCTGCCTCCCGACATCGCTGCAAAGTTGGCGTCCCCATCCTCAAGTTAGCGTGAACAATGGCCCATTCGCTCGCACGTAGTCATCCGAGACGGAGGTCCTTCAAGGGAACGACGCGCTGACAACTTGGACGTTGGCGGGCCCGCTGGGATTCGAACCCAGGATCTCCGACTCCGCAGGCGTGCGAGGACGAGCCTTTAGGACAATTTCACTTTTTCAACACTAACGACAATATTCTGCACGAGCTCCTCGAGGGGAAGTCTCAGGCGGGC
>Ga0172365_10002816_pt1 | contig 12906 bp, 13 predicted proteins | sample LakKivSesite48cm_FD_114535 | JGI IMG/M metagenome (GOLD analysis project Ga0172365, IMG submission 114535) | Sediment microbial communities from Lake Kivu, Rwanda - Sediment site 48cm | ecosystem: Environmental > Aquatic > Freshwater > Lake > Sediment | place: Rwanda: Western Province, Lake...
CCTCTTCGGTTAGCGTAGGCTTTTGCGTGTTCACTGAATTTTTCTGCCACCAATATTGGGTTTGAGAAACCCGAACGCTCCGACGCCTTATCCATGTTAATTACGATGTTTACTCCCACGGTTCTGTTCCATTCTTTAACCCTTACTGGGTGAACTTCTTTCCATTTGCTGACGATAAGATCGAACTCAGGGAACTTTTCAACCTCGTCTTGAGCTTGGTCTCTTTTAACTTCATACCCTCTTCGGGTGAAGTACTCCTCTGTCAGGTTCATTAACGAATGGTGCGTCACACTTGTCCCACGTTCAGTAAATACTCATCAACAACAGAAAAATCTTTTCATCCAAACATGTCTTGTGACATTAAAAATTCTGCATATCCATGGATACAACATAATATTTTCTGTCACATTTTTTGGATACGATTCATTAGATATCCCCTTAGAGAATTTCCTATTTGGAATGCGCTGAATTCTTATGCCTCAGTTAGATGTTTCCCAAAAAATTTTCAGTCAAACTTTTTTAAAAATTACAGTGCTTTGCTGTTGCTTTGTTCATTTTTTTCAATGGGTTTTCCTATAAAGGGTAAAGATATAGTGAACGCGGAGCCTTTTCCAACTTCACTTTCAATACTTATCGTACCACCGTGCGCCTCAACCAAGCGTTTACAGACCGCCAGCCCAAATCCTTGACCTCTGGCTTTGGTTGTGAAAAGAGGCGTGAAGATTTTTCTCATGTTCTCCTTGGAGATGCCTACGCCCGTGTCTGACACGGTTATCGTTATGTTGTCTTTTTCTTGAAGAGCAGAAACTGTCAGTTTTCCTCCGTCGGGCATGGCTTGAACCGCGTTTGAGAAGAGGTTTGCGAAGACTCTTTTCATCAACGCTGGATCCAACGTTACCATCGGGAAATCTTCCGATACTTCAACAGAAGTTTCTATGTTGCCTTGAATCTGCGTTGTACAAAGAACCTCGTTTACCAATTTTTGAAGGCTGGTTTGCACGAATTCCACCGTAATGGGTCTAGCGAAGTCTTGAAGGTCCGAAACAATCTTGTCCATGTAATACGCCTGTTCACTAATAACGTCGATAAGTTTCTCCAAAGTTTCTTTTTGACCAGAAGGCACAGGCGACGAACCCAGCTTGTTCTTTAACAAATATAAAAAATTGAAAATGACTTGAAGAGGATTACGTAAATCGTGCCCCACCATCCCAGCAGTTTCCCCAATGGCAGCCATACGTTCAGTCTTCAAAAGACGTTTCTGGGTTTCCTTAAGTCTGTCTGTCCGCTCCTCAACGAGCTCCTCAAGATATCCTGAATATAGCTGTTGAACCTGTATCCTTGGAATCCTAGCTGCAAGCCTTTCTAAAAATGTGTGTAAAATATTCAAGTCAACCGCTTTAACTTTGTTTAAGAAAAGAGTCTTATGCACCCTTTCCAATAAGGTCTGCACATCATAACCAGGGATCGTAAGAACTTTTTCATAAGCCCAGCTAATAAAAGAGTTAAAGCTCTCTATTAACAAAGGTACACATTCTTCTTTCGGAGCCTCGTTTATGGATTCTTTGACACCCCGCATTGAGATTTCGCCATATTCAGATATCTTAACATTTTTAGTAGCATAATACATTGCTAACCTTTTTCGGGCATCAACAGAATCTTTGATATCATCTGCTACCAATAGCAGAATTCTTTTGTAGATTTTTAAGCAGGCCTCTGCATCATCCATTTCTTCTAGACTTTTATCTTCAACGATCTGATCAAGATACTGCCCTTTCGCTACACCATAAATAAGGTCAGTTTTTTTCAAAAACACCTCATTCTCTTTGAGTATCTCATTGAAGGCTTCACCTATTAAATCATGGCTAACATTCAGAACGCGTAAGTAATAGTCAGTCACTTCGCTGTCAGCGAAGTTTTTTTCTAGAATACGTAAATTCTTGTTGATTAAGTCAACGATATCAAAATTTACATCTTTTTTAAAAATTATTCCTTTTCTAGTGAGAATCACACTATTTTCTATATTGGATTGTTTTATGAAATCAACGAACTTAAAGGATTCTTCCCCTAAACTAGTGTCAGTTGTGGCATTGTAGAGAATATTTAGAAACGACGAATAAATGGTTGAGAAATCCTTAATTGCGATTGATGCTAAAGGCATTTTTTCTTCCTTGACTAGCAGTGCTAGCCCTATAAAAATAAATGTTAAAAAATTGAGGATGCCACCAAAAGGTGGTGAGTTCTCATTTAATGTTAGAAGGTAGCTGGATAATGGGATGCCTATGGCTTGAAAGGCAAAAAAACTTGAAAAAAGAAGTCCGAATTTCATCTGAAGAAAACTAGACCTAGCTTTCCTTGTGAGTTCTAATAAAGCTAGAATTATGGCAATCAGATATATGAGGTAGGCACCAATCATTATTATGGATGGAAAAGACGCATTATTTGTTCGATAAGACCATCCAAATTCTGTGAAAAAAAGGTCATATGGGAGAAAAGGTAACACAACGTTACTTGCTATGGCTGGAAGGAAGACTAAGAACGGTCTTCGGTTTTTCCATCGGATACTAAGAATAGTTGACAGGTACATGGGGAGGCTTAAGCTACTTGAAACAGATAATAGCATAAAATAAAGTGAGGATATTTCCTGATTTGGAGCTGTCCTTTGAAGATAGGCAGCAAATTCCCATATTCCGACAATCAACCCATAAAGAAAGAAAAATCTCAGGGTTAACGTTTTAGTTTTTTTAAATAAAACATACACTGACACTGAAAACGAGAATATACCACTCACAAGATACTGAATAAGCCAAAGAGAAGAAGAAAAATACATCAAATCTATGCACTTCTAAGAGTCTCGTAGATTTCCATCCTGTCTGCTGGTATTGTTTGAGGAGGCTTGTACTGCCCCATTGGAGAACCCATCTTGGCTTTTATTGTGGAATATCGCGTGAATGCACCTGGCTTCAGATATTCTACTCTGATTGCATCTGAAGGTTTTTTTATGCTGAAATCCGTTACATATTTTTTGAAGTCTTCATGGATTGCTTTTAGAGATTCGAAGATTACCTTTTCAGCCTCTTCTTCTGAATAGAGCCATGTCTTCTCCATTAGGAAGCAAAGGTGTTCTTTTGGCTCTAAAAGTTTGGCGACAGCCCATTTATCAGACGTTGTTAAGCCTACTTTAGAAAGGGCATTGACTATAATATGTGGAGTCACTCGGTAGTATCCATAAATATCTAGGATATTCTGCTCTCTGCCTTCAAAAGCGAATATCGGCATACTATCGTCTCTAAAGTCAATCACTCTAAAAATGTCTTTCATGTCGTACCTGAAAAGTATGGATCCGAAGGGGGTTACTAACAAATCATAGGTTTCGCCCTTTTTCAATTCGTTTAGCTCTCTGATCTCACCTTCCTTATCTCTGAACTCCAAATAGTTCGTAGTCAAATCAGGAATTAAATCCGCCTTTCTGTCAGGATCGCCTCTCATAAGGTTTCCAGCCTCGGTAGATCCATATCCATGCAATGGTTCCAGGTTGAATTCTTTCCTAAAGAAGTCAATGTAGAGCTGAGCGTCCATTCCGCCAACGAAGACCCCTTTGAGAGGTAAGTAATCGGTTATTCTCTTCTTTTCCTTCGAAGTTAGCTTTGTCTCTACCATTTTGAAAATGAGCAGCATCTTCTTCAATCCAAAGTTCATTGCATGATAATACTCCTCGTAGAATTCTTCTGGCGAGACAAAGTACTTGCATATCATATAGAACATAGAACCGATTCCGCCGGCAACATCTATCTTTATTCCTTTCCTTATTGCATTTAAGACGAGGGAAAATTTCTTCTTCATGTTCTGCAGATTGTCTGTGATTGTCATGGGTGGAATTAATTTGAAATTTTCTTGGAAGGCTACTGCTCCCCAGCCTGAGATGTATGGCACTGGAGCAGTTATGTTTAGGGCAGTGTCTCCTTCTTTGAGTTTTGTTTCTCCCCAGCTACCGCTGCAAGTTATGAGTATCGTGGCAATGGTTCCTTTCGAATAGTTTTCATAGAACGTCTTTCCGTTAGTTACCCATTTGCTTGCTCCGGTAGTACCCGTAGTTTTAGTGCAAAAATAGAATGGTTCAACCATGTATCTGTCGAGTGAGGAACCTGCTTGACGGCTGACGCGCAAGTAGTATTCTCCGAGAAGCTCATCATTTCTTCTGGGATTTCTCTCCATAACTTCACAAATTTTTTGTTCAAAATCAGTTAGCATTGGGTAATCGTTGTATGTCGTGATTGGGACATCTATGTAGGTTTGTGGGGTGTCTGTGCATAACATTTTTGCTAAGTCAGTTTTTTTCCATTTTTCAAAATACTCCTTCATCCGTTGCATGTTGTATTCAAGCTGTTCTGAAAATGGCTTCTCGTAGAAACTGCAATACTTTTTCCAGAGGTCGGATTCGCTCATCTCAACCCATCCTTTGATTTAGGGATAGTATAGCCCTTTGATAATGGTTTCCATATGTTTCGAGTCGGAAGCAAGACAAAACACAAATAATGTTTTTGGTTAGTATTCAATTAAGTCTTAAAAGAATAGTGTCACTACCATATTAGCATACTCGGTGACAGAAAAATTATTTTCTCGAAGATTCTCGAAAATCCTTTCTTTAATCTAAATTTGGCGCCGGGGAAGGGATTTGAACCCTTGCGACTCGAGGAGTCACTGGATCTCGAGTCCAGCGCATTTCCGCTCTGCCACCCCTTGTTGAGCCTGTCTGCGGGCTTGGCAACGGGTTTTCTCCCGGCTTGGTCCAAATTCAAAAAGCGTTCTTTGTGTCTTTAAAGGTTTTGTTGGTCCATTGCGAACGTTTCGTTTTTCCAAAAGGTATTTCTCCTAGACTCTTCCTAGTATCGTCTGTTCATGGTTGGAGTGGAATCATGCCTTACTGTCCAGAATGCGGGGGCGAAATGCATTACATGAGCGCTACGAAGCGTTACACGTGCAAGAGCTGCGGGCTAACTCTTTCTCATCAGGAACTTATGGAGATGCGTGACAAGCAGAGAGGACGCGAAGAACCTGAGGAAGACGAACGTAAAAAGGTTCGAAAAGAATATCTCGAATGGTGGCTCTCAAAAAAGAAATAAGATAACGGAAGAACCAGCTGCCCGTGGCTTAGACTTTTTCGTACGGTAGGGTTTTTAAGACCACTTATAAAATATGAATGGATTTATGATTATGACATTTAGTAGTCTGTGCATGGAGGGTTGAGGTTGACGAATCTTAACGTAGAGATCGTGTGCGTAGGAAACGAGCTGCTCATCGGTAAAACATTGAACACCAACGCTCATTGGCTTGCGAAAAGAATTACGTCTCTAGGACTGAACGTTAAGAGAGTAACAGTTGTCGGCGACAACCTTGAGGACATTTCAGCTGCCATACAAGAAACAGTTCAACGAGCTCCCTGCTTTATCATAACAACTGGCGGGTTAGGACCAACCTTTGACGACATGACCCTTGAAGGAGTCGCGAAAGGCTTGGGACGACAACTCGAAGACAACCGAGAAGCCTTAGACATGGTTAAAAAGAAATATCAACGTTACGTCTCTGAAGGCAGAATAGAAAAGTACGAGATGACCCCTCACAGGGCGAAAATGGCTAGGCTTCCAAAGGGCGCGACGCCTTTGCTGAATCCCGTGGGCACTGCTCCCGGCGTCTTAGTAAATGAAGGCAATGTGAAGCTAGTTATGCTTCCCGGCGTCCCTTCTGAAATGATGGCTATTTTCGACGAGACAGTTGCGCCTATGCTGAGGAAGATTTCGGGCGATTTAATGTTTTTCGAGGCAAGTCTCGACGTTAAGGAGATGCCTGAGTCCCAGTTGGCACCATTGATCGACGACGTTATGCGCGACAATCCGTACGTCTACGTAAAGTCTCATCCCCAAGCCTCCGAAAAGGTTCCACATTTGGAACTTCATCTTTCAACAACTTCAAGCGACCTTAAAACTGCCCGCCAAAGAATCAGCCGCGTAATTATCCAGATTTCCGAGGTGATTCAGGAAAAAGGCGGCAAGGTTAAGCCTATTGAGTCTTGACTTGACCAAAAACCTATAAAGATTGGCTGTCTTCAGTTACATTACGTTATTAGGTTGAATTATGAAGTTAACGTAATATTGTTTGGGGAATAGTGGTATGGTGTTTACTGCGTTCATAATCGGAACTGCGGGTTCAGGTAAATCCCACTTAACTTCTTCTTTTGCAGAGAAGATGAAGGAAGAGAAACAGAAGGTCGCCGTTATGAACCTTGACCCCGGCGTCGCCACTTTGCCCTACTCGCCTGAAATTGACGTTCGAGACTACATCACGATTGAATCTGTCATGGAGGAATATGGGCTTGGTCCTAACGGCGCGCTTCTCATGGCTGCTGACCTAATCGCAGGCGAGATTGGGAGGCTAAAAAGGGAGGTGGAGGAAGTGGAACCCGACATTCTTATTGTTGACACACCTGGACAAATGGAGCTGTTTGCCTTCAGGGTCAGCGGACCATACATAGCTCAAGCCATCAGCGACGAGCCGAAGGCTATTGTTTACCTTTTTGACTCGGTTTTTTCGTCGAACCCGTTGAACTACGTCTCGAACATGCTGCTTTCCGCTGCTGTTTACACGCGGTTTTTGCTTCCTCAGGTGCACGTTCTTTCGAAGTGCGATCTGCTTCCCGAATCGGATTTGGAATCAGTTCTGGAATGGTCTGAAAGCTCCGAAGCCTTGGAATTGGCGATCAACGAAAACCTTGAAGGAACAAAAAGGCTGCTTAGCCAGAGAATGACCGAGGTTATTCACGAGTTAGACCTCAGTTTTCCGATGATTCCTGTTTCAGCAAAGACTAACGAGGGCTTAATCGAGTTGAACGGCGCGTTGGAACGGGTCTTCACTGGTGGAGAAAAGTTCACCTATTGAACCCGTAACATCTTTTTCTAGTTTAAAGTAATGTCCAGGTTGCTGCTAATGCTCCGTACTCAGCGTCTTTCGGTGTTGCTCCGCAGCTTACGATCACTACGTCGTTTTCTGTTGGATTCATAAGCTGAGTTATTTGGTGAAAGGCTTTCGGATATTCTTTAGAGATGTCTGTACTAATCGTTGGGAGAACCATCTTACCATCCTTGTAGATCAGAGTGGTTGTTCCTGAAGCTCCAGCCTTGACTGCTGCGTCGCGTTGTTCTAAGCCTTTATTGACGATTTCAGCTCGGTTCTTCACTAACACTGCCATGGTGTAGGCTGCGAAGGTTAACTCGTTATTATCAAGTCTCATTTTATGAGGTATTATTGATTTTACTTGTTCCCGGAGACCTTCACCTTTTTTTGTTAAGCTGCATCCGCTTCGTGTCGTAACTATTAACTGTGCCTTTGTTAGACGAGATATCAGCGTTCTAGTCGCGCCTTCGCCAAGTTCCAGTTTTTTTGAGAGTGAACCTCGACCTATTGAACCTGACTCCGCAATGGTTTCAAGCGTCTTTATTATGTCGAAGACTGTGAAAGTTGGAGTTGGTCCAAGCGTTCTTTGCGGCGCGAGTTTTTCTAAGGAATTTTTGATGGACATACTTTTTTCAATAGTTACTTTGCTTTTGGAACTATATTTTATTTGTCCAAACAGCAAACTCTAAATAACCTTGAAAATCTTATTTCCAAGTGCCCAAATTAAAGCCGCGTGGGCCCGTAGCTCAGCAAGGATAGAGCACCGGGCTTTTAACCCGGGGGTCGTGGGTTCAATTCCCGCCGGGCCCGCCAACAAATATGAGATAGATTCTCTATTTCACGCCAATGTTTTAACGTTAAATCGAAAAAAATGAAAAATATAAACCATAGAATCCCATAATTTCCAAAAGAAACTTAAAATATGTGTTAAATAATACTTGAACATGGTGAACATCCTTGGTAATTGAAGATGAACTATTGTATAGAATAACAGTGAACCCTAAAGTCATGGCTGGAAAACCTGTGATAAGGGGTACGAGAATTCCAGTGGAACAGGTATTACGGTTACTGGCTCAAGGGATGACTATCAAACAGGTTCTTGATGATTATCCTCACCTTACAAAAGATGACATAATGGCTGCATTACTTTACGCAGCAAAAATTACTGGCAAAGAGGAAGTGTACCCAATAATATTGGAATGAAACGTCTTGCCAAAGTTTTTAGTTGACGAAAGCGTTGGGGCAAAGGTTTCTGAAAAGCTGAAACAGATGGGTTTTGACGCAGTATCAGTAATAGAGAGTATGCAAGGAGCAGAAGACTTGACCATTGTACGAAAGGCTATGGAAGAGAAACGCATAATCATCACTAATGACAAAGACTTTGGCTGGCTCGTTACCTTATACAAATCACCAGGTATAATACTCCTAAGGCTAAAAGAAGACAGCGTTGAGAACAGGATCAGAATAATAAAACATATCTTGGAAAAATATGGCGATGTTGTTTTTGGAAATATTATTATAGCTACAGAAAAGAGAGTTAGAGTAAGGCGATTATAAAAGGATGAGCCATGGGTTCAATTCCCGTCGGGTTCGTCTTTGAAAAACTGAAAATTTAGAATGAACTACCCTAGCAATGTTATTTGTACTCAAGTTAGTATCAGTTTCTAATATGTCACGAATTATCGAGATGGAGACACAAATGTAAAGTTTCAATCAATATTCTAACTCATTCTCTCAAAGTTGAGCTATTTTTCTTCACTCAAATCAATGGTTAAAGTGTAGTATTGCGATACTTCCTCGTCGATTTTTGTAAAATATTGTTCGACAAAGTAATGAACAGAAGCTAGTGCAAACTCAGCATCATGTTTAGAGAACTTATAACCTTCTATCTCAGCAGCATGAGCACCTGGAACATTACCAATTAACCTAATAGAATCCAATATATGAAGCAGATGATCAGGAATTGGTAAATGTTTCTGTTTTCTGAAACTTTGAATCATGGAGTCAAGTGTTAATGTCCTTCCTTTATTATTTACTGCCTGTCTGCCAAGCAGACGCGGAAATGCAAATCCGAGTAATGCCTCGATAGTGCGACGGCACATTACTACACATGAACGATAGTTCGCAATGGATAGAGCCTTCTCTGCTTCTTCGAGAGATGTTTGAATAGCTGGCGGAATCTGGTTTAGAGGGTCCCATCCTAAAGCGCCCTGAAGCAGTCCAAGAAACATTGCGCAGATTTTGGGGTCATCTGTCCATTCTTCAGCAATTTGAAGTTCATCAGCTGAGTGGAAAGCCGGAGGACACTCAAGAAATAATCCGCTAACATACCTTTTGGCAAAGTCTTTATCATTTGAGAGAACGAAAAGCTTTCCATTGAGATTGATGTGAAGTGAGACGAATGAATCTTCTTCTCTGTTGTAGCGTCTAATCAAAAGATGAGGCTCTATGGTAGAGAGGATTTCTGCCAATGGATGGCGCTTAGCTTTTTTAATCTTGGTCTCAGTATGAAAACGTAATCTGTCAGCATGACTCCAGCCTTCCTCAATTATGAATTGAACATTAACATCAATCGGACTGAAGCTCGGAGCAATACTTAGTCTATAAACAAGCGGACACTTCTTACTTGTCAAGTAATCCGCTGTACAAATTCTTCCAAGATTTTTACTAGACATGTTCCTCATCTCATATCTATAGAAGGCACTAGCATAACTTATTTTAAGTAATGAGTTTCATAAATAAATCTGTCTGAGCAGTGAGGCTTTCATACTGAATGTTGTTAAGGTATTAATGATATCTAATATGACACCCTTTGCTATAAATTTAAAGATTTATTTTGATCTCACTCAAAAAATTGTAAATTTTGACCGAGTATGTTCATCTACCTGTGCCCACCATCCATAATTGAATGTTTGAGTTTATCAAAAATTGTAAAGCTTATTATTTGGTTAAGCCATTCATATCAGATTCAACGGTGGTAAAATGCCAGCGAAAAGGAAGAAATGGATAAGCAGAGACTACCTTAAATGTTCAGGATGCAGGAGATGCGAGATGGTTTGTTCTTTACGTCATGAAAAACAGATTTGGCCTGAAGCTTCAAGAATAAGGGTCTTCATGCTGGTTCCAGGGGTTGAGATTCCTCACTTTTGTGCCCAATGTAAAGAATATTACTGTGTGAAATCGTGTCCCTTTAACGCTCTCTCAGTGAATGCGAAGACGTCAGCTGTGGCAGTAGACCGAGAGAAGTGTACGGCTTGCGGCGCATGTATAAGAGCTTGCCCTGGGAAAATTCCTCACATTCACCCAAAGGAAAAATACGTTCTCATCTGCGATCTGTGCGATGGTGATCCTCAATGCGTCAAAGTCTGCAATAAAGCTGGATATAACGCATTACGTGTAGTAAGAGAACCCTCATCAGTATCCCACAGCCTCTTTGCCAGAACGCCTGAGGAAATAACTCGAGACGTTGCTGAAAACCTTTTTGGCGAAAAAGCCGAGGAGTTGGTCTAGCATGGTTGGCGGATATGCTGGAAAGTTTCTAAACATAGACCTAAGCAACGAAAAAATAACTGAAACCCGATTTCAGAACGAAATCCTTCGCCAGTACATTGGTGGTAGAGGTTTAGGGGCAAAGATTCTTTGGGATCGTCTAGGATCAAGATGGGAGAAGGTTGACCCTTTGGATCCTGAGAACCTATTTTTGGCTCTTACTGGTCCCCTTACAGGATACTTCCACGGTGCCAGAATATGTATCACTGGAAAATCTCCCCAAAGCAACGGCATCATCGGCTCCACAGTCAGCGGCGAATTCGCAATTGAACTTAAATGCGCAGGATGGGACGGCGTGATTATTTCAGGCAAGGCTAAGGAACCAGTCTACATATTCATCGACAATGAAAATGCACAGATTAAAAGCGCCAAACATGTCTGGCAAAAAGACAGCAAGACAACTCTCAAGATTCTGACAAAAGAAGTTAAAGAGGAACTTGACAAACGATACGTAAAGTATGGAATTCAAAAAGAGCCCGGCGTTCTTTACACGGGTCCTGCTGGAGATAACCGTGTGAGGGTTGCAGCTGTTGAACAAAAGTGGAGCCATGCGGCTGGGTACGGAGGCTACGGTGCAGTTATGGGTTCCAAAAACCTGAAGGCAATTGTTGCCAAGGGAACTGGACCACTTCCTGCAGTCTCAGACTTAGAAGAGGTTGAGAGACTTATGGGAGAATACGAGAAAATAGCATTTTCAGGAAGTCGTGATCGAATAAGGCGCTGGGGAACAGGATATGTTGGCTACGAGGTAGGGGCTGAAAGAAGCGCAGAACCTGTTCGAAACTGGCAGGAAGAGTGGCATGACGAAAAATCGATCGGTGGACCAAAGTTCGATTTTAGATACTGGGTGAAACGTTACTGGGGAGACTACGGTTGTGCATTGACTTGCATGAAGCTGGCAGTCGTCAAGGCAGGACCATACAAGGGAGCGATAACTGACAATCCAGACTATGAAATGGAGGCGTACCTTGGTCCAAACTTGGGAATATTCGACGCTGGCGGCATCATCTATCTCAGTTCCTTACTCGAAGACCTTGGCTATTCAGGAATAAACGGTGGAAACCTCTTAGCGTTTACTACGGAATTGTTTGAGAGAGGCATCATGACAAAAAATGATTTAGGTGGGTTGGAACCGAGATGGGGAGACATAGCCGCTCAAGCGGAACTGGCAAAGAGAATTGCATTTAGAGACGGCAAGTACTTCGATATTCTGGCTGAAGGAACCTACAGGGCGGCGTTGAAAATCTCTGAACTGAAGGGTATTAATGTGCTTCCCTATGCGGTTCACGTTAAAGGAGTCGAAGTAGGTGCTCACGGAACCAGAAGCGACGAAGACTACACTCACGACATAAGTTATGCTTGTTCAGTTCAAGGAGGCGACCACACATCAACTGTACGAGATGCCTACGATGACATGAGCACAGTCTTCCACGACTCAGCTGTTTACTGTGCCATAATTGCTTGGGCAGGAGGATTAAAAGGCGTCGACTGGCAATTCCTGAGGGCAGTAACTGGTTGGGATACTACAGAGGAAGAGTGGAAGAGTGAATTGAGCCACAGAATCGTTCACATCCAGAGAGCAGCGGAATTGTTGGGTGGACCAGACATAAGATGGAACCCTCCGAAGGACGATGATAATCCTCCGAGATTCTATGAACCTTTACCGTCAGGACCTTACAAGGGTTCGGTTACAAAAAGGGAAGTAATGGGCAGCAGAAGACGAGAATACTATGATGCAATGGGATGGGACGAGAATGGAATACCAAGGTCCGAAGTGCTGAATAAACTGAACTTGCAGGACGTGGACAAGGCATTAGACAAGGTTCGATAGTTTGTATCTGTCTTTTACTTAGGTTTATGAAGATGTGACTTTAAGTCAAAAATCACTGGTGATTCCTGAGAATGAAAGTTGAAGTAAAGGGTTATGGGGACATGAAGCGGTTCCTTGGCGATAAATCATCCATTGAGCTGAAGGATGAAGCGAAGATTAGGGATTTGATTTTGGCTTTGGGAGGAAAAGTCAAAGCTTCAAAGATTGCTTATCTAGGTGGTTACAAGGTGGAGGATTCAACGGTCATAGTTCTCGTGAACGGTCGCAACATTCACGCCCTGAGTGGCTATGACACGGTCCTTAAGGAAGGCGACCTCGTAACGTTTGCGCCAGTGCTGATTGGAGGATAACTGCAAAAACAAAGGAACAGTTGGGCAACAACTGTTTTTGCTATGTGATTGACTGGTTGAAAGGACTCGTTATTGTGGTTGTATAGGTCATTTTCTGCTGGAGAAGGGGGTTATGTCCCTTTTTTAGTTTAGGGCACAAACACAAGCTCATTTTGTGAGTGCTGAGAATTTTTTTCTATATATAGTATCTATCAACAAATCATCAGTTCTTTTCGCTTCCGTGACTGCGCC
>Ga0172365_10002817_pt1 | contig 12905 bp, 16 predicted proteins | sample LakKivSesite48cm_FD_114535 | JGI IMG/M metagenome (GOLD analysis project Ga0172365, IMG submission 114535) | Sediment microbial communities from Lake Kivu, Rwanda - Sediment site 48cm | ecosystem: Environmental > Aquatic > Freshwater > Lake > Sediment | place: Rwanda: Western Province, Lake...
CGGTCTAAGAGAGAACATTCACTATAAACGGAAGATTGAAAGAACCGACATTGTTGTTTACTATCCGAATCTTCAGAATCACAGAGCGAAGCATAGGGTAGAAGTCAAGAATGTCAAGCTGAGAGAAAGAGGAACGAGAGGTTTGGCTTTTGATGGCGATTCCATGTTTGGGTTTTTCGATTCGGCGTCTGAATTCACTCAGTCTAACGTTGAAGTGATAGATAGTCAATGTTTGAGCACCAGAGGATATTGTTACCTTCCACCTTCGACTATGAACCAAATGCAGTACAGAGGAAACCGTTTCAGACCTAACACTCAATTCGCTCAAGACATGCTTTATTTCACTCAGAACGGAAGTTTGCCTTAATTGGGTCTCCAAAAGTCCAGGATGTATTCGAACGTTGTCCCTAATGTTATATAGTTGCTAGGATAACCGAAAATTCCGACTTTATTCACTAGATTTCTTCTATCCCAGATGATGATGTTTCTTAGCTCATAACCTACCTTCTGCATATTCTCGATGATATAAACGTGAATCGGGATTCGCTTGTTCTCCCACCACAAATCTGTGACGTTGATAACACAATGTCCTTTCTTCTTCATTAAAGGTAAAATGCCCTGATAGATTTCTCCTATTGTATGAGCGTACTTCTCTCCGTCCATAGTGCCTAGATCTCTGGGGTCTGTCGAGTATTGCTGAACTTTTAGATAATGTTCATTCTGTCTAAGATTTCCTCTAATGCTCTTGTTCTTTCTCGGTCTATTAAGCATGTTCGCATAAGGCGGAGAAGTGACGGAAAGAGCAACCGTCTCCTCCTTTAAATACTCTGGAATGTTATGAGCCTCGTCACAAACTGCTATTTGCTGGGTTTTGGTATCGAGTCTCATCTGTGCAAGTCTAGCCCTCGAAAACTGAACGTATTCCTCTTTCAAATCAAAACCGACAGCGTTTCTATGAAGGTCTTGAGCGGCTAAAAGAGTTGTTCCAATTCCTACGAAGGGATCTAAAACAAGCTCGCCCCTATGTGTGAATACTGAAATGCATTTCTTAGGAAGACCAATCGGAAAAACTGCGGGATGGATAGTTTTGTCTCTAGTATCCCGTTTCTCGTAGAAAAATTCCCAAATAGCCACTTGACTTTGAATCCATTCTTTACCGCTCAGACAGTTCAGACTCTTAGGTGAGCAGTTACAAGTCCTTTCATATCCAATGTCAAGCAGTTTGGAGGATTCAGTAGTCTGAACCATGTTTCTCTATATTTAAAGAAGACAGAGGACTTATTTCTGTTTTGCCTAGCTGTTCCATAAATTGATGTCGTAGATACGTTCAGAAGGCGCAGTTTGATGTTCTCGTTCAGTCGAGGCGTCAAGTCGCCTTTTCGTTCTGCTGGAATTGTTTCGACATCTTCACCATAGAATTCAAGAAAAGGCTCTGGTCTCTACGATGAGATTTCATAGTGCCCATGCTGAAACTGTCAGAAGACCTTTCCATAGGTATATGTCAGAAATCCTTTGTTTCCAGCAAGTCTAAAAGCTTACGAGATTGCTTAAGCCATGATGGAGAATGAACGACACCAAACCAGTATGTTGTCAGAAGTGCGGAAAACCTTTAGGCTACATAACCGTGCTTGGAAAAGGATTATTCATACATCAACCTATTCAAAACGTCAAAATAGTTGCCATCTGCATGGAATGCTTCCAGAAAAAGAAATAGGCTGGTCAAACTGGCTTAGAAAGACTGATAGAAGTGTCTTCTATTTTCGTTGTTCTCTTCGGGAACTTAATTAAGCGATATAGGAGAATGCCAATCAAAACCAAACAAACAAGAAGCACAACTCCAAGAACACCCGCTTCCACACCCATAAAGAAAACATCTGAATGCGTAGGATAATCAGAAGTCAGCAATTGCCAAGCAACCGAGATACTAACAATCGCCAAGAAGGCAATAACGCCCAAACGAACATAGCTTCTCTGAGACAAGACTCCTCATCAAGAACATTAATTTGGCTCACGACTGGTTATAACTTTTCCGCAAAAGGCGTGATTTTTCTGGGGGTTATCTGTCTAGAGATTAGCACGGCTTGTTCTAAATGGTCAAACCTGTAATCTGGCTTTTGTTCTTTCTTCTACGGATTACAGCCGCAAACAGTGTCCACGCAAAGAACAGCGGCAAAACCAGAAACGTTGGAAACTCGGAAACTATCACAACCCTCACTGTTGAATGCGCATAGCTGAAGTAAAGATAGCTCATGCTAGAATCTGAGCATTCCAGCAGACTGAACGGGATTTCCGTGCCATTCACCGACACGTGATACGTGGCATTCATCATGGCTGTTGGAATGGAGACTCTGCAAAAACCTCCAGACCCATCTGCTCCCGTGACGTTGAAAATTAGGTATATGACCTCTGGATGCTCAACCCAAACTTGGGGATCAAAAGCCGAAATCGTCGAATTCGAAATGACCGTGACGTTGCAGAAATGCGGCTCCAAATCTGGAGTGTAATAGGTGACATTAAAAACATTAAACATGCCCATCAAAGGATAACGGTCAACATTATCCACGTCAATAGTGTAGTTGATGTCGCCTATCCCGTCGCTGCCGCTAACATTCTGCCCCGAGCCTTGATAGACATCAGCACCAGCATAATAACTCCAGTAATTCCCTCCAGAAGGATAACCATCATCCCAAACATTCTCCGTCGACACCTCATAAACGTACGCCTCATAAGCCACATTCACAACGTTGTTGTGGTATATCCGATTATGATTAGAGCTAGACAAGTAAAAGCCAGAACCACATCTTGCAATGCTATTTTCCACAATGACAGTCTCGTTACTGCCGTACAACGCAAAACCCGCGCTGGAGCCGTCCAAGTTGTCAATCTCATTCCCAACAAAACAGTTCCCCACAGAATCCACTATCGCCACCACAGGCAAGTACGCAACCGTGCAGTTACGCACGTGGTTGTTAGAAAACACGTTGAAATGCGCTTCATCCATCCACACCGCAGCCGCATTATCCGAAAAGTTGTTCCGAGACAGCAGATTATTGCTTGACCGAAACAGGTTAACAGCCTCAGCATCGTTACCCGCAAGATTGTTCCAGTCTACAGTGTTGTTGCAAGAATCACCCACCACCACGCCGTGAGACACATTATCCACTATCTCATTACCAATGATCGTAGCGTTGTTTGACGAAACAAGCAAAACACCATAATTCCCCTGCTCAACAACGTTGTCCGTGACGCTGGAGAAGTTCGACCTGCAAAGACAAATGCCTGAATTAGGATAGTAGGCTCCACTGTTCCTCACAGTAAAATTCGCCAGAACCACACCGTTTGCAGTCACATTCACCACAATCCCCTCACCTTCACCGTCTATGATCGTCGTCTCCCTACTCTCACCAAACAGCGACAATGACTTGTTGACAACAACATTCTCAAAATACGTTCCCGCATCCACCAACACCACATGCCCGTCAAGAGTCTCGTTGGCATCTATCGCCTCCTGAATAGTCGTGTAATTCATCGTGGTATTGAGGTTGTGAACATGAAAACCATCAACAGCCTCGGCTCCAAAGCGGCTTAAAGTCACGACTGGCAAACAAACCGCCAAAACGAGAAAACAGGCAACAACCACCCCGAGCTTCAATCTGCCCCCAACGAATACTCTTTCACACGGCAGCTTTTATGATTTCCGAAAACGCCCATCTCACCCACGCACACGCAGCAGTAGCCAACAGAGACGAAGACTAAGCCCACACCGTCAAGCCAGCGTTCTAAATGTCCTGCGAATAGAAGTACGTCTGAAACGGCAATTCTTCCGGAGCACTACCAGAGATCGCGGTGAGATAGAATTCAAGCTGAACAGACGCGCTCGGACTCAGGCTTATCTTGGTTGGCGAAGTGTCGTTATCAGGCTTAACTGTTACTCCTCCAGCCACCTTAACCAAGTAGAACTCCCACGACGAAGACTCATAATGGAACGTTACATCATTGTAGGACGTGAAGCCAACAGCCCTCCAAGTCACGCTGACAACAACATTCCCCTCATTCCTGAGATAGACATCCAAAGTCTTCGTGTCATCTCCCACAGACACGTCGAAATCTCCCCAATCATAACTGTCCAAAGCCTCCGTAAGCCCCGCGTCAGAATACGCCTGAATCTCTCCGTCACTCACTATAGTCGCCTGATGATCAATGAGTTTAGTGTAGTACAACGTAGCCAGAACAGAAGACAACAACAGCAAAATGATCAACCACGCAATAACGCCTAAATGCACTTCCCTATTACGTATGCTCACGTATTTTCTCGTACAATCCCTCCCCTAAGACATGCGTTCTCAAATAGCACATGTACACAAAAGTAGTATATCTGATTTATTGACTAAACTTATGGTCACAGCCCCGCAGCATGCCAGAAAAACTCCTATTTCACGCGGGCTAGCTGGACAAAACTCTGTCCAAAACCAAAAACAGACGACAAGCAGATGGCGCACGCGACGTTTTATGGTTGGCCAAGACAAAGTTTTATCCAACCAGCCAACTTTAGACGACCAGATTTAACCACGTACTAACGACGACCGTGACGAAACGACAATGGACTGTTAACAGATCAATCCATGATCTGAAGGGAAAGAGCAAAGGAACTGATGGATATAGCCAGGTGCGTTTCGTGTGAGTAGACCGATCTTGATTGCTGTATAGTAAGACTTAATATATATTATGCTCATTTTATTCGAAGAGTGTGTCAAAACTGGGAAGAGCGATACTGATCACTCCCTTATATGTTTCTCTTGCTTGGACAATGATGATCACTTATCAAATGTTCACCCAAACAGCCGTGTTGACTGTGTTGACGCTCTTCAACACTTCGTTGCCGACTGTAGGTGAATGGCTTCTTCTAAGAATGGACCTCATTGTCTTCGTCTACGCCTTTGCGTGGATTTTTGTTCTATCTTCAGTCATTCCGTCTCTGTTACTCGGCAGAGAGAGAAGCGTTCTAGTGCAGTTCTTTGTCTGTTTGATTTTAACACTCACCGCCTTCTTAATTCAAGACATAATCAATGCCTTTTGGAACAGCCAATTCCAAATTCTACAAGGCTTTATGGTTCTACTAGACAATCCGCTTTTGGCTGTGGCATACCTGTCTCTGCCTTATGTTACTATGTTAGCAATAGATATTCAAGCTAAGAAAAGACAAAGAACAAGCAAGCAGATGGAAGAAATCACAGCAAGATACTTGGAACGAACAGAAGTGGAAGAGCAAGAAGTTTGCTCAGAAAATACGCGCCCTCAAAATAAGCAAAGCTAATTGAACAACGTTGGGTGTACCAGCGAGTGAAGCACAATCAAGAGTAAAACTGACTTAGTGTCATATGTCTGCCGCATAGCCAGCAAAGTCACGACCGCTATCAAACAGCGCGCGCTGAGTGAGTGTGTGTCCAGACTTCATTGGTCAACTTGGGTTCCAATATGCTTGAATTCCTGAATACCTAAAGTGCCAAATTTGCCTATGCCAGCAGCTTATACAACAGTTACAACTTCTCTCGTTTCAGTCTTGCCTATGCTGAAGTCGGTCGGTATCTTCAATGTCATGTAGAACTCAACACCCACCAGAACCTCCCACGTCACTTCGTCACACGTCATTTCTCATTTCAGTCGCTGTTGAGGAAGTTCTATTTTTATCCAGCCAGCCAAAGCGGACGACGAATATCGGATGATCAAAACAAAGCGGAAAGGACGAAAACGAGAAACAATCTACGTCAATCACTTCCTTTCTCAAATAGCAAGTAGTGATTAGTGCCCATCGTTATTGCCGCATTTCCCGCACACGCATAAGTGTGCAAGCGCCACCCTTTCTTTTCCCATTCTTCAATTGTCCTTCCAATGTCGTCATGATGCCCAACCAGCACACATCTCCATTCCTTCAACCCTTCACCTCCTCTTTCAATCTAGTCTCATGGGACTGAAGTGCAGGCTTTCTGTGACAACTTAATTTGGTGGTCGGATTTTCTTGGGTTTTCTCTTTATCAGTAGCAGTTTCTCCACGTCTTCTGCATCCTCTGCCCGAAACAGTCTGATCCATAACCAGCGTCCGTCGTGCAGTTGCTTCGTGTTTTCAATAAACCTGTACATCTTGGAGCTCAGTTCGTCTCGCATAGAGAGGGCTTTTTCAGATTCCTCTCTGCCAAGAACTATGAGAACTCTGACAGCACCCTTCTCAGGCGTAAGCGTGACCAGAGTTCTGCCGCTCTTGCGGTAACGAACGTCCCACCCGTGCTTCTTGTCAAAAATCATCTCGGGCACGATGTCATAGTTTTCTTTCAGAAACCGTCTCAGCTTCACCCAAGCCTCTTTTGCCGGCGCTCCAATGAAGGTCTCCATTTCCTGTTCAGTAGGCGTATGCGTTCCATCCATCATTCTCTGATACTCTGTTGCCATGAAATCAACTCACTTCAAGACAATGAATCACTCAAATTCAGCTATAACTTTTCTGCAAAACCAAAAACATGCTGACTTGAGATTGATCGTTTTGTTCATTTCCTAGATTAGGAAGCCAGCCGCCAAAGCCAAAGCGCCAATAAAGAGCACCAAGCCTGCCCGCATGCATATGCCTGTTCGATCCAGCCACATCCCTGCTCCCCAAGACACAAGCTTCCCTTTAGAAGTCTTCAAGCCAACATACATAAGTAAAACACCAATCGCTAGAATAAAACAGCCAAGCACGATTGCGGAAGAATACAAGACATCCACCGGTTGAACTGTTACAGTCCAAGCAAGAGATAAATCTTTTCACAACATCAGAGAAAAGAAAAGGATTATGACGAGAGAAGTACTGCTTGTCTAAAGCTTCTTCTTCACTTTCTCTGCTTCTTCTTTAGTCTTCCGAACCCCTTTCTTTCCGAGTTCAACGCCTTCCTTTCCTACCTTCTCAGCCGCCTGACCAGTCTTCCTCGCAGCTTCTTCCGTCTTCTCTTTAACCTTCTTCAAAAGCCCCATCATCACCACAATCACAGATTAAGCTGTCTACGTATATCAAATTTTCCAGAACCCCTGTACAGGATGAAGGAAGGATAAAAAACTCTATACGCATGGCAATAGCTGTCAGCTTAGAATCAGCACCTTGATCAGAGTGACGTCCGTCAGAGGTCTCCGTGTATCAGGATTCGTCTCCACATGCCCAATCGCGTCAACAACATACATCCCCGACACCACACGACCAAAAACAGGATAACCACTGTCCAATTGAGTGTTGTCCACGAGATTGATGAAAAACTGGCTGCTCCCAGTGTCAGGTCCCTTATTCGCCATAGCCACCGTCTCACGGAAATTGTGATTGTGATCTGTAAACTCGTCGGGAATCGCAACAATGCTCGGATCACCCATTCCAGTGCCCGTTGGGTCGCCGCCTTGAACCACGAAACCTCCAACGACTCTGTGAAAGATGGTCCCATTATAAATGCCCATGTTGGTGAGGTTCTTGAAATTCGCAACTGTGATGGGCATGTCAGCATACAACTCTATAGTAATGTTCCCCATGCTCGTGACAAGAAGAACCCTCCCCCGCACTGGCTTCATAGTTTGAACTTCCCCAGAACCTTTGGTAAACAACGATGCAGGCGACAAAAGTTAGAAAGCACACTGCAAAAACGGCCACTTTGTTGCTGAAAAATCCCCGTTTCCTCATAGAACAAGCCATCATCCTAGAAATATATAAACATATTTCACCTGCGCGGTGACTGAACTCTCAACTTCTTAACCAAGCCCTTAACCCTATCATCATTCTGCAGAAACTCTTCAAAGACAGCATTCACAACCTCGTAAATCCGCAAATCATTCAACAAAGCCAGCTGCCTTAGTTCTCTGTGCAAATCATCCCGAACCTCAACAACCGTCCGCCTCGCATGTTTGTCCACGCCTGAAACCTCCATCCTTCCTCAAAGAGCCAATCCCAGCTCGCCAGTTTTAATCTCAACTACCACGTTTCCCAAAACCAGAAACAGCCGAACAACTTTCGTTTCACCTTTCTTAACGACGCTGACTCCGCCAAAAACCCTCACACCTGCTTCAAGACTGACGTTCAACATGCTCTGAACTTGAAGCGGAGAAAGAGGCACGACAACCACGTCCCTCTGAATGTTGAACATCGACTGAATCTGACCTGCAAGCACAGAAGCCGAAGCCTCAGTGAATCCTGGAGTGCTGAACAAGCGTGGCAAAGGTGTTTCGCAGCCGAGGTAGAACTGGTTGATCAGATGTTCCACATAATACTCGAAGCGTGCACGCGGATCAAGAGTCACAGGTCTTATGTCGCCCTTGCCGCTGTAGAAAAGCCAGGCTCCTTCTTCGCCGCGATTTTTTATGGCGCGTTCAAACTTCTGAATTGTCGCCTCGTCTGCTCTTTCAAGCAAGGCCAGAACGTCTGGTCCAGCATACTTCTCGAATATCTTGGGCATTATTCGCTCTATTCGAGCCTTCATTGACGCGTAGGAGGGCCTTCTGTCTGACTGAATTGTGAGAGAGTGCAGAAGAACCTGAAGGACGCCTGTTCCGAAGCCTGACAAGCCAATGGGGTTTATCCGCCAATGTATCAGTGCTTCGGCTCTGAGACTTTCGCCGCCGTAACTGTTTCGCAGCTTGTAGCTTTCAACCATGTAGGGAATTTTTAGACGACTATCTTGCAGGCAGTTCTGCTCGATCTTCTCCACTACGTCTACTGGAAGCCTGTGCAAATCCACTAGTCTTTCAGGGGTGAGTTTAAGCCAGAAATCGTTTCCGCACGCAACAAGAACGCGTGTCATGTCACAGAGCAGCGTGTCCAAGTTTACGTCTTCGTTGAAGCTGTCCACGATTCGTTTCGCTTCGCCTGCTCTCTCAGATCCTTCGTTGACAGTGGTGTAGAAGCCCATGCCAACGGCAGAGGCTGCCAGCAAGTCAACGCTTGCCTTACACGTTGGATCTCTCTCGTAAAGCTTAAGCACGTCTGCCAACGGAAGACTTGGAGTCTCGTAGATCGTAGCTGACTGTGGAACAGCGTACCCGCTATGATTCCTAGCGTGAAAAGCCTCAATCAACCTTTTAAGAACAGAATTCAACCAAGTCCCTCCAAAAACTTCAGCCCCTTTTCAGTAATCACGTATGGAGCACGATGCTTCTGACCATTCTTCTGCACGTAGCCGTTCTCAACAAGAAAACAGAACATGCCCTCAAAAGTGGCGTGAGTGCCAAGTTTCCTAACAGTTTTCTTCTCAAGCTCGGTTCTGCCAAGAGTGCTTCTTCTCAACTCATGCAACATTATCTTTGCCAGACCAAGTCTTTCGTTTAACCCTCTCATGAACAGGTTACCTCCACAGGTTTTTGTGAACCATAAAATGGGGGAGAATGAAGGTTGCACACCAGCAAGGTTTCATAGTCTCGCTTGCCATCAACGCCGTAGGTTTTCGGCGCAAGGTCAGACTCGTAGACGACCATTTCAGCTCCGCACAGTGGACAGTGACGCCAGCAGTCGCAGATCACAAGTTCACCTTTTCTGTTTGAATAGTGAGTCTTGTTGCATCGTGGACAAGTGCCTTCATACTTTGACATTTCAACTCTGACCTTGACTTTGTGGTGTCTACAGTGATGTGCTGATGTTTGTCATCTTGGCAACTGCCTTGCTTCGTGCGATGCCTAAGCCGAAACGAGTCGTTGCTCTGACGCCGAAGTTGCAGTTCTTCGAGTCCGCCCAGTCTTCAATCGTCACGTCTCTTCGCAGAAGCATAATTGCGGCCACGCGAGTGTCAATTGCGTATGCTGTTCCGTTGGGAACAAGAGTGCTTGCTTGCACTTTCATGCCCAAAACGCTCGTCACTATCCCTTGCTCGATGTCAGTTTGTCCAGCAGGCAAGTATTGAGCTTGAATGAACTTGTCATCACTCAAGAGTTGATGTAACTGCGTCTCGTTCACGACAAGAACTGTTGGGCGCCAATTTTCTCCTCTGACTGCGTTGTGAAGCTTCAGCACGGCAGACCAGTTCATAGCTGCTCCACCCTGACTGATCGGTGCTCCTCCAGCCAAGTCTGCGTTGGCAATTGCTCCGTACAAAGCCAATACCTGAGTTGTCTCGTTTTCGCCTAGAGTTCTGCCGACTTTCTCAACCATGCTGTCCATAACGTTCCAAGTGGCATCTTCAAGGAATTCTCTTGTCCATTCCTCCGAAGCCTCAGCAAGAATGTTCGTGTAAATGTCAACCGTGCCGATTTTCTTCCCACTAAGCCTCGTCAAAGAACCCTCTGCATATCGGTAAGCAACAGCCTTCTCGTCAAGCGGAAAACGCTCCATCGCCTCAGTTGTCGACCGCACTGTTATAACGTTCCTGCCTATCAACTCAGGATAAGCAGCCTCAACAAGCGTATCATGCATACGTCCCAAGGCGCCTGAAGTGTCGCTGAACAAGCCTTCTCTGACCCCGACGTCACAGTAGCGCTTCAAGAACGGATGCGTAGCAGCCTTGTGCCCGAGACTCTCCATCAACTGCTTGAATTCGCGATCCCGCTGCATCAGACTTTCAAAAAGTTTAGGTTTCATGCAAATCACTTCCCAACCGAAATGAAGATCAAGTCATCCGCATCAGTTGCAGATTCAAGCGCTGTCCCAAGCTTGCGGCTGTAGTAGACAGTGTAAGTTCCAGTGCCGCCTTCGTTCACTGCTTGATCTGCCAGTTGAAGAATTCTCCTGCTAGAATCCGCTCCCTGAACAGCCTTGCCGCGAGTGACTGCGCCTCCAACTTTCACCTTGACTCGTCCCTTCACAAGAACAGGACACGGATCACCAGAGGACACGGTTTTGACAGCTACGCCGATGCAGTCTTGCGAAGAAGTTGCTGGACTAACGATGTCGTCAGCGCTCAGATAGACAGGATCGCCCTTGGTCACAGCAGCGCCTGCAGCAAAGGTGTTAATTACTGCGTTGCAGTCATCGGTTTCACCTATGCTCATCCACGTTTTGCCAGTGTTGTCAGCCATAAAAATCCACTCCTCACTTCATCTTTGGTTTCAGCCAGTTCGTCCAAGCTTACTCCCCGTCACACCACGTGACTTTGAATCGAGCCTCCTAACTATTCCGCGAAGCTCTTGACACATTCGCTGCGGACCAAGGCTCCAGCTTCGTTCAACCACAGGGCTTGGCAAAACTGACTGAATCAGGCTCACGAATTCCTCAACAGAAAACGTCGCTCCATTTGGGTCTTTAAGTAGCTTTTCACGCAAGTTCTGCTGATTCAGCGTTGGAGCCAAGTGTGCAGAACCGCTCGCTGGATCCATGTACTGGGTATGTAGAGAAAGCCAGTCTCGAATCCTGTTTTCATCCCACATTTTGCTCTTGGCAAAAAAGATGCTTTGAACTTTCTGAGATTCGGGATTAGCCCGTAGTTTCCCCACGATGGCCAGCACGCCGTTTTCCATGTCAAGCCAGACAGTGCCAAAATGCTCAGGCAGAAAGGCGGAGACGTCTTGATAGAAGCCTAGAACGTACTCGCTGCTGATTATAGGCTCAAATGTCTGCTCTTCAACATGTAGTTTCTCCAAGACCTGAATGTTTGCTTCAGGTACGCCGGGCACCGCTACTAGGCTCAACTCGGCATCGTGCAGACCATGTGGCATTATCGCATCCAAGAAATCAACGGTTTCATAGTCTGCTCCAACACTGACATGTCTTATCAATCCCTTGCGGATTTTCTCAGCCGTCGCTTCGTCGTAGATTTCAGCCTCGTACCAAAGGCTTTGTCCATCCCACTCTGTCTTCACTATTTTCCCAACAGCATTAGGCACAGCAACATGCTCAAGGTAAACGGGTGCTGAGACGAGTTTGTCAGCGAAACTCTGCAGTTCTTCAGGCGTGTAAACGTTGAGGTTGCGGCTCATGCCGACTGTTAAAGCCACGCCTCGAATTCGCAACGGCTTGTCTGGGGCTTTCTCGACGACGTGAAATGGCAAGATGGCTGACACATGCTCGCGAACAGTGTCGCCTCCGTGATGTTTTTCAAACCATGTTTTTGCCTTCTCCACCGTCCAGCCTTTGCTTTTGTCGAAAAGGTAACTCTGCACTTCCATGGTGTCTTTGTCTTTTGGCTTTCCAATCACGGCTTTGATGCCGTCATCCTCGCTCAGGGTTATCGTCCGCAGAGTGTCTGGTTTGAACTCTTCAGGGCCTCGATGCCCGCTTCGAACAAATTGCTCAGTTTCTTCCCAAGTCAAATTTACACCAGCTTTTGCACAACTAATACCAAGCTAATATACGAAGAAAATGAAAAAGCAGATTGCACACCCTGTTAGCCACGTGAAAGGACCAGCCGTGGACAAACAGAGTGGGCTAAAAGCCGAAAACGTGATTGGACAGTGCCTCGAAAACGCATAGTCAAGGTCGTTCTGAGCCGAGAACAGAAAGAAATTCTCGACGAGTTGGCTGGAAGACTTGGGATAAGCGAGAGCGAGACGCTTCGGATGGCGTTGATGGATTACGCGAAAGAATTGAGTCTCATAACGGAGAAGTTCCACAGAGCAAACAGTCTTTCCAAGAGCGCAGAAAACAAGTTTCCAAGCTGAAATCTTGGCAAACCCAGTTGAATGGGCGGGCAAGACGATTTTCACTAAAGTCTTGATTCTTCAGAGGTTAAGACACACTGAACGCATTCTAATTTGGATTCAAACTCCAAGTTACCGTAACTAAGGATTAACTTTAAAAATCCACAAACGAATCTATCCACTATAGAAGCCCGCAGAAACTGCCGAGATCATCATTCAGAGGAAAGTGGAAGTTGAGGAGAAAAACCTTTGACATGCTACTTCTTGAAGCCGTAGATGAGTCACTGTCTTCTCTGGGAGATTCAGCCAAACAGTCAATATACTTTCACATTGAAAAAAAG
>Ga0172365_10002819_pt1 | contig 12895 bp, 11 predicted proteins | sample LakKivSesite48cm_FD_114535 | JGI IMG/M metagenome (GOLD analysis project Ga0172365, IMG submission 114535) | Sediment microbial communities from Lake Kivu, Rwanda - Sediment site 48cm | ecosystem: Environmental > Aquatic > Freshwater > Lake > Sediment | place: Rwanda: Western Province, Lake...
CTACCGGAGCACGACCGGCCACCTCACATTATCTCTTCTTCTTATGGTGCGCCAGCGCAAGCTCGATCTGCTTGTCCAAGACTTCGGGAAAGGTCATCCCAGCGGCCCGCGCCGCCTGCGGGTAGAGCGAGGTCTCCGTCATGCCGGGGATGGTGTTCGTCTCCAGATAGTAGATGTCCCGTCCCCTCACGATCATGTCCGTACGGGACATTCCCCCGCAGCCGAGCGCTTCGTGCACCAGGACGCCGATCTCCTGCGCACGTGCGGTCAGGTCGGCGTCGAGCCGCGCAGGAGTGATCTCTTCCGACGCGCCGGGGGTGTACTTGGCTTCGAAGTCGAAGTATTTCGATGTCTTCGGGATGATCTCCGTGAGCGGCAGCGCGGTCGGCTTTTCGCCCGGCAGGCCGCCGAGCACGGAACAGGTGATCTCCGTGCCCCTGATGTACTCCTCGATCATCATGTGCCCGCGCTCGCCGATGCTCCGGTTCATCACTTCGACGAGTTCCTCCGGCGTCCGCGGGATGCCCATGCCGAAGCTCGACCCCTCCTCCGGGACCTTCACCACGCATGGGTAGCCAAACGATTCGGAGACGGTCTGCAAGACCGCATCCGGATCGTCACGCCATTCCCGCTCGCCAACCACGCACCACTTCGGCGTCTGGATGCCGTGAAAAGAGACGATCTCCTTCGAGCGCACCTTGTCCATCGCCAGCGCGGAGGACATCACATCGGAGCCAGTGTAGGGCAATCCGAGCACCTCCAGCAGCCCCTGGATGCACCCGTCTTCGCCGTAGCGACCGTGCAGTGCGATGAACACGACATCAATCCCCCGGCTGAGGATTTCACTCGTGGGTATGGGAGGCTGCGGATGCTCCGGCTTGACGAGCGCGGACCCCGGCTGCCCTTCGTCGCGCCCCTCTTCGAGTTGATAGGTTACGGGAGCGCCTGGGTTCTGGGGGGGAGCCTGTTCGTCCTGCGGCAACCACTTCCGGTCGCCGGAAAGCGGCCCTTGAGGCAAGAGCCAGCGCCCGTCGCGGCATATCTGGATGGGCAGGACGTGGTATTTCCGGCGGTCGAGCGCATTCACGACGACCGTGCCGGTCTTCAGGGAAACGTCGTGCTCTGAGGCACGTCCTCCCATGAGAACGGCCACATTCAACGGTGCACGCGCCATAGACAGGGCAACTCCGGTGGGTGATGGCCTTTCCGCGACAACGCTCAATGGTGTGCCGGTATAGGGAACCCTCATAAGGAGACTATTCCCCACAAGCGGGCGCGTCAATAGGCTTGGAACCTTCGTCTCGTTCCGTCGTAGTACGGGTAGAACGCGCCTTACTCTCGGTCATCCCCGGTTCCTTCCTCCCCGAGGGTGGCCCAAACCCGACCGGGACTGCCTCCCTTCCCGGTCGGTTTTTTCTCCCCGAAGATAGCTACACTCCGCAAGCGATTGCCCCGGAAGCGGGTCTCTTGTACCATGGATACCGGGCAGCTCGACGCAAGACCACCTCGCGCCGTCTCTCCATGCCCCATCGTTTCACTTATTGAGCGGAGCACTGCATGGTCCCAACCACCGCCATCGGGAACCTGACCGTCAGCCGCCTTGCAATCGGCGGCAACCCGTTCAGCGGCATCTCGCACCAGAGCCGCGAACGGGACATCCAGATGCGCGATTACTTCACCGCAGCACGGATCAAGGAGACGCTCGCCGAATGCGAGGCGAACGGGATCACCGTCTTCTTCGGGCGGGCGGATAACCACATCATGCGGACGCTCATCGAGTACTGGAACGAGGGCGGAAGGATTCGCTGGTTCGCCCAGACCGCGCCGGAGCGGCGGTCGCTTCACGACAACATCCGACAAGCCGCAGGGAACGGCGCGTCGGGGATTTACATTCACGGCGGCACGGCGAAGGACTTCCGCGACGCCGACAACTGGAAGGGCCTGGCCGAAGCGGCCGCGCTCATCCGGTCGCTCGGCCTGCCCGCAGGCGCGGCGACGCATCAGCCCGATTTCCACGCCGCACGCAGAGCCGCCGGGGTTGACCTCGATTTCTGCCTGCAATCGCTCTACCACATTGGCGGACGGCGCGGGAAGATTGACCAGCACACCGAGGACGAACGGTTCGTTGAGGCCGACCGCGTCCCCGCGCTCACCGCCGTCGCCGCCAATCCGGAGCCGACTTTCGCCTACAAGGTGCTCGCTGCCGGGCGAAAAGACGCCCGCGAGTCGCTCACCGAGGTCGTCGGCTACCTGCGTCCGAAAGACGGCATCATCCTGGGCATGTGCCCCGACAGGAACCCTCGCATGGTGGCCGAAAACGCCGCCCTTGCAGCCAGCCTCATGCGCGATTGACCGGCCTCCGGCCGCCAAGAGAAACCATGCACCTGGTCCTTGTCCTCGCCATGGCGACCGCCGCCGGATGGTGGCTGGGCAGCCGTCCCGCGTTCGGCCCAACGGCACGCCGTTGGGGGCATCCCGTCATGCTCGCGGCCATCGGCGTGCTCCTGTTCGGAATGGGGGTTTCCCTCGGTTCGCGCCCTGAGATCATCTCGCAGATGGGCACGCTCGGCCTGCGGGCGGTTTCTCTCTCCCTGGCGGGAGGGGTCAGTGCGCTTCTCGCGGTGGGCGTTGCGCGCCGCCTCTGGCGCAAACGGCCATGATCATGACCCTCTTCGTCGTCGGCTGCGTGGGGCTTGGCTTTCTCACCGGGCTGATCGCGGATATCCCGGTCGGCGCTCTCGATGCGCCGATCCTCGTCGTCCTCCTCGTGCTCGTCTTCGGCGTGGGGCTTGACCTTGGCGCACGAGGAGACGCATGGCAGCGCATCCGCTCCCTCGGAGCGCGTCTGTTGTTCCTTCCGGTCGTCTCGGCGGTCGGCAGCCTCGTCGGCGTCGCGCTCATGGCGGCGTACGTGTGGGGTTATCCTGTGCGCCAGGCGTGCGCGCTCGGCAGCGCATTCGGATGGTACAGCCTCTCCGGCCCATTCCTCACGCACCTCGCAGGCCCGGAGGTGGGCGCGGTCGCCTTCCTTTCCGACGTGCTGCGAGAGCTGACCGCGCTCGTGATGATCCCTCTCGTGGCGCGGTACGTCGGCTCTGCGGAAGCCGTCGCGCTCGGCGGCGCGACCTCGATGGATACGACACTGCCCCTGCTCGCCGAAGCGACAAACGGCGAAGCGACGCCCCTTGCGTTCGCGCACGGGGTGATCCTCGCGCTCGTCGTGCCGGTGCTCATCCCCTTCTGGTTCAGCTTCTGATGCGCTCTTGTACGGGCTGCACGAACCTCGCGTTGCTGCGCGCAGGACCAACGCCAGCGTCTTCGTTCGTATGCGGTCTATGTCGCCGCAGAGGAGGATCGCTTTGGGCAGGCAGGAATGCCTGCCCCACCGATATTCTTGCGGCTCTGGCATTGGTGGGGGCAGACATTCCTGTCTGCCCAAGACATTCCTGTCTGCCCAAGACATTCCTGTCTGCCCAAGACATTCCTGTCTGCCCAAGACATTCCTGTCTGCCCAAGACATTCCTGTCTGTCCGAATGCAGATTATCAACAGAGCCAAATAGCCTGTAAGGATTGGGAGCGAGAAAGAAGACACACCACGTGCGGCGGACATGCGAAACGAGGCCGATCAGGGCGACCGGCCTCGCGTTCCTGACGTGCTCACCAGTAGATGTACCGGGTGAACATCTTGTATTCGTCGGGGTCGAGCTTACGCAGGTCGGGGATGATGTAGCGATTGTCGTCCGTATCGAGGATGACGCGGCCAAACTCGCTGTATTCCTGCACGCGGTTGTACTCGTACCGCACGGCGAATTTCTGCAGGCCCTTGCTCGTCTCCGCCTCGAAATAGAGGAACCCGAACTTCTCCTTCACGGAGATGAGCTTGTAAATGACGTGCATGAAGTAGCGCTTGCGAAGCTCGCGACGGATGAGCTGCTTCTGCCCTTCGTCCAGTTCGGCGAGGTCCCGGATCATCCCGATTTCCTGCTCTTCGCCCTTCGTCGCGCCGATGCGCAGGCTGATGTATTTCTCCGGGTCGGAGATCGGCAGCGCGAGCGACGCCCGCACCTCTTCGTAGGTCGCGTCCCCAATAGTGATGTTGATCCCCGCCAACGGCGATTCGGTCATTACGAGCGTTTTCGGGTCGAGAAAGACCAGACCCTTGTAGGTACTGCCCTCTTTCGGAGATTCCAGCGTCTCCATAGGTGCTCTCCTGCCGCCAATGAGGAAAACGGCGGCTATTTCCGTGCGGCCGCTTCCAGTTGCAGCCGTTCAACGGTCGGTTCTGAAGTCAGTTGCGTCTGAATCTTCACCAGCTTATAGTACGTCCCTTCCAGCGCCATCAACTCTGCGTGCGTGCCTATCTCGATGATCCGACCGTCGTCCATGACGATGATCCGGTCGGAGTTCCTCAGCGTCGAGAGGCGGTGCGCGATGGCGATGGTGGTGCGGTCCTTCGTGACGACGGCGAGCGCGTCCTGAATCTGCTTCTCCGATTCGGTATCCACCGACGAGGTGGCTTCGTCGAGGATGAGGATTGCCGGGTCGTAAAGGAGGGCGCGGGCGATGCTCACGCGCTGCCGTTCGCCGCCGGAAAGCCCGGAGCCGTACTCGCCGAGCTTGGTGTCGTACCCGTCCGGCAGGCGCATGATGAAATCGTGAGCGTTCGCCGCCTTCGCCGCCCTCATCACGTTCTCGATGTCCGCGTCGGGCCTGCCGTAGGCGATGTTCTCCCGCACGGTCCCTCGGAAGAGAAACGGCTCCTGGAGGACAAGGCCGATGTTCCGCCGCACGTCGTCCTTGTGCAGGTCCTTGATGTTGATGTTGTCTATGAAGATGCCGCCCTGATCCACCTCGTAGAACCGGCAGAGCAAGTTCACGAACGTCGTCTTGCCGGAGCCTGACCGCCCGACGATGCCGATCATCTCGCCGGGGTGGATGTGGACGGACACGTCGCGGATCACCGGATTATAGCGGTCGTAGCCGAACGTGACGTTCTTGAACTCGATCTCGCCCCTGCAAATGTGCAGGTGGTACGCCTTGTCGCTCTCCTCGATCTCAGGCTCGGTGTCGAGCACCTCGAAGATGCGCTGAGCAGCCGTCATGAACGAGGTGAGCCACGAGGAGATGTACGTGAGGTTGGAGAGCGGGCCGTAGAACATGCCGAGGTACGACGTGAACGCGGTGAGCGTCCCCAGGGTGAACCCGTACCTCTGTTCGAGCACGTAGCGACCGCCGACAAACCACACGATGAGGCCGCCGAGTCCGAAGATGAACCCGACAATGGGGTAGAACGTGCTCGTCGCCTTGTCCACGCGCCGACGGGCGGACTGGAGGTTGGTGCTCAGCTTGTCGAACCGGGCGATCTCGTGCTCTTCCTGGGAAAACGCCTTCACGACGCGGATGCCGGAGAGCACCGAGTTCAACATGGCCGACATCTTCGAGCTGCTATCCCAGTATTTGTAGTACCTCGGATAGACGTGCTCCCAGAAGTAGTACGTCGAGACGATGACGAACGGCGCGGGGATCAACACGTAGAGCGTGAGTTCCGCGTTCATCTTGAGCAGGGTCGCGCCGATGAACACCGGGAGCAAGATGTTGACGAGGAACCCCTGCGTGGACTGGGTGATGAACCCGTGCAGCGCCTCGGTGTCGCCCGACACGCGCTGCATGAGGATGCCCACCTGGTGCCGGTCGTAGTACTTCACCGACAGCTCGGAGAGCCGCGCAAAGAGCTTGTGCCGCAGGTCGAAGGTGATCTTCGTGCCGACGGTGACGGAGAGCCGGGCGATGATGATGTTCAGCCCGATCCTGAGAACCTGCACGCCCGCCATACCGGCGAACACGACCCAGAAGAGCATCGTCACGGGGTTCGTGCCGATGATGTTCCGGATCCATTCCGGGGTGAGGTAGGGCCGGTTGGGGTCCCGCACGAACACGTCGTCCATGAGCATACGCGAGAGTTGCGGCGGGATGAGGTCAAGGCCGATGCCGGTGAACACGAGCGCGAGAGTCCCCGCAGCCCATGGCCAGTACGGCTTCATCATGCGCACGAGACGACCGAACACCCGGTGCTTCTTGATGCAGCGCGGACAGATGTCCGTGGCGCTGCGGAGCAACAGACCGCAGGTCGGGCACCGGTTGCGCTCCTTCTCGTCTTCCTCGGTGATGATGACCGCCCCGGTTTCCTTGAATCGGTTGATCTTGGCCGCGATCCGCTCGAACCAGATGGCGCGGGCGTTGGAGAAGCGGGCTACTTCGGCCCAATGTCCCCTCACTTTCACTTGGAGGAAGCCGCTCCCCACGCGGGGGTCCAACCGGGCAGCTTCGATCTCGCTCATCGGGAACGAGCGGGCGGCTTCGACCACGCCGTCGGTCTCCTTGAGCATCATCACCGCGTCGCGGGTGACCACCACCCAGCGCTCGGAATATTCGCCTTCGAAAGAGATGTCATTGCTTGTAGAGAGGAGCACGTCCTCCGGGCGGACATTATGTTCTGCAAGCCATGCCGCGAATTTGGGAGGCAGTGGTTGTCTCAACATAGAATCGGAACCTTTCCTTGCCTTTCCGCGAACATATCACGACACACCAACGGCTATCCTGCGAACGGATACATAGCACCTCGGTGTGAATGCGCACTGTGTCGGGAAACAAGAGGAGACGTCAGATGCAACTGCACGGGCAACCTTTGCCCCACGCAACAACACCATGCGTTCCGTGGTAGGACTCGATGCACCCTTCCTCGGGGCATTCCGCGACCAAACCCCGGTCGGCGATGCGAAACCCGCCCCAGAGCAGCGTGGGAAAACGGCGACGAGGCGTCGTCGTCACATCGACACACAACGATAACGTCCGTTCCGGGTGACATGAACCCCATAGGGTGCTCATGCTCATTTGTTCACCGGACTTCGCATTATCTCCTTATAAGCTATGCTGCAAAAACGGATATGGCAAGTGGACCTCGGCGAACATTGTCGTAATTTACAGGGCGGTGTGCGCTCCTGGTCGCCGGTCCGGGGCGGGGTTCGGCCCGCTTTCGCACGACACCCAACAGCCACGAGGAGAATACGCATGTCGGAGAGGAAATCATCGGACGAACAGGGCAAAGGTATGAGCCGTCGCAGGTTCCTCGGCGTCAGCGCCGCAGGATTGACTACTACCGCTCTCAACGCGTGGATGCTGTCTATGAACAGAACCGCCATTGCCGCCACAGGGCCGGGCGACCGTCCCTATGCGGTGATCCGTACCTCCGAGTTTTTCGGCGATGAGGAGATGGTCCTTGCCTTTCCCCCCGGCTGGCAGATTCAGATGTGTCGCATGGACGGACACGATGCTCCCGCGCTCACCGACGACGAGATTCGTGCCGCGCTCCGCAGCACCATCGGCACGGCGCGCATCGCCGAGTTGGCTCAGGGCAAACGGAACGTCGTCATCACCTTTGACGACCTTGCCCGCCCCACCCCGACGGGGAGGGTGGTGCCGTTTGTGCTTGAAGAACTGCACGCCGCCGGGGTGACGGACGAGCGAATCTTCTTCCACGCCTCATTTGGGACGCACTGCCCGCTCTACCAGCAGGACATGGCGGCCAAGCTCGGCGCGGACATCGTCGCCCGGTATCCGACCTGGAACCACGATTGCTTCAACGGCGTGGTCTCCGTGGGCACGACGAGCCAGAGGATGGAGGTCAAGCTCAGCAAGCGCTTTGTAGACGCGGACTTCAAGATTTGCATCTCCGGCGTGAAACCGCATGGCATGGCTGGCTACGGCGGCGGCGCGAAGGCGATTGTCCCTGGCGTCGCGCACATTGATACGGTCGTCTACGCGCACGACGTGCTCGATAGAGAATTTCCGACCGCCGTTGGATTCGTCAACAACGGAGTCCGGCTCCAGATGGAAGAGGCGGCCCGGCTTGCCAGGCTTGATATGAGCGTCAACATCGTCATGAACGGGGACCGTCAGGTTGCTGGGGTACATGCGGGCGACGTGGTGCGCGCCCACCGTTCGGCGGTGCGCGTCGCTCACGCAAACTACAACACTCCCCTCGCGCAGAACGCCGACGTGGTGATCTGCAATGCCTACCCGCAGAGCGTGGAAGCGGGCAAGGAGTTGAAATACGCCAACTTGAGCCTGAGAGACGGCGGCAGTGCGGTCCTCGTTCAGGACACGCCCGCCGGGCAGCGCAAGATTCACTACTCCGGCTGGAAGCACGACACCCGACGCCTGCCCCGTCGTCGGCCCAGAGGCGGGCTTCCGGTGAGGCAGGCCGGGCAGGTGATCGTCTTCACCCGCTTCCCCTCCAAATGGGACGAGCTTGAGTATTCGCCGGAAGTGTACTTCGCCAAGAGCTGGGACGAGGTGCTCGACCGGCTCACCCGCGTGCATGGAGAGGGCACGAAGGTCGCCATCTACCCGACCGCCGCGCTCCAGCACGAGCCGATGGAACTGAAGATCGAGAGCAACCTGTGAACCACGAGGGCCGCGCCAATCTTCGCAATGTGTGAGGGCACGGCAATCCCGTGCCCTCGCAGAACGTCTGTCAACATGCCGAGAAAACCATCTAGCGAGAGAGCCACCGATCTGGCGGTGAGAGACCATGAACGAGAAGCACACGCACACCTTCAAGGTCGCAGACGGCTGCGAAATCAAGGCGGACGTGTACCGTGCGCCCGACGACGCGGTGCGTCCCGTCATCTTCTGGATTCACGGCGGCGCGCTCATCGGCGGGCATCGGGAGAACATCAGGCAGGACCAGTTGAAGTGCTACCTCGACGCCGGGTACGCGCTCGTCTCCATTGACTATCGTCTCGCGCCGGAGACGAAGCTGAAAGGGATCATCGAAGACCTGCAAGATGCCTACCGGTGGGTGCGCGAGAAAGGACCGAGCCTCTTTGGGATTGACCCCGACCGCATCGCCGTGATCGGGCATTCGGCGGGCGGGTACCTCACCCTCATGACCGGATTCTGCGTGAACCCGCGCCCGAACGCGCTCGTCCCCTTCTACGGCTACGGCGACCTCGTCGGCGGATGGTACAGCCGTCCGGACCCGTTCTACTGCAAGGCCGCGCCCGTTCCCAAAGCGGAGGCATACGCTGCGGTGGGCGGCGCGGTCATCTCCGAGGCGAGAGGGCCGGACAACCGCTTCCGCTACTACCTCTACTGCCGCCAGAACGGACTCTGGCCGAAGGAGGTCTCCGGCCATGACCCCGACGCGGAGCGCGAGGCATACAGGCCCTTCAACCCGCTCTGGAACGTCACGCCGGAGTATTCTCCGACGATGCTCCTGCACGGCGACCTCGATACGGACGTGCCGTACGCGCAGTCGGTGCTCATGGCGTACGAATTCGCCCGTCATGGAGTGGAGCACGAGCTTGTGACAATCCTCGGCGGCGGGCACGGCTTCGACGGGTGGGGGCTGGACAAACCGGAGGTCGCCGGGGCGTTCGACCGGGTTCTCGCGTTCCTGAAGACGCACGTCTGAAAGGCGGCGCGGCGTCCGGTTCCCAGCGAGGTGCTGCGCGCTTTTCTTTTGCGGAGAGGGGAAGGCTTCAAATCTGCCCGCGCTACATTCCCGTGAGCACCGCCTTCAGGGTCTGCACGAACCCCTCCGGGTCGGCCACGCTCACGAGCACGGAGAAGCCGTCCCGCGTCGGGATGCACACTACCCGCTTCTGGTCCGTCACGAAGACGAGGGCCTTTTCGCCGTTCCGCAATTTGAACCAGCCGGAGCTGTACCCCGGCAGCCCGATCCCGTTGGTCCTTCGTTTGAGCGCGTAGCTGCTCTCGCCGGTGAGGTCCATCGCTCGAACCTGTTCGACGACCAGCGACGCTGCCGGGATCGCACGACCGTAGATGTCCCCCGTGATCTCCAGCCCCTCCGGAGAGAGCGCGAACTCCGCGTTGCGCGACGAGTACGCGATGTACCCGGAGAGCGAGAGTAGGGCGATCATGACGAGCGCAAGGACGGCGACAAACCAGAGCGGTCCGCTCGACGCGGGGACTATCGCAAATACGTGCCTCATGCCTGTGACCTCCTCTCGTGGGGGCCTGATATGCTTTTCAGTTACAGGCCCTCTCAAAAATACCGAAAAAATGGAACCGTCATTCTGACGCAACGAACTCGCAGAGTTCGCCCGAACGCAGGGCGTTCGCCGTTCAGCATGACGGTTTCCCGATTTTTGAGATGGCTTATTGCCACTTCGGACAGGTGTGAGCGAAATTGTGTCATAGTCAGACGTTGTCCGCGATCACGAATGCCCTTCCTCGCGCCGGTATGCCGATTGGTACAGGCGTTGCTCTGCTTCAACCCCTACCCTTTTCGCCCACTGGAGCAGGAGGTTACGTGTATGGCAGCCTTTAAGGGCGGTGTCCATCCGCCGGAGACGAAAGAGTTCTCCGCTCACCGCCCCATCAGTGTCCTCCATGCACCCAAGACCGTGGTAATCCCTCTGCACCAGCACCTTGGCGCTCCCTGCAAGCCGACCGTGAAGGCCCGCGAGCACGTCGCTCTGGGTCAGCTTGTCGGCGAGCCGCAGGGACGTGTCTCCGCGCCGGTGCATTCGAGCGTATCGGGCACGGTCAAGAGCATTGAGCCGATGTCTCATCCGAGCGGCAAGAGAGTTGAGGCGCTGGTGATCGAGGTTGACGCGGAGCAGCCGGAGTGGCCCTGGACACAGAGGCGCGCAGCCCCCACAGACCCGCAGGAGGTGCTCAAGGCCATCAGCGAAGCCGGAATCGTCGGCATGGGCGGCGCGGGCTTCCCCACCCACGTCAAGCTGAACCCGCCCCCCGGAAAGCGCGTTGATACGGTGATCCTGAACGGCTGCGAGTGCGAACCGTTCCTGACCGCCGACCACCGGCTCATGGTGGAGCAAGCGGAGAGGATCGCCGCCGGGATGCGCCACATCATGCACGCGATGGGAGTTGCTCGCGGCGTGGTGGCCCTGGAGGACAACAAGCCCGACGCGGCGGAGAAGCTGCGGAATGCCCCCTGGCCGGAGGGCGTGGCAGTGCGGGTCTTGCCGACGCGATACCCGCAGGGCGCGGAGAAGATGCTCATCAAGGCGTGCCTTGGGCGGCGAGTGCCTTCGGGCGGGCTGCCCATGGATGTGGGGGTAGTGGTCCAGAATGTGGCAACTGCCGCCGCCGTCGCCGATGCGGTGGAGTACGGCACGCCGCTCATCCGGCGCGTGGTCACCCTCACCGGTCCGGGGGTACAAGAGCCGGGCAACTACCTCGTGCCCATCGGCATGACCGTAGGCGACCTCGTCGAAGCGGCGGGCGGCCTCAGGGAAGGCGCGGGCGCGGTCATCTTCGGCGGCCCCATGATGGGCGTCGCGCAGGCGACGATGGACTCGCCGATCATCAAGACCACCTCCGGCGTCGTCGTGCTCATGGAAGGCCAGGTCTCAGCCGACGGCCCGATGCCCTGTCTGCGCTGCGGTCGCTGTGTGGAGGTATGCCCGATGGGCCTTGCGCCGGTGATGCTCGCCAGGTCGGCCTATAAGGAACGGCTCGACCTCATGGAGAAGCTCTCCATCCTCGATTGCATAGAATGCGGATGCTGCGCGTTCACCTGCCCGTCACATCGCCCGCTCGTACCATGGATCCGTCTGGGGAAAGGATTGGTCACGGCGGCCCGCCGTCGCGCTGCCTGACTTCAGCCATGCCGAACCTTCAGCTTGTCATCGAATCGTCCCCCCACCTGCGGACTGCGGAGTCCATCCCGCGCATCATGTGGACCGTCGCGGGCACGCTCGCTCCGGCAGCGGCCATGGGGGTCTACCTCTTTGGTCCGCGTGCGGTGCTATTGATCCTGGCCTCGCTCCTCGGTGCGCTCCTCGCCGAAGTGCTCGCCGACCGGTGGCGTCTCTCCCTCTGGCGAGTGCCGTCCGACGGGAGCGCGTTCGTCACGGGGCTTCTCCTGGCGCTCTGCCTGCCGCCGGGCTTCCCGCTCTTCGAGGCGTTCCTGGGCGGCCTCGTTGCCATCGCCGTCGGGAAGCAGGTCTTCGGCGGACTTGGGCACAACATCTTCAACCCTGCTCTGGTGGGCCGTGCGTTCCTTCAGGCGGCGTTCCCGGTGGAGATCACCACCTGGGCCGCGCCGAACCCGTCCGGCTGGAGGAAGCTCGGCGTGGACGCGCTCACCGGCGCGACGCCCCTGGCGCAGATGAAGTTCGAACACGTCGCCCCGGCCCTCGAAAAGCTCTTCATCGGCACGACGGGCGGCTCTCTGGGCGAAACCTCGGCGCTTGCGCTGGTCATCGGCGGCGCGGTGCTGCTCGCCCTCCGCTACATTGATTGGCGCGTGCCTCTGGGGATGATCGGCACGGTGTTCCTCTTCACCGCCCTCCTGCGCCTCATCAACCCGGCGGCCTACCCCGACCCCGTGTCGCAGGTATTCGCCGGTGGTCTCATGTTGGGCGCGTGGTTCATGGCTACGGATATGGTCACCACCCCACTCACCTCCGGCGGCAGGCTCGTCTTCGCGGTGGGCTGCGGCGTGCTGGTGGTCATCATCCGCATCTGGGGTGGCCTGCCGGAAGGGGTCATGTACAGCATCCTGCTCATGAACGCCGTGACGCCGCTCATCAACCGGTACATGGAGCCGCATCGCTTCGCGGAGGCTGCCTCATGAAGACCGTCCTGCGCCTGGTGCTTGTCCTCACCCTGACCTCTCTCGTCGCGGCGGCGGCGCTCGCGGAGGTGTACACGTACGCCCAACCGAAGATTCAGCGCCATAAGGAGGCGGCTCTGAAGAGGGCCATTTTCCAGGTCCTCCCCGGCACGCAGACCTACGCGGACACCGTCATGCACGGGAAGACCGTCTATGCCTGCGCCGGGCCGGACGGTGCGCGGATCGGGTATGCCATTCCGGCGGAAGGAAACGGCTATCAGGGC
>Ga0172365_10002823_pt1 | contig 12889 bp, 3 predicted proteins | sample LakKivSesite48cm_FD_114535 | JGI IMG/M metagenome (GOLD analysis project Ga0172365, IMG submission 114535) | Sediment microbial communities from Lake Kivu, Rwanda - Sediment site 48cm | ecosystem: Environmental > Aquatic > Freshwater > Lake > Sediment | place: Rwanda: Western Province, Lake Kivu...
ACAGCATGTCGCCCTCGAATTCGATCTTTTCCTGAGCAGCTATGACAATACCGGCCAGGAACACCTCACCACAGACGTCTGGGACGGCTCGGACTGGGTCACCGTCGACGACTTGGTGAACGATGGCGATGCCTATTGGCAGCATCATACTTATAACATTTCTGCTTATGCTCTCGGGACGATCACCCGGATACGTTTCGTAGCTCATGGTTCCAACTCATCCGGTATCAATAACTGGGGCATCGACAATATTGCCGTCCATGAACAACCGGGAGCCACCCTTGACGGGACGGTGACCGATGCTTCCACAGGTGGTCCCGTCGAAGGCGCCATGGTCGGCATCCAGGGCTACGATCCGGTTTATACCGACACAATGGGATTCTATACGATAGAGGTGATGGAAGGGACGTACGACATCACTTACTCGGCCGACGGTTATTTGCCATTGACCGACAGCGGAATAAATATAGCCGGTATAACGCATCATGATGTGGCTCTCGAACCCGAGCCCTGTGACCCGCCTCTTAATCTGACTTATGAAATAATCAACGGAGATGTGTACCTCTCTTGGGATCCGCCTGAAGATACGGTTTATAAACGCTTTTCTGAATGCATAGTCAGACGATCCCCAATGGCCGCCGCTCGTGCTGATGACAACCGGTTATTGCTTGGTTATAATATATACCGTGATGGCGTTAAGCTTAATACAGATTTGATCGAACCGACTCAATATGTAGACGCCGGTCTTCAGAATGGCACGTATGAATATTGTATAACCGCAGTTTATACGCATTGTGAATCTATTCCGGTCTGTATTGAAGTTTTAATCACAGATATTGGTGCTTTGACAAACACATTTGTCACCGTATACCCGGTCCCTGCAAGGGATATCGTTTATGTGATGGTAAACGATGACATCCGTGAACTGAAGATCTTCAACTACACCGGCCAGATGGTCCATGAACGGAAGGTGGAAGGAGAGAAGACCTTTCGGGTTAATACATCGGGGTTCAGGACAGGTAGCTATTTGGTTGAATTTATTTTGGATGATGGAAAGGTGGTGACGAGGAAGATGGTGATTTTAAAATGACCTCACCCCAAACCCCTCTCCTGAAGGAGAGGGGCTTTAGGCTCCCCTTCTCCTTTAGGAGAAGGGGCTGGGGGATGAGGTGCATAAAATAAACACAAATGAAAAAACTTCTATTCCCAACCCTGCTGCTGTCAGTCTTCATCCTGACGGCAGCGCTTCACCCTGTGACCGCCCAGGATTCGACGGTCGTGGTTACTATTAACATCTCCACCTCCGGTGATGACATGCCCATAGGCGCCGAGGTGACGCTGGCAAACCACGACGGTTTGCCGGAACATACTTACACGGCCATAAGCCCTCCGGATGGCATTGTCGTATTTCCGGAGGTTTTCATTGGGACATACGATCTTTCGGTAGATCTTTTCGGCTATCAACCTTACCGCCATTACAACATAGACATAACTCAGGATATGACACTTTATGCTCTACTGTTGGAGATCCCCTTCCCGCCTCCCTGCTTCTGGGTCGATCTGTCAACGTATATAGCCTATTGGTGCAAACCCGGTCATATTGATCAGACACTTTTCAATGAAACGTGGGATTCGGGTAATTTCAGCGCCAATGAGTGGACTTTTGATCCGGACCAGGGCAACTGGGCAGTTTATTCTCCCAACGATCCACTTCAGGAAACATATGCCCGGTTTAACTTCTGGCCCCAGGTAACAGATTATTCCTATTCGCTGGTCAGCAAAAACATATCCCGCTACGACAAGCCTGATATATGGCTTTCATTCGACCTGTCATTTTCTAATTTCTTAAACACCACCAATGAAAACCTGGCTGTGGAGGTATGGAACGGATTGTCATGGACAGTGATCGCCAACTTCAGCAACCAGGATTATCCCGAAGGAATACCTTGGACCACGTATATATACAATATTACGGATACATTGCAGGAGTCACCTGATATGCGGGTGCGTTTCCGTGCCTGGGGTCAGGATTCATACTCGATTAATTGGTGGGGCGTAGATAATATTAATATTCACGGAATGAGATATCCCCATGTCTTGGGGTATTACTTATATTTTGACGAAGTGTACTGGACCCAGGATACAACCTATCAGTTACCACCTGAGGCTTTCGTGGTAGGTGAGACTTACACCCCATGTGTCGAAGCGATTTATCCCAGTGGTCCATCGGATATGGTTTGTTTTTATTTTACTGTAACCAATTTGCAGCCACCACGGAACCTTGAAGGCGAAGATGTGGGTCATACGGCTTATCTCACCTGGGAGCCACCATTGGAAAGGACACGACCCTATAAATCAGGTGGCATGACATGGGATGAGCTCCTGGCCTATAATAATTTAACGGAAGCCGATCTGCATCATCCTTCAACGGAAAAATTAAGTTGCGGCTTACCGCCACCGGGCCGCAAACCTATTCACCTCGTCAATCCAAATGGTACCTCGGATTTCGACGCCATTACCTCCAGGGCATTTGCGTATGATGCTTATTCAACGGTCATACAATGGGATTATCCGGTAAAATTCTTCCTGTCGGATCCGGGGGATCTTGAGGATTTCGGTCCATTCGGGGATGGCAACTTTTTTTCAGGGGCCTGCTGGGGACCAAACGATGTCTGGTATGTCGTCAGGTATTACGGTCAGTTTGGTACGGTGGATACAGCCACCGGTGACTTTACTCAGATCGGTACCCTTATCCCATATAATACTACCGGTCTGGCATGGGATCCGACGACACAGACCATGTACATGTGCTCATATGGAGATGGCGGATTATGGACCGTCGACCCGGAAACCGGTTCTTACAGCCTTGTCGGCTATGGCGCCGCCTATTATTATATTGACATGACCTGCACCAATGAAGGTCAGTTATACGCCCTGGATATGAACTTACAGGCCTTTGGCACAATCAACAAAACAAACGGAGCCTGGACACCACTGATCAGTTTACCTTTCGCAATCAACTATGCCCAGGGCATGTCCATCGACCGGGAGGAAGATAAAATCTACTGGGCAGCTTATAATAACGATGTCGATGGAGGACAGCTTTGGACCATCGACCTGGAAGATGAAACAATGTATTATCTTGGTGATTTTGAAGGGCAATCTGAGATCGACGGGATGGTCATACCGTCAATAGATACCATACCATGGAACCTCATTGGATACAACATATACCGCGACGGCTGTCTGATCGACAGCACCGATGCCGAAACGACGGAATATTATGATGAGTATCTCTTAGCCGGATGGTACAGCTATGAAGTGACGGCCTGTTACAGTGATCCAACACCGGGTGAATCACAGGCAGCCGGGCCCGTCATGGTATATATTGAAGGCGAGGGAGTTTTAACAGGTGAGGTCTCCGGGCATGGATTCCAGCCAACAGGTGTCATCGTAACATTAATTTTTGGGGATTCAAGCGTTGTCATATCCGATTCCACAGGACATTTTTCACTTGTCGTCCAGGAAGGTATATATAATTTGCATGTAGAAGCCGACGGATGCCAACCTGAATATGTTCAAGTCTTTGTCCCCTACGACCAAACAGTGTCTGTGGATATAATACTGATGGAAGGCCCTCCACCATTAGGCATTTCAGCCGTAGAAAATGAGTCTGATACGTCAGTCTTAGTTCATTGGTACCTCTATCAGGATGTTGATAAGATTAAATATAATGATGGTGAAGCCGATAATGTGACAGCATGGAATGAAGGTGGGAATATGAATGCCGTCAGATTCACACCAACAAACTATCCGGCCGAAATTTACGGTCTTGAGGTTAATATATATAATGGCACCTGGCCTCCGGGCAATATTCTGACTCCTTTCAAAATGGCAATCTATGACGATGACGGTGACTATGGGTTGCCGGGCACGGTACTGGCCATTTCAGATGTAACTCCTTACAAATACGGTTGGGTATATGCCGATTTTTCGACTACCGGCGTGACCATCACCAATGGCGACTTTTACGGTGTTATGATACAGGGAGGTGATTTCCCGGATTGCTCCCCCATAGCTGTTGACACAACCGGTCATGCACGCAGGAGTTACTCGCAAGATGTTAGCCATGGGGAGCCATGGCGACCTTCAGGGTATAATGATTTCATGATGCAGGCTTATATTCATAAAGATATGGGCAACTCTTTGATGTCGGACTGTAGCCGGAATGGAACCCAAAACAGAGATCTGGAATATTTTAAACTCTATGTCCTTCCGGAAGGGGAAGAGCAACATCCGGATACATGGATTCTTAAAAACGATAATTTGACTCAAACTAATTACACCGATGTTGATTGGGGAGCTTATCCTGCAGGATGGTATAGGTATGCTGTAATAGCTGTTTATCCCTATAATGAATCCTTTCCTGCTTTCTCATCTCCGATAGAGCAGGTGAGCGTCGGAATGAACGAACCGGATATAGGATCTATCAAAGTTTATCCTATCCCGGCAAAAGATATTGTTACCATTGAGGTCAACAATAATATCCGCAACCTGAAGATCATCAACTACACCGGCCAGGTGGTGTATGAACAGAGGATAGGGGAAGAAAAGACATTCCGGATCAATACATCCGGATTCCGAACAGGTAGTTTTTTGATTGAGTTTATTTCGGATGATGGAAGGGTGGTGACGAGGAAGATGGTGATTGTGAAATAAAATGAAGGTAAAATCCAATGTGAGTGTAATTCAAAACATTTGCACCCGTAACTAATGAAATGCTATCTATGAAAAAATACTTACTCCAAATCCTGTTTATAACTATTCTTACCTTTTTAACGGGTCTCACTCCGGTGAAGAGCAATTGCATGGCCTTTGGTGCCACCCTTCGACCCGATGATTGGGAAGTGACCATATACGTGCGCGTTCAGAATGGTTTTTTACCGGCTGCCGGAGCACTGGTTACAATGACTTCGGATAAAGGTAACGGTGATAACATTTATTCTGGTGTGGCAGGCCCTGATGGCAGAATCATATTCGCAAATGTTGGGGAAGGTATTTATTCACTCGACATAACACTGGATTATTTTCAACCCTATCATGAGGAGAACATGCAAATATTTGATAACCGTATAAAAGACGTTGACCTTATTGAAGCTTGTTTGCCGCCATCCAGTGTACATGTGAATACGACGCAGGCCGTCCTCTGCTGGTTACCACCGGTGCCGGAACCTGGAAAAACCATTGCCGGAAGATTTGATAATATAAACAATGGAGATCCGATACGCTATCTTTCAGGCTATAATGTACTCCTTAACGGGGAATTTCAAGGATTCACAACTGAGCTGAATTATACCTTAGTTGACCTGGTAATGGGAGACGAATATATCGCAAGTGTTCAGGCTGTTTATCCTCAATGTGTTTCCGACACAATCTCCTGTTCTTTTATATATTATCCCTGTGAATATTTCAATCAGCCAATGGGTTTAAAGGCTACTTTGGTTGGAAAAGAGGTGAATATCACATGGGAGAGTGGAATTTTTTACTTTGGCGAATACCTCGTAAAATACGACAATGATATGCCTGACACGGTGAGGACGTGGGAGGTACCAGGGGGTGAAACGGCCGTAAAATTCACGCCGGAAGGTTATCCTTGCATACTTTATGCCTTTCATATGTATATCGGAGATGGCTCCTGGCCTCCAGGCAATATCCTATCAACATTTCGGATCATTGTATATGATGATGATGGTCAGGATGGTAATCCGGGAACGGTGCTTGGTCAGAAGGATGTCATGCCTGACCATTATGGCTGGATCGATGTCGATTTACAGGATCTTGACGTGGTATTTGTGAATGGTAATTTTTATTTGTCGCATTACCAGCTGGGATATTTTCCTGACTGTCCGCCGACAGGTGTCGACGGTTCTGCGGCAGGTCAAGGCCGTAGTTTTGACCACCAGCCTCAAACAGCATGGGTTCCCGGACTGTTTGACCAGTACATGATCAGAGCGACACTTTATGGAGTTTATTTTAAAGATAAAACACAGGAAAAAATTATTTCATATGGTAACGACTACCTCAATACAAAAACGGAATCAATAAATCCTCCGGCTTTCAATCTGATTGGTTTTAATGTATATAAAAATGACATTAAATTAAACGATGAACCACTGACAGAGGAAGGTTATACAGATTATCCCTCCCCAGGTGGCGTCTATTATTATAATGTAACGGACGTGTGGGATATGGGTGAAAGCTGCCCAATTGTTCCTTCAGAAGAGATCGTATATGGTGAAGATTATGCTGCACCTGAAGACCTGACAGCTGTCGGGGACGAGGAGCACAATGTCTTGCTGACCTGGAATGTGCCGGGAACGACAACAGGGGAATGGATACACTGGGATAACGGTACCAATTACACAGGCATAGGGCTGACTTTTCCAGGTAGTTTCTTTGTTGCATCACGGTGGACACCTGATGACCTGGCAGCCTATGACAGCATGAACCTGACCAGGGTCGCCTTCTTCCCGACGGGTTCAGTTACACAGTACGCACTGAAGGTGTGGGAGGGTGAAAATGCATCTGTCCTTATCGTGGATCAGCCTATAAGTGGTGTCATATCCGGACAATGGGATATCGTGGTTCTTGAGACACCTGTGCCTATCGATATATCCAAGGAGCTGTGGTTCGGTTATGAATGTATCGACCAGCCCCAGGGCGAATACCCCGCAGGATGCGACGCAGGGCCGGCAGTGGCAGGCAAGGGTGACATGATATCGGAAGACGGGGTGACATGGGAGACACTGTCGGGCTACGGACTGGATTATAATTGGAACTTGCAGGGATGGGTGACAAAAAGCAGTGATGACAGAGCTATCCTTATTGGATATAACTTGTGGTGTGAAGATACCAATTTCCAATTTGTACCTGTACCTGATACATCCTATACCAATACTTATGTTTTGCCTGGAACTTACAATTATTATATCTCGGCTATATATGATGATGCGGAATCATTCCTCGACGGTCCTGCCACAGTGACCATCCCAGCCTCAGGCAACCTGAACGGCCTGGTGTATGATGGTATTACCCTGGATCCGGTTACGCAGGCAACTGTCACATTAAATCCTGGCGGCTATACCGTCCAAACCACCGGTGATGGAAAATATTATCTGACACAGATCCCGTGGGGTGGTTACGCCCTGACGGTGATGCATGCAGGATATAGCATGGCATCTACAAATGTGGTGATTGACAGTGTTTCTCAGGTGACCGATGTGGCCCTGTTTTCATCCGATCTGTTGCAACCGCTGCCTTTTTATGAATCATGGGGCCAGGCAAGCTTTAATACGCATTATTGGTGGTTCGATCCGTCACCCGGCAACTGGACAATCGGTCTTCAAATAGGCAATCTAAAACCCTCGGCGGAATTCTCCTGGCTGCCGGAGAGAGATAGTTACTCTTACGCCCTGGAGAGCCCAAACATCGACGCCACAGAAGCAAGCCAGCACGTGGTCCTGGAGTTTGATCTCTTCTTAGACACGTATAATTCAACCGGTCAGGAATATCTGACAACCGATGTATGGGATGGCTCAGAATGGGCTAATGTCGCCGTTTTTGAAAATGATACCGACATCTATTGGGCGCATTATGTTTATGATATCACCGGTCCCGCGTACGGCAGGGTGACCCAAATCCGTTTTATAGCCAATGGTTCCAACTCATTCAATATTAATGGCTGGGGCATAGATAACATATCGGTTCATGAACAGGAAGCTTTTACTCTCGATGGTACGGTGACGGATGCAGACAATGGCAATCCCATTGAAGGAGCGATGGTCAGCATTCCGGGATATGATCCTGTTTATACTGACAATACGGGGTTTTATACCATCGATGTTATTGAAGGAACATATGATATCACTTACTCAGCCGAATGGTATCTGCCACGGACCGATACCGGCATAACCATTACCGGTACAACACATCATGATGTGGCGTTGTTACCCAATCTTTGTTATCCACCCCAAAATCTCACCTATGAAATTGTAAACGGAGATGTTTACCTGTATTGGGATCCGCCTGTAAATATTGACGGGATAAAATTATCATCTTTTCTGCCAGGTATTAAAGGAGTGGATGGTCAAAGAATAGATAATCTTTCATTGATCGGATACAACATCTATCGAAATGGTGAGAAAATCAATACTTATCCGGTTACAGGGAATCAGTATACGGATGAAAATCCGGGGATAGGTCTTTATATATATTGTGTATCAGCTCTTTATACTCTATGCGAGTCAGATACCATTTGTACTGAGGTGCTGATCACAGGAATGGAAGAGTTCATGAATGGGACGAACCGTGTTTTTCCTGTCCCTGCCGGTGACTTTATAAATGTTGGAGCCGCCAATGACATCCGTGAACTGAAGATCATCAACTACACCGGCCAGGTGATATATGAACAACAGGTAGGTGAGGAGAAGAAGTTTCGGATCGGCACATCAGGATTCAGAACCGGTAGTTATTTGATCGAGTTTATTTCAGAAGATGGAAGTGTGATTACCAAAAAGATAGTGATTGTGAAATAACTTTACCCCAAACCCTTCTCCCAGGTCCCCGCGTACGCGGGGATCCGAGAAGGGGCTGGGGGATGAGGTGCATAAAATAAACACAAATGAAAAAACTTCCATTCCCAACTCTGCTTCTATCAGGCTTTATCCTGACGGCAGCGCTTCACCCGGTGGCCGGCCAGGATACAACGGCCACAGTGACCTTAAACATCACGACCTCAGGAGGTGCAAGCCCCTTTGGCGCCCAGGTGACGCTTGCAAATCACGACGGCTTGCCGGAACATATTTACACGGCCATAAGCCCTGCTGATGGAATGATCGTATTCCCTGATGTTTTCTTAGGGATATACGATCTTGCGGTAAATCTTTTTGGCTATCAGCCTTACCAACATAACAACTGGTCTATTACTCAGGATTTGACCCTCGATATTTTATTGTTGGAGATCACTTATCCGCCACCTGGCCTCTGGGTTGATCCATTGACTCTGATGGTTTACTGGTTGTCACCTGGTCCATATGTCCAAAACCTTTTTTCAGAAACATGGGATTCAGGCAGTTTTAGTGACAATGAGTGGACTTTTGATCCGTCGCAGGGTAACTGGGTAATCCATTCTTCAAACGATTTACATACGGATACATGTGCCCGGTTTAATTTCTGGCCTGAAGTGACGGATTATTCCTATTCGCTGGTCAGCAAAAACATATTCCGTAATTACCACCCTATAATATGGCTTTCATTCGACTTGTCGTTCTCCAATTTTCTGAGCACCACCAACGAAAACCTTGCAGTGGAAGTATGGGACGGGTCATCATGGACACAAGTCGACAACTTCAGCAATCAGGATTATCCGGAAGGAATACCATGGACAACATTTACTTATAATATAACGGATGTTGTACTGGGGTCTTTTGATATAAAGGTCCGTTTCCGTGCCTGGGGCCAGGATTCATTCAACATAAATTGGTGGGATATTGATAATGTCAAAGTCAGGGGGGAAACGGATTCATCGGTAATGGGATACCTCTTAGATATTTGTGGTGAGGTGATTGAAACGCAGGATACAAGCTATCAGATACCACCTTCATTACTTGAGTGGGGAGAAACCTGTGCAATATGTGTCAGGGCTGTCTATGCCAGTGGTGTATCGGATCTTGTCTGTTATTATTTTACTTCAATCCATCTGCCACCGCCACGGAACCTTGAGGGTGAAGACGTGGGTCATGCCGCTCACCTCACCTGGCTGCCGCCACTACCGGAGACACAACCCCATAAATCAGGTGGCGTGTCATGGGAGGAACTGCTGGCATATAACCACATGACCGATGCCGACCTGTACCATCCGGAAATCACCGGCATAGACCGTATCGGCCTGCCACCACCGGATCTCAAACCGATCGTGCTTTCAAATCCTGTTGAAACGAAGGGCTTCATGTCCGTCACCTCCAGAGCCCTGGCGTATATTGCCTATTCACCGGATACCACTTATGACTACTTAGTGAAGTTCACTCTGGGAAGCTCGGGTTCGTTGACCATTTTCGGACCTAACGGTGCCGGTAACTTCTTCTCCGGAGGCTGCTGGGGCCCCGACAGCACATGGTATGTCACCAGGTACAATGGCCAGTTTGGGGCTGTCGACACCACGACAGGTGTGTTTACCCAGATATGCTCAGGATTGAATAACCCGGTTGGCTTGGCCTGGAACCCAACGACCGGGAAGATGTACATGAACACTTTCGGCAATGGAGCCTTATATTCCATTGATCCGGCCACAGGCGTCACAATATTGGTGGGGACAAGTGCCGCTCTTGGGTATATTGACCTGGTGTGTGCGAATGACGGCCAGTTGTATGGTCTTGACATAAATTCACAGTATTTCGGTAAGATCAGTAAAATCAACGGAGCCTGGACACCACTTATTCCGTCACCTTTCAATTTTGCCTATGCCCAGGGGATGTCTGTCGACAGAAGCGATAATACGATCTATTGGGCCGCTTTCAATGCTTCTGTCAATTCTGGGCAACTCTGGACCATCGACCCGGTGGCTGGAACAATGAATTATCTGGGTGATTTCGCAGGCCATTCTGAGCTCGATGGCATGGCTATCGTGTCGGAAGATACCGTACCATGGAATCTCATCGGATACAATATATACCGCGATGGCGTTTTGATCGCTAACACCGACACCGCGACAACCGAATATTATGACACCGATCTGCCTGGTGGATGGTACAGCTATACCGTGACAGCATCGTACAGTGAGCCTACCCCTGGCGAATCACAGGCAGCAGGACCTGTTGAAGTGTATATTGCCGGTACCGGAGGAATTGAGGGAACGGTGACATCATACGGGACTCAACCCGAACCGATAGAAGGGGCCAACATAACTATAACTTGCGGTGATAGTATATATATTACTTGTACTGACGCGACGGGTCATTATCTGATCGCCGGGATTGATCTTGTTTGTGATATTTGTGTCGAAGCCGATGGATACGAAACTGTGTGTATTGAGGGAATCGTTATTCCTTTCTACCAGACAATTATAATAGACTTCCAACTCAAAGAATTCCCGTATCCGGTCCTCAGCGTTTCAGCCATGCCAAATGAGGCCGACACGACGGTGCTCATTAAATGGTATCCGTATCAGGATTTTGATATTATCGTTTATGACGACAGCACGAGCGATGATGCGACGGCATGGGATGAAGGAGGTAACATGAATGCCGTCAGGTTCACACCTGCGGCATACCCTGCCGCAATTTACGGTCTTTCAGTGAATATATACAATGGCACCTGGCCTCCGGGTGATATCCTGACACCTTTCAAAATGGCTATCTATGACGATGACGGTGATTATAACTTACCGGGAACGGAGCTGGCCGTTGTAGATGTCACTCCTTACGATTATGGCTGGGTCTATGCCGATTTTTCGAACGCCGGCGTGACCATCACCAATGGCGACTTTTACGGTGTTATGATACAGGGAGGTGATTTCCCGGATTGCTCCCCCATAGCTGTTGACACAACCGGTCATGCCTGCAGGAGTTATTCACTAGATGTTAGCCATGGGGAGCCATGGCGACCTTCAGGGTATAATGATTTCATGATACGGGCCTATATTCATCATGATATGGGCAATCCTGTGAAGTCGAATTCCGGACAGAATGATATCCAAACTCCGGACTTTGAATATTATAAAGTTTATGTCCTTCCCCAGGGTGAGGAGGGAAATCCGGATACATGGATGCTTAAAAGTGATAACCTGACACAGACTAGTTACACCGATACCGACTGGGCGACTTATCCTGCCGGATGGTACAGGTACGCAGTAATTGCAGAATATACTTATAATCATTCTGAGCCTGCCTTATCAAATCCCGTGGAGCAGGTGATCATTGGAATTAATGAACCGGATTTGGGCTCAATCAAGGTTTATCCGGTTCCGGCAAAAGATATTGTGTTAGTGGAGGTAAACAATAGCATACGTGATCTGAAAATCATTAACTACACCGGCCAGATGGTCTATCAACGGAAGGTGGAAGGAGAGAAGACCTTTCGGGTTAATACATCGGGATTCAGGACAGGTAGCTATTTGGTTGAATTTATTTTGGATGATGGAAAGGTGGTGACGAGGAAGATGGTAATCATGAAATGACCTCACCCCACTCCTTGAGGAGAGGGGTTGGGGTGAGGTGCATAGAGAAGAGCATTGATAACCAACTGCAAATTGCCGCCTGCGGCGGAGCTTGCTTCACCCATCTCCGCTGCCAACTGACGACTGAAGACTGACGACTGAAGACTGAAGACTGACGACTCCCCTAAATTTACTACCTTTGCCCGTTCAATGCATAACAACGTCTTCAGGGGGCACAGGTAATTTCACAGCCATGTTTTCCGTCAGCAACCTCGCCATACATTTTACCGGCACAGAGATTTTCAGTGAGGTCTCTTTCCTGATCAACGCGCGCGACCGCATCGGCCTCACCGGCAAGAACGGCGCCGGCAAGACCACGCTGCTGAGGATCATGAAAGGCGAGCTGGAACCCACCGCCGGCGATGTGGTCATACCCGCCGGCAAGAGCGTCGGCTACCTGCCCCAGGAGATGGATATCTTCAGCAGGAAGAGTGTTTTCGAGGAGGCTCTCTCGGCGTTTTCCGAGGCCCTGGAGCTGGAAGAGAAGATACGGAAATATACCGATGAGATCGGTCACATCCGTGATCATGAGACGGCACGTTACGCTGTGCTCGTCGACAGGTTGACCAACGCTACCGACAGGTACCGTATCATCGACGGGCCGTCGAAGGAGGCCGA
>Ga0172365_10002824_pt1 | contig 12889 bp, 16 predicted proteins | sample LakKivSesite48cm_FD_114535 | JGI IMG/M metagenome (GOLD analysis project Ga0172365, IMG submission 114535) | Sediment microbial communities from Lake Kivu, Rwanda - Sediment site 48cm | ecosystem: Environmental > Aquatic > Freshwater > Lake > Sediment | place: Rwanda: Western Province, Lake...
TACAACGACGGCTTCTTCAGCGTGGAGGGGGACGCGAAAGTGGCAATGAAGCTGACTGAAAATGAAAGGGCCGCTTTCAGCAGGGTGCTGGAGTTCGCATTCAACAGGATGATAGAAGGGAAGCTGGAGCAGGGAAAGAGATTCGGCAAATGAATCATCCCAATGCTTTCCTTCTGAAATCAATTCCTACGACTTTTTCCAGTTCTTTTATCGCAGTAAATCGGGATATGTTTAGGTCGGTCATTATCTCAGAATCAGGCTTCTCAATTAGCTTAATGAGTCCCTGAGTACTCTGCCTATTGGCGTGGAGTATAAGCTGTGCGACTGTTCCCAGGTCGGTGAGTATCTCTTTTTCCCTTTCCATCACGTTGTCCGCTCTTCTGTCAAGAATTTTTACAGCTGCAGGATTCTTCCCAGTTGGAGTTTTTGCAGCCTGCTTCACCGCATCCTCAAGGAAGAGGCCGAATTTCATCTCTGTCTCTCCAAAAGTAAGCAACGAGCCAGAGTCCAGCGCCTTTATTTTTTCCGAAACTTTTTTCAGGAGCTCCTTTGGCTTTTCCTTCCAGTTCATGTCTGCCTCAATCAATTCTCTTACTCCATCAGCAATTTCGGCAAAACGTGCCTCCTTCTCGGTATGCTGCGCATATTTAAATCCAAAGCTCATGAGGGGATTTTGATTTTTCCTATATAAAAAGATAGATTATAAAATTAGATCTGACGAAATAATGATGTATGAAAATCAAGGAAGGAAAGGCTCAGCTCAATTTAACAGATAAAGTCTTCTTCAACCCGCAGATGGAGTTTTGCAGGGATATCTCCAGCATTGCAGTTGGAGCATACTGCGAGGAAGTTGGAAGGGAGATTCATCTTGTTGACGGACTCTGCGCTACCGGCGTGAGAGGCATGAGGTATAAGCTGGAAAACCGTTGTGTTGGGAAGGTTGAGTTTGTTGACATGGATGAAAATGCATGCACGCTTGCGGAAAAGAATGCAAAGCTCAACAAGCTCAAAAACTACGAGGTGCACTGCTGCCACATAAACGACTTCCTCTTTCACAACAGGAAGTTTGACTGGGTGGAGATAGACCCGTTCGGCACACCTCTGCCTTACCTGCAGAGCGCGCTTGCCTCATTCAGGAAGGAGGGGATGCTTTCGGTTACTGCAACTGACACAGCTGTCCTCTGCGGAGCGCATCCCAGGGCATGCCTGAAAAACTACGGGGCGATGCCGATTGACAACGAGTACTGCCATGAAATCGGGGTGAGAATACTCGCAGGAACGATTGTCAGATTAGCCTCCAGCCTTAATCTTGGGACAGAATTCTACCTCTCCCTGTCCGCGCAGCACTTCTTCAAGCTTTTTGCCAGGTTGAAGACAGGGGCTGACGGGGCGGTTGCAAGCATTAAGAAAATGGGCTACATCTCCCACTGCCCGAAATGCTTAAACAGGGAGTGGAGGTTCAATCCTCCAATTCTGAAGGAGAAATGCCCGAGATGCAGAAGGAAGTTCGAGCATGCGGGGCTGCTTTTCTTAGGCGAGCTTTGGGATCCCAAATTCCTTGCGGGCATGAGGAGGATAAACCAGAGAAGAGATTACCCAAACAAGTGGAAGATTGATGAGAGTCTCTCGATTATGCAGGAGGAGACGGACATGCCTCCTACCTATTTTGATCTGCATAAGATTGCGGAGAAGGCAAAAAAATCCCCCCCGAATTTTGAAAGCTTCGTTAAAAGGCTCAGAGAGGGGGGTTTTAGGGTTTCAAAAACGCACTTCAAAAGCAATTCAGTTAGAAGCAACGCAGGCATAAAAAAAATCATGTCTATTTTTTAGATGTCGCCAATCCTATCATTACATCATTGACATTTGTTCTTGTCGGACCGGTTACTATTGCCGCCTCAATTCTTTTGAAAAAGTTGTACGAGTCGTTGTTTTTCTGAAATTCGGCTGCATCCATTCCTTGCTCCTTTGCTTTTTGTATAGTAAAACCGTCAACTATTGCTCCGTCTGCTGGCGAGTTTCCGTCTATCCCATCGGTACCAAATGAAGCAAAAATTACATTCCCCATCCCGTTTATTCCAATAGCGCAGCTCAGTGCAACCTCCTGGTTTCTTCCGCCCTGCCCCCTGCCTTTTACCTTAACTGTCGTCTCACCTCCTGCGACGAATGACTTGCCTTCTTTCAGCATTTTTGCTAGTCTTCCTCCAACTTCTCGCGCGTCACCCTGAACATTTCGGATTATTTCCGTCTTTATGTCATTCAGCTTGAGGTATCTGCTCGCGGCAAGCAGGGCAGTCTCATTGCTTCCAATTATGAAGTTGTGCACCTTTTTGAAGATAGGGTCCCCTTTCTTGGGAGTCTCCTCAACCAGTCCTTCCATCCCTTTTTCAATTATCCTGCAGGCAGCTGAACCATCCCACAGGCCGTATTTCACGAGGATTCTCTTGGAATCAGCAAATGTCGTATGGTCCGGAACAGTTGGGCCGGAGGAGATGACATCCAGTGGATCTCCGACGACGTCGGACAGAATTAGATTTATGACAGTTGCAGGATAAAGCTTCCTTGCAAGCCTCCCTCCCTTGATTTGGGAGAGGTGTTTCCTAACGGCATTCAGCTCGTTTATGTCCGCACCTGCTTTCATCAGTTTATCTATTGTTTGCTGCTTCTCCTCAAGTGTCAGACTTTCAATTGGCTGCGAGAGCAGGGCGGAGCCGCCTCCTGAGATGAGGCAAATGACCAAGTCACCCTCATCTATTCTCTCCGTGTAGTCAAGAATCCTCCTAGTTCCTTCAAAACTGCCTCTGCCCGCTATCGGATGCTCGGCCTCCTGAAGCTTCACTTTCTTTACGTTGAAATGCGTGCCCTTCAGTATATTGATAAACCCGTCCTCAATTGGGAGTATCTTCTCGATGCTTTCGGCCATCAGGCCGCTGGCCTTGCCCCAGCCGAGAAGACGGATTTTCCTGAATTCGCCCAGCCTAAAGGTTTTCCTTCTCGTTCCTGTTTTTATGACTACTTTTCCATCCTCAAGCAACACGCTTTTTCTGATGAGCCTGTCCGGCTGCACGGAGAGGAGGGTAGACTCAATTACGTTGATGATTATCTCTCTTGCCAACTCTCCTTTAATCAAATCTCCCTTGTTTCGAATCATGCAAATCAGTTCAAATCTTAATTAGCTTCGTGTCGCAGACAGAGCAGTGGGGGGTTTTTATCACAAGGCCTTTCTTTTCGGCGCATTTCGCGTGGTAGAAGCTTTTGCAGTTCGGGCACATCAGGGTTGCGCCGCTTATTATGGTTGCGAAAATCCCGCCCACTCTGTCCTTGCAGATGAGGCAGATTTCATCCACAGCACCACCAAAGTAGTTTTTTTGGAAGTTGTATATTAAGTTTTGCAGAAAAAAATAGGATTGGATTTAAAATAACTTGGGACAAAGGTGTATGCATGAGTGAAGTAAACGAGAATAGGCTCGTCAGGACCCTGCAGGAATTGGTCCGCATAGACAGCTCTCGGGATATTTCGGAGGTATCGGCTTATGTTGAGGAGAAGCTCAGGGAGTATGGACTGCGGGTAAAAAGGGATTCGGAAGGGAATCTAATCTCAGAAGTGGGGGAAGGGGAGGGTTTCCTGCTGAATGCACACCTTGATACCGTCAAGGCGGATTGGGAGGGTGCGTTTTCCGGCAGGATTAAGAATGGCAGGGTTTACGGGAGGGGCGCAACGGATTGCAAGGCAGGAGTTGCTGCGATGCTTGAGATAGGGTACTTGCTGGCTGGAAGCAGGCTGAGCAAGAGGGTAGTTTTAGCCTTTACCGGTAACGAGGAGGACAAGCCGCTTGAGATTAACGGGGCATACAAGGTTGCAAAGAAGATAAGAGCAAGGAGAGGGATTGTCCTAGAACCGACTGCGAGGGAGGACGGATTAATAGAGATAGCGGTCGGATGCAGAGGCAGCTACAGGTTCAGGGTTGATGTACTCGGGAAGAGCTGCCACAGCGCCCATCCCGAACTGGGGGAGAACGCGATATACAGCTCCTGCAGATTTATTGAAAAGTTTAGAAAAATAAAGTTGCCAAGAACCAGAATAGAAGGTGTTGGCGTAGTCCCTGCAACAGCAACCATAACGCAGATTGAGGCAAAGGAGGGGGCGAATGTGATACCGGGCAAGTGCTCCCTGAGCATTGATTACAGAGCACTGCCTTCAGAGGATGAAGCGGACATAACGAGAAAGCTCAGGGAAATCTGCAGAGAGTCGCTTGGAAATAAGTACCGGCTGGAAAAACTCAGCGGAGTTCCTAGTGGTATGTACAGGGAGAAGGGCTTCCTTGAGGAGTGCAAGAAGGCGATAAAAGCCGTTGGTTCAGTTCCCAGAGTTTATTTCAAGAGAACACGAAATGACTCGGCGGTCTTCCAAAAATACGGCGGAATTGGCTGTTATACCATCGGGCCAGGAATAGAGGGGCAGGCGCATAAGGTATATGAATACTGCAGCATAGATTGCTTGGTGAGGACTACGAAAGCAGTAATGAGAGTTGTCAAGAGGTATGCAATTCAGTGAAATGAGTGGGCTTCGTCAGGAAATTCACCGCTCTCAACCTCTTTCTTGAAAGCAGCAACCGCATTCTTTATTGTCTCCGCAAGGTTCGCATATCTCTTCACACGCCTTGCCTTGAAGCTCTCGTCCATGCCGAGCAGGTCGTTGATGACAAGCACCTGCCCGTCGCAGTATTTTCCGGCGCCTATGCCTATGGTTATGCTTTTGACATTCTCGGTTATCCTCTTTGCAAGCTGTTCCGGGACGCATTCCAGAACGAGGGAGAATACGCCGAGCCTGTCAACTGCCAGCGAGTCCCGGAAAATCCGCTCTCCCTCCTCCCCTTTTCCCACTACGGAGTATCTCTCGGCGGTCTGGGGGAGGAGCCCCAGGTGCCCCATCACGGGGATTCCGTCTGAGACAAGCTTCTCTATCACGTCCTTCACGCATCCCTCAACCTTCACGCCGTCCGCGCCTGCCTCAATGAACTTCCTTGCATTCTCTAACGCAATCTCAGGGGTGGCATACGAGCCTATCGGCATGTCTCCTATTATCGGGGTGTTCTTTGCCCCTCTTGCAACCGCCCGCGTGTGGTGGAGCATCTCATCCATTGAAACCTTCTTCGTGGTCTCATAACCCAGCACGACCATGCCAAGGCTGTCCCCTACGAGTATCAGGTCTACACCGGCCTGCTCAACCAGCCTCGCAACCTGATAATCATAGGCAGTGAGCATCACGACTTTCTTATTTCCTTTCAACTTCTCTAGCATGCGTAGCCTCCAGGTATTTCATCATTGACACAATGGCTCCGTTAACAGGAGTGGGTATTCCATGTTTCTTTCCCATCTCCACGACCTTTCCATTCAGAAAATCAATCTCGGTCTGCCTCCCTTTCATCAAGTCCTGGTGCATTGAGGAGTAGTTCTTCAGCTCTGATATCTCCCTGTCGATTGTCTCCGCCAAGCCGCTCTCGAATACAACGCCTTCCTTGCTGGCAACCTCGATGCATTCCCTGACTATCTCGTGCCTCAGCCTGTCAAGGGAGGGAACCACGATCTCATAATCCCTTACTTCCAGTATCGCAGTGAGCGGGTTTATCACGCAGTTTATAGTCAGCTTCTTCCATACATCCTTCTTCAGGTCGTCGACCACACGTGCTTCCAAGCCAGACTCGTTGAACACCTTTGCAATCTCCCTTCCCTTCTCCGTGTTGCCAAGCACGACCCATCCCTTCATGACGGTAACCTCGCCCGGCTTGAGGAATTCCGCCCCGAAGTGCAGCACTCCCCTTTCCAGATGGCACTTGTCATCAACCAGTGACCTGACAATCTCCTCGTTGCCAATGCCGTTCTGCAGTATGAGTATGAGGGTGTCCTCCCTGAGCAGTCTGACAACGCCCTCCAAAGCGGCGCGCGAGTCATGAACCTTTGTGGTGAGTATTACCAGAGAGCTCGGCGGAAGCTCCCTTATTGCAGTGTCAGCCTTTATCTTCAAAACGCCCTCCATGCCTCCCCTGACAGTCAGCCCGTTCCTGCTTATCGCGTCGGCATGCTCCTTCCTTGCAATGAGAGTGACGTCATTCTTCCTTGACAGCATTGCACCGCAGGCGCTTCCTATGGCTCCTGCACCAAGAATGAAAACACGGCTGAAAATGGAATCACCTCCCCTCAGTTTCCTTGAGCCAGCTGGATATGAATTCGCCAACCCTCCTGACTTCCCTTCCCCTGTTGGACAGCGAGTAGAAGACTCTTATAGGTCTTTCCTCGCCCATCACCCTTCTCTCCACAAGCCCGTTCTTCTCAAGCAGCTTCAGTTTCGTTGACAGCGTCTTTGGGTTCGCATTGAGAATTCTCCGCAAATCGTTGAAGCTCATCTCCTCATTCTTCAGGAGGCTTCTCAGAACTGCACAGCCCCACTTGCTGCCCAGAATCTTGCAGAAGCGTTCCATCGGACATGGTTCGTTGGCCACGATTTCACCCAATAGTATAGCATGTGCACTTATATTAATTTCACCTTCAGAATGAGCTACTCAGCAGGCCCGTATCTTGTCACTTTCCTGTACTTTGTCACTTCGCTGCATTCATTCCTGGTCCTTTCGACTTCCCTGCACGTCTGCTTCTTGGTTATCGAGTTGGCATAGCAGTAGCAACTGGAAATTTCCGTATTCCAGCTGAGTTTCACTTCCTGGCTGAATCTGACGGTTTTTGATGAGCCGGGAGAGAGGTATGCGGTTTCGTTTATCCCTACATCCTTATTTTTGTACCATTTTCCCTTGGGTGGGTCGTTCTTGGAGCTAATATCAACCCCGGAGTATATTATGAAATAGCCTCCTATAGTGTCGGAGTTCTTTATCGTGCATTCCGAGACCATCCGGCTCTCGTTCCAGCCGCTGGGATAGCACTCGTGCTCTTTGGTATACTGCAAATACTCATAGGTGCATTCCATGTCCGTGTACGGAACAAGATGGCATTCCTGCTCGGTGTAGGGCTCCCAGACCTCATATGCAACCCTGTCTGAGCTGTATTCCACGTGCTGCACCTGCGCTGCTTGCTGCAGGGGGGCTGCTTCCGCAACCTCGCCAGCTCCTGCGGTCGGCTGGACGGCAAATGCGATAAGTAGGAATAGTAAAGCGGCTAGGATGAATGCTGGCACCAGCCATGGTTTTTCCGTATGGACACCTCGCTGATATTACTCAAAATGAATATATTAAACTAACTACTAGAAGGTTAATATACTTGAAAATGCAAAAGAACAAGCAGTGGGTTTATGGTTGAAGCAAAGAAAGACGAACGGATGAGAGATGTGCTTAGAAACATTGATGTCGTGGAAAAACCGCCAACTTCTCTAACTCCGGAAACGCGGAAGATACTTGACGCTATCTACGATATGGAAAGGTCCGGCAAAAAACCAGCGCTGAGTACAATAGAGAGGTGGCTACTCAATGATGTGGTGGAGGAGATAAAGAAGCAGCCTCTTATAGAGTCTGGGGAGAGAGTGGCTAGGTTTGGAAATAGGCTTATACACGTCGAGGAGGTAGTCGAGAAAACCAGTACGAAAATCCGCCCGTCGCTTGTGGAGGACGAGCTGAAGAGCCAGTTACGGGGGTTGATCAAAGCAGGTTATCTGACAGTGCGGTTTGAGGGCAAGGAAAAGATTCAGGAGGTTTACAAGCTGACTCCAGAAGGAATTGACCAGATTGAGAAATTCAGGAAAATGCCTGGCGTCGTATAGACAGTGAGGTGTTATAGATGGTTGGTGAGGTGCTGTTTGGGTTGATTGGCCTGAAAAAAATGCTCGAGCCTTTTAAATCTGATAGCGAGCCTCCTTATTGAAATAGGTCAGAGTGGGTTTAGGTGCGGAGGGTGCTCCCCTAGGAACAGTCTTTCATCGTCTGCATCTCTCTTCTTCGAATTGAAGTCGTGAAGCCTGCACACAATTGTGGCGCAGTCCTTGGCCGCCCTGGCCGTCTCCTCTTCGTTTTTTGGAAAAACCTCTATCTCGGCAATAACCTTGTCTTCTGACATGTGCCGCAGGGCCCTTCTTATCCAGTGGTGAGTAGCGCTCTCCTCCTTCACCCTCTCCTGCATCCTCTGCCTCAGCTCTTCAAGCGGAATTCTTTTGACTCCTGCCTTTGAAAACTCGTCAATAACACCCCAGATTGATTGCTCCATTTCTCCTGGAAACTTATTGACGCACGCCACATCCTTGCAGACTGCGGTCGTCTCGAGGAGCTTGGGACTTAGCACGTTGATAACTGGCTTGAAACCGCCCTTCTCCGACTCCTCCAGTCTGATGTCTTTTGCGGAATCGGGTTTGCGGCAACTCACGCATACTACCATGTCTGCATCAACCTTTACCGCCTCATTGAGCGTAAAGGAGAAGTTTCGCGTCCTCTGCGCGACATTCCTGGCTGCAGGGTTGTGCATAATGGAGAAAGTGCCGTTGCGGTGCAGCTCTTCCGCCACCTGTTTGGTGAATTCCTTGTTGCCACTTGAGCTGATGGCGACTAGCGTTTTGTATGCCTGGGCCTCGCCATCCGCCTTCTTTGTTACTACCACCATGGTTTTATTGCTCATCTCGGGTATTTATTCCTAGGGTATGCCGGAGATTAGTCAATTTAAAAAGGTAATCCCTCGCCGGCACGTCTTCTCTTCGAAGTGAAAATTGACGTTTTTCTTGCAGGGATACTATATTAATCTAACCGTGCCAATTAGATACGGGGGTAGCGTGAAGCTTGAAAGCAGGATAAGGGAGGAGCTGCTCGCCAGCCAGAGAAGCGAGATTACCGAGCATCTAATCTACAGGAGGCTCTCTGAGCTGACAAAGGACAAGCACAACAGTAAGATTCTGAAAGAAATCTCAGAGGACGAGCTTAGGCATTACAAAATATGGAAGAGCTACACCAAGGAGGAGGCGGAGCCTGATGGCCTGAAGCTCTGGTGGTACGTGCTTATCTCCCGTGTATTTGGGATAACCTTCGGGCTGAAGCTCATGGAGAGCGGGGAGGAGATGGCGCAGGTAACTTACGGCGAGGTTTCCAAATCCGTGAGAGACGCGAGGAAGGTTGCGGAGGACGAGGAGGAGCACGAGAAGGAGCTGCTCTGCATGATAGACGAGGAGAGGCTGAGGTATGCAAGCTCCATAGTCCTCGGATTGAATGACGCGCTTGTGGAGCTGACCGGCATGCTTGCGGGTTTCACCCTTGCCCTGCAGAAAATTTCGCTTGTCGCCACTGCAGGCCTGATAAGCGGGATTGCGGCATCGCTGTCGATGGGGGCCTCCTCCTACCTCTCGGCGAGGGCGGAGGAGGGCGAGAAGGAGCCATTCAAGGCTGCGGTGTATACGACTATTGCGTACCTGCTCACAGTTTTTCTTCTTGTCATGCCATACTGGATACTGCAGAATGTCTACATGGCGCTAGCCCTCACGGTTTTCAATGCGATCGTTGTGATATTCGTCTTCACGTTCTACATCTCGGTTGCGAAAGGCATTTCTTTTAAGAGGAGGTTCTTGGAGATGGCCTTCATAAGCCTTGGCGTGGCTGCGCTGAGCTTTGGGATAGGATTCGTCGTCAGGGTTTTGCTCAACATTGATGTATAGGAGGTGATTGGAATGATGTCTCAAATACCCGTAGACTTGGGGAAGATGGGAAAAGAGGGGATAGATGTTGAAATTCTGAGAGTGGGAATTATAGCTGAACTGGATGCAGTGAATCTATACGAGCAGATGGCCGGCATGACGAAGAATGAGAGGATAAAGAAGGTGCTCCTCGAGATAGCGAGGGAGGAGAAGACGCATGTGGGGGAGTTCCAGACTCTTCTTCTTGAGCTGGACAAGGAGCAGATTAAGGAGTTGGAGAAGGGAAGGAAGGAGGTTGAGGAGCTGAAGGAGTGAGGCTACCCGGCGGAGCAGGCTTAAGAGGTATAGATTGCCTGTAGCAAAGCAGAGACGAGCTGATAATCATAGGCAAAAATAGCTTCAGACAGAAAAGTTTATATTTATCAGCTGGTATAGCTTACCCCAAGGTGTGAAGGATGGTAAGGGGTTTACTTCCATAGCTTCTTTTCTGAGGTTTGTTTAGCCCTTACCACGTCAGATTCACTCAAAAAAACTAGTGAGGTGGTTAAATGAAAATAGGTGAATTACTTCCTGGAAGTGGAATACGAGGCTGTTAGAAAGAAGGGAATTGCCCCAAAGGGTTTCTATGTCACTTCAAATAGAAAAACCAGGGTTTTCTTTAATGGAGGATGGCACGACATAAGGAACCTGAGGATGGACGGGGTTATAGTAGTCAAATCAAAGCCAGAATGCAAGATAATGAGGGATCTTCAAAGAGGGGATAGGGTAGTTGTAGGCAAAACCGGGGTAAGGGAAGAGTTCGGCCAGAGTAGGAGGGATGACGAGTTCTCTTTTATGAGTTCTTCGTTTTCCAGCGAAAGGAATAACAGTGCGATAATAGAAACGATAGCTAGGGAAATAAGAAGGACCAAAAAGGACGGAAAGAAAGTCCTTCTAGTATGCGGGCCGGTTGTTGTCCACTCAGGAGCAAGGGATTACCTTGCACGCCTGATCAAAAATGGCTGGGTAGACGTTCTTTTTTCGGGCAATGCCCTTGCGCTTCATGATATCGAGGCGTCTCTATTTGGGACTTCCTTGGGAATAAGTCTGAAGACAGGGATAGCAGTCCAGGGGGGGCATAGCAACCATCTGATTGCCCTGAATGAGGTCCTGCGGGCTGGCGGCATAAGGAAAGCGGTGGAAAGGAGGATTATTCGAAACGGGATAATGCATGAGTGCATACGCCGGGGGATTAAATTCGTTCTTGCCGGCTCGATTAGGGATGATGGCCCACTGAGAGAGGTGATAACGGACTGCTGCAGAGCGCAGGAGGAAATGATGAAAAACATACACGGAGTTGGGATTTGCATAGTAATCGGAAGCATGCTCCACGGGATTGCGACCGGCAACATGCTAGGTGAGAGAGTGAAGTTAATCTGCGTGGATACGGAATCCGCGGTTGTCGATAAGCTGGTAGACAGGGGGTCAGTCCAGAGCATTGGAGTGGTATGCGGCGCAAGGGAATTTTTATACGCGCTTGACAAAGAATTAAGGGAGGCGAATGCATGAGACGAATAGGGTTCAGGGTGGAGGAGGGAGCAAGAGAAAGACTGCATGGCCTTAACCTGGGGTACTGCTGCTTTGCGGACGTGAGGACACGGAAGAAAAATTCTCTCGTGGACCAGGCAATTGCTGCCGCTTCCCGCAGTGTTGCGGAAAGATATGGGGATACGACAAAAATAGCTGAGGATGAGGTGATCAAAGGAATACGCGCGCTCTTTTACAAAGCGGGTTTAGATCCAACAAAGGAGCGGCCATCGGGGGAAGCTCTGATTCGGCGCGTGGTTGGGGGTCAGAGCCTGTACAGGATAAACAGCGTCGTGGACATAAACAACACCATCTCACTCCTCTCTGGGTGCCCGTGCGGCGTTTACGACTTGGCCAGGATTGAGGGGGACATGGTGACTATCCTAGTTGGGAAACCTGGGGAAACTTACGAGGGGATTGGCGGTAAGAAGATGAATGCAGAGAATAGGATACTGACTGCGGATGCCAAATCGGTTTTCGGCGGCCCAACAGCGGATTCCGGAAGGACCTGCATCACGCTTGAAACAAAGGAGGTTCTGATGCTCATCTATCATCCGGCCAGCGCTCAGATGGAAATCCTGAAAGAGGCGATGCAAAACGCAAAAATCCAGATGCAGAGGGCAACAGGAGGACATGAGGAGTATTCCGGTATCTATCAGATAGAGTAGAGGGGTTGCGAGTCTAAATAACGAAAAAGCTATAAGCTAGTGCAGGATAAAAGACCCTATCTGGTGGTGCGGCAAGATGTCGACAGGGAGAAAAGCTGCATTCTTTGACATAGACGGAACCCTCATAAAGGGACTGATAATATGCGTCTTTCCGGATTATCTGGCAGGAAAGGGATTTTTTGACAAGAAGGCAAATGAGAGGATACAGGAACTCCTGCGTCTTTATAAAACGAGGAAGGTCAGCTACCGCTACATAGCGGTCAGGATCCCTAATCTTTACGCTGCAGGGATAAAGGGAAGAAGGAGGTCAGAGATAAGGAAGCTTGCCTCTGCTTTTATACGAGGATACAGGAAGAACATTTTTCACTACTCCAAGAGGCTTGTCTCTCTCATGAATGACGCTGGTTTCCTGACGATTGCGATAAGCGGCTCGCCTGTTGAGGCAATACATGCTTTGGAGATGGGCTTCAGGGAGGTCTACGGGAGCGAGATGCAAGTTGGAGATGGAATTTACACAGGGAAAGTGGGGAGGAACCTCATAATAGCTGAGGAGAAAAGAAAACTTCTTGGGTCGATAATAAGGAAGCATAGGATAGATCTGAAGGATTCCTTTGCATTCGGGGATACTGAGCAGGATTTGCCGATGCTCAGCAGGGTTGGCAACCCGCTGCCTCTCAACCCTGCTCCTCTTCTGCGCAATGCCGCAAAGGAGAGAGGCTGGCGGATTACAAGCGATGTACTGAAAGACGTGAGGAAGCTGCTCTTATGTCAAGTTTGACTTGCTGCTAGAAATTGCGAAAAAGAGGAAAAACCTGGAATTTTGAGACAGTAGAGAAAACCCAGAGGATTTCTCCCAGACTTGTTTAGGTTTTGCTCACTTCTTGTAGCATCTCTCGTTTATTGTTATCACAACAGTCATGGGGTAGTAGTCATTGCTGTTCTTGATTATTACGTTGAAGTTGTCCGGCTTTGTCATAGTAAAATTGTACTCCGTATCCGCAAGCTGCTCCTCCCTGTAGTAGTAGTGGTAGGAATAGCCATTTCTGAA
>Ga0172365_10002826_pt1 | contig 12887 bp, 12 predicted proteins | sample LakKivSesite48cm_FD_114535 | JGI IMG/M metagenome (GOLD analysis project Ga0172365, IMG submission 114535) | Sediment microbial communities from Lake Kivu, Rwanda - Sediment site 48cm | ecosystem: Environmental > Aquatic > Freshwater > Lake > Sediment | place: Rwanda: Western Province, Lake...
CATCTGAAGCGTCCTTTCTCAGGGGGGTGAGGATGTCTATGAGGTTGTCTGACCTGAAGAGGCAGGGCTTCAGCTTCCCATCTGAAGTCAATCTTATGCGGGTGCAGTGGGCGCAGAACTCCGTGTTGTGCATGGGTCTAACGACCTCGACCTCGCCATCGTCCTTCAAGAAGAACTTCCGGCGATGCTGCATATCCCTAATGACTACCCTCTCCGCCTTGCTCTGCAGGGTTTCTTCGATGGCTGAGAAGTCTCTGTGGAAGAGCTTGTAGTATTCCTCCTCAGATGTATCGGACTCGACCTCTATTAGCTGAAGAACTAGACCATCCTTCTTCGAGAAGTCCAGCATCTCCCAGATTTGGTCATCGTTCACGCCTCTCAGCACCACCATGTTCAATTTGACAGGTTTCAAACCGACGCGCGCTGCCTCGGAGACGCCTCTGAGAACCTTGTCGAGGGCGTCGACGCCGGTCATTTTCCTGTATGTTTCCTTTCTGAGGGTTCCTAGGCTGACGTTCACCCTGTCGAGCCCTGCGGCCTTAAGGGGCGCGGCCAGTTCTTCGAGCAGAATGCCGTTGGTGGTGATCCCGATGTCTGATATTCTGGGCACTGCCCGTATGCGGGCAACGACCTCTTGGATGTCTTCTCTGAGTAGGGGTTCTCCTCCTGTGAGCTTGATCTTGTCGACATCGAAGGAGGCGGCGATGGAGACGATTCTCTGGATCTCTTGAGGCGTCATCTCTATCTGGAGGTGGCGATTGTCTCCTTCCTTGTGGCAGAAGGGGCAGGCGAGGTTGCATCTCTGGGTGAGGGAGATTCGGAGGTTGGTTACTGGTCGGCCGTAGCTGTCCTTGAGCATGGTGGAGGTCCTTCGTCGATATGCTTCGCTTTTCTTACGAGTCATCTTCCCAAGACTTTTAACTTTTCCGAAGTTGACACTGGGCTCTGATCGTCAATTTAGGAAGGCTTAAAGGACAGGAAAGTGGGTTGATGTTACTATCAGGTAACAAGAGGGCTCGTTGATGCTCCGACTCCTATTAATGAAGAACGACAAGATCCTATGCGACCTCCCTATCTCGCCGAGGGACTGGCCCGAGGAAGAGTTCGAGGAAGAGATGGACAGTTTCCTCGAGAAATTCGCGAGGTACTCCCAGATCACCGAGGCCCTCTCGAACCTCAACCGCCTCAGGATGCTCCGCTACCTTATGGATGAGGACGACTTCACCCACAGCTTCACCGACTTCCTAAGGGAATTGGAAATGAACCCCAAACTCGTTCGAGAACACGCCGTCAAACTTAGGGAGGCGGGGTACGTTGAACCGGTGGGCAGAGGAAAGTATCGCCTATCTGAGAGGGGCCGCATCCTCTTCATGACAGCGGGATTAGCGGTCATGCGCGTCGTCGAGGCCTTAGAGGGGGAGGAGATATGATCTATCCAGAAGACGACATCATCAGTTGGTCGAACAGTGAGTCCGAGGAATCCGTCAACTCTGAGCCATGGCCAGCCGAGAGAGAGGCGGAGTACATTGAACGTCTGGACAGATGCAGCAACTTCAGGGAAATCTTCCAACTCGTCAAGCAAAGCGTCAAAGAATCACTGAAGCAGGAGCGGGCGGGCCTGATGCTTTTCCTAGCAGATATGACCTATAGAGTCGGGGCATACCACCAAGTCGGTACCAACAACATCGTCATGAACCGGTTGCTCCTCAACCATGTCCTAGAGACGTCCGAGACCATGAGGGACGCCAACGCCTTCATCTACTCCATCCTAACCCACGAGTACATCCACGCCCTAGGCTACATAAATGAGAGAGAAGCCAGAGAGCTGACCTACCAAGTCTCAAAGGAGACCTTCGGTGAAGAACACCTCGCTACAAGAATGGCAGCCACAAGCCCTTGGCAATACATCAAACCAATACACATCGAGTCCCCTAGCGTCCAGAGACCGCCCAGCGTGGTTAGGGACTTTGAGCCCCCGCCCTTCGGCTACATCTCCTAGTCGACCACTCTAAGCTTTGACCAGTTCAAGGACACATAGACTGAGAGCGCAATCGCTCCAACACCGAAGACGACCATAGCAAGACCGAAGATAATCGAAGCAGAACCGAGTAGGAGACTAGCGTAGGCGGTGCTGGAGCCGAAGATGAGTGTTACCACGGCTGTCGCCCACGCGAGAACCGGTGTCCACGCGTGCCCAAGTCGAAGCCCATGCCCCGTCAGCGCGGATGCCAAAGCCAGAGGCAGAATGAAAACGGCTATGAGGCCGGACAAGGCGTACAGAACCACTTCTAGTATCGCGAATGCGAGGTAGGATACTGCAACCACTTCTCTCTTCCCAATCTTCATGGAAGACTCCTCATTTGACGCACGTTGGAGTCAGGTCAACGTCTCTTGTTGACGGGCGCATTCTGGAAACATCAGTATTGAGAATTTAACCCTTACCCCGCTCTGCCTCAGCCCCTCGTCGAGCAGGGTGATTATCCGTCCCCGCTGGTACTGAAGATCTATCATTGGAAGGTTCACTGGATGATTGTCTAGGAGACGAGTATGGGACGGGAGATCCCTGCGTCCAACCTATCTCCACGTCATAGGGGTCCCCGGTAGGACTGATTCCCCTCAGAGAGTTCATGAGTTGCTTGAGGCTCGGTGAAGGTTTTCTAGTACCTCTGAAGCGTCCAAGGGTTGCCATCAAGCGGCTATTGATGCGAGTCCAGAGAGGCCTTGATTCGTCTGGAGGCCCTTTTGAGAATTTATCAGTGTCCTTAGACTTTTTCATGCTCTAGATCAGCTTTTGGGAGTGGTCGTCATATATGGATTTTGATCTGGGATGGCCTTCTTTAGGCGTCTCTATAAGATCCAAGTGGCTATTACAATCACATAGTCTCCGACAACTATGTGCTGGATCGCGATCTTCAGCTAAACCTATAACGTAAACCTTTGAGATATCCTCCTACTTGTGAGAAGAGACATGCTCCTCCTAGATATCTCCGGTAGCCTTTGTATAGCAGCAACGGACCTTGCGGTCAAGGCCACCCTGAAGCGGTTGAGGAGCGTCTACAAGATGGTGGATCACCTAGCAAGAATGCTTCAAACACTGGATAAGGGGGAGTGAGGTTCTTGAAGCGAATCGTGTGGGGGATAACAGGCGCAGGAGATCTCCTTCCAGAAGTCTTGGAAGAAATGGAGAAGCTGTCCGATGCAGGAAATGTGGAGATAACCGCCTGCCTCTCAAAGGCGGGTTACACCGTCGTGCGCTGGTATAAACTTGCCGAAAAGATTCAAAAAACGTCCAAGAAAGTAATCGTGGAAAAGGATGCTAACACGCCCTTCATCGTGGGACCGCTACAGCTAGGCAGGTTCCACAGCCTCCTCGTGGCACCCGCCACAGGCAATACGGTGGCGAAGATAGTTCACGGGATAGCAGACACGCTAATAACTAACGCTGTGGCCCAAGCTCAGAAGGCTGGTGTGCCGGTGTATATTCTTCCTGTGGATCGAAGGCTAGGGGAAATAGTTACGCGTCTACCATCTGGTGAGGAGAAGACGCTCATTATGCGGGATATAGATATCGAGAACGTGAATAAGCTGAAGGCTATGAAGGGCATTACTCTACTGGAAACTCCCCGAGATATAGGAGAAGCTTATTCCAATGAGGGATAGCATCAATTAGATCATAGCTGATAGATTAGATTACAAACTTTTACAAATTATGGGCGTGGCACCTACTAAAAACTAGTTGCGCGTCGGATTAGAGTTTAACGTATACACTCAAATCTTTCAAATTACCGTCAACTTTCTGACGCGCGATTTGTGTACTGGGAACGTAGGGCAAGTGGTCTATTACAGAGGGTTTAACTATGAGGCTTGAGTTCCCTCAGAAGTATTATGCTAAGCTCAAACCGTTTGAGGGACATGAACCTTTGGGGAGCACTAGGGATAGTCCTTCTGACCGTCTATCTGTCGGTCGCGACTTATCTTCACTGGATTCAAGTTACTTTTCGCGTCGGCCCGTACTTCTTTGCTCACTGGTTGGCTTGGATAGGAACTCTCTATATCGCCTTTGTCACGCCTGTTAATTACATTATGAGACGTCGCAACATAAAGAGAGTCAAAGTACTCCGCAACATCCATATGTACGGCAACCTGTTTGCTTTCATACTCATATCTATTCACTTCTTTCAGCAAGTAGGGAGACCGCCACAATTCTACCCAGAACTGGGGACTGGGTTGACATTATACTTAGTCGTGCTCGTACTGGTAGCGACAGGTTTTGTTCAAAGATTCCAGATTTCTCCTAGGCTGGGGAAATACGGTGGAGAGACGGCAAGTGCCTTGCCTCATTACAATAGGTCGATACATGTCGGCACAATTATCGCGTTTTACCTCGTAATAATCACTCATATATTGCATGGAATAAGGTTGCTGTAATCATCTAGTCTCTAGAGTTTTTGCGCCAGCAACGTTATGTACAAAGAGGTGGCTAGAATAGGCTGTGGGTTTTATTCAGAACCTTTCTCCCTTTATCCATGGAGAGGGATTGGGTAGGCAATCTCATATACAATCGTCTAAAGTCGCGCGATCGAGATGGTCAGAAAGGACTTTAACACTATCCTTATGTTGAGTCATGCGATTGCTATGAAAGATGTGGAACACTGGAAAGAAGTCCCGTAACAGTTGGAGTGAAGGTCGTGGGGCGATTCTTCGGGAGATAGACGACGCTTGCAACTGAAATGAGGGTCAATCTCATCATCTTGTTCCTTCCCAACTTTAATAAGTGAGCTTTGTCTAAACTCTAATTGGGTGAGTTATATGGCAAAAATAGAGGAAATCGAAGGAATAGGAAAGACATATGCCAAGAAGCTTATGGATGTAGGTATCAAGACGACAGATGATCTGCTAGAAGCCGGCTCCACACCGAAGAAACGAAAAGACCTTGCGGACAAGACGGGTATCTCGCCTAAGTTGATTCTTGAATGGGTCAACTTAGCTGATCTCTTTAGAATTAAAGGAATAGGCGAAGAATATTCCGACATCCTAGAAGAGGCTGGAGTCGACACCGTAGCTGAACTCGCTCAGAGGGTCCCGGAGAATCTTCACGCAAAAATCTCCGAGGTAAACAAAGAGAAAAAGCTTGTCAGAAGGGTGCCAACGCTCAACGAAGTCAAGGACTGGGTTGAACAAGCGAAGAGGCTTCCGAGGAAGGTAGAGTACTAATCAGTTACTGGACTCTCCACTTTTTCCCCTTTTTGGGAGATCTCAATGGCGATTAGCGCACGCAAGTCAGGAATATATGGATTGTCATTTGAATTATGTCTCGTCCGCTAACTAGTATACGCCGTACTTCTTAACAGAGTCTATCATAGTCCTAACGTTTTCCGGTCTCGCTTCGTTTGTCAGTCCAGTACTTGAGGTCAGGATAAAGCCTCCTCCTTCCCCACAAACTTTGATGAGATTCTTACAATAGTCTTCCACTTCTTGAGAGGACGCAACCTGCAGTAATGAGTGCGGGACACCGCCCATGATACATGTATGGCTACCCAAGACCGCCTTTGCTTTGGCGAGATCTGTAAAGGCAAAGCGTGCAATAGTCTTTCCCTTGGGCAGTTCTAGGAGATACTCCAAGCGCTGTGCCCAGTCCCCCTCGTAAAAGGGTACATGGACCAACCCTCTATCCGTCAAAGCCACTATGAGTCTTTTCAAAGTAGGCCAGTAGAAGGTCTCAAATTGCTTGATAGACATGAAGCCATCAGACCCTCTGTGAAGGGCGGTGCCAACTCTTTTGGGGTTTCCCCTCTTACTCTGGAGAGTTGAAATCCCGGATGCAATTGAGTTGGATAGAATCATCTCACACGCTTGGAGCAGTTTGTCTGGGTTACGATACATGTCGAGCATGGTTCCTCTCATTCCCCTCAAATGATCGGAGATCACATCGAAGGGAGCGGCAGCATTTCCATGGGAGAGTGGCGGGAAACCAAGGTTAGCCATTTCTTCCTCAAATGTGCTCGTGGCTTGGCTATACTTCTCCTGCTCCTGCCCCGCTTTGAACAGTGCCTCAAATGCTTTGATGACTTCCGGCTTGCTGAAGGGCGCTGCCTGAGACGCCAGTGTGGATGCTCCCCACAGGGACGGGAGAGGAGGAAGCTTAGAAAACGGCGCTAAAGCTTCCCATACCCGGGGCAGATAGTGTCTCAGGGTAAAATCGCCAGGATCAGAAAGGAACAAGTCGTATTCGTCTGCCCTGAGGGGCTCCCCCTCTATGTACTGGTGCATAGAATTAGGCCCAAGGCCATCACCAGGCCATTTAAACAGTTTTGGACCCAAGGATTTAAGGGCGAGTCCCGAACCACCTGCACCCGCAGAATATAAGTCCGGCTTGAGATCCACGATCGTCTTCTTAGTTGCCTCCTGCCAGGCGCCATGGTCATGATATGAATCCGCTATAGTCAGCCTCCCCACATATCTGGCAGGGAAGTAATTCGTTGTCAGGACGACGGGTACCCTGTCTGGCTTTTTTAACTCGATGGCGTCCCTTATCCTCTTCTCTCTTTCCTCATAAAGCTCTTCGGGTGATTTGCCCGTCTTCATCTCAATCTCCTCTCTTAATCTCTATTGTTTGTTTTTATACAATGCGTTGCTCTTCGCATTCATTGAAACAGGAAGGCTCATAAGTACTTGATCGGAAGCTATCAATCATTGTTTAGCGCGCGTGAAAGTGAGAGGTGGGTTTGGCTTAGAGTTTAATCTTCCTCTCTAATCTTTTTCTACATAACGCTTGAATAGGATAGACTCAGAAGTTTGGAGTGTGTGGGGGATCTGACTCTGGTATTCATTGAGCACTACTTCGGCAAGGATGGGATCAAAGACAAGATCGGCTTTGAGGATGTCCACAAGTTCATAGAGGAAGCAAACCCTGAAGGAATCGCGTTAGAGTACAAAGAGCCTTCCAAGAATCTTGGAGAGGATACTGACAACCTAGCAGAGACAATCAGTTCCTTCCTGAACACCAATGGCGGCCTCTTGATCTATGGAATCTCAGTTAAGCGGGAACGCCGTAAGGCTGGAGGGAAAAGCGTCGTCGATAAGCAGTATCCGGACAAGATTGTTCCCTGCGATCCCTCATTAACCAAGGAGAGGCTTCAACAGTTACTATATCCAAAGATAGAGCCTTGGAACCTTGGAACAAGAATTGTGGAAATCAAAGGTGAAGGCCAAGAACACATCTTCTTTGCAGATGTCCCACAGAGCAGAGATGCGCCCCATATGGCCAAATCCAAGTTCAACTTCAGAACTGAGTCGGGAAGTCAGTCCATGACCTATCGACAGATAAGCACAGCATTCATAGCCAACAGAGCGGAAAAATCTGAACTAGTCAAGAATGTCTACGGTCCAATCTATACGGAAATCGGCGATCAGCTCAAGGCAGAGAAATATTATGTGCTGACGCGAGAGAAGTTTGACTTGGTGTATAGAGATTTCAGACATCTCTGGATTCTTGTAGATAGTAGCTTGAGAGTGGAAACCGAGCAGTTCTATGATGATATCTCGGCATTCAATCTCGAAGCCCAAAGATTTTATCATAATGTGCAAGATATAGTGGCCAATGAGGCTATAGATTACCTGAAAGAGGTTGGGGCGTCAGAATTATATCACGAACTGAACAAGCTAAGTGAATCCGCAAAACGTGGTATATACATACTAATCTCAGCTATTGGTACAAAAGAAGGGCACTCTAGTTCGGAGGATCTATGGGCATGTATTGCTTATCAGACCAAACTGGAGGAAAGATTTGTCAGAAACTTCGGAGATGAGAACATTTCTGGAAAGAAGATAATGATGGATAGAGGCGCTAGGATGACCACTCTTAATGATAACCAGTCCAGGCAGCTCTATGAGAGATGTGTTAAAGTTGTCGAGGAGTCTCCAATTACCAAGAGATTCAGGTCGAGGTATGCTGAGCTCATGCATCGAGGTAGGGAACTGCTTGAAAGGTATGAGGAACTTCTCCGCTGACATCAACACTCAAGGTCTATGGATGTCCGACATTTCAAGTTGATGCACGATACGTCCATAGTTTCGGTCGAGTCTAACTGGCGTTGGCTCGCTCACCAAAGATTTGTTAACAATAATCAGCTATATTTTTGGTCCCCAAAACCTCTGCGGGACCACACGTTTATGTGATATAGGATGGATAAAGAGAAAAGGGGGAGGGTCTTACTTCCTCAGCGGCCCTATGGCTTTGTCCACGTCTTGTAGGCCCAGCTTCGCAAGCTCCTCGGTCGTCGGTATTCCTCGTGCATCCCAGCCCATGTCCGTATAGGCTTTCTTCCTCATCTCCATGATCTCATCTCTGCTAGGCGCATTTCCCTTGTATGGGCCGCTTGGGAGAGGCATGTACCACCTCTCGGGGTTGTCGTCATCGGTGAGGGCGTCCCAGACTATGTCGGGTCCTCCGAGTAGGAGGGCGGCTCTCTGGATCTGGATGATCCGTCTGCCGTTGACGTTCATCCACGCGTCCATCGCCATGTCCCACCCCGTCACAGCCTTGTAGAAGTCCCAAACGACATCTGTAGCACCCCATCCCACGCTTATCGAGCAGTAGACTAAGGAGTCACCCATGGCAGCAAAAGCTTCCGTTGCAGGCGGTCTCGGAATCGATGTGTGGTCGCCTCCTTGGACGGAGAGAACATATCCCAAATAGGGGAAGTGGCGGCCTGTTCTTATCCCGTGGGCTCCAACCTCTATTCCTTTGAACTGCACCGCATACTGCATGACATCGACCCCCTTCATCTCGGAAATCTTCTTGGCAGCCCTGTAGGTGCCCTCAGCTAAGACATCGCCTATCGCCTTCCTCTCAGCTATCAGCTTCGCCAGTTGACCCATAGCCTTGGCGTCTCCCCACTTGGGCTCGATCCCGTCGAAGTCCTCCTTGGTGAGGATTCCACGCTGGAAGAGCTCGGCGGCGAAGCCCATCGTGTTCGCCCCGTTGATCCCCGAGTGGCCGAGGTCGTCGATGACTGCTGCCATGTAGACGACTCCGTCCGGGTCGAAGATGCCCAAGTTAGCACCGCAATAGGCCTCCAACTCATAGTCGGGGTTGTCAGTGATCGCGCCCTTCAACGGTCCACTCTTGACACAAGCGAGTTTCATGCAACACCTAGCACAGCCACAGTCGCTCCAGTACCTCTTCACCCACGTCCTGGTCTCGAGGTTGATCGCGCCGATGCTCTTCTCGTCGTGCCACTCCTCTTGCCAGTTCCGGACGGGCTCAGAAGATGCCTCTGCTCCAGTCGTGTATCCACCCGCGCCTGTACCCCAGAAGCTTGGGTTGGAGAAGCATGACTCATACATATCATTGAGGAGAACGCGTAGCGCCTCGGGGCTGGCGATGTCGGGCAAGGACCCTGTTCCCTTGGCCACTATGGCCTTCAGGTTCTTGGAGCCCATGACCGCGCCGTACCCCCCATAGCCCGCGGCGTGACTCCACTTCTGCATCACCGCAGCATTTCTGACTTTGTTCTCCCCTGCGGGGCCGATATAGATTAGGCCAGGTTCCTTCCATAGGCCGAAGGAGGAGTCCCTCTCCTTCAAGAGTTCCCTTACTTCCTTGTTTATCCCCTTGATCGTCTCCTTCCCATCTAGTCCCCAGAATTGTGAGGCATCTCTGATCTCGACTTGTCCGTCCGTCACCAAGATATAGACGGGCTTCTCCGCTTTTCCAGTTACGATGACGCCGTCGTAGCCAGCGCACTTCAGCTCCATGGGGAACTCGCCGGAGACTGTCGAGCCCACAATGCCGTTGGACGATGGTGACTTGCCCGAGCAACATATCCTCGTACCCACCATGTATCCTGTAACCGGTCCTGTCAGGGCTGTGAATATGTTCTCCGGTCCCAAGGGATCGATGCTTCTCCATCTATTTCCCAGTCTATCCCAGAGAATTTTTACTGCAAGTCCTCTGCCTCCCACGTATTGGCGAAGAATCTGCTCGCTAGGCTGAGTCGTCGTTATGTTCCCGCTTGTGAGATCTACTTCGGCTATTTTGCCGGTGTACCCGTATGGCATTTTAGATCAACTCCTCCCCTTTCTCACCGTAGAGATTCACAACAAGATTGGCCGTGATCTCCTCAGGGTTCTTGGCGTAGAGGTCATAGTTTAGCGACGGCGTCCTCGTACTCTTGATAAGGGCAAGGAAACGAGCTTTCTCACAGATTTTGGCGCATTCTGGGTCTCCTCCGCAGAGGTCGCAGATGAGGATGTGCTTCCTGTTAGGGTGAAGATGAGGAACCTTGCCTGGGCACGCTTCAATACATTTGCCGCAGGCGATACACTTCTCGTTGTCGACTATTACCGCGCCTGTCGTCTCGTTCACTGAAAGGGCATTTACCGGGCATGAGGCTACGCAAGGATAGTTGCTGCACTGGGCGCAGAGGTGGGGGACCTCAGCCCCTGGGACGAGCATGAAGACCCTGACCCTCGACGCCTCAGGCCAGATACGCCCCTCGTGTTTTAGGGAACAGGCTATTTCGCATAGTCTACAACCGCTGCATCTGATGTAGTCTCTGAATACCCAAGGCTTCGTAGGACCGAATTGCATACCCAAATCAAATACATCTCACTCGTAGTTATTGTTCCATTCATTGCCATGATTTTTCCATATAACCGTTTCGACACAGAGCAAAAACAAGAATTGGGGTTCATTTTTGGCTGGTCTTGGATATTCGACCAAGCTTCGGAACTCATTTGTGGAAGTAGAGGACTGGGGTCATGCCCTGAATAGTTCGCCCATGCTTCGTCCAAGCAATCTGTTAGCCAATAACAAACACGATGCTGTTATCAACATCGCCAGAATCCCAAGGGCACTGGCAATGTAGGGGCCATCTCCTAGACGCAGATCCAAGTTGTAGATCGCCTTCGTGATCGGGTAATAAGGCTGAGTCATGGCGAGGACCATACTATCGCTGACCTCCATCATGTTCGAGGAGAAGGATATTATCCCCCCCGCCAACACGTTCGCCACGATCAACGGCGCCGTTATGTAGATCATGGTCTGGAAGGCGGAGGCGCCTACGCTCTGGGAGGCCTCCTCAAGGGAGACGCTCGTCTGCTGGAATCCGGCATATGCTGCTCGGGTCGTGTAGGGGAGGCGCCGTATTGAGTAGCTCAGTATGAGGAGGGGGATCGGGTTGTTGAGAGGGTTGAGGATGGTTCCGCTGAAAACGGAGATGTAGCCGAAGGCTATGATGATCCCTGGTAAGGCTAGGGGGAGCATCGCCGTTGAGTCGAGGATGTCTTTTCCGGGGAACGTTTTACGGGCGAGGAGCCAGGCGATGACGATTCCGAGTACTACATCGATCACGGTGCTCCCTATACTGTATATGAAGCTGTTTGCTACGCTGCTCACCGTCAGGGGATGCGTCACTGCTTGGTAATAGTACTCTAAGGTGTATTCTTGGGGCAAGACGCTTAGGAACCAAGTCTTGGCTATCGACGTGAGGACGACGGAGATTTGCGGTATCAACGCCAAGAATACGACGAGAAGCAAGCCGATGTAAACAGGAGTGACCGACCAACGCCTCTTACCGTCTCCTATGCGTCGGACCCTCGGAGTAATGTGGCCTCTTCCAAGCATCTCATAGCTCCGCATACTCCCATACCGCCTTGCCACTAAGACCGCGACCACTGCCACGGCGAGGGTCAGAACCGTCATCGCGTATCCCATGGGGTTAATACGAATATCTTGGACCTTAGAGAAGATCTGACGCGATAGGACATAAGGGTAGTCAAAAATCAGAGGTGTGCCTAGGTCCGTGAAGGCCCATACGAAGGTTACGATTGCCCCGGCTAGAAAACCCGGCAGCATTAACGGAAAGGTCACCGACCGGAAGAGGCGGAAGCCAGTGGCGCCCAGGCTCTGAGCCTGCTCTTCAAGGGTTGGGTCGATGTTGGCTAGTGCTGCGGCCGTGTTGAGGTAGAGATATGGGTAGAGGTGCAAGGCCTCGAGGATTACTATCGCGGGTATGCCTTGGCCAAGCCAGTCGAAGGGTTCTTTCATGAGCCCCAGATTCATGAGGAAGAGGTTGATGGAACCGTAGCGCGCGAAGAGTTGTTTCATGCCGATGGCTCCAACGAAGGGAGGCATGACGAGGGGAATTAGTAGGAGGCCTTGGAAGAAGCGTTTCCCCGGAAACTCGTATCGGACCATCAGGAAGGCTAGGGGGACTGCGATAGCCGATGTCAGGATCGTGGCGTATACTCCTATCATGAGGCTGTTTCTGAGACTTTCTGATAGAACTGGGTCAGTGAACATCAGTGTGAAGTAGTATGTCGTGAAGCCTCCTTCCGTGAAGAAGGCGCCGATGAAGATGTAGAGTATTGGGATGAAAAGGAAGACAGTGAAGAACCCCATTAGGGCGATGAAGACTACGAATGCTGTACGATCTATCTGTCGGAGATTCCTTTGAATCTCTTCAAACATCGTCATTATCTCTTATGCTGGATAGATTAACACGTCCTCAGGTTCAAAGATCATGGTTACCTTGTCGCCCACCTTTCGTTGGTGGCTGGTTGGATTGAAGATCGTTGCCTTCACCACCGTCCCTCCGTGGCATCGGAGAGAATACTGCTCCATCAAACCATAATACACGAGGTTCTGAATCTCAGCCTCCATATGGTTGTAAATCCTCGTCAATCCAGGGTCTGAGTCGTAGATAGCTATATTCTCAGGCCGCACAGCGCAGACCACAGTCTGGCCTTCAACCACTTTCAAACCGTTTCTGTTGGCATAGATTTTTCCCCCGTATTCCCATTCTAGAGTGATAACGCCTTCCAATTTCTCATCGAGAACCTTGCCTTTGAAGATGTTTGGGTTCCCAAGGAAACCAGCGACG
>Ga0172365_10002829_pt1 | contig 12882 bp, 16 predicted proteins | sample LakKivSesite48cm_FD_114535 | JGI IMG/M metagenome (GOLD analysis project Ga0172365, IMG submission 114535) | Sediment microbial communities from Lake Kivu, Rwanda - Sediment site 48cm | ecosystem: Environmental > Aquatic > Freshwater > Lake > Sediment | place: Rwanda: Western Province, Lake...
TCCCCAAAATGCTATTGTATTAGGTGGTTTCCTCTCGGGGAAGTGTCGGAATTGGCAGACGAGCATGACTTAGGATCATGTGCTTTAAAAGGCGTGGGGGTTCGAGTCCCCCCTTCCCCACCAGTTCAGTAATTTGCAGACAGAGATAGGCTAAGGAGTCGCCAGATGAAAGTCATAGGTATCGTTGGCAGTCCCAGGAAGAACGGCAACACGGAATTGCTGACCAGACATACGCTTAGAGCAATCTCTCAGGAAGGGCTGGATACCGAGCTTATCCTCCTAGCCGGCCTGAAAATAGGGCCGTGCACTGCATGCATGGCATGTAAGAAGGAGGAGACCTGCTCGATCAAAGATGACCTGTTTCCAATATACCTCAGAATGAAAGAGGCCGACGGTATAATTCTAGCTTCGCCGGTATATTATGGCTCGGCTACGTCGCTGATCAAGGCGCTCATGGAGCGTGTTGGTTACATCGCAGGCTGGAATGGTGACCCCTTTCACGGCAAGGTGGGTGGGCCGTTGGTAGTGGCACGACGTGCCGGCAAGAACTTCACAGTTGCTCAGCTTACCCTATGGTTTCAGATTCTGGGGTTCTTCATTCCCGGTTCTACGTACTGGAATGTGGCTATCGGCCGCAAAAAAGGTGAAGTGCAGCAAGATGAAGAAGGGCTTGAGACGGCCTGGAATTTCGGCAAGAATATGGCCTTCCTGATTAAGAAGTTGAGTACTTGACATAATCAGAGGCTATGCCAGAGTGTTAGGACGCCGATATATCGAGAGGTTAGGTGTTGTCTAGCGCCCGGTGGATCCTGCCATTAGTTTTCAGCCTGACATCAGTTGACGGTATGGCACAATTCCTCCGAAGGGGTTGCTTTTGCACTACCTTTGACCGGCCGATGGGTTGTCACAGCTTCTGGCTGTCAGGCCCGCCAAACTGCTGGACGAGGCGATCGAGTTCGGCGCGGTGTTCAAATAAGGAGCAGGCGAAGCGATGCCGCTGAAGCAGCACCCGCTGCTCCCGAATTGCACGCAGGAAATGCGACTCACAGGCAGCAACCAGGCCCCCGTGGCGGATGTTTTCGCGAGCAATGGACACGAATGGACAGGGTTCGACATCGCCCTGTGAGTTTATGTGAAGGGATACCCGTCCTGCCCCTGTGCAGCGATTCTCCTTGCCATATTCATCGTCAGGGAAGTGGCTAAGGACAATCGGTTTGGAGCGTCTGAAGTGGAGAATACGCTTGTGGAAAGAAGCTCGTGCGGCTTCGTCCAGGACCCATCGGGATTCGGGTTTGGACCGCAGGGTACGTATTCAGTGAAGAAGCCAACCACACAGCCAACAGCCACCATTTGGTCAATGAATGCATCGGTGCCCAGCTGAGCCGTGTTGGCAGCGGTATTTGTGACAACAAAGCCAAATAAGGCTTGAGCTTTACGAAGGTGGGCAAAGGCACGCAGGGCCGCCTCGTGAGCACCAGGGTGACGGCGGGCGTCAGTGTCGGTGGCAAATCCCTCAATGCTTATCAGCGGGATGGCATTTCCGCTCCGAGTGATGCGATGCGCAATGTCGGGCGTCATGAATGAGCCGTTGGTGATAATGAAGAAGAGGAGACGACGGTGCCGAGTTATGAGGTCGGGCGTATCGCGCCGCAGGAACGGCTCTCCGCCGGTCAAGACAATGGAATGAACGCCCAGTTCTTCTGCTTCGGAGAAGAGCACATCGAGCTCGTCTGTCGAGAGTTCATCATTTGTGGGTCGGCCTCGTGAGTAGCAGCCTTTGCAGTTGTAGTTGCATCGCATTGTCGGGCTGATGGCTAGAACTGAGGGAACGGAACCATCGATCCGACGCTGTTTTCGCCTGTGGCGGCGCATGGCGCGCCAGTGACGCCAGGAAATTCTCAGGAGGAAGGCTATGCGGCGTGGGTTAAACCGTGCCCACGTCCACAGCGCCCCGTAGTTCACGTTCTCTTCCTTACCCACAGGAGTGCCTCCGGGTACTATGAATGGTGGTGTTGGGCAAGTTGATTGTCATCAAAGCTTGGCATGACCAGTATGCGGTCTGATCCCGCTAATCTTCCATCCGACGGTTGTTAGGTGCTCCAGCAGCAATTGGCGGGCATCCTTGCTCATGCGACTTTGCTCGAGAGCCAATCAAGGCTATTCTAGCAGGTTTGTTGGAGTCTGTGTGGCGACTGCCCTCATGATAGCTTGTGATCGGTGGCACGGCCGCACGAAGAGTCGTCGCCGTTGATGGCAGAGAATCGAAGTGAGGGTGAGATCCCCCTCCTCTACTCAACGCTGTAATTGTCACCAGGTGGTCTTGAGGCCGTCATGTCCTCGTTTCCGTAGCGGTCCGACCTGATTTCAGAGTGATAATAAGCATCGCTGCCAGTATGCATGCGGCGCCACCGAGAGTTCGCAGCGTCAGCTGATTTCCACCGATGACAACAGCGAATAATCCGGCAAAGACTGGCTCCATCGTCATTACCACGGCTGCGCGAGTTGCTGGTACAAGTGATTGAGCCCACGTCTGGACAAAAAAAGCCACAGCGGTTGCCAGTACCGCCGTAATCCCTATAGCTTTCCATACCTCAGCGTCGGACGGTAAGGCAATTCCTCCGGCTGTAGCAGCTATGAGCGATGTTACGGCGACAGTCCCGATTTGAAGCAAGGCAAACGGGTAGGGCTCGTATTGAGATGACCATTCACCCAGGCCAACTATATGAATAGCGAAGAATACGGCGCAGCCCAGGGTAAGCAGGTCACCGATTCCGACTGACCAACCTTTGAGACTGAGCAATGCCAGGCCGGCAGTAGCGAGTGCTACTACCATCCAGGTATTACGATTGGTTTTACGGCGAAGCAATAGCCATGACATAACCGGAGTAAGAACGACAAACATGCCGGTAATAAACCCTGAGATAGCCGCCGATGTGTACCGCAAGCCGTATGTTTGGGCAATATAACCCAGCCCAAGTATTGTGCCCAGTCCAATGCCGCGCAGTAATTCGAGACGCTTCACGTTACGCAAACAGGTCGGACGTAAGACAATCATCATAACACTGGCTACTAGGAAGCGCCACGCTAGAAAGTCCATGACTGGCATGCGTGTTATGGCATCTTGTACAACAAGAAAAGTATAGCCCCAGACTGCCGTTACCCCAACAAGGGCAACCGAGGCAATCGTCGGTGACGATTTCCAATTCACCGACATATTCTTCTCTATTTTGTGTGATGCCACGTCGTCAGTCTAACATACGTGAATTGTATGAGTTAAGCACGGGCTTGGCCACGGGTGCTAAAGAGTCCGGCTGAAGGCAAGCTCGAAAGTCACGTTTATGTCACCCCCGCTCCACCAGTTAGGTAGTGATATCACCTCAAATCAAAGCATTGGTTCTCGCCCAGTCATCTCTTCTTGTATATGCGGTCTGCGCGGTTCGGCACCTGTATGAAGCCTCGAACTCATGGTTCAGAGGGATCTCCTTAATGGACCGCTTGACAAGATTCCTGGGAGTGGCCCTTCATCTGTGGCCAGGTATTCGATGGGAATTCGGTTTTACTGGCGCCGGCGGAATCATGGTGCTAATTGGCCTAGGTTTGTTAGTCAGCTTCCTACGGAAGTATCCTAAGATGGTTGAGGAGGTACACAGTGAGGACCAGCAGTAATAGTGATCAGGTTCAGGAGCCTATCACCAAGATTGACAGGCTAATCCATGAACCTTCACGATATATGCTCATGGCTTACCTATATGTTGTCGAAGTTGCCGATTTCTTGTTTCTATTGCGGCAAACCGGCATGACATGGGGCAATCTGTCGGCGCACTTAGGCAAGTTAGAAGCTGCCGGTTATGGGGTTATCGAAAAGGAGTTTTTAGGCAAAAGACCCCACACTACTGTTCGACTTAGTGATGAGGGGCGGAATGCTTTTGAAGAATATCGGGGAAACATGAAAAGAGTTCTTGATAGTCTACCCGTCAAGTAGAAGTTCGGGGCCTCTGTGTCTCCTGCCCGCCACCGTGAGATTTGCCAAACAATCGCTTCGCAGCTATCTTCCATATGATATGATTCTAGCCAATGAAAGAAATATTTCGAGACAAATCAAGAGACGAGTTAGCTCGGAACCTCAACTCCGTGGGTATTAGAGCGGAGCTGGCCGAACGCGGCCGAGCTGAAGAAAAAATAGAAAAATCGTGGTATCAACGCTCTCTGGGGGTTATAGATATACCAGAAGGACTGGTCAGATGGCTAAACATCTTGAAGAAAGATGCGAGCAGGAATAGCCCTCCTCAATGGTGGGTCATTCTCTGCATACCGGATGAGAGACCCGTCCCGGATCACCATGTGGTTGACATCAAGACAATAAGAAGGAAGTCATTCCCGTTAATCGGGGGAGTGGTTGATGTGACTTGGAAAGGCGATGACCATCATACCGGACTGGTCGACGTCCTCTCCAACGACGAGTCGGCAAAAAACCTCGCGAAAAAGATTGGTGACCTGGTAGTCCGCAGTTATGCCAAAGAATTCCAAGGGTGGATATTGCAGGTCGATAGGCGATTTGTACCGACAAGCCAGGATTGGGCAACAATTCAGACGATTGCTAACTATATCCTTTCATCGCCCCGTATGTTTTAGCTAGGCCCCGATATTTGGTGAGCAATCGAAGGTTGAAGGCAAAGGGACACCGTGCTGGGCAATTATACGCATCACTGGACACATCTCCGATGCTGATTGGAAGGTAGGAAGTAATATCCAGAGCTGCTTGAGGGAAAGTCGCTACTATAGGGTTAATCAGGTATCGGTTCGTTGCTCTTTTGGCTCTACCTGCCCTGCGCCTTATCAGGTGAACGGCGACAAACACCATCGTCATTATCCCTACGAGGCCAATGACGATCCAGGCGGAATACTCAGGTCCCACATTCCTCAACCCCAGCCTGGCCAATGTGCCCAAAGCGACTAATGCTCCATCATACACGACTGAAGAAAACATGATCGCCAGCACCACCTTATGGTAAGGGATATGCAATGTGCCAGCAGCCACCGATGATACTTGCATCAAACCCGGTGTCAACCTGGCGGCGACTATCACGGGTATGGTCCATCTATTTAGCGTGTTCTGAAATTGCTCAAAGTTGCGCCGCAGGAATTTGGAACGTCTGCCGACCCAGTTTACGAATCTTGTGCCCAGCAGCCGACTTATCCAGTAGACAATGCCGGTTCCCATCAGTCTGCCGCACCATATCATCAGAATGATGAGAAGCACCGGCCATGAAAAGGCTCCTATTTCGTAAGTGGTGAAAAACAAGATGGTGTCCAGTACGAAAGGAAAGGGAATGCCAATGTCGGCGGATACGGCCGCGAAGAATATGGCTACCAGTCCTGTGGGATTATCAACGCTTATGGAAGTAGCCAGTGTGGCAAGTGCCCCGTTTATCCAATCGATCATAGTAGGGTTCAGGCTATTGTTGCATAAAACATAGGGAGGGACAATGCCCAACTGTGGCTAGACCGGCCTGCCTCGATGGACTATGGCTTCGCGCTCAAGACGCGCCAACCTCGATATAGTAAAATATCGCTACGTGAACTTATGCTTGTATCTAATTTGCGGAGATAACTGATGCCAGAGAGCGGGCCACCCCGGTTCGTCCTGGTATTTTGGCCTGTGGCGGACAGACTATTGAGAGTAATGCAGCACATCAGGCCCTTGAGACCTGATGATAGTGGCATCATTCGTTTCGACCTTCGCCATTACAAAGGCCCCACCAAAGTGCTGAATGACGGCTCCGAGGTGAAAGCCGGAGACACAATCATGGAGCTTCATTTGAACAACGACTGGTTTAAGAGAAGACGCAATCTGAATTTGAAGGCTTCACAATCGCCCCGGGAATTCCTTGACTGCCTGGCGCGAGACCTGAGGTTCCTAGCCGAGCAAGTAGCCGGCGAGACGTTTGGTAATAATGTTGCAGCGCTCCATGGGAGCACCATTCTGCACGTAGTCGCCAGACGACTGGGGTTCCAAGTTGATGAGCTGTCCGGTAGCTTGTGGAAGAAAGGAGCTAGCTTCTACATGGCCGGGTTAATGCAAGTCTATCATCTGCGCGGAGACGACGTGTCTGGACTGAGAGAGAAGCCTTGGGAGCTGAAAGAAGTCTGGCTTTCCAGGGCGGCGCTTTTGAGCAAGTACGGGCCAAAACATGAGTGAGTCGGCCTGGATGTCCAAACCGCCTTGCTACGCTGAAAACTCCTCTTTTGACTGCAGAAGCTCAGGTATGGTGACGAATTCAAACCCCCTCTCCACGAGGGTCTCAATGACAAAGGGTAGGGCTTGGAGCATATGGCTGCGGTCGTATCTTAGCCTCGTGTCGCGACCATCGTGCAGGACGATTACGCCTCCGGGTCTTGCTCGCCTAAGGATAGCCAGTATAATCTCCTCGCCAGATTTTTCGGCCTTCCAATCGCTGGTCATATTGTCCCAGGTAACTACGGTGTAGCCGAGGCCGCGAACAGCCCGCATAAGCCAGGGAGTACGAAAACCGTGAGGAGGACGGAACAGTGTGGGCTCAAGCCCGGTGCACTCATAGATTGCCTGATGCGCCGCCTCAATGTCACGAGCTACTGCCTTGCTCCGCCTCAGGCATAATGACTTGTCGTGGCTATGGGAGTGATTCCCAACTGCATTTCCTGCCTTTACTATCCGCCGGCATGTCTCAGGGTAACGCCGGGCATTTTGTCCAATGATGAAGAAGGTCGCTCTTATTCCGTATCGGTCCAGTATGTTAAGCACTTGAGAGGTGTAGGGCTCGTTGGGGCCATCGTCAAAGGTCAGTGCGATCCGAAGACGGTTGCGGTCGCCATTAGACAATACCTGGCCATAAAACCGGGAGCGGGGGTTGACACCGTGGTAGGCAAACAGAGTACTTAGCACACCAATATCAAAAACGTACATGAATCGGCCTATTGCCTCGAACGCAGGGCTGATATTCAGCCAGAGCAATCCGAAGAAGAGGGCAACATACACCCAGGATGCTTTAACTCTCTGCCAGGAGAAACTGGCAACGAATGTCTGCCAGGCCTTAGACGGCCAGTTTTCCAGCCTCTCGGGAATCGGCGTATACCAGAAGAGGACCGTGAAGTAGTCCACCATCCAGTTCCAGTATTGATTTACTATGCCTATCCTCTTTAAGCGACGGGCCGAAGTGAGAACAAAGAGCAGGGGCAAAATACATCCCTTGCCAGCCTTCTTCAATCTCAGAGAGAGTTCGTACTCTTCGCCATAAAACTTGATGCTCGTGTCAAAACCACCCACTTCCAGCAGTGCTGAGCGTCGCACGGCAAAGTTACAGCCCCATATGGCACCACCCTTCCCGAAAGCCTTGCGGAAAAGCTGATCTATGATAATGCTGAAGAAATTGCCCACGTACGAGCTAATTCTGCTGAACTTGCCAGCATCACTATAGGCGTAGGGCCCGCTTATCGCCACCATCTCTGGCTTACAGACAAAGTGCCATACGATGGTCGAGAGCCAGTGGGTTGGTGCCCGAGTGTCAGCATCGATGAAGGCGATGATTTTGCCTCTGGCCACTTCGGCACCTTTTTGTCGAGCGCAGGCAGGGCTTCGCTTCCCTTCGTAGACAACCTTGGCTCCCCAATCGCGGGCTATATTGGCGGTATTGTCCGTGCTGGCATTGTCAACTACGATGACCTCATACTCGGCGGGGTAGTCCTGGTTCGTTATAGACTCTAGACATGCAGGCAGGTAGTTTTCCTCGTTGTAAGCTGGTATGACCACAGACACCAGAGGTGGCCCCTGAGGGCTGGTCACGTGTGCCTCCGCTATCTCACCCTCACCCCGCCACTCTTCAGCGCTGGAGTACATCGTTATACGATATATTATATCATCTTTGTCAAGACCCGCTATTGTCACATCAGCATTGCATGTGGCCTCCAAGCGGATTGCCTCTTTCATCTTCCGTATCGGGGCAGCAGTAGGGACTACCTCGTGAGGCTTGACGAGACGGGCTAAACGAGGGTATCTTTTGACTACCTATGACTTTTCGATTTCAACTGGCCACCCGGCAGCAGGTCCTCTATGCGTCCGGGCAGAATCAAAAGAGACTTTACGCCGTAGAGAAGGATGTGGAGTGAGAAATTACATCCTGGCTATTGACCAGGGTACCACGGGGACAACAGCATGCATTGTTGATCGTGACGGCATCATGCGCGGGCGTGGCTACGCTAAGATCCCCCAATACTATCCCAAGCCAGGCTGGGTGGAGCATGACCCCGCGGAGATCTGGACGCAGACTTTGCGGGCGATGAGCCAGGCTAAGCAGGACGCCGGGATTGAGGATGCCGATATTGCCGCCATAGGCATTGCCAACCAGCGCGAGACGACCATGCTTGTAGATAGATTAACGGGAGAGCCCATAGGCCGGGCTATTGTCTGGCAGTGCCGCCGGACGGCCGACAGGTGTGAGCAACTCAAGGCGCAGGGGATGGCTAATATCATCCAGGCCAAGACCGGCCTGATAATCGATGCGTACTTTTCGGCAACCAAGATCCAATGGTTGTTGGACGTGTGTGGGATACGGAAGCGGGTGGAGAAGGGGGAGATTGTATTCTGTAACGTTGACGCTTGGCTGCTCTGGAAACTTACTGGTGGCAGGGTGCATGCCACCGATTTCTCCAATGCATCCCGCACCATGTTGTTCAATATCAATACTCTGGACTGGGATGAGGAACTGCTCGGGCTTTTCAATATTCCACGTTCTATGCTGCCGGATGTCTACCCGTCGATCAACGTTTTTGGCTATACCGATGACAGGATTCCTATTTCCGGGATAGCTGGTGACCAGCAGGCAGCTTTGTTTGGCCAGGCATGCTTTCGGCCCGGTATGACTAAGGTGACATATGGCACAGGTGCTTTCGTGCTCATGAACGTGGGCAAGCAGCCTATTGCCTCCACACACGGTCTGCTGACTACTGTGGCTTGTAGCCTCGACAGGAAGGCTGAGTACGCTCTGGAAGGCAGTGTGTTCATTGCCGGCGCAGCTATACAATGGCTGCAGGATCTAGGACTAATCAAGGAGGCAAGGGAGTCGGACCAACTGGCAACGGCAGCAAAAGATACCGGTGGTGTGTACTTGGTGCCTGCCTTCGTTGGCCTGGGGGCACCTCACTGGGACATGTATGCGCGAGGTACACTCGTCGGCCTGACTCGTGGTAGCGGCAGAGCTGAGGTTGTCAGGGCTGCTGTGGAATCCATCGCTTACCAGGTAACGGACGTTCTGGAGGCGATGGTAGCCGACTCGCGTCTTCGGCTGGCAGAGATACGGGTAGACGGCGGGGCTGCGACTAACGACTTCCTGGCCCAATTTCAGGCTGACATTGCCGGGGTAGAAGTATCTCGTCCGAAAATGCTAGAGACGACGGCTCTGGGGGTAGCCTATCTGGCTGGCCTCGGTATAGGGTTCTGGAAATCAGGTCAGGAGATAGAAGCGCTGCGGGAGGTGGGCCAGCAGTTCACGCCGCGCATAGAAGACACAGAACGCCAGGCGTTGCGCCGTGGCTGGGCAAGAGCAGTGGAACGGGCCAGGGGTTGGCTGATAGCAGAGGAGTAAATAACTTCTCAGAGCAAGTCTATCAACAGAATGCAGAACCAAGTCATCACTAGTCCTCAACAAGAGCCTTCCTTCCTTGTCCTTCTTGTCTGGATAACCACTCTATTAGCTTCTACATTACCGGATGCCGTGTGGCAATCATTGACAGGTACTTCCCCTCACTGGCTGTTTGGAGACAGTGGTTCGGTCAAGGTGAATGGATTGGAGGGACAGTGTTTATTCGGCTGGCAAAAATAGCGGTCGCATTCTTGATGATGGGCATCCTACATTTATCGGGACGACAAAGACGTGATTACTTCTTTGCCAAGGGACAACTAAACGCTCCAGCAGAGAGTGTACGCTGGCTCGGAATAACCAAAGGGACGCCGTGGTCGCGTATCGGCCCGATCATTGCACTAATTGCTTTCGTTCCCGTTCTTGCAGTTCTGTGGTTAAGTGGCTCGCCATCATCTGGTCTTCTCCTTAAGGCCTTGCCGTACCTACCAGCTGCCATTCTCTTTGCAGCCATGAATGGCTTTGGTGAGGAGATGAGTCTTCGTGCGCCTCTGCTGTCTGCTTTACAGGGCCAGGTTGATAGACGACACATATTGTTATTGACAGCTGTCTATTTTGGATTAGCACATTATAGCGGTGGCGTATCCGCCGGCATCATCTGGGTTATCTTTGCTGGTTTCTTGGGATGGCTAATGGGAAGAAGTATGCTAGAAACCAAAGGTGTCTTTTGGGCCTGGTTAATTCATTTCGCGGAGGATATTCCGGTATTCTTCTTTATGGCTCTAGACTATCTAGGTTGGCAGGCAATTTCATGATGTCAGGCCAGCCACAGCTGTTGAATGAGGTAGCAAAGACATGGGGGCGGTAAGAAAGGATGAAGGGCCGCCATCTGAAGCAAAGACGCCGTTTTTCAATAGCACGTTAATGAGACGTGCGATGTGGTTCCTACTTCTGGAGATAGGTCTCTCGGCAATCAACTTTTTCGCCTTGATTAACCTGGTGTACGAGCCACGTTGGGGAGAGTTGACTGCTCACCAAATTGGAATGTCAACCAGAATCGTTTACATCTTCATTCTGGCATATTTCGTTATTCGTCCGATCAAGAGCTACAGCACGAGAGACCTATTGATGGTGGGCTTGTTCTGGATGGGAAGCTGGCTGGTCTTGGAATGGGCCGGCAGTTTCTTCATGCAGCGTCCTGTCTCAGAAATCCTGGTGGGATGGAATATTCTCAATGGTTATATGTGGCCTTACGTGCTGGCCGCCTATCTGACGTCGAGCTTGATCGTAGGCACAGTCAGGCGGTCGATCCAAAGAGCAAGAAGTTAGCCCATTATTTGTTTGGAAGCATGGGCATTATTCAGGCCATTCTTGTAAGTGCGAGGCAGATGTCGATGCTCAAATGCCGAATCGAAGTCGCTGCTAAGGCCACCCATTGATACCTCATCTCCGCTATTCACAAATCCGTGGATACCTGCGGGGCTATTTGCTTTGGAGCAGTGAAGCAGTAAGTTATAGTTTGTGCTGATGATTTCGATTTCATCTACCATCAGACGAATGCGTCATCTTTTCTTGGCCTTTCGCCTGATTCTGTCCAGTGTTTGTCTGTTTTCATAGGGCATAATGAATAGCTTGTAGGCTTCTTCGGGTATGGGTGAGCCATACCTTTCTTCGACCTTACGACGCTCAACGAATCTCTTCTCAAGTGTCTGGCATGGGTACTGAGGGCAGTAAGCGCAGTTTTCAATATTCTTGGCCATGACGCAGGGGCGCACCTCGCATTCTTTGGTTATTAGCACCGGGTTTTCACTGTCTTTGGCCAGGCAGCCATCACAGTAACATTCTTCCAGAGTCAGCTTCTCGCCGTAGTATTTCTCTAAACCGTCTCGAAATCTCTGCCGGTTCTGCTCATCCTTCTTCAGGTTCTCTCGGTGAATCAAGCAAAGACTGCACTTATAGCCACAGCGTGCTATGATGTCACCCATTTCAATGCCTCCTTGATGTCCTCAGCAACCATTCTTCTCTTGGATTTCTCAATGAGGAAATTCTTGCCGGCCGGCGTGTACGAAGGGAAGACTCTTCTGTCGCCTTCGTAATATGCCTGTCCTCTGATCTTATAGGTCGGACCGGCCGGAGTCACCTTCTTCCCGGTCTGTTTCTTCCAGATATCGTTCATCATTTTTATCGCTACATCCCCCATGAGCATGAATACCCTGGTAGCTGGGAACAGGGCAAGCTCTTGTTCCAGCAACTCTGAGCAGTTTTTCATGGTTTGGGAAGAGATAGCATATTGTGTCTTGCCGCACTTGATGGCGGTCGTGATATATACTCCCAGGTCGAGGATGTCCTGAACGGATGACACATCAGTACCGGCGTCTCTGAAGGCCTGGAGGATTGTCTGCAAATGGAACGGATTTCCGGCGGAGTAGAAGTAGTCTGCCTCCTCATTGGGCGGAGCTTCGGTTATCATCACCACCTTGATTTTTTTACCATCGACTTCTATCGACGGTATGACGTAGCTGTTCCTATCTATATCCGAACATGGGAAACTGGCACATTTTATCTTCTCTCCTATCTTCATCTATGTCCTCCACCCTGCTCACATGGCGATCCTGTGGACATCGTGGTCATCGCTTTGCCATCCTAACTGTGACTGCCAGATAAGCAAGGGTCTTATGATTGATACCAATCCTTTCCTCCACTCTGCCGCTCATAAATCCGCGAATATTTGGGGCGCTACTTCCCTAACTATCTTGCGGATTTCCCCGGCGACAGCCCTCATTTCGGGAAGCGCTCGCCTGGATGTGCGCAGCTTGATGATATGGCGGATTTCGCGGAAATTCCAGGTGCAGATTATCTGGGTCTCACACGCATTGGGCAGGACGTAGCGAGCAATCTCAGCTTTTATCCCCTTGGCTAACAGGTTGCCGTAGGCTTGCCAGCAGGCTCCCATTGTCTCCGCGAATTGCTTATGCGCAGGCTCGTTCTCCTTAATCTCGGGCGGCTCAACATATCTGGGCTCAGTTTCCTTCACATAGCGCTGGCTTCTCTGGCTGTAACTTGCTAATCTGTGCCGGACAAGCTCGTGGGTCAGGACGCGGCTGGCACGGATGTAGAAGGTGGCGCAAGCGTGTTCCACCATTGATTCGTGGCCGATCTCGAGCCACTTCTGAATTCGGTCAGGTACCGTGCCTGTTTTGTCCTGTGTGTCCCAGCACAGCCTGCCTGCCGTCTCTATCAACTTCTCTGCGTCAGGCGTGACGGCAAGCAA
>Ga0172365_10002834_pt1 | contig 12870 bp, 10 predicted proteins | sample LakKivSesite48cm_FD_114535 | JGI IMG/M metagenome (GOLD analysis project Ga0172365, IMG submission 114535) | Sediment microbial communities from Lake Kivu, Rwanda - Sediment site 48cm | ecosystem: Environmental > Aquatic > Freshwater > Lake > Sediment | place: Rwanda: Western Province, Lake...
GCCCGCATGGTCGCGGCGTCGCTTTCCCATCTGCTCCTCTCCCAGCGCGACGCGGTGGGCCTTGCGCTCTTCGATCATGACATCCGGCGGTGGGTTCCTGCGCGGTCGGTATCGGGGCATCTCGACGTGCTCCTGCGCGAGATGGGCCGATTTCCCGCCGCAGAGGTGACCGACCCGACGGCGGCGCTGCATCGCCTGGCCGAGCGCATCCGGAGGAAGGGGCTTATCATCCTCCTCAGCGATCTCCTCCTTCCGTCGGGGACGCTTCCGGATTCTGGGGAACGTTCCCTGACGGACGCGATGGCGGATCGCTGGCTCGGCGTGCTCAAGCATTTCCGTCATCAGGGGCACGACGTGCTCGTATTCCACGTGGTGCACCCCGACGAGGTGAACTTCGCGTTTTCCGGCCCGGTGGAGTTCGAGGGCCTGGAAGGAGAGCCGAAGCTCCTCGTGGATACGTGGTCGGTCGGCCACATCTACCGCTCGCAGATGGCAGGCTACCTCGAAGCGATGGAGCGCGGCTGCCGCGAGGTGCGCGTGGATTACCACCGGCTGCCCACGAATGCATCGCTCGGCCTCGCGCTCTCTTCCTGCCTCGATAAGCGGCGCCATCTGCACTGACGACCATGACGTTCCTCAACCCGTTCGTGCTCATCGGCCTTGTGGCCGCCGGAATCCCCATCGCAATCCATCTGCTCGGAAAGCGGCGTCCGCGAAAAGTCCGCTTCAGCGCGATGGCCTTCCTTGAGGAGATGCGCCGTCAGCAGTTCCGCCGCCTGCGATTGCGCAACGTGCTGCTCCTGCTCCTGCGCACGCTCATGATCGTCCTGCTCGTGCTCGCGTTCGCCCGACCTACGGTGAGAGCGACGCTCAGGGCGTTCGGCCAGCGCGGGGAGAGCGTCGTGGCGGTGGTGCTCGACGACGGTCCGAGCATGGGATACGAAGGCGCTGCCGGGCGTCGCCTCGATTGGTCGCGGCGGCAGTTGAGCGACCTGGCGACGCTCGTCGGCGTGAACGATTGGGCGGTCCTTCTGCGCACCTCCAGGCCGGACCTCGTGCTCCCACTCAACGCCGAGACGGTGGAGAACCTGAAAGACGTTTCCTACTGGTCGGGCGATGGCATGGCTGCACTCCGCCATGCCGCAGAACTCCTCGGCAGAACGGACGCCGCCAACCGCGAACTTTTCGTGGTGACGGACCTCGCTGGGCCGCCCTGGGCGAACCTCAAAAAACTATCGTGGCCTGCCCGCGTTGCGCCGTATCTCATCGTGCCCGAAAAGGAGCGCACGCTCAATCTCTCGGTGGATTCGCTCTCCACGGGCGGCGAACTCATCCGTGCGGGCAGGCCGCTTGAGATTCAGGCGGTGCTCAGGAACACCGGCGACGCCGAGGTGAAAGACGCAACCATCGCGCTCTGGATTAACGACCGGCGTTCCCAGCAGAAATCCGTCACCGTGCCTGCCGGTGGGCGGCTCATCGCCGCGTTCTCCACCACCTTGGGGGCGACCGGGTGGGTCACCGGGCGCGTGGAGGTGTCGGACGATCCGCTCATGCAGGACAACAATCGCTGGTTTGCGCTCTTTGTACCGCCGGATACGCGGCTTCTCGTCGTCGGAGAGGACACTCCTGCGCGCCGGAACCTCGTCTCGATCTTCAGCAGCCGGGAGATGAACGCGCCGTACGTGCCTGTAGCCGCGTCGCCCGCGAACATCACCCAGCAGGCCGTCGAACGCGCCGACGTGATCATTCTCAACGAGCAGATGTCGCTCGACGAGCGGGCGCTCGGATGGGTTCGCGACGCGCTGCGACGGGGCGCGGGGCTGCTCGTCATCGTTGGGCCGGAAACCGACCTCCAGAACGCCAACCGCCGCATCCTGCCGCTCGTCACCACGGAGCAATTCACAGGGCTGCGAAGCACCCTCGGCAGCGACAGCGTCGCCTACTTCGGGCTGGACCGCCGCGCCGTCAATCCGCTCGTCGCCGACCTCTTCGTGCCCGGCCCGTCGAGCCAGCCGCGCTTCGCCGACTACGTGCTCATGAGATCGTCGCAGGAGGCCACCCTCGCCTCGTTCACCACCGGGGACCCCTGGGCCGTCATGGGAGCGGGCAGGGTGGGCCGAGGGGCGATCCTCACCTCCGGCTTGAACCCAGCGTGGAGCGACCTTGCGCTCCGGGGGATGGTCGTCCCGCTCCTCCACCGGTTGGTGAACCACCTCGCACGGCCCGTCTCGCTCGTGCCGGAGTATGCGCCCGGCCCCGGCGGGAGGCGTTCGCTCCTCCAGGCCGGTTCGCGCATGGAGCTTGAATCTCCCGACGGCATCAGGCGTGCGCTCCTGCCCATCGGCGAACGCACGACCACCCTCGTGGACCTGGGAATGCTCACGCCGCCCGGATGCTGGCGCATTTGGGCGGACGAACGCGTCGCGGACGTGTTCACCGTCAACCTCAGTCCGGCGGAATCGGAGCTCCGCCCGATGAGCCTGAGGGCGTTTCAAGACGCGACGGGGCTTCCCCCCATCACCCGCCTCGGAGCCAACCCTGCGGCCCGCGTGGCGGAAGCGCGCCATGGGACCGAGCTTGAGATCGTGCTACTTCTGGCCGCGCTCGCGTGCCTTGTCGCGGAAATGGTGGTGATGCGGGGAATCGTCACTCCCTCCGGCGAAGAGGAATGACCTGCGGGACACTCCGCCGCCAGGGCAATTGCACGAAGACGGCGTGAAGATGCGCGATTTTGCAGCCCTGCCACTGAAGTGGCGGGCTACGGCGAGTGCTTCGCATTCGTACGCGAAGTCGGCTGAAGCCGGGGGCTACGGAAGAGCGAAGCTCGCTCACGCGAGCTGTCTCACGCGGTGACTGCCAAGGTATTTCGTTGATGACCATAAGCCGACTAGAGAGAAGTGACCTTCAGGTCACTTTGCTCCCCCTAGCCCCCGGCTTCAGCCGGAGGGCGACAAAAGCGGGCGTCATGCCCAAATGTGAGGAAGAGGCTTATTCTTCATGCAATCGCCCTGGGGCCGCCGCGCAGATTGTTTGATTGCGGGCGAAAAGATGGGATATTTTCTTGTGTTTTCCCCTTTTCTTCAACGGAGAGCAAACGCGACGAGTTCGCAAGTCACCTTCAATGACACCGGGAATGAGGCGCCACCGTGACTGATGCTGAACAGCAGGCCGCGTTGAAAGCGCGCGGAAATCTGCCGCGTCATATCGCGGTCATCATGGACGGCAACGGCCGTTGGGCGAAACAGAACGGCTACAGCCGGATCACTGGCCATCGGCACGGGGTGGAATCCGTTCGTGAGGTGGTGCGCGCGTCGGCGGAACTGGGGATAGAGGTCCTCACGCTGTACGTGTTCTCGACGGAGAACTGGAATCGTCCCCGGCAGGAAGTGATCGCGCTCATGCGGCTGCTGAGACAGACGCTTCTGCGGGAGACGGACGAACTCAACCGGAACAACGTGCGCCTGCGTGCCTCTGGGCGCGTGGACGAGCTGCCCAGGCAAGCCGCGAAGGCGCTGGAAGAGGCGATTGAGATCACCTCGCGCAATACGGGCCTCATCCTCAATCTGGCGATCAACTACTCCGGCAGGGCGGAGCTTGTGGATGCGGCGCGGGCCATTGTGCAGGAAGGACACAACCCGGAGGAAATCACCGCCGACCTCATCGCCGCACACCTCTACACGCACGACCTGCCCGACCCGGACCTCCTCATCCGCACGAGCGGGGAGATGCGCCTCAGCAACTACCTGCTCTGGCAGTTGGCGTACACGGAACTCTGGTTCACGAACGTCTACTGGCCCGATTTCCGCCGAGCGCACCTCTACGAGGCCATCGCAAACTACCAGCAGCGACAACGGAGGTTCGGCAAGACCGAGGATCAGTTGTTCGTCGAATCGAGACAGGGAGCCGCGTCGTGAGCCTCGAAAAGCGGAACCTCGCGCTCAGAGTGCTTGTCGCCGTCATCGGCATCCCGATCATCCTCTCCCTCCTGCTCTCCGGCGAATGGGGAGTCGTCCTCTTCGCCGCACTGCTCACCATCCTCGGCGCGTGGGAGTGGGCCGACCTCTGTGGGCTGAGGCGGATGACCGGGTTGTACGTGCTGGGGATCGCTGGGCCTGCGCTCCTGCTGGCTGCCATGCGGTTCGGCGGCGCGGAAGGGTGGATGCTGGGTGCTTTTCTCCTCGTCCTGCTCGCGTTCGTATTCGGCTTCGCCGGTCCCTGGCATGAAGCGGGAGCGGTCAGGTCCATCGGCGCGACGATCACCGGCATCTTCTACATCGGTCTCTTCAGCCTCATGATCCCCATCAGCCGGGGGAACGCCTCCGTGCTCGCCGCAGATGGCCGGAGATTGCTCGCCGCCGCGCTCTTCATGATCTGGCTCTGCGATACGCTCGCCTACTTCGGTGGGACGGCGTGGGGGCGGCATCGTCTTGCGCCGCGCATCAGCCCGAAGAAATCGTGGGAAGGCGCGGCCTTCGGCTTCGTCGGGGCAGTGCTCGGCGCGCTCGTCGCATGGCTGGTGCTGCGCCTCGACGCGCTCGGCCTCTGCGAACTGCTCGCGCTCGGCGCGGTGATAGGAGTCGTCGGCCAGGTCGGCGATCTGGCGGAGTCCGTGATCAAACGCGACGTGGGCGTCAAGGACTCGTCGAACCTCCTGCCCGGTCATGGCGGCGTGCTCGACCGCTTCGACAGCTTCGTCTTCAGCCTGCCGGTCCTTTTCGCGTGGCTTAAGGTGCGCCCTTGGCTGTTCGGAACCTGATGAGGCCCCAAAGGCTTTCTATCATATATGAAGACGCGACTTGCCCTCCTCGGATCAACCGGCTCCATTGGCCGCACCTGCTTGCAGATCGCCGAGCGGCAGCCCGAACGCTTCGAAGTGGTCGCGCTCGCCGCAGGGAGCCAGTGGAAGCTGCTCGCGGAACAGATCAGGAAGTTCCGCCCGGCGGTGGCCTCGCTCGCCGCCGAGAACTCCGCCGAAGCTCTGCGCCGTGCGCTCGGAGATGACGCTCCCCGCATCTACGTCGGGCAGGAGGGGCTGGAAAAGGTTGCCACGTATCACGACGCCGACATCGTGGTGAGCAGCCTCACCGGCGGCGTGGGCGTCGCTCCGACCTTCGCGGCGGTGCGGGCGGGGAAGGACGTTGCGCTCGCCAACAAGGAATCAATCGTCGTCGCGGGAGAAGTGATCTCTCGCGAGGCAAGGGAGCGCAACGTGCGCCTCCTGCCGGTGGATAGCGAGATCAGCGCCATCTGGCAATGCTTGCAGGCCGCGCATGGTGGGTCGGTGAGGCGCATCCTGCTCACGGCGTCGGGCGGGCCGTTCCGTGCGCTCCCGGCGAACGAGTTTCACCGGATCACCCCGGAGCGCGCGCTCTCCCACCCGACGTGGGTGATGGGGCGAAAAGTCACCATTGACTCGGCGACGCTCATGAACAAGGGCTTTGAAATCCTAGAAGCGCGCTGGCTGTTCGACGTGCCGCTCTCGAAGATCGAAGTGCTCGTGCATCATCAGTCCATTATCCATTCGCTCGTGGAATATTCCGACGGCTCGCTCATCGCGCAGCTTGGCGTGCCCGACATGACGTTGCCGATCCAGTACGCGCTGACCTACCCTGAGCGGCTCCCCTCCGACGTGAAGCCGCTCGACCTTGTCGAGGTCGGCTCGCTCACGTTCGACCGCCCGGATACGACGCGATTCCCCGCGCTCGCGCTCGCCCGGCAGGCGGCGGAGATCGGAGGCACGATGCCTGCGGTGCTCAGTGGGGCCGACGAGGTGGCGGTCGAGGCGTTCCTGGCGGGGCAGCTTCCGTTCCTGGGGATACCTGAGCTTGTCGAGCAAACCATGTCCCGCCACACGGCGACGTATCAGCCTTCGCTGGAGGCGTTGCTGCGGGCCGAACAGTGGGCGCAAGTTACGGCGGCTTCCCTCGTCGAGGAGGTAGCTGCGAGGGCCTCTTCGCGGGTTGTCGCCGGGTCGAAAGGGTAGTTGTGGGGATACAGGGCATTCTGGCCTTCATCGGAGCGCTGAGCCTGCTCGTGTTCGTCCACGAACTGGGGCACTTCCTCGTGGCGAAGTGGACAGGCATCAGGGTCGAGGGCTTCTCGCTGTTCTTCGGACGCCCCATCTTCGCCGTCCGACGGGCGCACGAGGGGGGATGGCGTTTTCGCCTCCTCACGTGGGAGTGGGGCCTGCCGGAGGAAGCGTTTGCGCACGGGGAGACGGAATACGCGATTCGCTGGATACCGTTCGGCGGGTACGTGAAGATGTCTGGCCAGAGCGATTTCGGCGAGGCCGAACAGACGGGGCAGCCCTGGGAGTTCACCTCTAAGTCGGTTGCGGCGCGTGCGGCGGTGGTGTTCGCTGGTCCGCTCATGAACTTCATCCTCGCGGTGGTCATCTTCGCCTACCTCAACCACCAGTACGGCGTCATCGGGCGCATCGGCATCGGGCCTGCACTGGATATGCGCGTGGCGAGCGTCGCGCCCGGCTCCCGTGCGGATAGCCTCGGCGTCCTGCCCGGCAGCCTCTGGGTCGGGGTCAATGAGCATCCGATCACCACGTGGGAGGCGCTGGGAGAGGTCCTGCAAGAGGACGAGCACGTCGTTCTCATGCTCGCCAGGCCGACCGGCGACACGCTGAGGATTCCCCTTGAGCCGAAGCTGGCGAACCTCTACGAGTTCGGCGCAACGTGGGAAACCGGGCCGGTGGTCGGTTCGCTCATCCCTCTGGAGCCTGCGGGCGAAGCCGGATTGCGCGTCGGGGATCGTATTCTCTCGGTGAACGGCGAGCCGGTGTCAACGTGGACGGAGATGAGCCGCCTCATCCGCCGATACCCCGGTCAGGAGGTGATGCTCACCATTGAACGCAGCGGAGCGCGGCGCGTGGTGGGGCTGACTCCGGCGGTGGAGATCGCCAGCGAGGGCACGGAAGGCGGCGTGCGCCTGTCCATCGGCCCGGCGATCACGACGGCGGTCGTCCAGACGTGGGTGGTGACGGTCAAGATCGTCCGGTTCTTCGAACGTCTGGTGACGCGGGCGATTTCGCCGAAGTACCTCGCGGGGCCGATTGGCATCTTCCAGATGGCCGGGGTTGCGGCGGAAAAGGGGATTGCGACGTATTTTCTCCTCATCGCAAACCTCAGCGCAGACCTCGGATTCATCAACCTTCTACCCCTCGCGTTGCTCGACGGCGGGCACCTCGTCTTCTTCGGGTTTGAGGCGCTCACCCGCAAGAGGCCAAGCCCACGTCAGCAGGGCATCATTCAGCAGGTCAGCATGGTCTTGCTGCTCGCGCTTATGATCTTCGTGACGCTCAACGACCTGAACCGCCTGTTCTGAGCGCGACGAGGGCGCGTAGCCCTCATTCGCGAGAGGATAGTTGACTGACCAGACACTGAGACGAACGCCGCAGAGACGGTCCGTATCGGGGTGTGAGCACGTCGTTTTCGTACATTACTATATCTCATGCTCGTTCATTCGCGCCGGAGGAGTGCTAAGGGATGAGAGCACGGAACATCAAGGTCATGATCAGCCTGGGTCTTGTGATCGGAGCTATCGCGGTTCTCGTGATCGCCAGCACGACGAGAAGCAGCTATACCACCCACTACTACCGTACGCCCTCCGAATTCCTCGCACGGTCGCACGACTACGTGAACAGCATGGTGCGCGTGAACGGGAAGGTGGTTCAGGGTTCGATCAGGCGCACCCCCGTCTCCGCGCAGAACAGCCTGCCCGTCCTCGATTTCGTCCTTGGAGACTCGCTCAACAACACGGTTCCCGTGCACTACGTGGGCACGACGGTCCCCGATGCGTTCAAAGAGGGAGCTGATGTCGTGGTCGAAGGCATCTACACGAGCGAAGGGGTGCTGGAGGCCAAGCAGTTGCTCGTGAAGTGCCCTTCGAAGTATGAGGCGGCCCCCAAGCCGAGTGGGAACGTCTGACATGGCGGCGTCGCACCCGTCCCGCATCCGCTCTCTCCGTATGGGGAGGAGATCACCCTGTAATTGAGCGAGGCTCGTATGTCGGAAATCGGTCAGTTCTCCCTGCTTTTGGCGTTCCTCGTCTGCTGGTATACGGTATTCGCCGCGATCATGGGCGCACGGAGGAATTCTCCTGAGCTTATCGCCTCGGCGTATCGAGGCGTATGGTCGTTCTTCTTTCTCCTCACGATTGCGTCGGGCGCGCTCATGTATCTGCTCGCCGTGCGCGACCTGAACGTCGAGTACGTCGCCCGGTACACCAGCAGCAACCTCCCGATGTTCTACGCCATCCCGGCGTTCTGGGCAGGCAACGCCGGTTCGCTGGTGCTCTGGGTGTGGATTCTTTCGGGGTACAGCGCGCTCATGGTCTGGCGACACCGCATCACCGACACGCCGCTCGTCCCTTACGCCGCCGCCGTGCTCATGCTCGTCGGGTCGTTCTTCATGACCCTCATCATCTTCCTCTTCCAGACCGACGCCAGCATGACGCCGCAGATGGTGCGCGACCCGTTCTACCGCGTCATGCAGGCGGTGCTCGGCGTATCGGGCGGCGGGCTTCATCCGACGTGCAACCCCTTCTGGCGGCTGCCATTCACCCCGGCGGAAGGGCTGGGCCTCAACCCGCAATTGCAGAACCCTGGCATGATGTTCCATCCGCCGACCCTTTATCTGGGTTACGTCGGCATGGCGATCCCGTTCGCCTTTGGGATGGCCGCGCTCGTCTCCGGGCAGGCGGACAACCAATGGCTCATCCTCACGCGCCGGTGGACGATCACGGCGTGGTTTTTCCTTTCTCTCGGCAATATCCTCGGCGGCTGGTGGGCGTACGTCACGCTCGGCTGGGGCGGCTACTGGGCGTGGGACCCGGTGGAGAACGCCGCGTTCATCCCCTGGCTGCTCGCAACCGCGTTCCTCCACTCGGTGATGATCCAGGAAAAGCGGGGGATGCTCAAAATCTGGAACATGGTGCTCATCATCGCCGCGTTCGGGATGACCATCTTCGGGACCTACCTCACGCGGAGCGGGATCATCTCCTCGGTGCACGCCTTCGCCCGGAACGAGGCGTTCAACCTCGCGTTTTTGCTCTTCATGGCGACGAGCGTCATGGCCGCGACGTTTCTCCTCATCACGAGGGTTGACCTCCTGAAGTCGGAGCACCAGCTCGATTCGCTCCTCTCGCGGGAGTCGGCGTTCCTGTTCAACAACGTCGTCTTCGTCGGCGCGGCGTTCGTCGTGCTGTTCGGGACGTTGTTCCCTCTCTTCAGCCAGGTTTTCCGGGGCGTGCAGGTGAGCGTCGGGGTGATGTGGTTCAATGCGATCCTCTGGCCGCTCTGGGCCGCGCTCCTGATCCTCACGGGGGTCGGGCCGCTCATCGCCTGGAGGCGGGCCGATGCGGCGAATCTGCGGCGCAACTTCCTCTACCCGGTTGCGTTCGGGTTGCTCGTCGCCGTCGGCCTTGCGCTCTCCGGCATGAGGAGCGGGTACGCGCTCGGCTTCGCGGGCATCTGCGCGTTCGTCCTCGCCACCATCGTTCAGGAGTTCTACCGGGGCACGAAAGCGCGCATGGCGATCTCGAAGGAAACGATCCCCGTCGCGATGACGCACCTCGTGAGCCGTCAGAACCGTCGCTACGGCGGCTACCTCATCCACCTCGGCATCGTCATCATCGCGGTCGGCATCACCGCATCGTCGCTGTTTCAGCGGGAGGCCGACCTCACGCTCCGGCGCGGCGAGCGGAAGCCTTTTCAGGGGTATGCGTTCCAATACCTCTCCTTCCGCCAATTTGCCGAGCCGAACCGGGATGTCCACGCGGCGACGCTTCAGGTGTTCCGCCACGACGCGCTGATGAGGACGGCGGAGGTCGTGAAGGAAGACTACTACGCCGAGCAGATGCGCTGGACCAAAGCGAAGATCCTCTACACGCTCAAGGAAGATGTGTACCTCACCCTCGGATCGTTCAGCGAAGACGGCTCGACGGTGACGATCAACGTCAAGCTCAATCCACTCGTCTCGTGGATATGGATCGGCGGCGCAGTGCTCATCGCGGGGACAGTCGTCGCCATGTGGCCGGATAAGCGCGAACGCGAGCATCGGCGGCGCACGGCTTTGCGCGGCTCCCGCGCTGAGCGCAGGAGGCCGGAGGCTGCGGCAAGGGCGTGATCCGGCACTCATAACCTATTGAAGAAGGCGCAGGTTGGCGGGATGTTTTCGGCGTCCGTAATTATCGTGCTCACCATCAGCGTGGGGCTGTTCATCACCTATCCTTTGCTCACGAGGTTCAGGTCGGCAAAGTCCGGTGAGGATAGCCGGACAAGCGACCTCATGGTGCGCCGCGATCAGCTTTTCCACGACATTCGCGAGCTAGAGTTCGACTACAGGATGGGGAAGCTCTCCGAGGAGGATTACGCGGAGCTTCTCACCCAACTGAAGACCGAAGCGGCGGAAGTATTGAGCGCGCTGGAGGAGGCGGAGCGCACGCCTTCGGAGAAGCCGCATGAACCGCTTCGCGCGGCCCCCCGCGATGCAGACATCGAGGTGCTCGTCGCTGCGGCGCGGCAGGCGCGGGCCGCTCGCCTCCGCCAGGGACCCGAACCGGCAAAGCGCATCACCTGTCCCTCCTGCAACGCCGCCAACCCCCTTGAGGCTCAGTTCTGCATGAAGTGCGGCGCTCTGTTGGCCGCAGAAACGAAGGGAAATCCATGACGTACGTGGAAAGACCTGTTGCGCTCTTTGGCGGCGTCAGGCTGATGCTGAGCGCGGCGTTCGCCGCGATCACGGCATTTGCCGCCCCATCCTATGCGGCGGACGTGCAGGGCGCGCTCCTCAACGTCACCGGTGGAGGCGTGCCGGTCGCCAATGCGGAAGTGAGGCTGCTCGGCATCAAAGACAATGCGACGACGCGGACCCTCACTGCGCACACCGACGCGGAGGGGAAGTTTCGATTCCGACGGGTGAGCGGCGAAGCGGGGCAGGTCTTCCGGCTGGAGACGACGTTTGCGGGGCAGCGACAGGCAAGCGATCCGTTCGTCGTTGGCCGAGAGGATATTTCGCAGAACCTCGCCGTGTACGACACGACCTCTTCGGGCAAAGACATCACCGTCGAGAAGATTCACCTCATCGTGAACCCTGACGCGGGCGGCGTGGGGATCACCTCCATCTACATCGTGGAGAACCGGGGAGCGATCTACCTCGGCGACCCGCCTACCGAAGCGGAGCAACGGCGGATCGGCGTGAGATTCCTCCTGCCGTCGAATTCGAGCGACTTTCAGGTCATGCAGGGCTGGCTCGCGGCGCACCACGCGGTGATGCCCTGGGGGTTTGCCTCCACGATCCCCTTCTTCCCCGGCAGCGATACGCTCGTCTTCAGCTACGTGATCCCCTGGGAGAACGACCGGGCGACGTTCGAGGTGGAGTCGCCGTATCCGGTCAGGTCGCTCAGCGCGATTGCCGTCGCGGGAACCGCCGACTTAAGGGTCGAAGGCGGCGAACCGACGCCGAACCAGATGGGGCCGCAGCTTCTGACCGTCGAACGCTCGCAGATTCCGGCGAATACTCCGGTGAAGATTCAGGTGCTGCCTCCGGGCGGCGGCCTTGCGGGCAGTCTCTCCGCCGGACAATGGCTCGTCATCGTCGCGGCAATCGTCATGGTGGCGGTGATTCTCTTCGCCGTGTACGTGCGGCAGAAGCAGCGTGAGGCGGAGACTGGCGAGGCTCCGTCCATCGCTCCCGTCCCGGTTTCCGACGAGCCTCTCTCTCTCACCGGGAGGGAGGCAGTTGACGCGCTCGTGGAGCAGATCGCGCAGCTTGACGAAGCGTACGAAAGGGACGAACTGGCCGAGGCGGAGTACGTTTCCCGGCGGCGCGCCCTGAAAGCCGAGTTGGTGCGTGCCCTGAAAGAAGAACAGGTCTGACGCGCCGTCGAGTTGGAAATGTCCTACCGTGCGAATGCAAGAGCGGCGGCGAGACACCGTGCAAGATAAGTCTTAACAATACCCTGTAGGGGCGAGGCATGTCTCGCCCCTACTTTAGGCGAAAAGCGTCTGATGCGGAGGGCGCGCTCTCTGCCTCCGGCGTCGCAGCAACCATAGTGTGGCTCCCTCGTGCGCATCCGGTAGACGCTCATGTCTCGATCTTCAGAGCTTGCGATACAGGTCAGCGGTCTGACGAAGCGCTACGGCATCGTGCCCGCGCTGCGAGGCGTTGATCTCGTCGTGCCCGGTGGGACGTGCCTTGCGCTCTTCGGGCCGAACGGCGCGGGGAAATCAACCCTCATCGGCGTCCTCTCCACGCTCATCCGCCCGTCGGGCGGCACGGCGCGGGTTGCCGGGTACGATATAAAGCGCGACGGCATCCGCGTCCGGCAGCATCTCGGCGTGATCTCGCACCATCCCTGGCTCTACGACCGGCTGAGCGCACGCGACAATCTCGCGTTCTTCGCCCGGCTCTACGGCGTCGAAGACCGCGACCGGCGCATCGCCGCGCTACTTGCCGACCTTGAACTGGAGGCCTGGGCGCATCAGGACGCGGGAACCCTTTCGCGGGGAATGCGGCAGCGCCTGACCATCGCACGGGCGCTCCTGCCCGATCCGCCGGTGCTCCTCCTCGACGAGCCGTTCACCGGGCTTGACCGGCATTCCGCTCACGTCTTTCGGGAGCGGCTCGCCCTCCTGAGGCGGCAGGGGCGGACGATCCTGCTCGTCACCCATCACATCGAAGAGGGATGGTCCCTTGCGGACCGTGCGGCGGTGCTCGTGCGCGGGAAGGTCGTCTATGAGACGCCGGTGGCGCCGGACGGCTTTGCGGCGTTTGCCGAGGGCTTCGACAGGCTCACGGCGGGAGACGCGGTCTGATGCGCGTGTTCTGGGCAATCCTCTGGAAGGACGTGCGGCAGGAA
>Ga0172365_10002838_pt1 | contig 12861 bp, 9 predicted proteins | sample LakKivSesite48cm_FD_114535 | JGI IMG/M metagenome (GOLD analysis project Ga0172365, IMG submission 114535) | Sediment microbial communities from Lake Kivu, Rwanda - Sediment site 48cm | ecosystem: Environmental > Aquatic > Freshwater > Lake > Sediment | place: Rwanda: Western Province, Lake Kivu...
AACCGGACGATGCTGTCGCCCTGCTCGCCGGAGTTGCCGAGGATACCCTCGCACACGAGCGTCGCGGCCGGCGCCGGCGCCGCGAAGATGAGCGCGGCGGCAGCCAGCAGGTGCGTGAGACACAACTTCGGCATCGTCATTTCCTTTCGAACTCGACCGTGCCCCAGAGGTTGGGGAAGAGCATGACCTCGCCGGGGACGTCGTTCACGAGGTTCGTGGCCTGGTTGGACTCTTGCTTTCCTTTGGGCATCGGCTGCCCGGCGATGAGGTTGCGGACGCGCCCGCCGGTTTCATCGTTGATGACGATCGTAGCCTTCCCGTCCATCGGCTGAGCGAAGCCGATCCTGATGGCGTTGCGCCGGTCGGCGACCATCGCCTCGTACTCGTCCATGTCGAGCGGGAGCCAGTCGGCGGGATCCCCCGACAGCCCCGCGTGTGCGGCGAAGCCGGCCTGGCGGAACTGCTCGCGCTGGCGGTCCGTGCCCAGCGGCCCGCCGGGCCAGGCGACGGCGACCGCCATCCTGAGCTTGACCCAGTCGTCCTTCTGCTCGACGAGCTTCGCGGCGGGGATCGCGAAGAGGTAGCGCACGCTTCCCTTCCCGCGCGCGGCTGCCGCGACGACGTCTTTCTCGGAGACTACGACCTTGCCGGCCGCGGCGAGGCCCAGCGAGGCCGACGCCGCGGCGTCGGGCGGGAAGGTCGAGATATCGAGCGCCACCAGGAGGATATCGGCCGAGCGTCGCGCGGCGAACGCCACGCGGGGCGACGCCGGGCCCGAGATGAGGACGAAGTCCGCGGCCTCCAGCTCCCACGCGGCGGCGCAGCCGTCGATGGCCGCCAGAGCGGCGGCCACCACAGTGGCGGCCACCAATAGGACGGTGCGTGACAGCCGTGCATTCATCATGCTCGACTCCCTTTCTCGGACTTGGGACATCCAAGATCAGATCGAGTGCCGATTGTAACCCGGCACTCTCGCCGTGTCAAGGGAGGATTCGAAAGTAAGGCTTTGGGCTGCAGGCAGGGTCGAGAACCGTAACGCTGGCGATTCCGGCTCTGTGAAGGCGCCATGTGACCATGTTTTGCGGTTCCGGCCCAAAGCCCAAGGCCTGATATGCGGTCGTCCGCACACTCTTCAATGACACGGCCCGAGCCGTGCAGTCTTCGGTCGGCCGCAGACCTTGACTTTCCCGCCGGGTAGCAATATAATTTGGTGGTTTCTCAGGCGGACGCTGTCTGTATCCTTGGCCCGCCGCCAAGTTCGGGCAGATGTCCGGCGGGCTCACCCCCATCACGATCGGAGCCGGATACGGCCAGTGCCGGCCCCGAGCCGGGGGGTTGTGGTTTCATTGGACTGCCGCCGGCAGGCCCATGTCGGCCGAAGACCGACGGCGGCCCCTGTTGGAGCAGGCCAGGCCAACACACGCAAGGGTGGGACAATGGAACAACGTCACAAGTTGCTTGGCACGATCCTGGTGGAGATGGACGTCATCGACGAGAAGAAGCTCGAAGAAGGGCTGAACCTCCACCGGCAGTCCGACAAGAAGATCGGCGAAGCGCTCCAGGAGCTGGGCTTCTGCACCTCGGAAGACGTCTGCCAGGGGCTTGCGATGCAGTCGGGCCTGCGCTACATGGACCCCACCACCATCGAAATCCCCAAGGAGGTCATCAAGCTCGTGCCCGAGTCACTCGCGCGCGAGCACAACATCATCCCGATCTCCAAGGAGGACAACCGGATCACGATTGCCACGTGCGACCCCTTCGACCTGTTTGCGCAGGACAACGTGCGCTTCGCCGCCAACGCCGACGTCGACTGCGTGCTCGCAAGCCGCGAGGCGATCATCAAGGCCATCGACCGCCATTACGGCGTGAGCGAGGACAAGATCACCGACCTGCTCGACAACATGGGCCAGGACGTGGAGTTCCGCGAGGAACGGGAGCTGCAGGAGGCCATCGCGGCCGAAGGCGACGACGCACCCGTGATCAAGCTCGTGACGCTGATCATCAGCGAGGCCCTCAAGAACCGCGCGTCGGATATCCACATCGAGCCCATGGAGAACCGGCTGCGCATACGCTACCGCGTGGACGGAGTGTGCTTCGAGGTGGACAGCCCGCCCAAGCGGCTGCAGGGCTCGATCATCTCCCGCGTGAAGATCATGGCGAAGATCGACATCGCCGAGAAGCGGCGCCCCACCGACGGCCGCATCAAGGTGCGGCTGCTGGGCAAGGAGGTCGACATCCGCGTGTCGTGCCTGCCAGCCACCCACGGCGAAAGCGTGGTGCTGCGGCTGCTCGACAAGTCGTCCGTGCTCTACGGCATCCAGGAGCTGGGGTTCATGGACGACGACTACAAGCGCTTCCGCAACATCATCCGCCGGCCCAACGGCGTGTTCCTCGTCACCGGCCCCACCGGAAGCGGCAAGACCACCACGCTCTACGCCGCCCTGCAGGAGCTCAACACGCCCGACAAGAAGATCATAACGGCCGAGAACCCCGTGGAGTACAACATCAGCGGCCTCAACCAGGCCGAGGTGAAGTCGGGCATCGGCCTCACCTTCGCCCGCATCCTGCGCGCCATGCTGCGCCAGGCGCCCGAGGTGATCCTCGTGGGCGAGATCCGCGACACGGAGACGGCCGAGATCGCCATCCAGGCCGCCCTCACGGGGCACCTCGTGTTCAGCACGCTGCACACCAACGATGCCCCCTCGGCGATCACGCGCCTCATCGACATGGGCGTGGCACCCTTCCTCGTGTCGTCGTCGATCCAGGCCATCATGGCCCAGCGGCTCGTCCGCACGATCTGCCCCCACTGCAAGCGGCCCCGCGACTACAAACCGCACGAGCTGGCCTGGGTGGGGCTGCGCGAGGAGGAGGTGCAGGGCGTGACCTTCTACGAGGGCGCCGGCTGCAAGGAGTGCTCCAACACCGGCTACCGCGGCCGCATCGGCATCTTCGAGATGATGGAGATGAGCAACGAGCTGCGCGAGCTGGCGTTCCGCAAGGCCTCGACCAACAAGATCCGGGACGAGGCGATCGTCTCGGGGATGCGGACTTTGCGCGAGGACGGCGTGCGCAAGATCATCGGCGGCCTCACGACTGTCGACGAGGTGCTCCGCATCACATCCGAAGTGCAGGCGATGTACGAGTGACAACCCAGGCAGCAATGCCGCACGACGAAGGGAACCGGGATTGGCAGTCGACCTTGAAAAGATACTGAGACTCGTCGTCAGCCGGAACTGCTCGGACGTTCATTTCCACGTGGGGCGGCCGCCGACCGTCCGCCTCGACGGGCGATTGCGAAGCCTCGACCTGCCCGTGCTGAACCCCGACGACACGCAGCGCGTGGTCGAGCTCATCACCCCGGAACGCTGCCGGCGCGAGGTGCAGGAGGAAGGCGGGGCCGACTTCGCCTACCCCTTCGAAAACGGCGTGCGATTCCGCGTCGCCGTCTACCGCGAGCGCGGCAACCACGCCGCCGCCATGCGGCTGCTGCCCAACAATATGATGTCGTTCGAGCAGATCGGGCTGCCGATGAGCATCAAGAACCTGCTCCTCAAGCCCCGCGGCCTCGTGCTCGTGACCGGCCCAACCGGCAGCGGCAAGACCACCACGCTCGCCACGATGCTCGACTTCATCAACACCGAGCAGGACCGGCACATCATCACGATCGAGGACCCGATCGAGTACTACCACGACCACAAGAAGTGCCTGGTGACGCAGCGCGAGGTACACGTGGACATTCCGTCCTTCGGCGAGGCGACGCGGCGCGCCCTGCGGCAGGACCCCGACGTCATCCTCGTGGGCGAGATGCGCGACCTCGAGACGATGGAGGCGGCCATCCGCGCCGCCGAGACCGGCCACCTCGTCCTGGCCACGCTCCACACCACCGGCGCGGCGAAGACCGTCAACCGCATCATCGACGCCTTCCCGACGCAGCAGCAGGAGCAGATCCGCACGCAACTGTCGACCGGCCTGCTCGCCGTGATCAGCCAGGAGCTGCTGCCCAAGAGCGGCGGCGGCCGCGTGGCCGCCTTCGAGATCATGGTGATGACGGCGTCGATCTCCCACCTGATCCGCGAGAACCAGGTGCACAAGATCATCTCGGACATCCAGACCGGCAAGCGGCACGGGATGGTGCTGCTGGACGACTTCCTGGCCGACCTCTACCGCTCCGGCCAGGTCGAGTTTGCCGAGGCCATGAAGCGGGCACAGGACCCGACCGCGCTCCAGCAGAAGATCAAGGAGTCGCTGCCCGAGGAGTAGCGCCAGAACGACCGGCCCGACGCACCGTTGAGGAGAACCGACAAGATGGCAATGCAGCCGCAGCGAAAGCTCATCGGCCAGATCATGAAGGAGCAGCGCTTCGTCACCGAGGCCCAGATCCAGGAGGCCCTCAAGATCCAGCGCGACAAGGGCGGGGCAATCGGCGGCATCCTCAGGGACCTCGGCTACGCCAACGAAGACGCGGTCGTCACCGCCCTCGGCATACAGTCCGGCATGGAAACCGTCGACCTCGAGAGCATCGAGGTGCCCTCCGACGTCATCGAGAAAGTCTCCGTCTCCATCGCCACGATCTACAAGATCGTGCCCATCTCCTTCCAGAACAACGTGCTGACCGTGGCGATGGCCGAGCCGCACAACCTCGACGTGCTCGACGACCTCCGGTTCATGCTCTCGTGCGACGTGAGAGGCGCCATCGCCTCCGAGAGCGCCGTCGACGCAGCCATCCAGAAATACTACGCCAGCCAGAAACAATCCGTCGACGAGATCGTCAGGAACATCCAGACCAGCGACGAGATCCAGATGGACTTCTCCCACAAGGCCGACACTATGCTCAACCTCGACCTCCAGGAGCAGATCACCTCGGCCCCCGTCGTCAAGCTCCTCAACTACATCATCGTGCAGGCGATCAAGGACCAGTCGTCCGACATCCACTTCGAGCCCTTCGAAGAGGACTTCCGCGTGCGCTACCGCGTGGACGGCGTCCTCTACGACATGCTCCCCCCGCCGCGCCACCTCGCCCAGGCCATCACCTCGCGCGTGAAGGTCATGAGCCAGCTCAACATCGCCGAGACGCGCCTGCCGCAGGACGGCCGCATCCGGCTCACCATCGGCGGCAACCCCATCGACATGCGCATCTCCACCCTCCCCACGCTCTTCGGCGAGAGCGTCGTGATGCGCGTGCTGGACCGCTCGGTGATATCGCTCGACCTCGACCGCATCGGGCTGCGCGACGACGAGCTGAAGATCGTCAGGAGCCTCATCAACAAGCCCCACGGCATCGTCCTCGTCACCGGCCCCACCGGAAGCGGCAAGACCACCACGCTCTACTCCGCCCTCAACGAGGCCAACGACATCGGCATCAAGATCATCACCACCGAAGACCCCGTCGAATACGACCTCGAAGGCATCATCCAGGTGGAGATCAACGAGGCCATCGGCGTCACCTTCGCACGCTGCCTGCGCCATATCCTCCGCCAGGACCCCGACAAGATCCTCGTGGGCGAGGTCCGCGACATCGAGACCGCCGAGATCGCCATCCGCGCCTCCCTCACCGGGCACCTCGTGCTCAGCACGCTGCACACCAACGACGCGCCCTCGGCCATCACGCGGCTGCTGGACATGGGCGTCGAACCCTTCCTCATCGCCGCCACCACCGAGGCGGTGCTGGGCCAGCGCCTCGTGCGCAACATCTGCGTGCACTGCAAGACCGAATACGAGCCCACCGAGGAGATGCTGATGCAGCTCAACCTCACCAGGGAAGACGTGCGCGAGAAGCGCTTCTTCTACGGCAAGGGCTGCGACAAGTGCAACAACACCGGCTACCGCGGCCGCGTGGCCGTGTTCGAAATCATGATGATGAGCGACCGCATCCGCGAGCTGCTCACGCAGCGCGCGTCGACGTCGGCAATCAGGCAGATCGCCCGCGAGCAGGGCATGCGCACCATGCGCGAGAGCGGGCTGCTGAAAATATACGATGGCGTCACCACCATCGAGGAAGTCGTGCGTGAAACGCTGCTCGCCGGTTGACGGGCCGCGCGTTTTCCCTGGCGTTGTTGTGGCAGCCGGGCCGCCGCGGCCCGCCATCCCAGGATAGCAGAAAGGAGGTCCCGATGCCCACCTACGTCTACGAGGCGGTGGATTCCCGCGGCCAGCGCATCAAGGCCGAGATCGAGGCCGGCAACGAGGATGAAGCCCAGAACAAGGTGCGGATGCTCGGCTACCTGGTGACCGAGATCAAGACGAAGGCCGCGAAGACTCGCGGCCCCAAGCTCGGCACCGGCCCCAGCACCAAGAAGAAAACCGCCACCATCGGCAACAGGGTCCGCCCCAAGATCCTCACCGGCTTCACGCGGCAGCTCTCCACGCTGATCAGCGCCGGCTTGCCCATCGTCCGCAGCCTCCGCATCTGCGAGGAGCTCAGCAAACCCGGCGTCCTCAAGAACAACCTCATCGACATGACCGAGGACGTCGAGGGCGGCATGCCGCTGTCCGACGCCATGGCCAAGCACCCCAAGACGTTCGACAAACTCTACGTGAACATGGTGAAGGCCGGCGAGGCCGGCGGTGTGCTCGACCAGATCCTCGAACGGCTGTCGGTCTTCATGGAGAAGTCCCAGAAACTCAAAAAGCAGGTGATCTCGGCGATGGTCTACCCCGCGGTGGTCATCACCGTCGCCGGCATCATCCTTTATGTGATCATCACCTACATCGTGCCGAAGTTCACCAAGATGTTCGAGGACATGGGCGTCGAAAGCCTGCCCGTGCCCACGCGCATCCTCATCATGGTCAGTGGGACGCTCAGTACCTACTGGTACCTCCCGCCCATCGTCATCGTCGGGCTGTACCTCCTCTACAAGAGCATTGCGGCCACCGCCGGCGGGCGGCGGGCGTTCGACATCGTCAAGCTCAACATGCCGCTGTTCGGCAGCATCCTGCGCAAGTCCATCATCTCGCGATTCGCCCGCACGCTCGGCACGCTCATCACGTCCGGCGTGCCGCTGCTCGAGGCCCTCACCATCGTCCGCGAGACCACCGGCAACGCCGTCATCAGCGACGCCATCGGCAAGGTGCACGACAGCGTCCGCGAGGGCGACGACATCGCGGGGCCGCTCGACCAGACCAAGATCTGCGACCGCATGGTCGTCAACATGGTCGCCGTCGGCGAGGAGACGGGCGAACTCGACAAGATGCTCATCCGCATTGCCGACACTTTCGACGACGACGTCGACGCGATGGTCGGCGGCATGATGAGCCTCATCGAACCCCTGCTGATCGTCGTCCTCGGCTGCACGGTCGGCTTCATCGTCATATCGCTGTTCCTGCCGCTGATCAAGCTGATGGGAAGCCTCAGCCAGCAGACGAAGTGACCGGCCGGAACGCGGCACATCTCCGGGGCGGGCCCATCGCGGGTCCGCCCTTTTTCATGCCGTGCTGGTCGCGTAATAGAAGAGGATCATCTCGAACGAGTTGTGCACGACGTGGAACGCGGCGGGGCCGACGATCGAGCGCGTGCGCTCGAAAAGGAATCCCATCGCCAGGCCGAGCATCATGATGGGCACGAACTGCACGAGGCTGACGTGGACGAGCGAGAACAGGGCCGCATTGATGAGCAGCGCCGGCGCCACCGCCAGGCGGCGCCGCATCGCGGGATAGAGGTACCCGCGGAAAAACACCTCCTCCGTGAACGGCCCGAAGACCGTGATCATCCCCACCAGCAGCCACCGCACCCACGCCTGCCGGATCTCGTCGAGGGCCGGGATCACCGGGTTCGGAGCCGGCTGGTAGCCCACGCGGGCGAGCACGACGGAGATCAGGACGATCACGAGGTAAAACGCCGGAAGGATCGCAACGTAGAGGAGCACGCCATGCACGGCATTGAGCAGCCAGCCGCGGCCGGTGAAGCCGAGCGCCCGCAGGCTGCCGCCCGTCGCCAGCACATAGCCCGCCGCCATCACAAGGATCGCCGCGTGCAGCACCGTGGTGTTGATGGCGGTCTCGTAGACGTCGGCCTGCCCGGGGTCGCCGCGCAACGCGGCCCGCGCGGCGGACGACACGACCATCGCCCCGAGATAGGCCGCCCCCGCCGCCTTGCCCACGTCCCAGAGCGTCCACGTCACCGGCCGCTCGGGCGCCCGCGGAAAGACCTGCACGCCAAGCGCGAGGGCCACGCCGTAGAGCAGAAACAGCAGCCCCCCGGCGGCGAAGAACGCCGAGATGTAGCCCTCCAGGGGCTCGAGCGGGGCGAGGTCGAACCGGTCCTCGAGGGGAGTCTCGCCGGAGCGGTAGCGCTCGATCGACTCGGCCACCTGGCCGGCGGCATTGGCGAGAAAAAGAGCGGCGGCAGCGATGACGACCACTGCCCAGATCGCATCGCGCCGCCACTGGAGTTCGGGGTGAGCGTCCATTCTTCCGCGTCGTTCCGGCGGGACGCCGGGGGGATCCGTCAGTACGACAGCGCAGCCCAGATCGCGTCGTCGGCGAGCCGCGCCTCGATGTCCACGTCGTAAGCATCGGCGACCGGCCTGAGGATTTCAGGAGCATTCCGCCACACTGCCTGCGCGGCCGACCTGGCGGCCGCAACGCCGGCGGGCGTCATTCTGCCCATCGGCGGCCGCATCGGCCCCGCGGGCATCCCCAGCCCGTTCATCAGCGTCTTGATGCCGGCGGGGTTGCGGAACTTGTCCTTCACGGTCCGCGACGTGCCGTCCGGCAGCCGGCGCGGCTGCTCCACCGTCACCGTCACTATGCCGAACAGCGGGTTGAGGCCCTCGCGGAGCCGCTCGGCAGCCGCGTGGTCGCCCTTGAGGCACGCCTTCACCATCGCCGTCACCGCCGCGGGGGCAACGTTGCTGACCACCGAGATCACGCCCGCGGCCGCGATGGCCGGGTCGGTCATCATCGTGAACGTCAGATCGTCGTCGCCGGAGAGGATGGCGAACTTCCTCCCGAGCAGTTGCCGCGTCGCACGCATGCGGTCGAGGTTGCCGGTCGCTTCCTTGACCGCGCGGAGGTTCGGGCATTCGGCGGCGAGGATGGCCAGGTCCTCCGGCAGCAGCGCGCAGCCCGTGCGGCCCGGGATGACGTAGGGCACCACGTCCACCTGCGGGCAGGCCTTCGCGATGCGGCCGTGGTATTCGAGCCGGAGCTCGAGCGACGACGGGCCGTTGTAGTAGCAGTCCACCAGCAGCACCGCGTCCGCGCCCATCCCGGCGGCGTGCTTGGTCGCTTCCATCGCCTCGTCGGTGGAGTTGCTGCCGGTGCCGGCGATGACCACGCACCTGCCGCGGGCGATCTGGATGGACTTGTCGATCACGCCGTTGTGCTCGCGCCAGTCCAGCGTCGGCGATTCGCCCGTGGTGCCGACGGCCACAATCCCCGTTATCCCCTGGTCGATCTGGAACCGCAGGTTCCGCTCGAGTCCGTCCCAGTCGAGGTGCCCGTCGGGCCGCATCGGGGTGACGATTGCAGTGTGAGCGCCTTCATACGAAAACCGTGCCATTTGGAAAGCTCCGCTCAGACGATGTTCGGGAATTCATGAAACGCTCCGCATCTTATCAGAAGGGGGGTCGATTTGCAACCCGCGTTCAGCGGCTTCCGGAGGCCTCGGGGTCAGGAGGCATGATCGACCGCGGCGAAGAGGTCCTTCAGCCGCGGGTAGAGCTGCCTGTAGGTCGCGTAGGGGGCGTCATAGCCGGCGTGGGCGGCGGGGTCGGGATGGAGGAAGGTGAAGCGGTTGGCCTTGCGGGCGATGGAAGCGGCCTCGCGCCAATCGGCATACGTGCCGCCGGCGATGCCGCCCAGCAGCGCCGCGCCCAGCGCCGCAACCTCCGTCAGCCCGGAGAAGCCGATCGGCTTGCCGATGATGTCCGTGCGCAGCCGCCGCATGAAGTCGGCTCGCATGCCGCCCCCGGCCGCGAGGAGCGACTCGATGCTCCGTCCGCGGCCGCCGGTCTCGAAGGACTCGAGGATGTGCCGGTCGGCGAAGCACACGCCCTCGGCCACGCTTCGGGCGAGGTCGGCGAGGGAGGTCGATGCGGTGAGGCCGAAGAAGACGCCGCGCGCACGAGGGTCGTAGCAGGGCGTGCGCTCGCCCGCGAGGTAGGGGAGGAAGATCACGCCCCCGGCTCCCGGCCGCGCATTCGTGCACAGGTCGAAGAAGCGGGCGTAGTCGCCGGGCGACAGGAAGGTATCGACGAACCACTGCACGGCGGCCCCGGAGGTGCTGGTGGCGCCGATGCCGATCCACGTCCGCGGGTCGAGGTAGCAGTTGTTGATGAGGCCGTTGTCGAAGTCCGGCACCGTGGCGAGGGCCGCGAAGCAGTTGGTGCTGCCGGCGATGACGAACAGCTCGCACGGCTCGGCCACGCCGATGCCGAGGGCCGAGCAGACGGTATCGCCTGCGCCCGCCGCGACCGGCAGCCCCGCGGGGAGATCCAGCCGCTGGGCGGCGGCCGTGCACAGACGGCCCGCCGGCGCCCCGCCGGGCAGCACCTGCGGCAGCATCTCGCGGCGGATGCCGGCGAGGGCGAGGAGCTCGTCGCACCAGTCGTTGCGCGCGAGGTGATAGAGGCCCGTCAGGGAGGCGCTCGAGAAGTCGATGACGCGCCGCCCGGTGAGCTTCTCCACGATGAACGTGCCCGCGTGCCCGATGCCCGATGCCCGCGCGAAGATGTCCGGCTCGTGGCGCCTCACCCAGAGCAGCGACGTGACGCTCGCCGTGCCGGCGGGGAAGGCGTTGCCGGTGACGCAGCGCGCCCGCTCCTCGCCGAAGCTCGCGAGCAGCTCGCGCGACTCGGCCGCCGAGCGCTGGTCGCAGTAGAGGATGGCAGGGCGCAGCACGCGGCCGGCGGCGTCGGTGAGCACCAGCGCCGGGTAGAGCGTGCTCACGCCGATGCCGCGGATGAGTACGCCCGCGCAGTCGAGCGAATCCACCGCCTGCGCCGCGGCCTCCCACCATGCCTCGGGGTCGGCCTCGGCGCAGTCGGGCTCGGGGTGGTTCACGCCGCAGGGCACTGAGGCCGCCCGCATCTCGGAGGCGTCTTCGGCTGCGAGGAGGGCCTTCACCGACGACGTGCCGACGTCGATGCCGAGGTTGAAGAAGAGCTCGTCGCGAGTCTTACTCGCCAAATTCCACGCGCCCCCATGTGTCGATCCCGTGATGGAACCAGGTCTCCTGGCTGGGCGACCACTCCATGTAGCGATCCTTCGCGCCGCCGTTCTGGACCACGAGCTGCACGCGCCAGGCCTCCCCGATTCTCGGCTGCTTCTGGCCCAGCGGCAGCATCAGCGACGCGAACGGCAACTGCATCTCGACCGTCCAGCCCTTGTCCTTGTCGCCCGCGTTGTTGAGGGTGCCGTTGACCTGCACGGCGGTCGAGTAGCTGGCCATGTCCCAGCCGTTGATGAACATCAGCCCGTAGTTCACGCGCCTGAAGAGCGGGCTGTCCTTGCGCGGGCGAACGATGAAGACGTCGTTGAAGCCGTTGAGCGGGTTCACGTGCAGCTCGAAGAAGTGCTCGGGGTCGTTGTCGATGTCGATGAAAACCTCGATCACGTCCTGCGGCGGAACGATGTCGGCCTTGTCGCGGCTGTCGCCCCGCCCCTGCACGTCGCTGTCGAGGACGTCGAAGGAGATGTAGAAGTTCTCGTCGTCCCACGTCATCCTGCCGGTGCCTGCGGCTTCCGTGCGGGTGTTCTGTGCGTGGATGACGTCGATGGGCAGCCGCTCGGCCTGCTGCCAGCTCTTCTCGTCGAGCTTGCCGTCCACGGTGATCTTGTCGACCGCCTTCCTGGCCGCGACCTTGGCGGGGGGCAGCTTTTCGGCGTTCTCGGCGGCCATCAGGCAGGCGGGCAGCACGGAGACGCCGAGGGCGACTGTCGCAAGGAGATACGCTGTTTTCATTGCAGGTTTCCTTTCACGGCATTGTGTGACGTGCCGGCCGCTCGCGCGATGCGGCCCCGCACGGCCACGCGCACGAGCAGAACGACGACAACCAGGAGGACAACGTTGGCGGCGCCGAACGCAATCGGATGGCGCCGGGTGAAGAACATCGTCTTGACGATGGCCGCAGTGCGGACGTTCGCCGCGAGGTTGAACGCTCCGCCCGCCACACACAGCCGCTCCTGCACCACCGAATCCTTCACGAGGAATACCGCCGCGTGGTGGAAGCTCCACGGCCCCGACCGCAGAGGCGAGCCGCCCCCGCCCGTCACGATGAAGCTTGTCGGGCCGACGCGGACCCTGGCGTAGCTGTGGTAGTCGCCCGAGATGAAGTAGTCCACGCCGTGCTCGCGGAGCAGCTCGAACAGCCGCCCCTGCGCGGGCATCGCGTTGCCGTGCCAGCCGAGGCCGAAGTCGGGCGAGATGTGGTTGAACACGATCACGCGCTCCGCTTCCGGGCGCTGCTCTTGCAGCGTCGTCTCGAGGAACTCCAGCTCGGCCTCCACGTGCTCGCTCGGCTCGTCGCCCATCAGGCACAGGAAGATGAACAGAATGGGCCCGCGGCGGAAGGCAAAATGGCGCGGCCCATAGGCCTTCTCCCAGTCGACGAGGGTGAACCGCTGTCCGACGTCGTGATTGCCCGGGGTGTAGAAGACGGGGCAGTGCATGGCCGCGATGCTGAACATCTGCACTTTGAGCAGCGTGTGATCGAGCGGCGTGCCGTTGGAGATGGCGTCCCCGGCGAGCACGACGAAATCGAGCGGTTCGGCGCGCAGGCTGTCGAGCAGGGCCTCGAAGGTGCCGACGGTCCGGGGATCGCCGACCACGGCGAAGCGGCACGCATCGTCCGGTCCGCGCCTGCTTGCCGCGTCGACGTTGCGCGGGAAGTTGCCGAAGTTGTCCGGCAGTGGCTTGCGCTC
>Ga0172365_10002839_pt1 | contig 12856 bp, 16 predicted proteins | sample LakKivSesite48cm_FD_114535 | JGI IMG/M metagenome (GOLD analysis project Ga0172365, IMG submission 114535) | Sediment microbial communities from Lake Kivu, Rwanda - Sediment site 48cm | ecosystem: Environmental > Aquatic > Freshwater > Lake > Sediment | place: Rwanda: Western Province, Lake...
GATGGGCCTTCCGGGGACAAGGTCGAACCACTCGAGGTCCGCAGAGGGATCATGTATTATCTCGTCGGGCCTGAGTGCCCAGTCGGCCAAGAAGTTGAACCGAAGCTCACCCGACATGTGCGCGTCCGCGATGTTCCTCGGGAGCAACTCGAGGAGCACGTACTGGATCAGAACCTCTCTCCCCGCCCTCTCAACTGGACTCTCACCCTCCATTTCTGTTAGCGTCTTGCCCACGTCGTAAAGTGGCATCCCGAGTCTGGTCATCTTGAACCGGAATCTCTCGAGACCCCTCTCCATGAGTGTCGAGACCACTAGCTCCCTGATCAGCGGAGACGTCAGATATCTCGGTTTGAGCCTGTATATCTTGTCTTGGACCTCAAGGGAGATATCCTCTGCCTCGTCCTCCTCAAGTCTCGCCTCCTTGGTGAGCGAGTCCACTATCCTCCTTCTCTCGAAGGGTTCAATCGTGAGCTTGGTCGTCCTGACCTTGGGCAAGGACGTTTCCTCTATGAGCTCCCCCCTCATCTCGTGAACGTGTTTGAGGACGCTCTCGCCTATCTTCGTGAGTTGATACTTCTTCTCGGCCGGGTTCAGCTCTATCAACCTAGCCCTCATCAACTTCTTCACGTGGAACGAGAACTTGCCGGCGTCCGTCTTCTGGTTCAAACCCATCTTCCTCATGAGGTCGTTGTACCTTAGGCCACCTTCCTCTAACAGCTCTAGGACCGAAAGGCGCATCGGCGACCCGATCGATTGGAGGATGAGCACGGACTCGTCTGAGTTCTCGGACATTCGCTCCATGAGAATGACTTCGCCTTTTATCTCTTATTCGGCGTGGTCAAGATCAGTGGCCATCGAAAACGTCAGATTCCGCTCGCGTTACCCCATCAAGTCGAGCTTGCCCGAACCCGCGCGCCTTCTGAGTTGATGAGGTCTCTGCCCAGCTGGAAGGCAGCCGCGTTCTTCTCCTCCGTTCCCTTCGGAACGTTGGTCCTGAGCGCCTCCAAGAGGCTTTCGAGCTTGATGCCCGAATCGAAGGCGGCGGCGAATGCGCCATACATGACAGCGCTGGAGAGCCGTCGTTCTCCCAGGGTAAGCGCCGCCCTCTCGACGTCTATGATGAACACGCTGTCCGTCTTCTTCATCAACACTTCCCTCACTTGGTCGACACTCGGATACTTGTCCCCCCTTAACACGACATTCACAGGAATGACCTCGGCGCTCGATACTATGCCGACCCCGTTCCTTCTCAGGTATATCGACGACCTCAGGCCCTCCAGCAGCTCCATGCTCAACAGCAAGTCCGCACGTCCGTGCATGACCTTAGGAGGACCGATCGAATCACCATACGAGACCATGGCGTATGCTGACCCTCCCCTCACAGCGTGGCCGTGTATCTCACTGCCGGAGACCTCGAACCCCTCGAGCTGGGCTGCCGTTGCTATGGTCTTCGAGATCAGCATGACTCCTTGTCCGCCAACCCCTGACACAACTATGTCGGTCCTCATCTCAATCCACCTCCCCCGAGGGAGATATCGCCTCGTGCTCGCAGGCATAGGCGCACAACCCGCACCCAGTGCAATCTGAGGGGTCTATTGCCATCTTGCGGAGTTCCTCGTCCCACTTGAGCGCTGGACACCCCGTTCTCACCAGACAGACCTTGCACCCCGTGCACTTCTCCAGATCTATGGCCCAGGGCCTCGTCCTCTTCCCCTCTCTTCTCAGCCTCCTCAGCTCCTGAAGCGCGCACTCTCTTCTGAACACCACGACGCTGACGCCGTCGTATCCCAGGGCTTCCCTGAGTGCTTCCCTTGAGCCCTTGACATCCAGCGGGTCGACCACCTTGACGTACCCAACGTTGAGCGAGGACGCGACGAGTTCTGGCCTGAGAGCGGGCGAGTCTTCGCCCATCAGGGTCTTCCCTGTGGTGAAGCTTGGCTGCTGGCCTGTCATTGATGTCCACCTGTTGTCAAACACGGCGATCGTGAACCTCCCGCCGTTGACCACCGCGTTCGCGAGCGCTGGCATGCCCGCGTGGAAGAATGTGGAATCCCCAATGACTGCCACGATCGGCCTTTTCACGCCCACCTTCGACAACCCGTACGCGATGCCTATGCTGGCCCCCATGTCCATACACGTGTCAAACGCCTCAAGCGGGAAGTTGGCGCCCTGATTGTAGCATCCCCTGTCCCCAGCCACCACCCCGCCCCCCTTGGACGCAAGCGCCTCCTTTATGACGAAGTAGGAAGCACGATGGGGACAGCCTGAGCAAAGAGCAGCTATTCGTGGGATGAGGTGCTCTGGATCGACCTGCTCTGGGGCGTCGACCCTCAAGCCCAACTTGGAGGCAGCGGTGACCACCTTCTCGAGCGTCAGCTCTCCAAGGGGACCGACCACCCCGTCGTCCTGCCCGTGCACCTTGACGCTGATGCCGTTGACTTGGAGCAAGTTCCTTACCCCCCTCTCGACTATGGGGTCTCCGTCCTCAAGCACTAGTATCTCCTCCACCTGAGAGGCCAGCTCGAGTATTGACCTCTCGGGCAGCGGGTTGGTGATCCGGACACTCATTATCCTGAGTCCATCCACTATCGACTCACTTGCCATCGAAAGCGAGTAGGCCACTCCTACTCCGGAAGCTATGATGGCGAGCCTCCTCCCCTTGTCGCAAACGATCTCCCCTGAGCTGGCGAACTTCTCCCTCATGGCCCTGACCTGCTCGATGAGCCACTTCTTCCTCTGGTGCGCCTGTCTTGAGAGCAACACGAACCTCTCCTTGTCCTTGATGAATGCGGGCTCAGCCGGCGGGCGAGTCGGGATCTCCCCTATCTCCACGGTTCCGTTTCCATGGGCTAGCCTGTGGGTAAGCCTGACCATGACCGGCAGGGAGAACTCCTCCGAGACTTCGAACGCCAACTTCACGAGCTCCTTGGCCTCCCTGGGGGACGCCGGCTCGAAGCACGGTATCCACGTCAGCTGAGCGTAGTGCCTGGAGTCCATCGCGTTTTGCGAGCTGAACGGGTGCGTGTCGTCAGCGACCGCTATCACGAGCCCGCCCCTCACGCCCCCATACGCTGCAACCAACAAGGAGTCCGAGAGCACGTTCATTCCCAAGTGCTTGGTGCCCACTAGGGCCCTCTGTCCAGCGAGGCTGGCAGCGTACGCTGCCTCGAACGCCACCTTCTCGTTGGCCGACCACTCGACGTGGAACCCGAGCTCCCTACCGTACCGAGCCAGAGTGGGCGTGATCTCCGTGGACGGCGTGCCAGGATAAGACGCCACGAACCTCACGCCCGCTTCAACCGCCCCCCTGGCCACAGCTTCATCGCCGGACATCACCTCCTTCTGAGCGCCAGCACGTTCTTCTTCAGTCAGCATGGTGAGGCGCGACCGTGAAACTCCTCCGAATTAACGGTTTCTACACGGCCTGAAAACAATTAGTCAAAGGTCGAGAGTTGCGATTAGTGAAACTCAGCAAACTGCAGAAAACCCTTTTCTACCCTGATCAAAGCGCGGAGCTAGGGGGTGTCGGCTAGCTTGGCCCAGGCTCCATGGCTCGGGACCGAGTGGCGAGAACCCATGAGACCCCAGTTCGAAACGAAAAGCGGGAATCTGGGCACCCCCATCTCCAAACCCTTTAAAGTCCTATGACCTTGTCCGCGGGGCGTTGTACGACGTCGTGATAGTCGGAGCTGGGCCTGCCGGGATATTCGCCGGGTTTGGGCTGAAGAAGGCCGCCGAGTCCAAGGTGGGCCTATCAGTGCTGATCTTGGACGCAGGGCCTGAGGCCACCAAAAGGCGCTGCCCAGCGCGCGAGTCGGGCAAGACGTGCACCAAGTGTGCATGCTGCCACCTTCACACTGGCTGGGGTGGCGCGGGGGCCTTTAGTGATGGGAAGATCACGCTGAGCCCGAACGTTGGAGGTTGGATGTCTAGGTTGGTCGGCCAAGACAGGCTGGTCCGGCTTCTTGACGAAGTCGACAAGTTGTTCCTAGAATTCGGCGCTCCTGACCAGATACTCGGCTCAGACGAGAGGAAGTTCGACTTCTGGTCGCGCAAGGCAGCGCTCGCTGGAATGAAGCTCGAGAGGAACGTGCTGAGGCATATGGGCACCGACCTGAGCATGAAGGTCATGGAGCGGATGTACGCTTCGTTCCGCGACTCGTTCGAGGTGAGACTGAACACAGAGGTCGTGGCCCTGAACAAGGAAGGAGGACGTATCTCAGGAGTCACTCTGCAAGGTGGCGAATACATACCCGCCAAGAGGGTACTGGTTGCGCCTGGAAGGCGAGGAGCGGCCTGGCTCGCGGATCAGTGTTCGAAGCTTGGGATCGGGATCTTGAGGAATCCTGTTGACTTGGGCGTGAGGGTGGAGTTGCCCGCCGAGGTGATGGACCCCATCACCCAAGATCTCTACGAGCCGAAACTGAGGTTCGCCTCGACAACGTTCGACGACCCAGTGCGGACCTTCTGCGTGAACCCCAGGGGCGAGGTGATAACTGAGTATTACGACGACGTAGTCACGGTCAACGGACACAGCATGAGGGACGGCAGGACCTGCAACACGAACTTCGCCGTTCTGGTCAGCAACTACTTCACAGAGCCTTTCAAGTATCCCATTGCCTACGGCAAGTACATATCCCGCTTGGCCAACCTGATCTCCAACGGCATCGTGGTGCAGAGGCTTTGGGACCTCCTCCACGGCCGAAGGTCAACGCCCGAGCGCCTCTCGGAAAGCACAGTCTCTCCAACGCTCAAGGACGCGACCCCGGGTGACCTTAGCTTCATCCTGCCCCACAGGATAATGACAGACATCATCGAGATGCTCAGGGCGTTGGACAAGGTGACGCCGGGCGTGATATCGGCGAACACATTGCTGTACGGCGTTGAGGCAAAGTTCTACTCCTCTCGGGTTGAGACTGACCAGGGGCTCCAGACATCCCTTGTCGGTCTCCACGTTGCGGGTGATGGCGCCGGGCTGACGCGAGGACTCAGCCAATCCGCAGCTTCAGGCCTTCACGCCTCGGATTGCATGTTGAACTCCCTCGGCCTAGAAGAGTTCTCGAAGCTTGCCTAGCAAGTGCCCTTCCAAGGTGTGAACCTCCAGCTCACCGAGTTCCACGAGCCTCTGCGACAGCAGCGGACCCCGCAGGGTGGCCCTCGTGGGTTCGTTCATCACGAGCTGGCCGATGTATTTGTTGAAGGAGGGCAAAACGACTATGCTCCTCTTGTTGCGCCCCTTCATAGGCCCGGACAGCCAGACCTGGAACGAGTAGCGATAGCCCATAGCATCCCTCAGCCTCACGCTGGGGTGAACGTGCCCCATCACTATCAGCCTGCTCGATGAAGCCTCCTCGGGCAACTTGGCCGAGCCGTGGGTCAACCACGCGTCGCCCCAAGCCACGCCCGCCGACCCGTGTATCTCGACGTCCCTCGGGGTCAAGGGCTCCAACCCGCCATCATGGTTGCCCAACACGATGTGCACCTCTGAGGCCTCCCCCCCAATAGCTGAAAGGAACTTGGGCACTGCTAGGAACTCCATCCTCTCGGGTCCGGCCACGTGATGCTTCACGTCTCCGACGATCACCAGGTTCCTCGGCTTCACTGATCGGATCAGGTTCTTCATCCTCCCGATCAGTTCGTCCGTCTTCAGGGGCACATTGATCCCCCTCGATCGGAGTTCGTTCTCAAATCCGAGGTGAAGGTCCGCGACCACCAGCGTTGCGTCCGGTAGAAGGAGGGCTGGCTCGCCCGCAATTCTTATGGCTTCCATTTGCCTTGCCTTTGTCCGTTTGATGGAAGAGAGGGACGATATTAAAGGGTTGGAGCAGATATGCGCGCGCGTCAAGGAAAAGGGAGTCATCACGAGCCAGGAGGCAGAGGAACTATCGCGGCTGTTCGGCGACAGGGCCACGAAGGCGCTCGAGGTAGTCTCGTCGAACAGAGTGAAGAAGTACGTGTTCTACCCCTCTAAGGTGTCCAGGTGGATAGTCGTTGGCAGGGAATCCGAGTACCTCCTGCTCCCCTCGGCTAACTACTGCTCCTGTGAGGACTTCCATTACTCCTTCATGAAGGGGGAGTCCCGCCTGTGCGCCCACTTGATAGCTCAGAGGCTGGCCGAGGCATTGGGCGAGTACAAGGAGTTCGCTGAGGAGGACTCGGACCTAGACAAGCTCATGGCCGGGCTGTAGACCTCTCGACCTCGTACAGCAGCCTGGCCACGACAACCGAACTCGACAGGGGCGAGGGATGGATCGAGACTACATCTTGTGCTACATCCATCACCTCGGCCCTAGGCTTGCCCCTAGCGTAAGCTCCAATCAGATATGCAGCGGATCTTCCCCTGAGAGATCGGACCGTCTCTGTAAGGTCGCGCGGCCTGCCATGGCTGCTCAGCAGAACCACCGTCTCAGCGCCAGTCCTCCTCACAGTGCCCCTCACGTCACCCCCCTCCAACCTCAGAACACAAGGCCCTTTCAGAGGTGCTCTCCTGGCCTGCAGCAGTCCCTCCATCAACCCTACGAAGTTGCAGTAGTTGCGAGGTGGTCTCCATTTTCCCCGGGGGACTATCACCTGATCACCGATAGTGTGAATGAGGAGGTCGGCCCTTCCGCTCACGTAGGCGGGCGTGTCGGTTACGCTCAACGCTGAGACGTGAACTATGTCGGGCCTTCCCCTTCTGCCGGCATCGCGCAGTTGTTTCATTGCGAAGTGGTGAGTCGCCCTGTCCAGTATCATGAGTTCTGGCCTCTTCCTCAACCTACTCGCCAGTCTGGCGATTGACCTTTCGCCAATCAGTTCAGGCGGGACGTTCTCAAGGTTAGCATCGAAAAGGATCACCCATGATGTGGGTGAGCGCATGAGGCCCGGCAGACAAGTTTATTATTAACTATTGAAAATCGCTGGTTTGAGATTGCCGACCGTTTTCGAAGCGCCGAGTCAGAGGCTGGTGGAAGAGCTAGCTCTGAAACTGGAGCAAGATGTCCCTGAGATATCCCCTCCGACCTGGAGTCAGTTCGTGAAGACCGCCAGCTTCAAGCAGCGGCCTCCCTCTGACCCCAAGTGGTGGTACAGGAGGACTGCTTCCATGCTACGCGTGATATACGTCAAAGGACCGATCGGGATATCAAGGCTGAGGTCGAGGTACGGGGGAAGGAAAGACCAACCCATGCGCAAGGCTCACCACTGGAAGAGCGGGAGTTCGATCATCAGGGTCATACTCCGTCAGCTGGCTGCGGCTGGCTTGGTCTCATCGACCAACCGGGGAAGGTCGATCACCCCTAAGGGTCGAAGCATGTTGGATTCGCTGAGCAAGCAACTGCTTAAGGGGGATGCGAGCTAGGCGTTGGCCGTTGACCACCCGGGCGAGGACGAGGACCTCCAAGAGGCCTTGCGAAGGAAGGAGCAGGAGCTGATCAACCGTTCGGCAGCTCGAGAAGCTGAGGAAAAGGCGCGCCAAGGTGCTCGGAAGAGGGCGCTCGCTAGGATGGTCTTCACACCTGAGGCTAGGCAGAGGCTGTACAACCTGAAGCTGGTGAAGCCTGAACTGGCAGGGCAGATAGAGGAGTACCTGATAGTACTTGCCCAACAGGGGAAGATGCCAGTCCCGGTCGACGATGATACGCTCAAAAGCGTGCTGGACAAGCTTCAGCCTAAGAGAGAGACAAAGATCTGGAGGATGTAGGATTGACCAGCAAGAAGTCTAGGGTCAGGAAGTCAAAGCTGGTGGCTGTCGGCAGGAGGGCGGCCGCGGTTCCGGCTTGGGTGGCAGTGAAGACAAAGGGAGCGGTCAGGGTCGCGCGAAGAAGGCGCCACTGGAGGAGGTCCAAGTCGGGCGTATAGGTGAGTCGGTTTGTCAAAGGACAAAGGTGAGGCGGAGTCGATCACACTGGACCTGTCCGAGGCTTTCAGAGCGCCTCGGCCTCAACGCGTTGAGAGGGCCGTGAGGCTATTACGAAGGACCGTTCTCAGGAGGTTCAAGACAAGCGATGTCAGCATTGACACTAGGCTGAACGAGAGCCTCTGGGGTAGGTCAAGAACAAGGCCACCGAGGAAACTGAAGGTCCGAGTTCGCATCGAGGATGATGTGGCCTATGTCGAACTCCCTTCAGAGTAGCCCCGAGCTAAAGATCTACAGGGCCTCGGTCAGGAAGAGCCCGTTCGTGGGAGTTTATTGCGCTGTGTTCGGGGACAGGGCCATAGTCTCGCCAGTGGTTCCCCTTAGCTTCCGGAGAAAGCTGAGTACCCTCATGGGTGTTCAGGTCACGGTCACAACCATAGCTTCCGTGTCTTCGGTAGGCATGATGATCGCCATGAACAACAGGGGGATCGTCGTTCCGAGAACGATAGGCGACGATGAACTGGCTGAGATAGAGAGGTGCTCTAAGGTCTTGGTTCTGGAGGACAGGCCGACAGCCCTTGGAAATTTGATGATCGCCAACGATCGGGCCTGCGTAGTCTCCGACCTCATCTCCGCCGACGCGGCCAGGCAGGTCTCTGACTTCTTGGGGGTCAATTGCGTCCGCATGTCCGTGGGCGAGTACAGGACCATAGGGTCACTCGTCGCCGTCTCCAACCGCGCCGGCGTTGCCTCCCCCCTGGTCGACGAGAGATCGATCGAGCGAATCTCCGACTCTCTTCAGATCCAAGTCATCCCCACGACCATCAACGATGGGGAGAGGCTAGTCAAGCTCGGGACCTTGCTCAACGACAGGGCAATCATTGTGGGAAAGACTACGAGCGGGATCGAGCTGATGTCCCTTCAGGCCCTAGCTCAATGAGCCCGCCAAAGAGATTTATCCTGAACTGCTGATCGCGTCGCCAGATGGCTGAAGAGGAGTTCAGAAGGACGTATCTTGAGTCCAGGGCGATCGAGGAGTACATAGAGGTCCTGAGGTCCAGGTATCAGCTGGTGGATGCCTCTGAGGTCACGTTCAACAACGCTGGCGAAGCCCTCAGGTCAATCGGCGAATCGGGCGTGGGGCATCCCCTGATGGTTGACATCGGGGGCGGCGTCTACGTGAAGGCCTCTTTGGCGGATGTGGACCGCGTTCTTGTGGGCATCGGCGAAGGAGTCTACCTTGAGAAGTCGAGAGAGGAGGCCCAGAAGATACTGCAGCAAAGGATCGAATCGCTGGGCAAGGCAAAGGAGACTCTGATTCAGGAGATCAACAAGGCACAGACACAGTACGCGGAGAGACAGTCCAGACTCTCCTCCCTTAGCCAGAGGATCTCGCCTCAGAAATGAACCTCGGGGTCTCGTCTTCAATCGCTTGGCTGGTTGACAAGTTAACCATGCGTGAGCTCTCGGAGCGCGAACTGGCGTCGCTGCTCGAGGATTTCAAGCTGAACCTTGCCAGAAACGATGTGGCATGGGAACTGGCGGAACAGATGGCGGCGAGGATGAGCGAGGCGCTGGTGGGAAGCAAGGTCGAGAGGTTCGGGGCGGATGTCAGAACATTGCTCATCAGTACCCTCAGATCCTATCTCTTGGAGGTGCTGCCCACCCAAGAGGTCGAACTCTTGGACCTCCCCCGGCCTCAAGACGGCGAGGTCCTCATCCTCATGTTCATCGGGGCCAACGGCAGCGGAAAGTCCACCACTCTCGCGAAGTTCGCGTACCGCTACAAACTCGCTTCTCTGAAGCCGATGGTTGTTTGCGCGGACACGTTCAGGGCCGGGGCAGTCGAGCAACTCGGCGCTCACGCCTCCAAACTGGGAGCGCACTTCGTGCACGGGGAACGCGGAGACGACCCAGCGGCGGTAGCCTACGACGCCGTCGAGGAAGCGAAGGAGATGGGATCCGGTGTCGTGTTGATAGACACCGCGGGTCGACTCCAGACCGACGTCAACTTGATGGATGAGCTCTCGAAGGTGAAGAAGGTGGTGCAACCGTCCCATGTCCTGCTCGTAGTGGACGCGCTCATAGGGAATGACGCGTGGGAACAGGCCAGGATGTTCGGAGACCCCGTCGGCTTCGATTCATCGGTCATCGCGAAGTTCGACGCAGACCCAAATGGCGGGGTGGCGATCTCAGTCTCGTTCGCATCAGGACGCCCGGTGTCCTACGTCGGTACCGGTCAAGGCTACGGGGACTTGAAGAAGTTCTCGATGAGGGGCTACATAGACGAATTGACCAAGTCCCTCTGAGGGGTCATCCTTAAAAGAAGGCCTGAGGCGCACTCACGGAAATGGGCGTGCTGGACTTTCTCCGGAAGGTCAAGAGGAGCTTGGCAGTGGCATCCAAGCCGGACCTCGACACGTTCGTTGAATCGATGAAGATCACCCTCCTAGGCATAGGTGTAGTTGGCATAATCGCCTACTTAGTACACCTCCTCTCATTCGCGATCCAGCTTCGCCCAGGGTGATGCGATTGTACTTCCTAGTCAAAACCACGCCCGGCAGGGAAAGGGCGGTGACCGAGTCGCTCGCGTACAAGGTCATCGCCGAAAAGGCGAGCATCCTCTCTGTCGTTACCCCGGACGAGCTGAGGGGCTACATCATAGTCGAGGCGCCAACCTCACACCCGATCGACATTCTCATCAGAGAAGTCAAGAACGCTAGGTCTCGCCTTCCAGGAGTGCTCAAGGAAGACGAGGTGACGAGATACTTGGGTGAGAAACCCACCATAGAGTCTCTCTCAATCGGGGACATAGTTGAGGTGAAGTCCGGGGTCTTCAAGAGGATGAAGGCGAAGATAGTGGAGATGAACCCGGGTTCGAATGAGATCACTATCGAACTACAAGAGGGCACCTCGCCGTTCCCGATCACGCTCTCCGCTGACCTCGTGAGGCTGGTGTCAAAGGAGAAGGAAACGAGGTAAATTATCGAAACGTTTTAAACCCCTGCGTTCGGCTTGCCGCATATCGATGCCTGAGAGGATCTCGGTTGAGGCCATAGTAGCCGGCGGACAAGCCACGGCTGGGCCTCCTCTCGGCCCTAGCCTGGGTCCCCTAGGCGTGAACGTCAGCCAGATAATCGCTGAGATCAATAAACAGACCGAGGACTTCTCGGGCATGAAGGTTCCAGTTACCGTAGTAGTTGACCCCGATACGAAGCAGTTCGAGGTGGTAGTGGGCACTCCCACCACCGCTGCCCTGCTCGCGAAGGAGGCCTCCATTGAGAAGGGCTCAGCTGGTGGCTGGAAGCAACCGGTCGGAGACCTCACTCTCGACAGGATAGTATCCGTGTCGAGGGTCAGGATGGCCTCGTCCAAGAGGAAGGACCTGAGGGCGCACGTCCTCCAGACTCTTGGGACATGCGTCAGCGTGGGGATCACGGTGGACGGGAAGAGCCCTAAGGAAATGAGCGACATGATCAAGGCTGGGACCCTGAGCATCCCGGAGGCGTAAGCCGAACCTTGCAGGATCTTCTCACCGAGCTCATCACCAAGGCAGTAAGCGAGGAGGCCAATACCAAGCGGGAGTTCTCCCAGTCAGTCGAGATCCAGATCAACCTGAAGGAGATAGACCTCAAGAAGCCGGAGAACAGGTTCGTTGCCCTTGTTGAACTGCCGCACGTGTCTCCGAAGATGGATCAGGGAGTGGGCGTCATAACCGAAGGAGGCGCCCTCGCTTCGGCCAGACAGCTGGGGGTCAAGGTCTTGGCGAGACAACAGATAGAAGCGGCCTCCGGTGACAAGAAGGCGGCCAGGAAACTCTTGGATGGGGTCGATCTTCTCATAGCCGAAGCTCCACTTATGCCCCTCGTGGGCAAGGTCTTCGGCCCGTTCTTGGGTCCCACTGACAGGATGCCCACGCCCGTTCCCCCCAACGCTGACATCGCCCCTGTCGTTCAAAGGCTGAGAAGGAGCGTGCAAATCCGGCTCAAGGCCCATAGGGTCGTGCCCACGCTGATAGGGACCGAGGACATGCCTGTGGACCAGCTGAGGGAAAACGCCGCTAGGGTCGTATCCGAGGTGGAGAGAAGAGTACCAAACGGATTGAGGTCCTTCGACTCAATAACGGTCAAGACCACCATGGGGAGACCAGTCAGTTCCAAAGTGAGGCTGAGGTAAGAGATGGCAACGCTCAGGCCAGCTTTGGCCAAAAAGAAGGAAGAGGCCGACAAGGTCGGCAAGCTCATCTCTGAACACAAGACGCTGATTCTGATATCCGCAGAGAGGGTGAGGACCAGCTTGCTGAACGAGATGAGGGATGTCCTCAGGGGCCGCGTGACCTTCAGGCACACGAAACCCGCCGTACTCAAGAGGGCCATCACGGCCATGGGCGACCGATCAATGGATGAGTTGGCTGAAAAGTACGTCACTGGTCCAATCATAATGGCGCTCTCGAACGAGGATCCCTTCAAACTAACGCATGAGTTCAGGAATAGAGGGGTCAGACTCCAGGCCAAGGCCGGCGACATAGTCACTGGCGACATAGTCGTCGAGCCGGGGAACACGGGCCTGCCGCCAGGCCCGGTCATCTCGGAGCTGAACGAAGCCGGCATACCAACCAGGATAGAGACCGGTAGCGTTTGGGTCACCAAGAGGACTACTGTGGCCGAGGCCGGTGACAAGATCTCGACAAGGCTCGGTTCGGCCCTTTCGAAGCTGGGGATGAAGCCGATCATGTCTTACCTCAAACCGAAGTGCGCTTGGCACGACGGAACCCTGTTCGAGGGGAGCATACTTGAGACGACACTTGAGGAGATAGCGTCTCAGATCCGCTCCTCTTGGGCCGCCGCCATCTCAGTCGCGGTTGATGCCAAGCTCTTCATCAGAGAGAGCTTGCCAATGCTCCTAGGTCAGGCGACCGTCAGGGCAAGGGCGCTTGCCGTCTCTACCTCCTTCATCACGCCCGACTCCGTGATCCCTCTCATGGCGCAGGCCAAGGCTAGGGCGGCGGGATTGGAGTCC
>Ga0172365_10002841_pt1 | contig 12851 bp, 11 predicted proteins | sample LakKivSesite48cm_FD_114535 | JGI IMG/M metagenome (GOLD analysis project Ga0172365, IMG submission 114535) | Sediment microbial communities from Lake Kivu, Rwanda - Sediment site 48cm | ecosystem: Environmental > Aquatic > Freshwater > Lake > Sediment | place: Rwanda: Western Province, Lake...
GGAGACTGGTCAAAGCCAACCACATAGATACCTGTTTCGTCTACAGCAACGCCAGAAGCCTCGTCATCCGAGGTACTGGGGTGACTTGTTGCGACTCCGCCGGTCCCAAAGGATGGGATGAGTGAACCGTCTGTGAGACTCCTCTTCTCGATCCTCCACTGAATGCCTGAGCTTGGAGATTGGTCGTAGCCCACCACGTAGATTCCTGTATCATCCACAGAAACTCCGAGAGGCATCTCAGATGCGGGACTTGGATCACTTGTCTCTTCCCATATGATTGAACCGTCTGTGAGGTTCCGCTTCTGAATCCTCCACTGGTCAATAGCTTCGCCTGGAGATACATCATTGCCAACTATGTAGACTCCTGTGTCATCGACAGCAACACTAAGAGCCTCGTCGTTTTCAGCACTGGGATTGCTTGTCTGTTCCCATATTGTTGATTCTGCCTTCACGATATTGGTTGTTAGGATGCTCAGGGTTAATGTTAGGACCACCAGCATGGCGAGAAGTCTAAGCCGGAAGATCCGCTTCATAAGCGACGCCTTACCGTGTGTAATGTTATGGAAGGCATTCACTAAAACCAATCTTCAAACCTCACATGAAATTCTGAAACGTAGAATGACTTCCTTGAGTATTTCTAGGTTCAGATGTATTTTAGCTTTCCCGTGAAGGGGCCGTGGTGGCTGAGGCTTTCGGAACTCAGCGCGCTTCAATCCTGAGAATAGGAACCGACCGCAATGTTCCGTATCTCTATTGACGGGGGGATTTCGTGCTGGTCTGGGAAACCCCAGACTATTGCGAAAACTTTCATAACCTTGCCTTCAGGATTGCCTGTCCACGCCCGGATATGACCATTTATGTAAACCCCATCTGTTTTTATCTCGAGCCATTCTGGTCCGTTTTCTGGGATGGGTTCACGATACCGCCTCGTATCATAGTTCCCATTGATGTCTGTCGGCTCTGAATTCCATTCAAGTACTGTCGAGCTCCGTGCCACCCATCGGCCGTCTATTTCAGCATAGATGTGAACTCTTCCGTTTCTTATCGGTTGGCCTTTGGGACTGTAAGCTCTCCCTGAGAAGTATATGTTGCCACCAATTGGCACTTTCGAGACATCTCTGCCAACCTCATCGATAGCGAGAATAGTTACGGTTTCGATTAAGGGAGCAGATTTATCTCTTTCATATATCTTGACGCCATCATAACTTGAATGAGGAGCATAGTCTGTTTCTTTAAGAAGATCTGTGAAAGACCAATAGTATGATTCTTCCAACCTAGAGAAACTTGTTGATTCAGTATCTACGGCAACAAAGTCTGGATAAGGAAGGTCAAACCTGAATACAGATATCTCAGACCTGCTGGAAAGGTGAGAGGCCACCTCGTTTGTGGCTAGAACGGACACATTGAATGGAACTCCCCCTAGTACTCTTTCAACCTCTTGATCCCGCTCTGATGCGCAGGTCCACCATTTCGAACCCAAGGGATCATGGGGATTGCCAGTATGGCTGTTTAGAGGGCTCAAAGGGCTATGAGCAATAGATGTTAACGCCAAAAGTGCTAACAAAATCCATGGAAATACTCGCGATAGATTCGGCGTAATCTTTGACAACGCCTTGACGCCTAGAACCGCGGACAGAAATATCTGACCTATTATCTGGGCGGAGTAGTGGGCGACAGTGCTGTAGTAAGATGGGTAAGACGTCAAGAAGATAACGGCGAGCCAAGGGATTGCGGGCAAGATCGATAATGGAGCCAGAAACGGTGTAAAACCTACGAAACCCAATAAGAGCACTACATATTCCAGCTTCGAAACAAGGTCAGGTTTGACAAGGTCTAGTATGGCCGTGGGTTTGAGAAGAGTATCGAAGGATACCGCGGTCCCAACCCCACTTCTAACTACCTGCAGTGTTAGAGCCCTCTCGTAACCAAACAGGAGATGACCCTGAAGAGGAGGGTATGATGCCTGGAGCTTTTGAACTAGGACGAGATCAAACAGGAGGACCGATACACCTGCAACTATTGAGAGAAGAGGCATGTAAAAGGAAGAGCCGCCAGACTTCTTTCTAGACAATAGGAATTCATTGATCAAGAAATATGTCCCGAGGAAAATGACGATCAGAGGAGCGAACTCTATAGTGAATGCTGTGAGAAATAGAAACAACATACAGATAGCATTATTCTTCCGATAGAAGAAGAACGTGCTGAGAAGCAACAATGGGATGAACGCCTGAGCATGGAAGTCTGCTCGATTCACCCAGTGGAGAGGCGAGTACAGCAGGTAGGCCCCTGAAAATATCAGCCCCACCCTCCCGCTGGAAAAAGTCTCACGTGCAATCAAGTAGAGTGGGATGGCTGCCGCAGCCAGAACAACTGTCTGCAAGACAAGTAGCGCTTCACAACTTGGACATGTAGCATAGAATGGAAGTAGCAGGTATAATGTTGGAGCCACATGTCCACCGAATATGAAGGACTGCAAGCCGAAGACTCTTCCCGGATCGAAAATCCTGACCCAGAAATCATGATTGAATATGCCAAGGTCGTAGAAGCCAGCCTCAAAGGACTGGTACCTTGCAATAGTAAACTATGACATAAGAATAGAGTACAGGGTTACCAGAAAGAATAGGACAAACGTGCTGCTGCAATGCTTTCTAGTCGACTGCGCTGATCGATACTTACCACTTGATAGCTCTGAAATCATTCTACGGAGCAGTCTCCTGGAGAAATCGACTGTCGGCAGCATCTAGCCAACCTGTCTACTCAACTGCCATGTGATCAACCCCAAGAATGAAAGGCTTGTGTTCTCAGACTCGCCCCAGGAACGTGGGAAGAAGCTAGTTCCATGAATCGTGTCTAGACCGCGGCGTAGCTGTATAGGTCTGTTGCGCCTAGGGGTCTCCTGATCAAGCGCGCGCAAATCTGATGCGAGAAGTTGCCGGTCGCCATCTTCAGGGTGAGCAGACGTACCCATGTCTCTACTTGGACTTTGCTGCGCGGACTCTCTTTATGATTCTTGCTCCAAACCTCTTCATCAAGAGGTCCTTTCTGGCTGGATAGAAGACTTCGAGGAATACAAGCCTCTTCCTGCCTAAAGCCCTCTCTGTATGTTCAGAATTTGCCGGTATGCAGTATGTGTGTCCCTTACTCAGTCTGTACTCTCGATCTCCTATCTTGACTTCCGCCTGACCTTTCAGGACTATGCCTAGCTGCTCGTTGGGGTGACTGTGAACAGGCGCAACCGCTCCGGGCTCCCATTCACTGTAGAGCATCGTCAGGTTTCTGCTGTGCGCCACAACCTTGACTTTGATTCCTCTATGGTGAGGTATCCTCCACAATGGAAGTCTTGAGGAATTCCAGATGCTCAATGGAGATCCACCACACCAAGGAGCCCCCTCCACCTGTGAATTTAAGCCGTTTCAAAATAGATAGTGCTACCAGAAAGTAGTGCTACGTGCTTATCTCTGGAGAGAGGCTAGTGCAGACTTGACAGAGTGAGGGAGCACCGCCAACCTTAAACGGCGTTCCGAGGAGACTTTGACTGAGAGGAGAAGGCAGAAGGCCATGGTGAATCTGGAGGAAGCAAAGAGGCGGTTAGCCGAGGCCTTGGCCAGAGGAGAGATAAGCAAAGAAGTCCACGACCAGGTTCTCCAAGAGGTCAAGAACAAGTGCAACGAAGAGATGTTCAAGCACGCGCGTCGGCTGGCTCAGCTCGACTCGAAGCCCGTGCCCCCGCCGCCACCTGTAGAGAAGAGGACGGGGAAGACCGGCCTACACTATTGGCTTGCACTGGGTGTGGTTGGAGTGGCTGCGGTGCTGGCTCGACAGTTCTTCGTGTCCGGTCGCCCAGAGGCTACCCCCAAGAGGATGGATAAACCCGCGGAATCCAAGCCGGCAAGAAAGAGGAAGACTAAACCTCGTTGACTGAGCATCAACCCAGATTCCTAGTATTATTATCCGCTTTGAGGCATCAAACAACTATTAGAACAACCAATATGGATCATTCATGTTGGAAGTGAGCGGTGAGGGAGACCGAGGTCACACCTATGAGGTACATTGACTTCGTCAATCTAGGTTACAGCCCAAGAGAAGACGATGTGGTCTGCGACTTCAGGATTGAACCTTTGAACATAGATATGAAGGAGGCTGCTGGGGCTGTCGCCGCTGAGAGCTCAATCGGGACCTGGACTGAACTCTCCACTATGCAGCCCTACGTTGAGGAGCTTCACGCAACCGTCTTTGAACTCAAGAATGGCTTGGCAAAGATCGCCTACCCTATCGAGCTCTTCGAGGCTGAGAATATGCCCAACATACTCAGTAGCTTGGCGGGAAACGTCTTCGGCCTCAAGACGATCAAGAGCCTCCGTCTCGAAGACATCCACCTACCCTGGAGACTGGTGAGGACCTTCAAGGGCCCAAAGTACGGTATAGCCGGTATCAGGGAGATCCTGAGGGTTTCTGAGAGGCCCCTCCTGGGGACTATAATCAAACCTAAGTTGGGACTTAGAACCCAGGACCACGCCAAGGTTGCGTATGAGGCTTGGTCTGGAGGCTGCGACATAGTCAAGGACGACGAGAACCTGAGTAGCCAAACATTCAACCCCTTTGAGGACAGGGTCATCAAGACACTTGATGTGAGGGACAGGGCTGAGGACGAGACCGGCGAGAGGAAGGTCTACATGGTCAACGTAACCGCTGAGACAGAGGAGATGCTCAGGAGAGCACAGTTTGTGGAGGAGCAGGGAGGAGAATACGTCATGGTCGACATCCTGACCTGCGGCTGGTCAGCCCTCCAGACCCTCAGGAACCGCGACCTGAACCTTGTGATTCACGCACACAGGGCTGGACACGCCGCATTCACAAGAAATCCCAAACATGGAATCGCTATGCGGGTGATAGTGAAGATAGTCAGGATCCTGGGTCTCGATCAGCTTCACGTCGGCGCGGTTGTCGGAAAGATGTCCGAGAAGAAGGCTGAGGTTCTTGAGAACTGTGAGGTGTTGAGGGGTGAGATGTTCGGGTTGAAGCAGGCCCTGCCGGTGGCCTCAGGGGGTCTACACCCGGTTCTGGTACCCTCATTGATCTCTATCTTCGGCAGGGACTTTGTGATACAGGCCGGAGGGGGGATACATGGACACAGCGGCGGGACCCTTGCCGGCGCGAAGGCTATGAGGCAGGCCATCGACGCGACGATGAACGGTATTTCTCTGAAGGAGCAGGCTAGGTCTCATGAGGAGTTGGCTGCTGCACTGAAGCTCTGGAAGTGAAGGTTGACAGCGTCTACCTCTCAAGCATGAACCTCTCTCGCGGAGGCTTCAACTCCTTGATCTGGCTGAGGGTCATCTCCATCTCTTGACCGACGAACACCGCCGCCTCACCGTTGAGGGTGCGGCTGACGCCCTCCAGTTTACCAGCCTTCTCAGCGTAGACCGTGTAGAGCCTGTCCCCAACATTGACCTTCTCCCCCAACTTTTTGTGCAGCAAGACCCCGGCACCTTTGTCTTTCGGTGAGCCCGCAAGCCTAGCCAGCTCAACGAGTCTCGAGTTGTTCATCCAGAGTACGAGTCCAGACTCCTCCGCCAACACATCCAGTGAATAGTCTCCTATGGGGATGTCTTCCGGCTGTATGTCTGGTTTTCCACCCTGTTCCCTGATGATCTCTCTGAGTTTCTTCTCGGCCCTGCCGGACCTTAGGACCTCCATCGCTGTGGCCTGGCCGTTCGTTCTCCCAGTCATCTCCAGCAACATGCCCGCGATGTCTGTTGCCTTGTCAACCAGGTCGTGGTCCAACCTCAGGTTCATGAGGTTCTCAAGGGCTTCCCTGGCCTCCAGAGCCGGGCCTATGGCGTGGCCTATAGGCTGATTTCCATAGGTTATGGCGCACTGAATATTCATCTCAAGCCTCCTTCCAAGCTCAATAAAGTCTTGGGCCAGCAGCTGAGCCTCACCCATGGTCTTCACCTTTGCCTCGGCCCCTGTGGGTATGTCGATGACTACGAAGCGTGCCCCAACAGCCTTCTTCTTGCTGATTATCGACGGGAGGAGCAGGGGGTCTATTGAGAGGGGGAACTCAACTTGGACGAAGATGTCGTCTGCAGGGGCTAGCTGGAGGGCCCCACCCCAGACTATGCAGCCGTCGGTCTTCTCCAAGACCCTCTTCATCTCCTCGACTCCGAGGTTTACGGGCATGTAGGCTTCGGCCCTGTCAGCCGTCCCCGCAGCCGATGTTATGGCTCTCGAAGAGCTCTTCGGAATCGTCAATCCACAGGCTGCGACTATAGGGACGACCAGCAGGGTGGTCTTGTCTCCTGGAACCCCTCCAATACTGTGTTTGTCGACCACGAACCTCTTTTCGAGCTTTAGGGTGTTGCCTGTCTCAACCATGGCCAGAGATAGGCCTGTTGCCTCGTCGATGTCGAGTGCGAAATGGTGGAGAGATGTTACGAAGGACGTTATCTCTACCTCGCTCAGCTCTCCTCTGACAATGTCCCTTATGATCTCGCCTGTCTCTTCACGCGATAGTTTGCGTCCCCTTAGCCTGTTCCTGATGTAGTTGAGCGAGTTTGGGGGGCTCGATGTCTCAACATCGACCATGTCGCCCTCCTGAATCTGGAGGTATGGTTGGGCCTCGTCATAGATTCCTATGGAGCCTTTGTGAACTATTCTGGAGGTCGTGTTGACTATGGCTGTCAACTCGCGCCTATCAGTCCTAATCTTTATTCTGCCTAGGCTCCTGACACCGAGTTCGTCAGCATCATCAATATTTAGAATCGCAATCCACTTCCCGCCGGCGTCAAGATGAATCAGGTTAACCTTCAGTTTCATCCAACTCCCCTCCTCTTCAGCTCACTCCTCAGTAACCCTGTAAGTCTGATACTCTAACAGTTCACTGGGTTGGATCGACCCGAAGAGTTCGTGAATAATCAGGATCGCGCCCTGGGGCGGAATGACCCCCCTCTCAGTGATTATGAGGTCTATGTATTCTGGCGGGGTCACGTCGAACGCGGGATTCCTCACAGAGATCTTCGGAAACCTTTGCAGCATAGCCTTAGGGACGACTTCGGCCTCGTCACGTTCCTCTATAGTGACGAGTTCTCCTATCGCGGTCTCCGGGCTGAACTTGTAGGTCTCAGAGGCCACGATGAATTGGGTTCTCGCCTCATGAGCTAGGGAGGCTATTGTGGCTGTCCCAATCTTGTTGACTAGGGCACCGTTCGCCGCTATAGCGTCGGCGCCAACAATCACCTTGTCAACCTCATTCATGAAGTAACGCGCCGCACTATCAACGATTACCGTGACAGGTATTCCCTCTCTCGCAAGTATACTTGCGGTCTTTCGACCCTGAAACTTGGGTCTCGTCTCGGTGACGTATACTGAAAATTTCTTTCCATCACTCCACGCCTTCTTCATGACTGCGATCGCCGCGTTGCTGTGGCAATGGGTCATCAACACGTCTCCACTCCTTATTCTCCGGGAACCTATCTCACCGATTCTCTCAACCGCCCCCCTCGACTCATGAACAAAATCCCTTGCAGAATCCACAGCGACAGAGCGTAGCCTCTCCAGGTCGGCGCCTTCCCGCCTTGCCTTGTTGACCCTGTGCATCACGTATCGTACACCGTTCGCTAGCGAGACGGCTGTCGGCCTCGTTGAGAGCAATCTTCTTGAGGCCGCCTCAAGCTCCTCCGTGAAAGCTTCTTCATCCTTGGCCTTCGAACCTTCTGCAACCGTCTGCAAGGCCAAGACAGCATAGCGAGCTATCTTCCCCGCACCCCTTACACGCATAGTCTCTATGGCAGAGACTGTCTCGCTCAACCGTTCCGAAGGACTCAACAACGATACTCCTCTGAAGAATCTTTAGTGGTGACTGTCAATAATCTTTTCATTGGATGTGAATCCAGTCATTAAACCTTGATGTGCCAGCTTCAACCAATATGTTCCGTTCTCAGGGTGAGGCTCAAGAAGGTTGACTAGCAGTGTCTGAACAGTTTTGACTATCTCTCCGGGGTTTTCCGTTTTCTGTCTTGAGAGGGCGACCCACCCCCCACCCCCCTAGGGGGGTCATCAGCCGTCTTTCGGTGGATGGGCATCCGGTATCCTGTGATTTCGGTCGACTCTTGCGACACGTTCTTGGGATAATTCTCTATTCTCGGTGACGCGTCGAAACCTTAAGTATTTTCTTGGTTATTTGTTGCGTCTGTCTTCGGCTTCTTCTTCGCCCGCCTTACGTATGGTTGTCCTTTGGTGACCACCACCAAAGAAAAGTAGTTCAAATCTTGATGCTCTCACCATGTAGGGCACACACACAAATTATATGGCTCGCTTCGCTCGGCAAGATGGTGGAAGACAAAGTATCCCAGGAAGCTATGAAAAATTGAGAAAAAGAGTTTGTTTAGTCTTTGCTTCTTCTCTTGACAACTATAACCGCTGATACAGCCACAACCAATCCTGCCAGTGCTGAGTAGGGCTTCAGGATCCCCGAAAGAACACGCACATAACCCGAGAAAACAGAAGACTTTTAACAAAAGACCAAGAACTACGTGGCAGGTTAACGCTGAAGACACGAAAGAAGAGGGTTAACCTACGTGGGGGTCGTGGGCTAGTCTGGTCTACGCTACGCGGCTTGGGAAGCTCTAAAGGCTTCAGGAACCCGCGAGGTCGTGGGTTCAAATCCCACCGACCCCACCAAATCTAGAACCTAGCAAGATTATGATGTACGCCATTTTAGAGCAGAAAAATACTACGGATCCCGCCCGGTCCACCAAGATCTTCATCATAACAATTGGCGTCTGCTTTTTTTAAGGTAAGCTTGTTATATGACTTGGATGTAGAGGATTGAGAAGCGAAGTTGAGAATGGTGCGCAGGATCGATCGTTTCGCTTCCAGACTCTCCATTGTAACAGCTATGATCGTGTTGCTAGTCCTATCTTTTGTTCTGATCGATGTGAAGGCGCAGCCCGTTTTAGGTCCAGCTTGGGCATCGATCCCTCCGATCATTGATGGAGTTTTGTCGCCTGGGGAGTGGGCTGATGCAGATAGTGAAACCTTCACCATGGGAGTTGCGGCTGCAACCATTTACGTTATGAATGACCAAAACAACCTGTACGTCGCAGTGAAGATTCAGGATGATGATACTGGGAATGATGAGCTGACTATCCAATTCGATAACGACAACGCTGGAGGGGCACTTGTCAAAGGGGACGATAACCTCGCTTGGTGGGACTCATTCTTCGACACTTATTTTGAACCGCCAACCGCCATCTATCAGGATACTTCTGACGGAGGCACTGATGATGGCTCTGGGGGCAGAACTCAAGATGGGCTAATGATATGGTATTTTGAGTTCTCACATCCACTCGACTCAAATGATAACTTGCATGATTTCAGCCTCTCTCTTGGATCCACTGTCGGGTTCGAATTGTCATGGAGGGACCGCAAACCGGATCAACCCTCCAGCTTCCATTACTGGCCCGCAGCGACTTGGACAGACCCCAACAACTATGGCGACATTGTCATAGCTATAGGGACTAGGATTGTTGGCGGCGTAATAACTGCAACAAACAAGTTTGAGATACTGACACCTTACTTGGCGTTGGCAGGATTGGTTGTAGCCGTATCTACTATTGCTGTGGTCAAGAGAAAAAGGGGCTAAAACACCTTTTTTCTTCATATCTCCAGCGCACGTCTGCAATGATCAGTTCAAAGGAGTTTATGGCAGCCATTCCAAACGGTGAGGCCGTCATGAAAATTCTGAAACTGATGATTTGGAATAATCCCTATGCTAGATGTTATGATTCGGTTCATTATCTTCATTGGTAATTTATGAGTTCTTCCTTCTCAAGGGTCTTCTGGAGTGTGATTAGAGCACGACGGACATCTTCCTGCTTCTTTGCTCCTGTGATTACAAGGTTTCCACTTGTAAAGAGAAGAATAACGACTCTCGGATCCTCCATGCGATAGATCAAACCTGGAAATTGTTCAGGCTCATATATGGTCCTCTTTAACAAGTATATTGACTTCTCCAGATCTATTGTTCCGCCCAGGCCTCCCGAAGCCACTATGTTCTGGATCTGAATATCCGGTTTCTGCATAATGACGACTCCATTCTGCTTGAGATCCTCCATAACCTTCATCACAGCCCTCCTCGCTTGTCGCTCAGACTTGGCTCCAATACATATCATCTTACCAGAACTGAAAATCAGCATCACAGTCTTCGGCTTCTTAAGCCTGTAAACAAGTCCTGAGAAATGGCCAGGTCGATATGTGACTCCTCGAAAAACTTGTGCAATGGAATTGAGGTCTAGATCCTGTTTGAGGGAAGCGGAGGCGACGACATTCTCAATATTTACGAAGGTCCTCCCCAAGTCCTCCCACTTCTAGAGTGAGCTTGCTGGTATGAGAACGCCCCTTGCAAGAAATCACTGCTCTCCACCTTCTTAAAACAACTGTAACCGATAATATATCATCAAGGTTACTTGATGAACTCCGAAAACCTCTAAGAAGTCATTGTTAAACACACATGTACGGAGACCTGACCCTTAAGTTTGAATTCTTCGCCTACTAAGCTCTCGGCCATCACTTTCAATACCTTCTGGTTAGGCCTGATAGAGAAGTTTATGAAAGTTATTTAGTCACGAACTTCATTCACTGTTGAATATTAGGCAGAGGGCACGCGACAAGAAATCTACGGTGTTGTCATGACTATAGTTGCCATTGTGAAGGGTATGAATCCTCAAGATATGGCAGTTGAAGCTCTAGAGATGGTAGATGGGCAGGAAGCTCTCTCTGAAGAAAAACCGTTTTTGATAAAGCCGAACTATCTGAATGCAAGTCACCCATCAACGGGGATCACAACAGACAGCAGGGTCATCGATGGTGTAGCCAGGTTTCTGAAGCAACATGGAGCCAAAGAGATTGTAGTTGGTGAGGGAAGTGGGTTTGCAGACACCTTTGAGGCGTTCAGAATCGCGGGAGTCGACGCTGTAGCGAAAAGATGGAATATAAAACTGGTTGATCTAAACAAAGATGATTTCATTCAAGTCAGCCCTCCTAAGCCTTTCTCTCTAAAGAGGGTGAAGATAGCTAAGACCGCCTTAGAGAGCACAATAGTCAGCGTTCCCAAACTCAAGCTCCACAGGATAGCGGGCGTCAGCTTGAGCCTGAAGAATATGATGGGTGCGATGACCCCGAAAGGCTCCATGCACTCCAATCTCAACAGTAATATCGCCGACCTAGCCTCCATCATAAAACCGAGCATAGCAGTGATTGATGGGATAATAGGTGGCGAAGGACACGAATCAAGTGGAAACCCTGTGCAGATGAATCTGGTCATAGCAGGGTTAGACCCTGTTGCAGTAGACACAGTCGGCGCGGCCGTGATGGGGATACCGCCAAAAGATGTTAAACACCTACTCCTCGCAGAGAAGAAGGGACTCGGAACATGCGACCTGAACCAGATAAAGATAGTGGGCGAGCCTATAGAGAGGGTGAGAAAGAATTTTAGAAGATCCATCCTATACAGCTTTCTTACCCATCTAGGTTAGCAGGCGCGACAAAGCCAGTTTCAAAACAAGTGGTGTAGCTGATTCGTGTGCCTCAATTCTTTGGAAAGGAGGTAGAGAAGTGAGTGAATTAAGTAGTAGAAGGAAGATGTATAAGGTGACTTGCTCAGAATGTGGCAAAGAGGCAGAGGTTCCATTTGAACCCTCTGGAGATAGACCAGTCTATTGCAGAGAATGCTACCAAAAACGTAGACGATATTAATCAATATTTTCGTATCTTCTATTCAGCTCAACTATATAACATAATAATAGGTTGATTCTATGGCGAAAGTTATCGTCGTTTATGAGTCAAAGTATGGTAACACCAAACGTGTAGCGGAGACAATCATAGAAGGGATGAGAGAAGTTGAGGGAATAGATACAGTCCTCAGTGAACTTAAAGAGGTTGACCCCAACACTATTCGCGATTACGATGCAATCTTAGTGGGTTCTCCAAATCATATTGGCGGACCAACTAGGAGTGTCAACAAGTTCATCGATACGCTTGGGAAACTCAGCTTGAAGGGAAAACTGGTTGCTGTCTTTGACACATATATTGGAAAGGACTCTGAAAAAGCTGTTAAGAAAATGGAGAAGCGAATAACCGAAAAAGCTCCCAACTTGAAACTGGTGACTTCCGGATTATCGATAAAAGTTAGAGGGATGAGAGGTCCAATTCTAGAGGAAGAGCTTCCTAAATGCAATGAATTTGGAAACAAAATAGCAACTCAAATCAAGAAGCTTGAGACTGCGAAAGTATGATGAGAGATAGAATTAAGGCGTGCGCTACAGACCGACATGACCGACGGAGACTTGACAGAACCGTTACTTGTGTGAGCATTTAGCCTAGAAGATTTCCTTAAGAGCCTGTGCAGCTGTGTAGACGCTTCCTACTCCACTGGTATATTGGGCAACTCTCAGCGTTTCTCTGATCTCTTCTTTCGTAGCGCCAGCTCGCGTTGCTTCCTGAGCCAATGCCTTCACACCTTGAACAGCTCCGAGAGATGCATCTAAAGCCATCGCGATGAGGAGCTTAAACTTCCTAGGTAGAGCACCGTCAGAAAGGGCGAACTTACTGGTATTTTCAACTAGCTTGAGAAACTCTGGATCGAGCTTCTCAAAAACTTTCAAAGGATGTTCAGACATCCAATCACCCCCTCTAAGTAGTTAGACTTGATGTATAGATTTTGCCATTTTGTGTCTCATATACAAAGATGGAAGACACTACCTTCGTAACAGCCCCAAGAACTGCGCGCGCCTTGGGGAAGCTGGTGCCAAGAAACTGAAAGATTGTGACAAGTTAGCAGGTGCGCGCTA
>Ga0172365_10002843_pt1 | contig 12848 bp, 12 predicted proteins | sample LakKivSesite48cm_FD_114535 | JGI IMG/M metagenome (GOLD analysis project Ga0172365, IMG submission 114535) | Sediment microbial communities from Lake Kivu, Rwanda - Sediment site 48cm | ecosystem: Environmental > Aquatic > Freshwater > Lake > Sediment | place: Rwanda: Western Province, Lake...
AAAGGGGGTGATTTCACAAAAATAAATTAAATGTATATGAGGAGGTGTTATCCTGGTTTAGATTAAAATCTAATTCCCGGATAATCAACACCTTGAGGTTTTAAAGAGGCATAAAGAAAAGGGAGGTAATATGAAATATGCCTTAACCATAGCGATAATGTTATCGCTATCTTTCGGACTGGTTTACGAATCATTCAGATACCAGTCCACTGCGGGTCTATTTGAGGATGATTATGACCTCCTCTTTGACCCGGCAAGAATCTGTGAGATCCAGGGGTCACGCGTCTGGACAAGCCTATCAAACTTCGTAACCGGAAATGAAAATCTCTTTTCCAATGGCAGTGTGCCTTATATACTCGTGGGCGGCGCGACAAAGTTCGGAAAATTCTATCCTGGTATGGTCTATGATCATAGCGTGACCAAAACTGCTCAAGCAACAGGTCTTTTAGACCCGAATGGTAATGAGATATATGGCGATGGCAAACTTACAACCATTGACTGGAATGATAAAGATAGCAATGGAATCTATGACCAGAGGACAATTGAGACTGAAACCCGTTCCGCATATAACCTCGCCAAGGATAATAATTTATTTGTCGGGTTTGGCTACAAAATGGATAATCTTCGGGTTGGACTCGGCTATTTACGGGTTGATAATAAAAATTCACTGACTGATCCTTTGAACAACTTTACTTATGATTATACTGAAGAGGATTTGACAACAAACACCCTGACTTTGATCAACCGGGCAAATTTTTCAGGTGATAATAACTACAATTATGGTGAAAATGACCTTTTATTCAGTATCTGGAAGGATATGGATAAGATGTCAATCGGATTACTTGCAGGCTTCGGTCTAATTGGTTATGGCGATAAAGCCAGTATTCATGGTGACTCAGCAATCTATACTGCTCCTGCAGACACAAACACATTTTATACCCGTGCCAATATTCTTGATTCCTTAAATCAACCACAATCGGGTAATCTTATAACGGTAAATCTGCGTGCCTTCTATAAATATAATGAAAATGCGCAGGGTAGATTCTACTTAGGCTTCTTAACCCAATCACTGGGTTATGGTGATAGTGCGATTGGTTATTATTACAAGACAAGAGAGAATATTATGACACAATTCACCTGGGATACAACAAATACGATTACATATTATGATGGTTCCTCAAATATCAAGGGAATACAACTCGGCACAAAACAACTCTTCACAGTATCAGATAGATTAAAATTGGGATTCGGCGTGCTGTTAACCACTTCATCAGCATTTGACTCAACCATTGCTCGTGATACCACAGTCTCAAGAACAGTATATGATGATAATGACGGATTTTCCTATGACCCTGATGACTATGTCCGGACTATTTGGTCAAGCCAAACATGGATGACCAAGATTACGGGTACAACAAAAGCGATTGCCCTTCCTGTAGGTATTGAATTTTATCTTTTCCAGCCATTGGTTCTGAGACTTGGTGCACAGCATACTTATACAATGGACGATTATACTACAGTGACTGAACTTATCCAGTATGAGCCTCAGCGAACAAGGACGGTTGATGGCACAGGAACTGTTACAGAAGATTTGATTGATCCAAATCCAGAACCGATTGGTTCTGATGAAACACACAAAGTAAACACACCTCAAACCGATTATTTCTATGGTATTGGCTGGAATGTGAATGATAACCTCCAGATTGACATAATGGGTTTTAGCGAACTCACAGAACTTGCCAACTGGAGAATTTCTGCAACTTTAAAATTCTAAGTGGGAGGATAAAATGAAAAAACTAATATATCTTGGATTGAGTTTGTTACTGGTTCTTGCCTGCCAGAAGGTAGAGAATATCCTTTCACCAGACTCAGATATGCCCCAAGAAATTGGTGCAGGAAATCTTCCTACGGTCACAAGTATCACACCATCAAATTATACGCAGATGACTGACCAGGATGCCACCGCACCAGGCATTCAGGGATTAATTACTGTTAGATTTTCAGATTACATGGACGAAACCACATTGAATAATACTAATATCATTATTCTTGATGTACGAACAAATACAACGATCGGCTCTAACAAGATTACACCAGAATATTATCCAGAGATTAGAACTCTATATATTTCAATCTCTGATGTTCCTGATTCTGGGTCATTTCTGCTCCGACTCGTTTCTGGTGGCCTGAAGAATAGCTACGGTTCGCCTTTGGATGGCAATAATAACGATTTTGTTAATGGAAGCCCTTATGACGATTACCATTCTACATTCTGGACTACACCATTTTCAGACAGTTTAATTTTAACCTTCCAACCCACGATCGATGGCTTTGTGCCAGATACAATTGCTACTACAAATACCCAGCCAATGATTGATATCACTACTGCTGGGTACCCACTATTAGACACTTCCACATTGAATTCTAACAATGTTAAATTGACCGACGCTAATGGAAACCCAATCACATTAAATGTTATAAGTAAGGATATTGATGAAATCATCCTCCAACCTGCAAACCCTCTAACTACCGGTCAGAATTATAACATCACAGTTATCTGTAACAACATCAAATGTCTGGGAGACCATCTAACCCCGGTATATTTCTTAAAGCTTGATGGCGACAATGATGGACCAGAAGAGAGCGAACCTGATTTACAGTCCTACTTCCGCGTTGATGACCCAAATAATCCACCGCATATTCAAAGTGTCTCAGCCATTGGCAACAGCGGTGTTACTATAACATTTACCAGACTGCTCAATGAATCGACAATTACTTCAAGCACCATTAAAGTTCATGATAATATCGGCTATGTGCCTGGTCAACAGAGAATATACAGAAATGCGGCTGGTGATCAAACAATAGTCGATTACTATTACCAGCGGACAATCGGTGGTGGTAGACGTGTTTTTGTCTCTAAAGAGATAAAGGCGGCAAACGGATATTTCTTTGATGGAGATAATAACGGCATTGGTGGCGAACCTTGGGATGATTATAACAGTGCATTCTAAGCGCAGAAATCGAAAGATATGATAAAAGGGAAGGGCATTTTGCCCTTCCCTTTTTACTTTCCATAGGGGTCAGGTCTTAACCTTTAACCAATATTTTACGATAATACACTTTTATTTAGGATATGCATAAATCAAAGCAGCCAAGGCATGAAAGATGGTTAAAGGTTAAGACCTGACCCCAGCGAAAGGCAGGTGCAATGCATTTAAATGAATATCAAAAATTAATTGAAAAAATATATTTCCAAAAGGATTCCAAAAGGGGGCTTGATAAAACCTTTAACTGGCTTGTAGAAGAAATTGGTGAATTGGCAAGGGCGATAAGAAAGGGCGATAAAGAAAAAATAAGTAAAGAGTTTGCAGACTGTCTTGCCTGGCTTTTATCCGTGGGTTCAATACTGAAGATTGATGCTGAAAAGGCGATGGAGAAGTACACAAAGGGATGCCCGAAATGCGGGAAAACACCTTGTGGGTGTTAGGTTTAGAAATGCAATAAGGTATAGGTGATAGGGGATTGTCAATGGGGCAGAAGATTAAAGGTTTTAGCGACCTTGATGTATATCAAAAAACATACGAAGTTTCTATTACTGTTTTGACAAAAATTATCCCAAAGTTACCGAAATCTGAACAATTTGACCTTGCTAATCGATTGAGACGATCGGTAAAGGCAATACCACGTCTTATTGCTGAAGGATTCGCTAAAAGACATCAAAAGAAAGGATTTCAAAAATATTTAGATGATGCAATCGGTGAAAGCAATGAAACTATAGTTTCTCTGAGTCATGTGCGGGATGCATACAATATTGAACCAGCATTATGTACAAAATTAATCAATACTTATGACATAGCATCCCGCCAGTTATACAAGCTTTGTCTTGTCTGGGAATCTTTCCAACCACGAAAACTAAAACCCAAAAACGAAACCATATCTCATCTCCAAACCAACAAACAATTGACCAAACCAAGTGAATAATAAGGAGGCAATGTGCTCTTAAATTTTTTATTACTTACTGTAGGCATAGCACCACCGACAGGTGTGCGTGCATACGATGCCCCGGATGATGGGGGTGGTGTAATAATCATGGAATGGCAATTATCATCAGATGATGCCATTCTTGATGGCTATGAAATCTACCGCAGTGGAAATGCGCAAGATTTTGAAAAAGTTGGATACGTCGGCAAAGGAACGAATAGTATCGAAGACGAAACTGAAGATGGCAAAAAATATTATTACAAAGTTACGGCACTGAAAGATACCTTAAGAGCGTATTCAGAAATTTCCCTGCCGGCGATGAGTTCTGCTCAGTGGATTAATCGGACAAAACTAAATGTTTTGCTTGCAATGTTAATTCTGGGTAGTATCATTCTTTATTTTGTTTTTGGAGCCCGCAAAGGTAAGCAACTTTTTATTAGAAAGATCGCTGGACTACAGGCAATTGATGATGCAGTGGGCAGGGCAACTGAAATGGGTAAACCAATTTTATACACTACTGGATTAGAGTCAATCAGTGTTATATCAACTATTGCATCTTTAAATATCCTTGGTGAAGTAGCCAAAAAGGTTGCTTCTTATAATGCTAAATTGATCAATCCGCACTTTGACCCAATCGTCTATACCGTAGCCCGGGAAATTGTAAAGGAAGCATATAACACAGTAGGAAGACCTGATGCATTTGATGAAGGTAGCGTCTATTTTATTACTGATACCCAGTTTGCTTATGCAGCGGCAGTTGATGGTATTATGGTTAGAGAAAAACCTGCAACAAATTTTTTAATTGGATATTTTTATGCAGAATCACTCATTATTGCAGAAACCGGGGCATCTACGGGTGCTATCCAGATTAGCGGTACTGATGCTATCCCACAATTGCCATTTCTCGTTACGGCCTGCGATTACACCTTAATTGGTGAAGAGCTCTACGCTGCCTCTGCTTATATCTCAAGAGAACCTCTACTTCTCGGTGCAATAAAGGGCGAGGATATTGGTAAATTGATAATTGGTTCATTATTGATCATCGGCTCAATTCTTGGTTTGATAACGAAATTTCCTGTCCTCAATTTTTTCAAATAGGAGGCTACAATGAAGAGAACCCTGCCTTTAATTTTGTTGATGATATTTGGTGGTTTCGGTATTCTCCCTTTTTTTATTCCCCATCCAAAAATTCAAAATATTGATTCGTTTCTGCGTAATGACCTGTTGCTTATCCTATATGCATTTGCCTTAGTTCTTGGTTTGGGCAGTCTTTTACATGTGCATGTCAATAAAATCAAACACCGTGGTCAGAACTGGCAATATTCCTGGATATTGATTGTCACCTTTATCGTTTGTTCAATCATTGGTCTTTTTGGTGGTGTTTCCGGTACTGGCCCATTACCTACCAGAATCGGTAATTTCCCTTTTGATATCCAGACAATTTACCTCAGGGTTGAAGTTCCACTCGGTTCTACAATGTTTGCACTTCTTGCTTTTTTTATGGCATCTGCAGCTTATCGGGCATTCCGTGCCCGCTCAACTGAAGCAACACTTCTTTTAACGGCGGCGTTTTTTGTTATGATCGGAATATTGCCTCTCGGTGATAAGATATCTCATCATCTACCAAGTTTTGCCCAATGGATTATGGACCTGCCACTCGTTGCTGGACAACGGGGAATAATTTTTGGTATTGCGCTTGGTGCACTTGCTACTGAATTAAAAATCATCTTGGGCATTGAACGTTCCTGGCTCGGAGGTGTTGAATGAATTTTATTGATCGATTAACCACTATTAATAGAAAAATTATTTACCTCGTTCTCGCAATCGTCATTGTCATTCCCTTGATTTTCCCTTCGCCTCAGAAGGTAAGGGTAATGGCGCCAGTGGAGAAACTCTTTAATGCGGTTGATACAATTCACGAGGACAAGGCATTGATAATAAACTTTGAATACGACCCACAATCACAACCAGAAGTTGAACCTATGGGACTTGCTGTATTAAGGCATGCATTTAAGAGACGAATAAAGGTGTTAGTGATGAGCCTATATGTACAACCTCTGGGTCTGGCAAAATCAGCTCTGGACCAGGTCGTCGGAGAAATCAATGCCGAGTCAAAATCAAACCCTGATAGCATAATCTATGGACGGGATTTTGTCTTTTTAGGCTGGCAACCAGGATTCTATATTCCGATATTAGGTATGGGTGAAAGTATTACCAATGTCTACAAAACAGATTATTATGGCAATAAAACTGATACCCTAACTTTGATGAAACAGACTAAAAATTACAATAATGTAGAATTACTCGTCTCGCTTGCGGTTTCAGATATCCCCATATACTGGGTTGCTTACGCCCAGAATAGATTTGGTCTGCAGGTTGGAGCTGGAGTTACTGCGGTTTCGGCTGGAGATTTCTATCCATATTATCAGAGTGGTCAATTCACAGGATTAATGGTTGGTATGAAAGGTGGTGCTGAATATGAAGAACTACTGGCCACACGATTGAACATCCATAAACGGAGAAAGGCGGGCGAGACCTTATCTTCAATTACCTTTGCCCATCTCACAATAATTCTTCTTATTGTAATTGGTAATGTTGGATTTTTCATAAAAAGGAGGAAAAGATGATGCCCTCTTTTGATCCCTGGGTATGGGTTAGTGCTTTATTAACACTGGCAATTTTTTCTTTTCTCTATAAGGACAATCCATTTTATAAAATCGCCGAACACATATTTGTTGGCGCCACAAATGGCTATGCGGTCACTTTCTACTGGCATAATGTTCTTGTGCCAAGGTTATTTAATCCACTTTTTCAAGGACATCAACTCTGGTACATCATCCCGCTAACCATCGGAATACTCTATTTCACACGATTTATTCCGAAAATCTCGTGGCTTGTTAGAATTCCTATTGGTATTACTATTGGATATTTTACCGGAATTGCTATTCCCGCAGGAATTGAGGCAAGTATCATAAAACAGGTTGGTGGGACACTTCTTACAAGCGAAAACTTTGCACGATGGAATGCTGGTCCACTTGGTATTGTCTGGTCAATAATTCTTTTTATCGGTGTTTTGTGTGTAGTTTCTTATTTTTATTTCTCCAAAGAACATAAAGGTGTGCTTAAGGTAACTTCGGGCATTGGCATTATTTTTATTATGATTGGCTTTGGTGCGGCATTTGGTTATACCGTGATGGCAAGAGTATCTCTATTGATTGGTAGATTACAGTTTTTATTAGGTCCCTGGCTGGGAATTATCAGATAAGTTTCGTTTTTTTACTTCAATTTTTTCCTTGATTTTTAGGTTATCATAAGTATACTTAACTGTTTATCAATAAAGGGGTGTTTATGCTAAATGGCGCTTTTATTATTCTTTTGATATCAACATTAAGCCCGCCGGAGAATGTGCGCGCATTAAAGATAATAAACAATGACAGCATCAGTATTACTATAGGCTGGGATAAATCAAAGGATAATGCAAGAGTAGAAAACTATGAAATCTATCGTTCAAAATACACGCTTCTAAAAACCCTTGTTCAGGATACAATATTTATTGACCAGAACATTAAATCTGAAAATTATTATCTCTACGATGTAGTAAAAAAAGAGAAGATAAAAGAATATAACGGTCAGAAAAACTTCCTCAAGGTCGTTTCTATTGGCTATCAAATAATTAAAGATACAATAAGCAAAAGAAATATAATAAAATGGAAAAGACCCAATGACCTGTATCTCGGTGAAATTTATGAAATCTGGCGGGTTGATAAAAATGATAATTATGAACTCATTGGCAGTGTGTCAAAAGAGAAAAATAGCTTCCGGGATTCATTAATAAAGGATGGCGCCAAATATTTTTATAAGGTTTCTGCAGTAACAGGAACTGAACAATCATTTTCAACTCCTTCTGAACCTTTGTTTACAATTGGTATACCAAAATTTTTATTTGCCCAGGACATTCCCAATGATGAAGGTGAGGGATTTAGAATTATCTGGGAGCCATCACCAAATTATGATATGATAAAGAGTTACGCATTATTGCGTCTGGTATATGATTCAATTGCTGGATTCAAGGATACATTTTCTTATACTGATACAACTTTAAAGCCAGGAATTAATTATCATTACTACATTGGCAAAAATTATCAAATAATAATGCCCGCAAAGATTGTTGCAGATTCAATAGGTATGACCGGAAGGGTCATCAAATTAGAATGGAAATTAAATCCCAAGGTTGTTGGACAGAATTATGACCTCACCCTTATCTACCGGGCAGAAAAAGATAGTGCCAACAATTTTCAATATGTTGATTATACTGCACCGGATGAAGAAAAATTCCTTGATGGCACAGCAGAACCGAATAAAGAATATATTTATGAGGCAAGGGCAGTAAAAGAACGCGCCATTCCATTTAGCATTGAAAGAGATACAGTAATTGAAAATAAAAGAATGGTCTCGCTATCCTGGAAAGGTTCAAAGGAGCCACCTGAATTCTTAGGTTATTATGTAAACCGTACAGAAAAAGACAGTGGTAATTACGGAATCTATGCACGGTTGGGAACGCAGGTAAACACGTACCGGGACCGGATTGGGATCTTTAATAATGTGCCTTATGCCTATCGCATCGTCGCAATAACCAAAGATGGAGAGAAGATTTCATCTGAGACTACACCCTATGTTACTGCCTCTCCCCAGTGGTTTCATCTTGGAAGAATCAATGCCTTAATCGGTATCGCTATTTTTATATTTTTTGTAGTATTCTTTATAGAATATACAAGAAAAGGCAGACAGGATATCTTTGTGCGTCGGATTGCCGGTCTTTCGGCAATTGATGAAGCTGTGGGTAGGGCAACTGAAATGGGTAGACCAATTTTATATGTCCCCGGAACATCAGTAATTGATGATGTTGCGACAATCGCCTCTTTGAATATCCTTGCTGAAGTTGCAAAAAAGACTGCCCAGTATAACACACCTTTAATCGTGCCCAACAGAGACCCGATTGTTTATACGGTTGCAAGGGAAGTAGTAAAAGAATCCTATAATAAAGTTGGGAGACCTGATGCATTCAATCCTGATAGTGTCTATTTTGTCACCGATTCACAGTTTGCCTATGCTGCCGCAATAAGTGGAATAATGATAAGGGAAAAACCCGCAACAAATTTTTTGGTTGGTATGTTCTGGGCAGAATCACTGATTATGGCTGAGAGTGGTGCTTCAACTGGTGCAATACAGATTGCGGGAACTGATGCGGTCACTCAGTTACCGTTCTTTATTACTTCCTGCGATTATACGCTCATTGGCGAAGAATTGTATGCGGCAAGCGCTTACATATCAAGGAACCCTACACTTCTTGCGGCACTCAAGAGTCAGGATTACAGCAAATTGGTGATTGTGATGGTTCTGGTAATTGCCACAATTCTGGCATTATTGAATTTCGGAATTCCTATTTTTAATTTTTTCAACATACAATAGCGATGATTATACAATTGGTTAAATGATTAAATAAAAAATGGGAAAAAATAATTCAGATTTGCGAATACGATTATTTAACTATTTAACCAAATAGGAAGGAGACCTTATGCAGAGAAACATACCTCTAACAATAGTTTTGGTGATTGGTATTGCCATGCTTATTCAGTTTTTTGTGCCCCATAAAATTTCCAAGGATATATATATGAACTTCCTTGACTGGCTCGGCATCATCGCGGCATTTGCATTGGTCCTTGGACTTGGCAGTCTCATAAATCACCATATAGATAAAATTCAGAGAAAGCGGGAACACTGGCCCTTTTCCTGGGTCACGCTCATTGCCATTGTCACAACTGCAATAATCGGACTTTTTGGTGGTATGGAAGGAAAAGGACCTTTACCTGTGCAACCGCAATTTACCCTTGGTAATAAACTATTTGTGATAAAATATTCTATCCAGACTATTTATGACAATATAATGACACCCCTTGGTGCTACAATGTTTGCACTTCTTGCTTTTTTTATGGCATCCGCAGCGTACAGGGCTTTCCGCGCACGAACATTTGAAGCCACGCTCTTACTTATTGCTGCGTTCATTGTAATGATTGGTGTAGTACCACTTGGTTATTACATTTCTCCAAAATTGCCCTATCTTGCCCAGTGGATAATGGATGTACCTAACACCGCCTCAAAACGAGGAATTCTTTTTGGTGTCGGATTGGGCATTGCAGCAACTTCTTTAAAGATTATGCTCGGTATTGAAAGAAACTGGCTGGGAGGAAAATGAAAAACTGGTTAAATGACAATTGGTTAAATGATTAAATAAAAAAGGAGCGCAAAATGAAGATCTGGGAATATTTATTAAAAATTGACCGCAGAGTTATTTTTCTACTCGTAGGACTTTCAGTATTGATCCCTCTGATCTTTCCATTTTCCATAAAGACCAATGTAATGCCTCCTACCCGGAAATTATTTGATACAATAGAAGAGATAAATCCTGATGCTCAGGGGATTTTAATTGCGGCAGACTATGACCCGCAGACAATGCCCGAACTCCAGCCAATGTTTATTGCCCTTCTACGCCATTCTTTCGCAAGAGGGATGCCAGTTTTAGTAATGTCCTCTTATATTCAGGGTCCTGGGTTGGCAAAACAGGGACTTGACCAGGTGACTGAAGAATTTAATTGTAAGACAACTACAAACGCTGATTCTATTATCTATGGAAGGGATTATGTGTTCTTGGGTTTTCCACCCTTGTGGCTCGCTGCAGTCTTAAGGATGGGTTCTGACATAAGCCAGGCATTTCCTGCTGATTATTTTAAAAATCGCACTGCGTCTTTAGAAATGATGAAGAAGATAAAAAATTATAATGATATTGGAATTGTAGTATCCATTGCTGGAAGTGCCCTACCCCAATCCTGGGTTACCTATGCCAATACAAGGTTTGGCGTAAAGATTGGCTCAGGCGCTACTGCAGTTACTGCCCCGGACTTTTATCCCTTCTTGAATACCGGTCAGATGAGTGGAATGATTGCGGGATTAAAAGGTGCTTCAGAATATGAATATCTTGTCAATACAAAGTATAATCTTTCTGGTCCAACACCAGCAACAAGAGGGATGAGTTCCCAGTCTATTGCCCATCTTGCAATTTTAATTCTGGTTGTTATTGGTAATATTGGATACTTTGCAACTCGCAGGCAATAAATAATTGGTTAAAAGGTTAAATGGCTAAACAGGAAAAAATGCCTAAAAATCCAAAATTCCTAAAATACCTAAAATTTAGGTGTTTAGGTATTTAACATTAGGGAGGTTCTATGAGCCATGACCCCTGGGTCTGGATTGGTGCATTTTTGACATTAGGGATTCTTTCTTTCTTGTATAAAGAAAATGCATTTTATAGATTATGCGAACATCTTTTTGTTGGTGTTGCCAATGGCTATGCCATTGCTGTTACCTGGCATCTTGTGCTCGTACCAAGACTTATTATGCCCCTGCAAGGTGGAAATTATCTTGTACTCATTCCAATGTGCATCGGCATATTATACTTCTGCAGATTCATTTCTAAATTATCCTGGCTTGTGCGTATTCCAATTGCGGTCGCCCTGGGATTCTCTTCAGGTGTAAGTATTCCTGCAATAATTCAGGCAGATGTGATAAAACAAATGCAGGGCACTGTTGTTTATCCTCATCTATTTGCAAACTGGCAACAGGGTCTCTGGGCAATCCTGATATTCATCGGTGTTATTGCCACTATCTTTTTCTTCTTCTTCTCAAAAGAACATAAGGGAATTCTCAAACCGGCTTCCTATATCGGTATTATATTTATTATGGTCGGCTTCGGTGCCTCATTCGGTTATACAGTGATGGCTCGGCTCTCCCTACTCATTGGCAGACTACAATTTCTTTTTGGCACCTGGCTGGGAATGATTAAATGAGACAAGGAGGCTGGGAGATAAAAAGCAGATAGTGAGTAGTCTGTAGTAAAAAAATATTGGGGGGAAAAATTGAAAAAATTTATTCTAATATACACAAAACAAAAAAGGGGGCTAAAAAGCCCCCTTTTTTGTCAGAGTAGTTGGGATTAGTGAGTGACAACCACTTTACCAGTGATAGTATTATTAGCCTTTACCACCACAACATAGGCACCCTGCGCAAGTTCTTGGGTGTTAAGATTTGTAGTATAACTACCTGCGTTCCGGTAGCCCTGGTCAATTGTCTGAACCAATCTGCCATCTGCACTGTAGAGATTGATTGAGACATTGCCTGATTTGGGCAGGGCATAAGAAATACTGGTTTGATTGCGCACTGGATTGGGTGTGATATTGAGCGAAAATTTCTTTGGTGCTTCGGTCTTGTTCTCACTGACACTAGGAGAAACCCATCTAAAAGCATAGAATAGTAATGGGTCTTCGGTCATAGTCGCCCCAGGGTCAGGTGGGAAGTATCCGCCACCCGCATCCTTGCTATTGAGATAAAAGAGGAACAATGTATCGCCACCAGCAGCATTCTTTACCTCAGAATTAAGGGTCTGATATCGGTCATCATCACACTGACCAGGAGGCGCGCCAGGGGTCTGGGAATTGGTAATATTACGTTGCTCAATCCAGGTCACACCATTATCTGTTGACCTTGCACCCCAGATATCAAGATTGGCAAGACCATTCTGGGCAATATCGCTGGGGTCAGCCTTGCACCAGGTACAATATAAGTCACCAGTCACACGATTAATTCCAACCTGGCACTCACTCACAGTCGGATGGTTTGAACCAGGACCTGGTGTAACCTCATACCAGCCTGAGGCAACAAGGCTGATCTGACCAGTTCCCTGATTCCAGTGTCTGATTAAAGAACGCCAGCCACTACCACCAGAACCCTGACCAACTGTATCAATACAGGTAAAT
>Ga0172365_10002848_pt1 | contig 12838 bp, 2 predicted proteins | sample LakKivSesite48cm_FD_114535 | JGI IMG/M metagenome (GOLD analysis project Ga0172365, IMG submission 114535) | Sediment microbial communities from Lake Kivu, Rwanda - Sediment site 48cm | ecosystem: Environmental > Aquatic > Freshwater > Lake > Sediment | place: Rwanda: Western Province, Lake Kivu...
GAGGATGCAGATTCAAAGCTCGCGGTTTTCAGTACAATGCCGAATATCAGGAGCTACTGGTACAATCTCATTACTGAGATTATCGGGACCTATGTGCTTGCGCTTGCTGTTCTTTATATGGCACAGCCGGAAGTCGGGCTCGGGGCGTTGAATGCACTGCCTGTGGCGCTTGTCGTACTTGGGATAGGACTCTCTCTCGGCGGGCCGACAGGTTATGCAATAAATCCTGCACGTGACCTGGGACCAAGGATAATGCACTTCTTCCTGCCGATTCCCGGTAAGCGTGACAGTGACTGGAAGTACTGCTGGGTACCGATAGTTGGGCCTTTAATAGGCGCATCACTGGCAGCGCTGATGTTCGTATTGTTCGGCGGTTAATAATATAAAAAATGTTAACAATAATGTAATACAATTTAATTTCATTTTTATTCCGAAATTTCTTGGTTACATTTAGCTGCTTATCCTTAAGACAAGTACAAACACATACTTTTTTATGAAACGCCTGATTCTATGGCAATTGACACAGAAAATCCTGTCTTCTGCAGTAATTGTTGTTGCTTTTGGAACCCTGAATGCTCAGACTCCGGTTATAACTTCTTTTACTCCGACATCAGGACCTGTGGGAACCACGGTCACAATTACCGGGACAAACTTCGATCCTGTAGCAGCAAATAATGTAGTGTGGTTCGGTGCTGTACGGGCATCTGTTTCCGCAGCCACCGCAACTGAGCTGTCTGTAACGGTACCATTTAGTGCCGCCTATAAACCGATTACGGTTACAGTTGGCGGATTGACTGCATATTCCGATAAACCTTTCGGTGTTACCTATTTAAGCAACCGTATAATTGAAAAAGAAACATTTGCTCCTACAATGTCAATCGGTGCCCTTGCCGGAGCCTGGGATATAACAGCAGGAGACCTTGACGGAGATGGGAAAGCAGATATTGTAATTACCAATTACGGCTATGATATTATTACTATATACAGGAACTTATGTACTCCCGGAATCATTACAATCAGTTCCTTTGATGGAGTATATGACTATACTACAGGATCTAATCCATACTGTACCGACTTAGGAGACCTGGATGGCGACGGCAGGCTGGATATAGTTGTAACAAACAGCACTAACGGTACTATTTCAGTTTACAGGAATAACAGTACAACAGGTTCCATAACACTTGATCCGCGTGTTGATTTCACAGCCGGATCCAGTCCACACGATATAGCTATAAGTGACATTGACAATGACGGTAAACCTGACATAATTGTCACCGATAATACGGACAACGTGGTATCGGTGTTCAGGAATATAAGCTCACCCGGTTCAATTACTTCAGGTTCATTCGTTGCAAAAGTCGATTTTGCAACCGGATCAAATCCTTCCTGTGTTGCTGTCTGTGATCTTGACGGAGACGGCAAACCGGATATAGCCGTTAATAATCAGAGCAGCAATACTGTTTCAGTGCTCAGAAACACTAGTGCGGCAGGGTCAATAACATTTGCCGCGGGTGTTGATTTCTTAACCGGAACCAGTCCATACGGCATTGCCGCCGGAGACCTGGATGGTGACGATAAACCGGATTTGGCTATCACAAATAAAGTCAGCTGTACGGTTTCTGTTCTCAGGAATACAAGCACACCGGGTTCCATAACATCAGGTTCATTTTCAAGTAAGGTTGATTTCTCAACCGGGGAAATCACGTATGGTGTGAATATTACTGATATAGACGGGGATGGCAAACCTGACCTTGTGGTCGCATACGGCAGTGTAGCGGTCTTCAGAAACACTTCTGTCAGCGGTTCCATTACAGGAAATTCTTTTGCACCAAAAGTTGTTTTCGATGCGCCGCCGGGTCCGGTCAATGTATTTATAGACGATTTGGACAGGGACGGAAGACCTGATATTCTCGTTGCGAGCAATGTCTGGTCTTATATGTCGGTTATTCAGAATGTTATAGCAGGACCGGGACTTCCTGTAATAAATTCAGTAACCCCATTAAAAGGGATTATTGGTTCACCGGTTACAATATCAGGTGATAAATTCACAACAACTCCATCCGATAATCTTGTATGGTTTGGACCAGTCAGTGCAGAAGTCACTTCAGCCTCAACCACTGAGCTGTCTGTAAAGGTACCTGCCGGAGCAGGCTATCTTCCGATACATGTAACCAATAAAACCAGCGGCCTGACCGGTTATGCCGATTACCCGTTTACTTCAATTTTCGCAAGTTCCGGAGGTATTGATGTAACATCGTTTGCACCTTATGTAGATTTTACTGCCGGAGCAAATCCTAATTCCGCTGCTTTAACTGATCTTGATGGCGATAATAAGCCTGACCTTGTTATCACAAATCAGACAGACAATACTTTTTCTGTTTACAGGAATACAAGCACCAATGGTACTATTTCAGCAGGTTCATTTGCCGGGGCTGTCAACTTTAACACAGGAGCTGGTCCGTATTGTGTTGCCGTTTCAGATATCGACGGCGACGGGAAACCGGATATTGTCGTTGTGAATAATAACGAAAGTACTGTCTCGGTTTTCAGGAATACGAGTACCACAGGAACAATCACATCAGGATCTTTCGCGGCTAAAGTTGATTTCGCTACAGGATCTGATCCCAGCCGTGTTGCAATAGGCGACATTGATGGAGACGGAAGACCTGATCTTGCTGTAACAAACTCCGGAAGCAATACAATTTCCCTTTTCAGAAATATTTGTACGACCGGAGCCATAACAACCGGATCATTCGAAGCCAAAGTGGATCTTGCCACCGGTTTGTCGCCATTCAGCATTGCAGTTTGTGACATTGACCGTGATGGCAAGCCTGATCTGGCTGTTACAAACCAGGGTGATAATAATGTTTCATTATTCAGGAACATTTGTTCGCGCGGATTTATCAGAACTGAATCATTTGAAACCAGGGTAGACCTTGCAACAGGTATAAATCCGACCTCTGTCGTCTTTGGTGATATCGACCTTGACGGCATACAGGATCTTTTAGTTGTCAATAATAATTCAAACTCCATTTCAGTTTTCAGAAACATAAGCAGTCAGGGAAATATAAACTCCTCCACATTCATGCCAAAAGTTGACCTGACTGCCGGCAATAATCCTCTTAATGCAGCATTCAGTGATCTGAATGGTGACGATAAGCCTGATCTTATTGTTTCAAACACCGGGGATAATTCAGCTTCAGTATTAAGGAATATAAGCAATCCCGGAACGATTACGACTGGTTCGTTCGCTGTGAAAGTTGATTTCTCAACGCATTCCGGCCCTGCTGTTATTATTGGCGACATCGATCTGGATTCAAGGCCCGACCTTGTTGTAACAAACCTGGGAGAGAACTCTTTTTCAGTATTCAGAAATACAATACCCGAACCCGTACCTCCTGCCATAACCTCCTTTTTCCCGGAATCAGGACCGGTAGGCGTACAAGTTACTATTACAGGTACCGGTTTTGATCCGACCTCTGCAAATAATATTGTAAGTTTTGGTGCAGTAAAAGCAACTGTTACCGCGGCATCAGAAACAGAGTTAAAAGTTACCGTACCGGCAGGAGCATCATATCAACCGATAACTGTCACAGTAAACGGATTAACTGCCTTCTCGGATTCACCTTTTAATATAATATTTTCAAGCTCGCGGATCATTGATGCAGCAACGCTTTCCTCAAAAATTGATTTCCCAGCCGGAATGAATCCGTTCAGTGCTGCAGTTAATGACCTTGATGGTGACGGGAAACCTGACCTGACTGTTACATGCGAGAGTAGTAATATTATTTCAATATTCAGGAACACAAGTACTTCAGGTTCAGTAGATGCCGGTTCATTTGCACCCAAGGTTGATTTATCAACCGGAATAACCCCCAAAAATATTGCTGCCGGAGACCTTAATGGTGACGGGAAGCCGGACTTGGTAGTGACAAACAACGGAAGCAATACTGTTTCTGTATTCATGAACCTAAGCACTTCTGGATCTATTACATCCGGTTCATTCGCTTCCAAAGTTGATTTTGCAACAGGAGCAGGCCCATATGGTGTTTATATTACTGACCTCGATTTAGACGGCAGGCCTGATTTAGTGGTTACTAATTATTTGGATGGTACGATTTCGGTTCTCAGGAACACCTGTGTCTCCGGGACTATTGATGCCGGTTCATTTGCTTCAAGGGTTGATTTCACAACAGGCACCAATCCTTACTTTGCTGCTGTTGGTGATATAGATGGCGATGGTAAGCCGGATATAACAGTTGCCAACTTTAACAGTGCTACAGTTTCATTTTTCAGGAATACAACAACACCTGGTTCATTTGGGGCAGGATCATTTGCGCCCAGATTTGATTTAGCCACAGGAACAGGTACTATTTGTGTTAATCTTGCTGATATCGATGTGGATGGGAAGCCAGACCTGGCTGTTTTAAACCATCAGAGCAGTATACTATCTATCTTCAGGAACACCAGCACATCAGGAATTATTGACGCAGGTTCCTTTGCTTCAAAAGCCGACTTCACAACAGGTTCAAATCCGTACCATATTTCCATTGGTGATTTAGACGGGGACGGAAAACCGGATTTAGCAGTCACTAACCCTAGTTATAATTCAGTTTCGCTTTTCAGGAATATGAGTACAACAGGGTCTCTTACAACCAGCTCTTTAGCTGCCAGGTTTGAATTCTCAACATGGACAACTCCTTTTACCAGCACTATCGGAGACATTGATGTCGATGGGAAACCGGACATAATAGTTATTAACAGTGGCAGTAATACTGTATCAGTCCTGAGGAATAAAATCCCTGAACCATGGAGTCCGGTCATCAGTTCATTCAGTCCGGCCTCAGGGCCAATTGGCACAACAGTGACCATTACAGGAAATTACTTTAATCCCACCCCCGAAAATAATATTGTGTGGTTTGGAGCCGTCAGGGCGACAGTGACTTCATGCACATCATCACAACTATCAGTAACAGTGCCCGCCGGAGCTTCATATCAGCCGGTTACTGCGACCAAAAAAGGATTAACCGGAGCCTCTGCCAAACCATTCGTTGTGACATTCCCAAGTGTTTTGACCATTGATACAACTGCCTTTAACGAAAGAGTAAATTTCATTTCCGGAACGAATCCTTCCGGTGCAGCGGTCTGCGACATTGACGGCGATGGGAAACCTGATATCATTGTGACCAACTATAACAGCAATTCGGTTTCGGTTTACAGGAACACCAGCAGTTCAGGTTCAATGACAGCAGGGTCGTTTGCTTCCAAAATTGACTTTTCCACAGGATCCAATCCAAACCGTATTGCAATCGGAGATATTGACGGAGATGGCAAACCGGACCTGATAGTCACAAACAAATCAGACAACACGGTTTCTGTATTCAGGAACACAAGCTTTCCGGGATCTGTAGCCTTTGATGCTAAAGTTAACTTCGCCACCGGGGCCAGTCCATCCGATGTTGCGATAGGAGATATTGACCGGGACGGCAAACCGGACCTGGCTGTCACAAACTACACGGATAACACGGTTTCGGTCTTTAAAAATACAGGCATTCAGGATATCATTTATGCCGGGTCCTTTTCAGCAAAAATTGACTTCATCACAGGGACTAACCCAGGCAGTGTGGTATTTGGAGATTTTAACTTTGACTCCTATCTTGATATGATTGTCTTAAATGAAACAGACAATACCATAACAGCCTTCAGGAATACCAGTAGTCCCGGTTCCATAAATGCAGGTTCATTTGTGGAGAAAGCGACCTTTTCAATTGGTGACAAACCATTTGATGCAGCAATTAGTGACATAGATGGTGATGGCAAACCTGATCTTATCGTTGCAAACTATACAGACAATACTGTCTCTGTACTCAGGAATAAAAGTTCCTATGGCTACATCCCATCTGAATGGTTCGATACAAAAGTTGATTTTACCACAGCTTCGGCCCCCTGCAGCATTGCAGTTGGCGATATTAACGGAGATGGTAAACCTGACCTTGCCATTACAGATTACAATAGCAAATTTGTTTCAATATACAGGAATAGGAGTGTACCCGGAACTGTCACCTCACAGTCATTCAGCCCTTATACCGGGGTTACTCCTGGAGCAAATCCCGGTAGTGTTGTACTCAGTGATCTTGATGGCGACAGCAGGCCGGACATGGTCGTTACAAGCAGTGCCAGTAATACAGTACTGGTGCTAAGGAATACTTTACCTGAACCGGTCCCGCCGGTTATTAATTCATTTACGCCTGCCTCGGGAGCAATTGGCACCACCACGACCATTAATGGTACAGGCTTCAGTACAACACCTGCAGAAAACATTGTATGGTTTGGTCCTGTTCAGGCAACTGTTACTGCTGCAACACCAACAGTCCTTACTGTCATAGTACCGGCAGGGGCAGGATACCAACCGGTTACCGTAACAGTCAACGGACTGACAGCTTGCTCAAACCTATCATTCATCGTTACATTTCCCGGGACACATCTTTTTGATGCAAATTCCTTTACAACAAAAGTAGATCTCCAAACCGGTGCAGGTCCACAAAGTGTTGCTATCGGTGATATTGACGGGGACGGCAAGCCTGATTTATTTGTTGCAAATGTCAATGGGAATTATTTTTCCGCCTACAGAAATATCAGCACAGCAGGTTCAATCACCTCTGGTTCTTTTGAACCCAGGGTTGACTTCAGTACGGGAGTGAATCCGAATTGTATAACAATTGGCGACCTTGATGGTGACGGGAAACTGGATCTGGTAATAGCAAACGGATCTGAAAGCTCAGTATCAATTTTCAGGAATGCAGGTACATCAGGTTCGTTCACAGCAGGTTCATTCGATACCAGGGTAAACTTGCCTGCAGGAAACAATCCTCATGATATAGCCATTGGAGACATCGACGGAGATGGCAAACCTGATCTGGCAGTTTCAAACTTTAACAGCAATACTGTGACAATTTACAGGAACATAGGCACTCCCGGATCTATCACTGCAGGTTCATTTGCGCCAAGAGTTGACTTCACTACAGAATTGTATCTTCAGGATATTGTTCTGGCGGACATCGATGGTGACAAGAAACCTGACCTAATTGCTCCTAACTTTTACAACGGTACTGTATCTGTTTACAGGAATATCAGCGTAATGGGTTCGATCAATAATAGTTCTTTCGCTGCGAAAGTTGAATTCGCAACTGTCACAAATCCGCTGGGTATAGCTACAGGAGATCTGGACGGTGACGGGAAGCTTGAGATGATCGTTACCAGCAGTTCATTAAGCAGTATGTCTGTCTTTCATAATATTAGCACTCCGGGTGCGATTACGTCCGGATCCTTTGAACCGAGAATTGACTTCAATTCCGGTGGTGGAGGTTATGTTGATGTTGGTGATATGAATGGAGACACTAAACCGGATATGGTTGTTAAAAACGGAAGCGGTAATGTTTCTGTGCTTAAAAATTTATGTACAACAGGTTCGATCGGAACAGACTCATTCGCATCAAGGTATGAATTCCCGGCCGGCGGAGGTACAAGTGAAATTAGTCTAGGCGATCTCGATTGTGACGGTAAGCCTGATCTGATCTATATGGATGGAGCCGGTAATATTATTTCAATCCTGAGGAATAGAATATCTGAACCTGTTCCGCCAAACATTACATCTTTTATTCCTCTACAGGGAACTGTCGGCACTATTGTATCAATCAATGGTTCTAATTTCAGTACGACTTTTACAGATAATTCCGTAATGTTTGGAACTATACAGGCTACTGTTACAGCCGCAACAGCTACAAATCTTGTTGTTTCAGTACCGGCAGGAGCCACCACGCAGCCTATATCTGTAACAGTAAACGGGTTAACAGCTTATACCGGCACCTCATTTATTGTGATTGTGCCGCCAGAAATAACTTCCTTTGCTCCTGCCTCAGGCCCGGTTGGAACTACCGTTACAATTGACGGTGCTAACTTTAATTCAGTTCCGGTTGGAAATATTGTACTGTTTGGAACAGCTTATGCTTCAGTTATTTCAGCTACACCAACTCTGCTGACAGTAATAGTTCCGGGAGGGGCAGTAACACAACAGATAAGCGTTATGGTTAATGGCTTAACAACAACCTCAGGCACATCTTTTACTGTTACTGCACCTGCTTCAGATCCACCGGTCATTACATCATTTAATCCATTATCTGGTCCGGTGGCAGCAACGGTTACGATAACAGGTTCAAACTTCAGCACCAATATATCAGATAATACGGTGAAATTCGGAACTGTTCAGGCTGCAGTTATTTCAGCGACTGCAAGCCAGCTAACAGTTACTGTCCCGGCAGGGGCAGCAACAAATCCAATTTATGTGACTGTCAACTCACTTACCGCTTATACCAGTACATCTTTTGTTGTTACTTCTGCTCCGGTTATTACATCATTCAGTCCTGCTTCAGGACCTTCAGGTACCACAGTGTTGATTGAAGGATCTGACTTTGGGACAAATCCTGCAGATAATACTGTAATGTTTGGAGCTGCTCAGGCATCGGTGGTTTCTGTTTCAACAACACAAATGACGGTAATAGTACCGGCCGGAGCAACTACTCAGCTGATAAGCGTTACAGCAAATGGATTAACATCATATTCAGCAACACCTTTTACTGTCACAGCGCCACCATCTGATCCACCGGTCATTACATCCTTTAGTCCAACCTCAGGAGTAGCTGGTACAACTGTAACAATTGATGGTTCAAACTTCAGTACACTTACCTCAAACAATATAGTAAAATTTGGATCTGTTCAGGCAATGATAATGACTGCTACCTCAACCGAGCTGACTGTCTCAGTGCCTTCCGGGGCCACCAGTCAACCAATATATGTTACAGTAAACGCAATTACAGCTTATACCAGTACATCATTTATTGTCAATTCTCCGCCGGTAATTACTTCTTTCAATCCAACGTCAGGCCCTGTAGGAACAACTGTAACAATTGAAGGGAACAATTTTGGTCCGGCACCGGTTGATAACACAGTTATGTTCGGAACAGTCCAGGCAACAGTAACCGCTTCCACACTGACCCAGTTGACTGTAACAGTTCCACCCGGAGCAATAAGTCAACCCATTTCTGTAACAGTTAACGGATTAACGGGAATCTCATCCACATCTTTTATCGTTGCAAATCCACCTGTAATTATGATGTTTAACCCTGTATCGGGCCCGGCGGGTACAACTGTGACGATTACCGGCGCTAAATTCAGCACCAACATCTCAAATAATATTGTCAGGTTTGGAACTGCACAGGCTGCTGTCATATCAGCAACAGATACTCAGTTGACTGTCATTGTTCCGGCAGAAGCAATCACCGATACAATTTCTGTGACAGTTGACTATCTTACTGGCTTTTCAGGGACACCATTCACAGTTACTCATACACCGGTAATTGCTTCTTTTAATCCGACATCAGGAACAATCGGAGCAACCGTTACAATTGATGGAGCATATTTTGGAACTGCAGTATCAGACAACATTGTAAAATTCGGAGGTGTCGATGCTGCGGTAACTTCAGCAACGTCCACCCAGATTGTTGTTACGGTTCCGGCGAGGGATCCGGGGCAGATGTATATATCAGTTACGGTAAACAGCTTAACGGTTAACTCCGGCACTCAGTTCACAATTACAGTTCCGCTTCCGGTTATTAACTCATTCACCCCGCAATCTGGGCCTCCCGGGACTACAGTTAATATTTCCGGGTCAAATTTCAGTAACAGCAGTGACGATAATGTTGTAAGGTTCGGGGGAGTTCAGGCTGAAATTCAGGCTGCCTCGCCTTCGCAGCTGACTGTCACTGTTCCGAACGGCGCATCAAGCGGACCGATAACAATAGTGGTGAACGGACAAACAGGCAGTTCGGGTACTCCGTTCATGATCACACAGCCACCCTTTGTCCAGGATATTAGTCCTTCAGCAGGCCCGGTTGGTTCAACAGTCACTATCAACGGAGCAAATTTCAGCACTGACCAGTCACAAAATGTGGTCATGTTTGGGAATGTGCAGGCAAATGTCATATCCTCAGCACAGAACCAGCTGAGAGTAACTGTGCCTGATGGAGCGGACGGTCAGGAGATCATAGTAAATATTAACGGATTTTTAATTAATACTGGTGTGTATTTCTCGGTGACACAGGTTGAAGGACTTGAGCTTGAAAGCTCCATACTGACTCTTAACGGTGACGGTATTAACGAGCACCTGGTTGTGAAAGACTTCCAGGCTTACGGAAGCTGCAAGTTCTATGTATACAACAGCAGGGGCGCCCTGGTTTACTGGAATGATAATTTCCAGGGCGAATGGGATTTGACACTTCATAACAGGAGGTTCGATACCGGAGGATATTTCTATGTGATCGAATCGGAAATAGGGACCTTCAGGGGATCATTCAGTATTTTGAGAGAATAATTAAACTACCATATATGCTTCCTAGAATAAAAATAATACTGGCCTTTCTGATAATAAGTGCAGATACATTGCTGGCCCAGCAATTGCCATTCTCAAACCAGTACCTTGTGAACAGGCACGTGCTTTCACCTGCATTATCCGGAATTACAGGCAGTGTCGAAGCTTTCGTTTCGTACCAGAAGAATACACTGAATTTCGAAGGAGGACCTGAATATAAGACCCTGTTCATATCTGGTCCTGTTTACGGGAACATGAGCCTTGGCGGATCTGTTACAAAAAGCAGCATAACAATATTTGACGGCTTCTCCGGAGAACTGGATTATGCATACCATCTGAGAATTAGTGAAAATAACTTTATTCACTTCGGATTATCATTCACCTTAAATGAAAACCATGTTTTTATTGACTATAACCAGTATCAGTCAATGCAGAACGATCCGTTTATGATGGAATCAAGGAAGAGCCTGAGCTATGGTTTCGGAGTGGCATATACTCATAACAGCTTCCAGCTTGGAGTATCACTTCCCAGACTTGGTGAATCAAGATTAAACAGCCCAGGAGAAGGTGCCCAGTATTCGATAGAAGGACTCCTTCGTGTCCATACATCATACTGTTTTGATTTCAGCCGGTCATTCAGCCTTGAACCCTCAGTTGTTGTTGAGAAAACTGCCGTGGAACCCCTGTGGTATAATGTTTCTGCCCTCATGAGGATAAAAGAGATCACCTACCTTGAGTTTCATTACAGGCAAAGTAACATCATGGGCTTCGGTTTCGGCGTAAACCCGGCAAAGAAACTCCTGCTGGCATATTCCTATGATCTTTCCGGAACCGGTATCATGAAATACTCTTCCGGCATCCATGAGATCTCATTAGGATTTATGATCGGTAAAAGCAGCGACAGACAGTATATGAAATCGGAATTCAGATCATTACCTAAACAACCTTATTATGAGTGGATTGAATAACATGTTGATAAAGAGCGTATTTATGAAAAAACCAGCCGGGAAAATATTGTTTATTATGATTATTGCAGTTGCAAGCCTTTTCCGGGTATCAGCCGCAATGACTCCTGATGACGCAACTCTTTCACAGATAAATAAGCTTATGACCGACCGGAAATTCAGTGAAGCAATTCCGCTTCTCGAGAAGGTCATTAAAGAGAATCCTTCAAACTCTGACGCTAATTTCAAGCTGGGACTATGCTATTATTTCTCTCCTGATCAGAGAAACCTCTCCCTTGGATATTTCAGGAAGGCAATAGGTAATATCAACACAAAATACGCTTTTGGAAATACACAATCCTCAAATGCACCTGTAGACCTCTATTTTTTTCTTGGCGAAGCGTTCCTGAATAATCATATGCCCGACAGCGCGCTGTTCTATTATATCAGGTACAAAAACAGGGTTAAGGAAAATTCACCTTTCGATCTTGACATGAGAATGAACTGGTGCGCGAATGCAATGAAAGAGATGAGCACACCACTAAACGTGAGCATTGAAAACCTCGGGAACACAATCAATACTGTCAATTACGAAAGACACCCTGTAGTAACACTCGATAATTCAGTGCTGTTTTTCAGCTCCAACCGTCCGATAGGAAATGGCGGCGGGAAGACGGAAGATATCTATTTTTCAATAAGAATTGCATCGGGAAGCTGGACCAGACCAGTGTACTTTGAACATAATACCTCGGGGGACGAATACCCCGTTTGTGTCTCTGTTGACGGCAGGATGCTCATCTTATCGAGGGAAGAGAAGAACAATTATGACCTGTACTTTTCGACTTTCGAAAACGGGCAGTGGACAAAACCTGTTTCCCTTGGCAGCCCGGTTAACTCATCATACAACGAAACAGGAGCCAGTCTCTCAAAGGACGGCAATACCCTCTATTTTGCAAGCGACAGGAGCGGAGGTTATGGAAAGTTCGATATTTATTATTCCAAAAAAAACTCAGGAGGAAAATGGACTTCTCCGGTTTATATGGGAGCTCAGATTAATACACAGGATAATGAAGCCTTTCCTGCAGTACACCCTGAGGGTCAGATTATCTATTTCAGCTCCGACGGCTGTATCGAAGAGAATATGGGCGGATGGGATATCTTTTACAGCACTGCTGACCAGAGCGGAAACTGGTCAAAGCCCATTCATCTGAAATATCCGGTGAACACAACCCGTGATGATATGGATTATAAAATAGCATCTGAAGGTAAACGCTATTATACCTCACTTACCGATTTTAACAGCTTTGATGTGGTGGAGATAACTGGGCAGCAGGATAATAATGAGCTTGCTGATTTCAGTACAGGCACCTCGAGCCTCTTCTCGGAACTGAATGTGCTTGAGGTGATGCAGGTGGAAAAAGAAGTTGAAAAGGAGGTTCAGGTTACCGACGTGGTTGAGGTGCAGACCGAA
>Ga0172365_10002849_pt1 | contig 12835 bp, 12 predicted proteins | sample LakKivSesite48cm_FD_114535 | JGI IMG/M metagenome (GOLD analysis project Ga0172365, IMG submission 114535) | Sediment microbial communities from Lake Kivu, Rwanda - Sediment site 48cm | ecosystem: Environmental > Aquatic > Freshwater > Lake > Sediment | place: Rwanda: Western Province, Lake...
ACGGCCATTGCAAACATCTCTAGGGCTAGGTTATCGGCACCGCAGAAAATGGTCATTTTGTCCCCACAGAATCTCATGATCTCACTCACGCGCCTCATATCACCGGAGCTCTCTTTAATGTACGTCACGTTTTCAATCTTGGTGAGACGCGCCACCAGAGCAGGTTGCATATCAACCCCAGAAGTCCATGGGTTATTATACAGCATGATCGGAAGATGAATGCTCTCTGCTACAGCCTTATAATGCTGGTATATCTCGCGCTCCGTTGGATGACAATAGTATGGAGGGACGATCATCACTCCATCAGCGCCGGCTTTTTCTGCGTACTGAGAGTACATGATGGTATCCCGCGTTGACACTGCTGCTGTACCAACCACCACTGGCACTCTGCCGTTAACCTCATCAATGGTGATGTCCACGACTCTCTTGCGTTCGGTCTCAGATAATGATGCAAATTCACTCGTGCTGCCAGTGGGAATGATCCCGTGGACTCCAGCATCAAGCAGAAATCTTATGTGCCTTCTCAATGTCTCCTCATCCAATTCCTCATTCTCACTGAACGGTGTGCAGACAACCACACATACCCCGAACCATTTCTTAGCCAATCTAGACCCCCTTCTGCCCCTGAGAAAAACGGCTCAATGATAATTGCGCCACCGGCAAATCAGATCCCTGACCGGTCATCATCTTGCTAATCAATTTGCCAGTTATAGGGCCCATAGTGATCCCCGCACCCTCATGCCCAGTGGCCACATAGAAGCCCTGCACTGTATCGGCCTCACCGATGATCGGAATAAGGTCAGAACTATACGGCCGCAAGCCAGCATAGGTACGGATAGCATGGATTTCGGCAAGAGCGGGCAGGAAGCGCAAGTTGCGAGCCGCCTGAGCTCGAATGACTTCGGGATTCACCGACCAGTCAAAACCCACAAAGTCACGACTGCTTCCCAACAGCAAATTGCCGCTGCGGGTTTGTTGAATATTGGCCGACATAGCGACCCCACCGGTAGCACCCAGGGTTTGCATATAACCAGCCGCTAGGATGATCTTGCAGTTAATCAAATTGTCCGGAACTGGCTCGGTCACTATAATATGACCTCTGCGAGGTACCACCGGTATGTCCAGCCCAATCATTTTCCCAATGGCAGCGCTCCAGACTCCCGCTGCATTCACCACCAGCCCAGTGGGAATCCGCCCTGCCGTGGTGTCAACAGCCACCACCTTTTTATCAAGGGAAAGCTCAATGCCTATAACCTCAGTGAAAGGGCGGATAACTGCACCCATCTTCTTTGCTGCCTGCGCCAGGGCCAGCGTGGTCAGCATGGGATTCACCTGCGCATCCTCTGGGAAAAAGGCTCCTCCAACAAGGTCCGGGGCCAGATTCGGCTCCAACCGCAGCAGGTCATCGCCCTTCAACAATTGGCAATTCAGTCCTCTTGCTTGTAGAGAGCGTACTGTCCGTTCAAAGGGCTCCCAGTCCGCCTGGTTTTCGACGATAGCCATGCTGCCGGTTCTTCTGTATTCTATATCAAAGGGGAGCTCTTCAGACAGTGCCTCGTACAGGGAGCGGCTTGCTTTCTCCAATTTCAAGTTGATCTCAGGCTCTTCCCAGAGGATGATATGGCTTTGACCAGCCCTTGAGGTCCCAGAGGCTATGGTGCCTTTCTCCACTAAGCAGACCCTGACTCCCTCACGGGATAGGTAGTAGGCACAAGAGCAGCCAATGATTCCGCCACCAATGATCACTACATCAGGAAACATCGTTTTGTTCCCCGTCATCCCCTGAGGCAAGCACGCCTATTGGAATCGGCCTCACCGGCGGTCGGAACGTCGCAGGCATTATTTCTCCTATGGGCTGCCCTGTTTGCTCAGCAAGTATCTGGCTAACCAGCCTGCGACAGCTCTTTCCCTGGCAGAGCCCCATCCCTGCTCGAGTCCGCAGCTTCACCTCATTAACCGTACTTGCACCCTCTGCAATCGCCTCCTGAATCTCCTTCCGAGAGACCTCTTCGCACCTGCAGATAATCACCTGGTCCTCTTGCGGCATCCCGCTTCTCCTACCTCCTGATGGCAATGTCGCGTACAGCCATCGCGCATCCTTTGGGAACAGCAATAGTAACCACTGGGGTACGATCGAACTTTTTCGGGTTCAGTACCTTCACCACCCGGGCGGTGCATATCCTTTGCCCTTCCCGATCAAGGCCATCAATGGTTTCACCCTTTTCGGGAAGGGGTAGAAATTCATAGGGTAATTGCACTATGGCTTCTTTATCCGAATACGTCATATCTACGACGAAAATAGCCTGCCCAGGACAGGCAGCAATACAAAGGCCGCATCCAGTGCATTTATCCTCAATCAGTACCGGCAAATTCGTGATCGGTTCGCCCACCTGTATCGCTCCGCTAGGGCAGGCTTCCTCACATGGGTTGCAGGGAATCTCTTGCGCACACTCAATCACTGCTACAGGCCCCTGCTCTAATCTCTCTTTGGAAGGCATACCAGGCAACTCGGCTAGTTCCTCTAAAGAGAGCACCCCGTTCTTTTCTAACGTCATTGGCTGCACCTCTGCTGATGCAATCGCTCTTTGGCTTGGTTTCTTGCTTCCCCAAAAGGCCCGCTGCGCAGCTCATCCAGCCGCCTCAAAACCGCTTCCTTCCTGCTTGCCGCTTCCTCCGCAGATAGATAGCCTAGAGCTTCCGCTACGGCAATCCCGGCCAGCTTCCCTTCTTCCATCGCTGTACTCGCTTCTTCTATCCCAGACACATCCCCCGCCACATAGATCCCACGCACGGTAGTCTCCATGTTCGAGTCATGCACCGGAACATGCCCTCCAAGCTGAGGAATATATTCAAACTGGCATCCCGCCATCCACGCCAGTTCTGATAGCGGCGTAAGCCCTAAGGCTAGGCAGATAACATCTGCTTCATATTCCCTCTCTGTCCCCGGAATCTCGCGCCAATCGTGATCCAACCCAATCGAGATTGCCTTCTCGACCCTTTCTTTTCCCCTCGCCTCTTTGATAGTCGTGGAGGTGAGAATGGGCACACCATGCCGCCTCAGTTTGCTGGCGTGCACCCCATAGCCCCCCACTTTGGGCACAGCCTCCAAGACTGCTACAACCTCAGCCCCTGCTTGCAACAACTGGTAACTAACAATCAATCCCACATTCCCAGAGCCAACCATAAGCACCCTTCGGCCAGGGAGTACCCTTTGTACGTTCACTAAAGTCTGTATCGCACCAGCCCCCATCACCCCAGGAAGAGTCCAACCCGGAAACGCCAGTGCGTTCTCGGCAGCACCGGTGGCCAGGAGGATCTTTTTCGCCTTTAGCTGGAGATTTTTCTGATCGCGAATAATGCCTAGGGTATGATCAGCAAAGCCTCCCCAAACCACAGAATCCAGCATTACCTCTACACCGCAGGCCTCAACCTCGCTGAGCAATTGAGCACCGATATCAATCCCTCTGATACCAGCATAGTGCTCCTTCGAGCCAAAGAATTTGTGGATCTGCTTGAACAGTTGCCCGCCCGGCTTTTCATTCTCATCAATCAGCATCACCTGCACCCCAGCACGGGCCGCTTCAATGGCCGCAGAGAGCCCTGCAGGTCCAGCCCCCACAATGGCAAATTCAGTCCCCCTCATTGGAGGACGCTCCTGAACTCGCCCAGCCCGTGTTGGGTCTGGATCTTCATCCCGGCTTTAACCGGAGTGACGCAGGTCCTGACATTAGGGACGCCGTCAACCACCATCATGCAATCTGTGCACCGCCCAATCGCACAAAACACCCCCCGTGGCTCATGCAGTTTCCGCGTATAACGAAAGATGCTTTTCCCTGCCGCCAAAAGAGCAGCCGCTATCGGCTCACCCGCAATAGCTTGGATGACCTCGCCGTCCACTTCGATCTCAACAAAGCTTGGCTTTTTCATCTCCCCCAATATGGGATGTTCCTCAACGCGCATACTACACTCCTTCAACCACGAGTCAGCGATACCTTATAGTTAGGAGTCAGTTCTTTTTGCTGGGGAAAACCACACGTCGCATACTACAGTCCAGAAGACAGCCGATTCGAGCGAACCAGGTCAGCTTCTATCATCAACTTCTCAACCATGTCCAGATGCTCCTTCATCCGAGCCGCAGCCGACTCCGCATCTTGAGCCTCGATGGCCTTGTAGACACTCTGATGCTCCAGAACAGCTTGCTGCCACCGTCCTGGTGTGGCTAGAGTGGAATCCATCATTAGGGCAAGCCACAGTTTTTGCCCCATCAGGTCATGAATGATGGACATCATGCTAATAAGGACGGGATTCTCAGTGGCCTCGGCAATAGCTAAGTGAAACTTGCGGTCTCCTTCGTAGAAGACACGCGCCTCAGAGGGATAGCTGCCCACCAAGTCCAGTATTTCTCTGAGGTGGTTTAGAGATGCATAGGAACGCTGTCTGGCGGCGAGGGCAGCTAGAGAGGGTTCTACTGTTTTTCTGGCGTGTAGAATTGTAAACGGGCTCTCTAGATCCTGATAGAGCCAGGAACTATTAAGCCCAAGAAGAGCAGAGGATGTTCCGGCACAAATAAAAGTGCCCTGCCCGGGTCTGGTTTCAACCAAGCCCAGTATCTGCAGGGCACTTAGAGCTTCTCTTAGGCATGCCCGACTAACCCTTAATTGTTCGGCAAGCTCACGCTCAGGTGGCAATTGAGTCCCTTCAGGAAACTCACCCTTTCGGATCAGATCCATGATCTGATCAGCGATATGCATGTAGACTCTCTGGATCTTCACCGGAGTAAAAACCATCATTGACACTCCAAGCAGCTATTGATCCTAGGAGCGCTTTGCAACCACAGTGTCCGGGTCAAAGACTAATTGTAGATTGGTCTCATGGGCAAGCCGAGCAATAATGGTCTGATGGTCAGGCCGCACTAATAATAGCTCAATTACAAAGATTTGTCAAATTGAGCTAGGGCCCTGTCAAAGTCAGAGTCCATCGGGTCCGGGATGGGACCGTGGGCGAGGATGCCAACCAGATCCATACCGGGCATGCCTCCCACACCTTGGCCGCTTTACGCAATGCCGTGCTCAACCTGTTCCGTCAGCAAGGCTGGACCAACATCGCCGATGCCTTCCGTTACCATGCCGCCTCGGTCGAGCGGGCCCTGGCCCTCATCGGGGCCGTTCCAGGCCGACTTTGACAGAGCCCTGGGGGTACACCCAGGGCTGTTGCAAAGTCAGGTCGTGCAACCTAACAATTGTGGGGCTTCATGTGAAAAGCAGCGAGTGGTCTTCACACTTGCGGGATGTTCTTGACCTCCTCTCTGCAAGGCAAAACCTGGAGCATGCCGCAAATACTCGAAATGCCCACTATGAATCCCCAAATGCGATAATTTTGACATCTTTCGAAATAGTAGTATAATTATTCCGAAAGCAAAACGAAAGTCAATAGGGTGAATACCAACAAGCCTTTAGTACTGCTTCTGAAGGAGAGCCCCAGTTATGTTTCAGCCAAATGAAAAGCGGAAGCTGGCCATTCTCGAAGAACTGGCCAATGCCCGCACCGTGCAAGTGTCTGACCTTAGCCAGAAGTTTGGCGTATCAGAGGTGTCCATTCGACACGATTTGGAAGAACTGGAGACACGAGGCCTGCTGCGTCGCGTGCGGGGTGGGGCAACCAGCGTACCACAGACGATCCTGGAGTGGTCCTTTAACGAGAAGATGCTCATGCATAAAGTGGAGAAGGAGCGCATCGGTCGGACAGCGGCGGCAATGATACGGAACGGCGATGTGATTATCATGGATTCGGGGACAACTGTAGTACATGTGGCCCGGCATATCTCACGCGATCTCTTGGCCTCAGGACATCTTACCGTGATCACCGGTTCGTTGCCCATTGTGCGTGAACTTGGCCCCTGGAGGGGTGTGAACCTGATCCTGCTGGGCGGTATCTACCTGCCCCAGCAGGAGGTCGTAGTCGGGCCTCAGGCTATTGCTAATCTAGCTGGATTGCACGCCGATAAAATGTTTCTCGGAGCAGGCGGATTGAGCCTGGAGGTAGGGGCAACTACGGCTACGGTGCTCGATGCGGAAGTGGATCGGGCCTCCGTCAGGGCTTCTGAACAGGTGATTGCGGTGATTGACTCTAGCAAGATTGGCCGTAAGGGCCTGGCTACGGTTGTGCCTCTCACAGAGGTAGACGTCCTGATTACAGACGATGGGGCTCCGGCTGATTTCGTGGGGCGAGCCCGTGCGCTGGGCGTCGAGGTCAGGGTCGTATAGAATCGTTAGCTGTACATGCCGATGGGAGGAGGCCATCAGTGGACATAATGCAAGAAGTACGTCATGTCTTTGAGGTGGAGGCGAATGCTATCCATGCTTTGAGCACACGTCTGGATGAACGTTTCCAGCACGTCTTAGAGATGATTCTTGCTTGTAAGGGGCGCATCATATTTTTCGGGGTAGGTAAATCAGGGCGTATTGGGAGCAAAGTAGCAGCGACAATGGCCAGTGTTGGCATCCCTGCCTTTTTCATACATGCAGGGGAGAGCCATCATGGCGACATCGGCAGCATCACCTGCGATGACGTGGTCATTGCGATTTCCTATGGTGGTGAAAGCGACGAGATCCTCCGGATGCTGCCAGTGATTAAGCGTATTGGAGCCCCACTGGTAGCCATCACTGGCAAGCCGGATTCTACGCTTGGGCGCAGTGTTGATGTGGTTTTGGATATTGGTCCAGACGTGGGAGAGGGCATGGCTGGCTGGACACACCTCTCGAGCATTGCAGCGAGCATGGCCATGGGCGATGCATTGGCTATTGCTGCCGCTATCGCCCGTGGTTTTACAAAAGAAGACTTCGCACTCCATCACCCTGGAGGAAGCTACGGGAAGGAACTGCAGATGGAACGCGAGGGCATGAATGCTGAATAAGGTATAAGCCGATCTTGATGGAGGTATGATAGAACCCATGGTCAGAAAGACTACAGCGAAGAAAAATGTGAAAACGCTGCTGCGTGAAGAGAGCCTCAGCAAAGCTGACCTGCTGAATTATCTACGGCAAATGCTGGAGATTCGCTATTTCGAGGAAGCCGTCTACGATCTCCTGGGCAAGGACATGATCAAGGGAGCTTCGCATCTATATGCAGGTGAGGAGGCAGTGGCGGTAGGCGCGATTTCCGTGTTGCGTGATGATGACTTGATCACAAGCACACACCGTGGTCATGGGCATTGTCACGCCCGAGGCGACAGCCTCGCCAAGACCGCACAGGAGAAGCAAGAGCACCTGAATAAGATGATGGCTGAATTGTGTGGACGGGCGACAGGGTATTGTAAGGGACGCGGTGGCTCGATGCATATTGCTGATGTGCAGCGTGGGAACCTGGGGGCCACAGGTATTGTCGGCGGAAACATTCCTGTAGCTACAGGAGCTGCTTTAGCGGTCAAGATGCAGGCACAGGACAAGGTGGTGCTATGTTTCTTTGGCGATGGGGCATCGAATACGGGCAACTTTCATGAGTCGCTGAACCTGGCCTCGATATGGCCTTTGCCAGTCGTCTATATTGTGGAGAACAACCTCTATGGCATGTCCATGCCCTTTGCCAAGGCTTCAAAGCTCCCTGATGTTGCGGCACGTGCCTGTGCCTATGGTATACCAGGTGAGGCGGTAGACGGAATGGACTTTTTCGCTGTACGCGCGGCAGTGAGAAAGGCAGTAGAAAGAGCGCGTCAGGGCAGCGGGCCATCGCTTATTGAGTGCAAGACCTACCGCTGGTTTGGCCACTCTCGTTCTGATCCGTGTGTCTACCGCGGCAGGCAAGAGGAAGAGGAGTGGAAGAAGTACGATCCCATTGCTACTCTGGAAATGCGCCTGAAGACTGAGGGTGTAGCAACGGGCCAGGAGATTGCGGAAGTAGAAGAACGGGCGGCAGCAGCCATTAAGACTGCTACAGATTTCGCCTTGGGCTCACCGTGGCCAGCTCCTTCTGAGCTATATGACGATGTGTATGTCATCAGCAAGGCAACGCCGGTGGATGTGGAAGCTGAGCGTGAATTGCGCCAGAGAGTGCGCACGGACAATGTAATGCGCCAGATCCCATACTGGCAGGCCATCAACGAGGCTTTGCGTGAGGAGATGGACCGTGATCCACGGGTCTTTGTCATGGGCGAAGACGTGGGGCTCTATGGCGGGGCTTATGGCGCAACACGGGGTCTTGTTGAGGTCTATGGTGCTGAGCGCGTCCGCGACACACCAATTTCGGAAGCGATTATCGGCGGGGCGGCAGTAGGTGCAGCCATGGCCGGCATGCGCCCCGTCGCTGAGATCATGTATATTGACTTTACGCCCCTGGCCATGGACCAGATTGCCAACCAGGGAGCCAAGAACCGCTATATGTTCGGTGGCAAGACCATCGTGCCAATGGTGATTCGTACCCAAGGAGGTACAGGGCGTTCTATCGCTGCCCATCATTCGCAGAGCCTGGAAGCCCTGTGGGTGCATTTTCCTGGCATCTACGTAGTAATGCCGGCTACTCCTTATGACGTAAAAGGACTGCTGAAGACGGCGATTCGCGACGACAACCCGATTATGTTTATCGAGCATAAAATGTTGTACAAAGTCAAAGGCCCAGTGCCCGAGGGGGAGTACCTCATCCCCCTAGGTGTGGCTGACGTGGTGCGCGAGGGCAAAGATGTGACCGTCGTCGCTTACTCGCGTATGCGCTATCGGGCGCTCGAGGCAGCCGAATTGCTGTCCAAGGAGGGGATCAGCGTGGAGGTCATTGACCCTCGTACACTGAAGCCTTTGGACTTGGAGACCATTGTCAACTCGGTGAGGAAGACCGGCCATCTGGTGGGAGTGACAGAAGCATACAAAACGGGCAGCTTCATAAGCGAGTTGTTTACTCTGATCAACGAGGTCGCTTTTGATTATCTAGATGCACCAATGATCCGTGTGGCAGCGGCAGACGTTCCTGTCCCAATGAGTGAACCGCTGGAGGCAGCAACTATTCCCAGCACAGAACAGATTGTTGCCGCCGTACGGAGCATATTGTGAGATGTTGGTCCTCTTACACCTTGGAGAGGAAGGGATACCGATGAAGGAGAGCATATGGCCACTGAAGTAATTCTACCTGTTTTGGGTGAGACAATGGATGAAGGTACAATAGTTAAGTGGCTGGTTGATGTAGGGCAGCCTGTGCAAAGAGGGCAGCCTCTTTATCAACTCGAGACCGATAAAGCGGTATTGGAGGTAGAAGCGCCGGCAAACGGCGTGCTGCGCCAGGTCTTCTATGGTGCGGGGAGCAAAGTGCCGGTGCTGACCATCGTTGGGCTTATTGGCGCACCAGATGAAGACATCAGTGCGTATCAGATTCCTGAGTCTGCGCAGGCAGTCAAACCGACTCAGGTGGCGAAAGCCAAGCCTGCTGCAGAAGTGCCTGTGGAGGTGCCAGCCCATGGGCGGGTCTTTGCTACGCCCCGGGCGCGAAAGCTGGCGGCGCAGCGGAACGTGGACCTTTCGCACGTGAAGGGTACCGGGCCTGGGGGGCGTATTGTGGAGCAGGATATCTGGGCCTACCTCGAGGCGCAGCCTGTGGCCACGCCCGTGGCACGCAGGGTGGCGGCAGGCGCAGGCCTTGGACTTGCTGGAGTACAGGGGGCTGGTCCAGGTGGAGGGATCACCAAGGCCGACGTGGAAGCTGTGCTCTCGAAGGCGGTGGAAGCTGGCGAAGAAAAGCCGGCGGTTATGCCATCAGTAGCAGAGAGCATGCCCATGACGGGTGTGCGACGCATCATCGCCGAGCGCATGAGTGCAAGTGCGCAGACGACCGCACATGTCACATTGACTACAGAGGTGGATGCTACTGATTTTGTGCAGCTTCGTACGTTGCTCAAAAACCAGCTTGAGCCTTTGCTCGGCTTTGCTGTTTCTTACACCGATATCCTGGTAGCGATTGTAGCGCGTGCTCTCCGTGAGTATCGGTACATGAATGTGCGTCTTGTTGGTGAGGAGGTTCAATCGCTATCGCAGATCAATGTGGGTGTGGCGGTTGATACCGAACGTGGCTTGTTAGTACCGGTAATCCGTGATGCAGACCAGAAAGGCATTGCCGAGATCGCTCGCACTCTCCGTGAGTTGGCGACACGTGCACGAGAGGGGAAAAGCATGCCCGATGACCTGAGCGGGGGCACGTTTACCATCACCAACCTGGGCATGTTCGATATTGATGCCTTCACGCCTATTATTAACCTGCCTGAGTGCGCCATCCTGGGGGTGGGACGGCTGCATCAAAAGCCGACTGTTTACGAGGGTCAGGTTTGTGTGCGGCAGATGATGGTGCTGAGCTTGACCTTTGATCATCGCCTGGTGGATGGCGCGCCGGCAGCACGCTTTTTGCAACGGATTAAGCAACTCGTAGAACAGCCGTATTTGATGCTGGCTTGACTAAAGAGCCGCTGTTGTCATAATAGACGTTAACTAGGGGGTGTATTGTGGCTATTCGTTGTGACGTTGCTATCATCGGTGCAGGACCGGGAGGATATGTTGCCGCATTGCGAGCTGCCCAACTGGGGGCCAAGGTCGTGTTGATTGAAAAGGACCGGGTGGGGGGAGTTTGCCTGAACTGGGGCTGTATCCCTACCAAGACACTGCTGCGCACTGCCGAAGTTCTGAATCTGGCCCGAGAAGCCACAGACTATGGTGTCATGGTCAGTGATGTGAAGCTTGATTGGGCCGCGGCACAGAAGCGAAAGGATGCGGTTGTTAAGCGCCTGACTGGTGGGGTCAAGTTTCTGCTGGACAAAGCAGGGGTCAAGCTGCTCTTCGGGATAGCGCGTTTCGTTCCGCCATTGGCACTGGAGATCACTGGCGAGAACGGAGTGGAGCGCGTTGAGGCCACGAATTACGTGATTGCTACAGGTTCACGTCCCGCACCATTGCCTATATCTGGCCTGGATGGGTCGGGTGTACTAACCAGCGACGGGGCCCTGGCCTTGGACTCTCTACCAGGGAGCCTGTTGGTGATCGGAGCTGGGCCGATTGGTGTCGAATTTGCCACACTATTCGGTGCTTGTGGTGTGCAAGTAACGCTGGTCGAGGTCTTGCCACGGGTGCTTCCTGGCCTGGATGCTGACCTTGGGGTGGAAGTTGAGCGTGCATTGAAGAAGGCAAGGGTAAAGGTGCATACAGGCACCAAGGTCTCCAGCGTGGAGATGCGCAACGGTAAGCATGTCGTACACATAACGAGCAGCTCTGGCGAGACCATATTCGAGGTGGACAAGATATTGCTGGCGGTAGGCCGGCGTCCGAATGTAGAGGAACTTGGCCTAAGCTCAGTCGGAGTTCTGGCAGAGAAGACAGGTGTTAAGGTAGATGAGCACATGCAGACAAATGTCCCACACGTGTATGCGGTGGGGGACGTGACTGGTGGTATCCTCCTGGCCCATGTGGCCATGCACGAAGGAATGGTGGCCGTAGAGAACGCCTTGGGTCATGAACGGACTATGAACTATGCTGCCGTACCGAGCTGTGTGTTCACTTGGCCTGAGGTGGCCAGCGTTGGGCTGAGCGAAGAGCAAGCACGTCAGCAGGGCTACGAAGTCAAAGTGGGCAAATTCCCCTTCCGTGCCAATGGCAAAGCGCTGGCACAGGGCGAGCACGAAGGGCTGGTCAAGATCGTGGCCGACAACAAGTATGGACAGGTTCTGGGCGTGCATATTGTTGGCGCACATGCCAGCGACCTGATCCAGGAAGGGACACTAGCTCTCACGCTTGAGGCCACACTAGACGAGTTTGACACAACTATCCATCCACATCCCACGCTGAGCGAAGCATTGGCTGAGGCGGCTCTAGCAGCAAGGGGTAGGGCTTTGCACATGTAGTTAGCCAATCCTTATGGAGTAGGCATAACTTGCCACCGAGAGCATTGGGAGAATTGAAGGCTCTAGCCCTTGGCGTGTTCTGCGCTGGGATTCGATTGGAGCATGGCAGTAGATGGCTAGAATTGTAATTATTGGCGGTGGACTGGCGGGAAGCGAGGCCGCCTGGCAGGCAGCGCAGCGCGGCATACAGGTCACACTCTACGAAATGCGCCCTGCGGTGATGACGCCAGCGCATCGTACGCCCTATCTCGCTGAGTTGGTCTGCAGCAATTCCTTGGGCTCAAACCTGCCGGACCGCGCCCCTGGCCTGCTAAAAGAAGAGCTGCGCTATCTGGGGTCTCTTATCCTGGCTTGTGCCGATGAGAACTCGGTACCAGCAGGAGGCGCCTTGGCCGTGGGGCGAGAAGCTTTTGCACAGGCAGTCACTGCCAGGATCGAAGAGCATCCACTCATCTCCTTACGCCGAGAAGAGGTGCACAAGATCCCCCAGGAAAGCATCGTGGTGATTGCCACAGGGCCACTTACATCAGCATCCTTGGCACAGGATATCGCTAACTTGACAGGGCAGGATCACCTCTATTTCTACGATGCCATGGCTCCCATCGTTACGCTGGAGTCTATTGACATGAGCCGCGCCTTTCGTGCTTCTCGCTATGGGCGTGGTGAGGATGACTATATCAACTGTCCTATGACTTGTGAGGAATACGAGCAGTTCGTGGATGAGTTGCTGGAGGCCGAAACTATTCCCCTGCGCGACTTTGAGCGTGAGGATGAGCATTTCTTTGAAGCCTGCTTGCCGGTGGAGGTCATAGCTCGTCGTGGGCGCGAGGCACTGGCTTTTGGTCCTCTGAAGCCGGTGGGCTTGATTGATCCCCGCACCGGCAGGCGGCCCTATGCCGTAGTCCAACTACGGCAGGATAATCTGGCTGGCACGCTGTACAACCTAGTTGGCTTTCAAACCAATCTGAAGTGGAG
>Ga0172365_10002852_pt1 | contig 12833 bp, 11 predicted proteins | sample LakKivSesite48cm_FD_114535 | JGI IMG/M metagenome (GOLD analysis project Ga0172365, IMG submission 114535) | Sediment microbial communities from Lake Kivu, Rwanda - Sediment site 48cm | ecosystem: Environmental > Aquatic > Freshwater > Lake > Sediment | place: Rwanda: Western Province, Lake...
AGCCTTTGATCCACAGTCTCGTGCGTTGCCGGATGGGTCGCTCCTCCGCCAGGCATGTAGAGAAGATCCCCCAGTCTGCCATCGCTTTTTATGTACGTCGAAAGTATTCCTCTTTTGCCGTCCGAAGCACCGATAACCGCAGCACCGGAACCGTCTCCAAACAGCACGCAGGTACCCCGATCCTCCCAATCAGTGATTCGGGAGAGCACCTCAGAACCAATGACGAGAATCTTGTAATTTTTGGAATTTCTTAATAAAGAATCGGCCAAGGTAAGACCATAGAGAAAACCTGAACAGGCTGCAGAAATATCAAACGCTGCGGCATTCACTGCCCCCAATTTGGCCTGAACACGGCACGCCGTGGAAGGGAAAAACGTGTCCGGAGTGATTGTTCCGACAATAATGAAATCCAGATCCTCCGGTTCTATGCCAGCATCGTCAAGGGCTCGCTTTCCTGCCAGCATCGCTATATCCGAATTGGTTTTATCCTTTTCAAGAATGTGACGCCTCTCTATTCCGGACCGTTCTCGTATCCACTCATCGGAAGTATCAACCATTTTCTCCAGATCAAAATTCGTTAAAACGTTTTCAGGAACAGCCGATCCTGTCCCCAGAACCATCGCTACAGGACTATTTTTCACCCATGACTCCCTTCATCTCTTTCATTTTATATTCGATGTGTGATGCCAATTTTTCCCTTATCATTTTCCAGGCTTCCTCAATGGCATTTCGAATGGCACGCGGACTGGAATTTCCGTGAGCAATGATGCAATTCCCTTTTATCCCCAAAAGGGGTGCTCCGCCGTATTCCTGGTAATCAAACAACTTGTACAGTTTGCGTAAACTTGGACGGATGAGATAAAGTCCCACAGCGCCGGGTAAATTACCACGAAGGGTTCGTTTCATCGTCATGGAAATCATCCTGGCCAAACTTTCACCGAATTTTAAAAGCACATTCCCATTAAAACCGTCACAAACGATAACATCTGCCTTGCCTTTCAAAATATCCCGGCCTTCAACATTGCCTGTAAAGTTTAGAGAACTTTTCTTCAAAAGCTGGTACGCATGCTGGATCACATCGTTTCCTTTGGTTTCCTCCTCACCCACATTCAGCAGCCCAACACGTGGAGATTCTACTCCGATGATGTGGTTCATAAAAATCGAACCCATATAGCCAAATTGCAAAAAATGTACAGACTTGCAATCCAAGTTTGATCCCACATCCAAGAGCAGACAAACGCCGGCTTCATGGGGCATAAAGGACCCGATAGCAGGCCGTTGAACCCCTTCAATGCGTTTGAGGAGAAACAGGGCTGAAGCCATCACAGCCCCTGTATTTCCTGCACTGACAACGGCATCCACTTTGCTTTCCTGGTGGAGCCGCAATGCCACGGCGATGGAAGAATCTGGCTTTTTTCGTAACGCCATTGCCGGCGGTTCATGCATTTCTACTTTCTGAGAAGCATGGACGATGGAAAGAGGAAGCTCCTTAGTAAAAAAGTGATGCTTGAGTTCAGCTTCCACCTGAGGGGCATTTCCGACAAGAACAATTTCGTACCTTCCGTCTGCTTTTCGAGCAGCTTCAATGGCCCCCGTCACATTCACTTCGGGTGCCCGATCCCCTCCCATCGCATCCACTGCAATTCGGATCATTTCAATAGATCTCCTCAACGCTCCCTGGGAACGATCACCAAGCGTCCCCCATAGTATCCGCAATTGGGGCACGCCTTGTGTGGAAGTTTTGGTTGATGACAATGCGAACACTCGGTCACACTGGGAGCACTCAGTTTTTTATGCGTCCGCCTCTTGTCCCGTCTGGACCTTGATATTTTATGCTTGGGTAACGGCACAAACAACTCCTTGTTATGTTAAAATTATGGATTCCATGTAAGACCTTTCAAAGCCTGCCAGCGAGGATCCACCTCATCTTTCGGACAGGAGCACTCTCCCTCATTTAAATTTGCCCCGCAGCGGCAGCACAAACCTTTGCACTCCTCACGGCAGAGACATTTGGAAGGGATTGCCAAAACCAATGCATCCAACACATCTTGAGAAATATCCAGCATCTGCTCATGCAAAGGAAGAAGTTTGACATCAATGCTGCCTTCGTTTCCTGCCTTCTCTATGTCAAAAGTGAACAGTGTCTGCACCTTGCCACCGATGGGAGAAAGAAAGGATTCACTGCAACGATCGCACACACATTCCCCCTCTCCTTCGACTTTTATATCAATCAGATAATCCTCTCCCACTGTAGTGACCTGCACTTCCACCCCAATCTCTTGAGGAAACCGTACTCTTCCTCCTGCACAAAGATCAGGCGGAACTGTACGAAAATGAAAAGTGGATACCCCTTCCTCCACGGAGGAGAGAGGAATACGAAGTTCTTTAAAAACAATTGAGGCCAAATTTACAGAATTCTCCAAAAAGAAGCAAGGTAAAAATGGTAACAAGACATCTTTCTCTGTCTACGGGGAAAGTTTGAGTCCGGTATAGCAAAATTGGCAACAAGCGCGAATTCTGGAATGCACGAGGCCGTAAAATGGTCTTTTCAATAAAAAACAGACTCCCTCTTGGGCAAAATTGAAACGGCAATAACACTCTGTCGTTGGCAAAACGCATGAAATGATCCCCAGAAAAATAAAAACAACTCCTACCATGTTCCATCTTTTAAATACTGATCAATCGCCCTGGCGGCCCTTCTTCCAGCACCCATGGCTGAGATTACCGTTGCTGCGCCTGTCGCCACGTCTCCTCCGGCAAACACGCCCTTCTTCGAAGTTTTGCCTGTCGCCTCATCAATCTGAATGTTTCCCCCTTTTCCTGTTGCGAGTCCAGGCGTTGTATTTGGAATCAACGGGTTGGGACTGTTTCCGATGGAGACAACCACAACATCCACAGGAATACGAAAATTCGAATTTTCAATGGGAACTGGCCTGCGTCTTCCCGAACTGTCGGGTTCTCCCAACTGCATTCGGATGCATTCCACTTCCTTCACTGAGCGGGATCCATTGGAATGAAAAGCAACAGGATTGGTCAAAAAGTTAAAAATCACTCCCTCCTGCTCCGCATGATGAATTTCCTCCACTCGGGCAGGCATTTCATTTCGTGATCTTCTATAAATAATAAACGATTTTTCGGCTCCCAAACGAAGCGCGGTCCGGGCTGAATCCATGGCCACGTTTCCTCCTCCAATCGTAGCCACACATTTCCCTCTGGCAATGGGGGTGTCGTATTCCGGAAAACGATACGCTTTCATCAAATTGGCACGGGTTAAGTACTCGTTGGCAGAATAGATGTTGTTGAGATTCTCTCCAGGGATGTTCATAAACCAGGGAAGGCCGGCGCCGGTTCCCAGAAAAACGGCATCGTACTCCTCCAGCAGTTCATCTATACTGATTGAAGTTCCAATGACCACATTCTTTTCAAGCCGAACGCCCATACGGCATACATGTTCAATTTCGCGAGCAACAATGCGCTTAGGCAGTCGAAATTCGGGGATGCCATAAACCAAAACACCACCCGCTTCGTGGAGCGCCTCGAACATGGTGACTTCATGTCCCATCTGGATAAGGTCGCCTGCTACGGTGATTCCGGCCGGACCGGAACCCACCACTGCCACTCGCTTTCCTGTGGGCTTTTTCTTTGGAGGAATTTCCGATTCACCCTCCTGGGCCTCCCAGTCTGCTGCAAATCGTTCCAACCGTCCGATGGCCACAGGCTCCATCTTCTTTCCTAAAATACACACCTTTTCACACTGTTCTTCCTGGGGACAGACCCGACCGCACACGGCAGGAAGGACGTTCTTCTCTTTTAATACACGAATGGCACTTCGAAAATCACCTTTCGCAACGAGGCCAATAAATCCAGGGATGTTGATTTCCACCGGACACCCAGAAACGCACATGGGTTTTTTACACTGAAGGCATCGCTTGGCTTCCAACATGGCTTCTTCTTCAGAGTATCCGTAGGGCACTTCCAGATTGTTGTGAATACGTTCTTCCGGAGGTTGCTCCCGCATCTTGGTCTTTTGAGGAGAAATTTTCGGCATAATCAATACCTCTTTTTTCACGCAATTCGATTCAGGAGTATCTTGATTAGGAAGCCCATCAAAACAGAGTAACTAAAATTGACCAATGTTCCACCTAAAAAATATTTTGGATTTCTCTTCATGTCATCTTTGCGAATGATTGACTTCGCTGTAAATACCAAGGCCAATCCTGTGTATGCATTCGCCAATATAAAAGTAATTGTTAAAAAATTCTCGCACTTTCCAATAATCGTCCCAATGTTGGATTCTGACGCAACGTTCTCTTCTTTTTTCTCTTGTGCGCCAGACCCTGAATGACGATCACCGATGATTCGGTGTACAAAAATGCCACTCGTAAGAAACGTGAAAAGATATCCGGCAGTTACAATAACGACGCGAAGAATATTCATATTCACCCCATTTCAAACGACCTCATGTCGCCTGAAACAAGCATATTTTCTTGTTTTTGACATTACAAGGAATATCACTTGTTTCGACCGTACTCTTCTAAGATTTGATTGATTTTTCCCTCTGCTCGACTGACTTCCTTCCAGTGTGCTTGTTTAAGAGCATCGGACACAGCTTGCTGTGAAATTCGCAACTTTCTCGCAACTGCACTTTGATTCTCAAGTGATTCATAGAGCGTGATAACACTGCACTGGTGGGATGTCCATCCCTTACGAATGATATGAATAAAATTCACAAGTTCATTCAATAAAAGAGTAACATCCTCATCAGCAAATCCGAGATGAAAACAATAGTACAAATCTTCCTTCTTTGCCTGTACCATCAAATCTGCCGCAATATGAAACGCTGGACCATCCATGAGCCGAGCATCTTTTGCAGCAATATGAACATCCAATGCATTTCGTACAATAGCAAATCGAAAAGAATGCGGGTATAATTCACTGTTGATAAAGCGACATACACGATAACCCATTTTTGGTGATTTCAGAACTCCTGAATACTCATCCATACCGCGAGTAGGTACCAAAGGCGCATAAAATGCATTTTTAAACTTCTGAGCCACACGTTCAATAACCGATTGAATGCGAAGCGATAATTCCGCTCGGTCCCTGATAGCTCTCGATCTGACCAAATCTCCAATAATGACTGTGAATGTTTTCGATGTGTTTTCCATGATGCAATCTTTACGCTTCCTCAGAAATCGTTTCTTCTTCCATGTAGGCCTTCCTTCGGGACAGGAGAAGACCCCAGTCCACCTCGTGTCCGTCAAAATCCGGGCCATCCACACAGGCAAATTTGGTACTTCCACCCACTTCGACGCGACACGCTCCACACATGCCGGTTCCATCCACCATAATGGGATTCAGGCTGACCACGGTTTTCACACCAAAGGGTCTCGTGTTTTCTGACACATCGTACATCATAAACGTACACCCAATGGCAATGACTCTGTCCACTTTCTCGCCTTTTTCCAGCATCTCTTTTAACCGGACAGAATTTCGACCCTTAACACCCAAGGATCCATCACTCGTCGAAACAATGAGCGAATCACTGACTGCTTGCAACTTCTCTTCCCAATAGAGAAGAAATTGGCTTCTCGCTTCAATAAAGCTAAGGACCTTGTTTCCCGCTTCTTTCATGGCCCGAGCAATGGGATAGATGCTGCCGATACCGTAACATCCTCCCACACAGGCCACAGTTCCAAAGGTACCGATGTCCATCTTCTTCCCAAGGGGACCGACAAACGTTGGAACTTCCATCCCTTCTTTCAGGCCGGTCAGCTTGTGCGTGGATCGCCCCACCTGCATAAAGACGCAGCTCACGGTTCCTTTTTCCCGATCCCAATCCGCAACGGTCAAAGGGATGCGTTCTCCGGCCTCGTCCACCTTGATAATTACAAAATGGCCGGGCTCCACCTTTCGTGCCACCAGCGGGGCTTCCACAGTTAAAAGATGGACATTGGGAACAATCATCTTTCGTTCAATTACTCTATTCATAGGCACCCTTCTCAATCTTTACAAAATGGGGATGGCCGTTTTCGTGCAACCGACCATACCCAATGTCAGACGCATTGTTAATATACAAAGTCCGTGTCGGAACCTTCTCTGTAATCAGGGCGATCGCTGTAAAATCCAATCCCTCTTTTGAAAGGATTCGAATGCGTTCTTTATTTTGAATTCCGACAGCCGCTGCATCTTGAGGATGTATCTGAATCCCTTCATACTCCATGATGCGCTTCATACTGGGAACGCCGACGGCAAGAGATCCGTTCCGATAACCGGTAATGTTTGAACCAACCAGCAGTGTGAAAGGATAGGCCTTCGAGGGAACGCGCATCTTTTCCTCTACGTGAAAGGGTACGAACGAGCGCTTTGCTTTTTTGAAGGGCTTTTTCAACCGATCCCGATGCACTCCTCTTTTGCCGAGTCTGCCTATTGTCAGGCCGTGATACTCAGGCACGGTCGCAGCGATCTCCCTGAAAACATCCGAAAATTTGCGGTACGCAAAACCCGAGGCCTTCATACGTTCCGCGATTTGCGAGCAAATCCACCAATCGGGCTTGGATTCTCCTGTGGATCTCAAAACCCTCCGCAGCCGTTGAATTCTTCGTTCGAAATTGGTAACCGTGCCCTCCACTTCGCTTAAATGCGCTGCCGGAAGAACCACATCCGCCCGATCCATCCACAGAGGCGGGAACACACTCTGAACCACCAAAAATTCCACTTTTTCAAACCACGGCATCTCTGGAAGTTCGCCGGCCATGTAGAGACACCGAATGGGTTCGTTCTTCGCGTTGCTTGCCACCCTCTGGATTTCTGCTCGAGACGTCAGAGAAGTTCCCCACAGTTTTTCGAATCTCTTTCTTGCCGTCTCATCGCTTGCAGAAACAAGCCCAGGCAAGATTTCAGGGCAACATCCCATCTCTGCGCATCCCAGTGTGTTCGTCTCTCCGACCACGGGAAGCACTTTGCTCTTTTCAAATGCCAACGCCAGGTTATAAAGTCCACGGACCGCCTCCCTTCCCGATCGAGAGGAAAAAACGCCCGAACCCAAAAGAAAAACCACAGAGTTGCCCCGGGTCAAAAGCGATGCCAATGTTTCGATGGGATGGTCAGAGATCCCTGCGGCCTTTTTGAGAGAGGACAAATCCACCTTGCCGACAGTTTCCCATCCAGTGAGGTTTTTATCCTGGACGAGGTTCTGATCCTTCAGCCATTGAAGCAGTGACGAAATAAGAACGCCATCCGTCCCTGCCTTCAAAGGAATGTGAAGATCCGCCTCGCCTGCAAGTTTTGTCTTTCGTGGATCCACAACGATCAGTTTGGCTCCCTCCCTGTGCCTTTGCTTAACAGAAAGAGCAGCGATGGGATGGGATACCGAAATATCCGCACCCCAGATGACGAGCGCCTCCGCCTTTCGAATATCCTCCAAGGTTGCAGCGGGCAGTTCCTGCGTTTGGATTTTTTGAAGAAGCTCGATAAAGGCATCCGAACAAAACGAAGCATAAATCCGACGGCTTTTCATGACCGCGCGGGCAAATTTTTGCATGGCGTAGGCGTCCTCATTGGTGCACTGATCCGAAACAACAAGTCCAAATTGTTCGCCGCTGTATTTTGAAAACTTCTCAGCCACCACACGGAACGCATCACCCCAAGAAACTTCTATCCATCGTCCCTCTTTTTTGATCATCGGTTTTTGGAGTCGCTTGGGATGGCGGATCGAATCCACGACACCAAACCGGCCGCGCACGCAAATCTGCCCTTGATTCAGCGTGCCATCCAGATACGGTGTGGTGCTGACGACGGTGTCATGCTTCAGATTAAAGGAAAGAGAACATCCTACAGAGCAATAAGGGCAAAGCGACGGCACGGATCTGTCTGGACAGCCTTCCCATTTGCTTCGCTTATCAAACAGAGCACCGGTTGGGCACACATCCACACAGGCACCGCAAAACTCGCATCCCGATTCCATGTGGGATTTGCCGAAAGCAGTCCCCACCACGGTCTTTTCTCCCCGAAATCCGAAAGTCAGGGTGCCGTTGTACCGCACCTCATTGCACATCCGGACGCAGCGTCCGCAGAGCACACACAGGTTATAATCCCTGTCAAAGAAAGGATCCTCCTGTTCCACGGGCAGTTTGCGATAGGCAATGGGAAACGCCATTTCCTCAAGACCAAGATCCCTGGCCAAGTTTTGAAGCTCGCATGCTCCGTTCTTTGGACAAGTTTGACATCCCGTTGTCACTCCAACCTTCCGGATTGTCCCTTGGTAGTCCTCGCATCCACTCCGCTTATCGCAGACAAGACAGGTATAGGGATGTTCCGAGAGGATCAGTTCCAGAATATTTCGACGAAGGGACCGAAGCGGTGGTGTGTCGGTTCGGACCACCATATCCTCCGCGACAGGGGTGGTGCAGGCTGTAAGATAGCCGTTCATCCCATCAATTTCCACAATGCAGAGCCGGCAGCTTCCCGAGGATTCTATCTGCGGGTGATCGCAGAGTGTGGGTATGGTGATGCCCTCCTTTCTCGCCGCCTCGAGAACAGTCATTCCTTTCCTGACTTGGACTTTCTTTCCGTCTATGTTTAAGGAAATTTTCATTCAATACCTCTCTAAAAATTCCGATACATAAAGCAAATCAGAATGCCAGAAAATCAGTAGGAAGCAGATCAGAATATCAGTCAATCAGTAAGAAGAAGATCAGATTACCAGAATAGCAGCTATAAGCATATCAGCAAACCAGAATGAAGCATATCAGAATACAAAACCTTATATCTATTTCTTCATGCCTATATTTTTCTTTTACCAATTTGCATAAACATTTATCCTGATCTTCTGATCCCCTGATCTTCTGATCCCCTGATCCCCTGATCCATCCTTCCTACTTATCCACTGATCTCCCGATTTACTTCTTAGCACCTTTCTTCTCCCTTACCCAATTTATATATCCGTTTATTCCCCTGATAATCTCTTCATATCTGCTGATAAGATCATTTGCCATATCATCAGTAATATAGTGTTTACCCTGTAAGCTTCTAAGGTGATTTTGGGTCTCTCCCGCCTCCTTCCGTGCAACGTGAAACCCCTTGATCTTATCCTGGTAATAGTAACTGGTATGCCCTTCCGCAATATTATCAGGCACAGAAGAAGACGATCTTTCTACCTGATCTCGTATTCTAAATCGCTCCTGTCTGGGAAGAGTTTTACAAATCTTATGAACCTCAAGCATCAGTTTGTGTGCTTTTTGCCAAACCCATAGCTTCTCAAAGCCAGCAATGGGTTTATACTGATTTCCTGATCCACTGATCTGCTTCCCACGGATATCCTGATTATCTGATGTGCTTATTCCCATAAAAACACATCCAACTTTTCAATCCTTCAAAATCCTCTATTCGACAACAACGGCATCAAAGCGGCACACTTCCTTACAGCTTCCGCATTTCGTACAAAGAGCGTGATCAATGGTATGGGGTCTCTTCTTTTCCCCCGAGATGGCATTCACTGGACACGCTTTAAGACACACACCGCAGCCCGTACATGCGTCAGGGTTGATCCGATACGTGATGAGAGCCCTGCACATATGGGCCGGGCATTTTTTCTGCTGGATGTGCGCTTCATATTCCGAACGGAAATACCGGAGCGTTGTCAGTACCGGATTGGGTGCCGTCCGACCCAAACCACAAAGAGAGCCCTCTTGAATCACCTTTGCCAGAGCTTCCAGACGCGCAATATCTTTTAATTGACTTCTTCCTTCTGTGATGGCCGTCAGCATCTCTTTCATTCGTTGCAGTCCCACACGGCAGGGCACGCACTTTCCGCACGACTCCTCTGCAAGGAAGGAAACAAAATAGAGGGCGACATCCACCATGCAGGTGTCCTCGTCCATGACAATCAAGCCACCGGAACCCATGATCGCACCGGCTTTGGTCAGTTCCTCATAATCCACAGGCAGATCCAGCAGCGATTCAGGAATGCATCCTCCCGAAGGCCCTCCCGACTGGACTGCTTTGAATTTCTTCCCTCCCGGAATGCCTCCTCCAATTTTATAAACAATGTCCCGCAACGGGATGCCCATAGGAACTTCCACCAGTCCTGAATTGTTGATTTTTCCAACCAAGGAAAAAACCTTGGTCCCTTTGCTTTTTTCCGTTCCCAATGTGGAAAACCAAGCCCCTCCTCTCAGGATGATGATGGGAACATTGGCCCACGTCTCTACGTTGTTGTTGTTCGTCGGTTTTCCCCACAATCCCTTCTCTGAGGGGAACGGTGGACGCGTCCGGGGTCTGCCCACCCTTCCTTCAATCGAAGCCATCAGGGCTGTCTCTTCGCCACAGACAAACGCGCCCCCTCCTCTGATCACCTCCACGTCAAAGTCAAACCCTTTCCCCAAAATGTCCTTTCCTAAAAGTCCATAGGCAGTTGCCTGCGCAATGGCGATCTTGATCCTTTCAACAGCCAACGGATACTCATCACGAACATAGATAAATCCTTTTCGGGCACCAATGGCTTTGGCACCGATGATCATTCCTTCCAGAACGGCATGGGGATCTGCTTCCAGAATCGAGCGGTCCATATAAGCACCCGGATCTCCCTCGTCTGCGTTGCAGATTAAGTATTTGACTTTTCCAGGTGTATTGCGGCAGGATTCCCATTTTAATCCTGTAGGAAATCCGGCTCCCCCTCTCCCCCGAAGCCCTGAAATTTTTATTTCCTTGATAATTTCTTCCGGTGTCATGGATGTCAACGCCTTGGCCAAGCCGGCGTACCCATCAAAAGCTATGTATTCCTCTATCTTCTCTGGATCAATTCTGCCCCTGTTCTTCAGGACAACCAGTCGCTGATATTTAAAAAAGTCAATGTCCACCATCTTCGGAATCGGTTTTTCTTCTGGCTTTGGGACATACATGAGTCTCTCAACGGGTCTTCCTTTCAGAAAATGTTCCTCCACCAAGAAGGGGATATCTTCTTCCTTGAGTTCCTGATAAAACACGTCATCCGGTTGCACCACGGCCACCGGACCTCTTTCGCAGAATCCGTTGCACCCGGTAGCAATCACCTGAACTTCGTCTTCCAGTCCGCGTTTTTGAATTTCCTTTTCCATCGCAGTCTTGATTGCCATAGAACGGTTCGAAAAACAGGCTGTTCCAGCACAAACCAACACGTGCATTCGATACGTTTTCAAATCATCCTCTTTTGTTTTACTCGTATTTTTTCAGAACCTGATCAAGCTTCTTTTGCGTCATCTTCCCATGAAAGTTTTCATCAATCACCACAACCGGTGCAAGACCGCAGCATCCGACACATCGTACTTTTTCCAGTGAAAACCTGTTGTCAGGAGTCGTTTCACCGGATTTGATGTTTAGATCCCGCTCCAGCTTATCCAGTATTTTCATTCCACCCCGTACGTGACACGCCGTCCCCAAACACACATTGATAAAATGGCGACCCCGCGGGACAAGACTGAACGCTTTATAAAAAGTGGCAAGGGAGAACAATCGGGATAAAGGAATCTTTACTTCCGAAGCCACCAGAGCAAGATCCTCCTCAGGAAGGTAGCCCTTTCTTTTCTGAATGTCCTGAAGCATCGCAATCAATCCCGATTCCCGCCCTCCATATCTTGTAACAATCTCACGAACGAAATCCAATACATCCTCCTCTTCTGAAATCAATCTACAAATTCCTGTTTCAATTCTGCAAGTTTTTCCCTGATTTCCTTACGAACAAAATCCGCCACTGCCGGATCATACCGAGGAACATCTCCAAGCTGCTCCTCAATTCTTCTCGTATTCCATGCGAATCCTTCTTGATCCTGGACGTATTTGTATGTAAAATTCACCTCAGGATAACCTGCAATCAGGACAACCATGGTTTCAATCATATCGCCCATCGGCTGGCGATCTACATGATGAAGACCGAAAGTCGCCCGAATCACCGTTCCCTTTCCCTGTCTCGAATCCATGCGCATCTCGCCACACGCTTTCCTTGCAGCTTCCGCAAGCATGGGCAACCCCAAACCGACTCTTTTTCTTCCTTTCGTAGTAAAAAATGGATCAAAAGCATTTCTTTGCATCGTCTCATCCATTCCCCTCCCATTGTCCTTTATCTCAATCAACAGAACATCCTTCCGTGTGCTCACATCCACAAGAATCGAAATCTGATTTGCTCCACCGGTCACGGAGTTCTCGACAATGTCGAGGATATGCAGCGAAAGCTCTTTCAGAGACCACCTTCTGTTTCTACGATTTTTCTTCCCTCTGCCCCTTGCAAACCCTTTCGAATTTCCCCCACCGTGGCCTCGGGCAGAAAAAAAGTTGTACACGCCTTTCCGATTTCATCCAAGCGATGGGCATCCGAAGAAGTGATTAAGGGAAACCGCTCCACGCCTGGAATTTGCATGCGAATTGTTGCTGTACTTGCCCTCGGCGATATCTCGAGCGCATCCACCGCCAAATCGTCCGGAATAAAACCCAATTGACTTATCACACTGAAACTGTCTCTGTCAATGTGAGAAGCCACGGCCAAACCTCCCAGAGTATGGATTCTGTCTACCAAAGGATTCATCGGCAGTGTTGTCGCCCCAATCAGTAGCTTGTTCACAATCGCATCCACTTCATCCAATTCGTTGGCCACAACCTGAAGACCGAAAAGATCTTCATCGTTCTCTCCGGGCAGAAGATGTTCGTACACCCATTTTTGCAACGCCAACGCCTGATCCTCGCGATTAAAAATTGCCAACACGTGTACTTCTTCGGCTGTCGTCACCTCCATTCCGGGTAAAACCGTCAGGTTGGCATTTTTCGCTGCTCGCCGCACACTCACCACATTCTCAGCCGAGTTG
>Ga0172365_10002853_pt1 | contig 12832 bp, 12 predicted proteins | sample LakKivSesite48cm_FD_114535 | JGI IMG/M metagenome (GOLD analysis project Ga0172365, IMG submission 114535) | Sediment microbial communities from Lake Kivu, Rwanda - Sediment site 48cm | ecosystem: Environmental > Aquatic > Freshwater > Lake > Sediment | place: Rwanda: Western Province, Lake...
CGAGGGAGCATCCCTGGAAGTCCCTTCACGCCAATGAGAGAACTGCCTTCGTGGGTGTGACTGACAAAGGAGCTCATCGTATACTCGCAGGATCGGTCATCTCCGTGTCCCTTCTGGGTTCTGACCGGTGTCTGACGCACGTCTTCCTTGCCTGTCCGATCTCTGCACACTCTGGTCCTACCTTTGCAGAGAAAAGAACGATACTGGGATTGAAGAAGTGAAACAGGCTCGATTCAATGCGAAAGGGATTTCGAAGGCAGAGTAACTGTGTGGGAGACTGTGCTCGACCAAAGCCTCGCTCTACTCTCGCGCTCCTTCGTAGGCCCTGACTAGCTTGTTGATGACTGCATAGGCAGACATGATGGCCGGGATGGCGACGATCACCCCTATGGGGAACTTGGGAACGCCCTCTGTCCTCTCCATGATGAGCAGACTGGCTACCCACAAGAGGGCCGCAGCCGCCTCAAGAAGGACGGCCGAGGTCAAGACTATCCTGCGTCTGATGCCATATTCCTCCATCAGTACTCCAAGCGTGTACGCCGCGAACGAGGACAGCGCCGCTCCGAAGAGCGCCAAGGTGTCCAACCCCGGATCTGCGATGAGAAGGAGCGCCGTGATCGCTGGGAATACTGCACATATCCATAGTGACGAAGCCCTGAATCTGCCCCCCAGCCACCAGCTGGCTCTCCTCTCCAGTTCCTCGTCGGTAAGAGGGCGCGTGATGTCACGATGGCAATCTCCACAGAACCTTCCCATATCGGTGTCTACGCAGTCCTTCAACTCCATTCTCTTTCCACATATGTGACACGACACTAACGTCACGGGAGCAGAAAATCTGGTGTCTTTTGACCTATAAAGCTTGCGACTCCGTTCCAACGACCTCCCCTGCCGTGGGCCGGAGATGTCTCTGGCTACGAAGCCGTTGGCTAAGGAGAATGATATCATGAACTCGTGGGGGTGGTCTTCTCTTTGTCGTTTCCGGATTCTGCTTGGCATTTGCCGAACAGCTAAGAAGGCGAGACTGTGGGTCTTCTCAAGTCTAGCGGCGTCCTCCTGTCGTTCTATACATCTCTTTTCTACGGGAATTGGTCATTCCCGGAAGGCGAAGACACGAAAGCCGCAGGAACGTCATAGAGGCCGGAGCATGAGTGCCCATTCGATGTCATTGTAGAACGCATGCAAAAGCGACGGCAGAGTGATATCCTTCGACCAAGAATAGACGATGCAGCTGGACACGGAGACCCATATCAGCTTTGCCGTTGCTTCAATGGCATATTCAACAGTGAGTATTTGCTGGTAGTAGGCCCCGATCAAGTGGGGCAGAACAAAAAGGGCTGTTGAGATCACCATTGCTTCTATGCTTTCTTTCTTGAGGAATTCTTCCTTCTTCCAGAAAGGGGGCAAATCATGCTCGATCAACCCTCGGAAGATGTATCCCCTGAAAAAGAACTCCTCAGGGAATGGAGCGATCAGTATGGGTATCGCCATCGCATAGCGAGCTGGCTCCGGGGTTATCATCGCCCAGTAGGCAATCACGTCATTGACAACCACGCCCAATAGCGACATCTCTGCTAGGAATGGTAGGATCTCCCGACGAAGGTCTCGGTCTTTCAGGACCCATGATCTATCCCCTACAAGTGCATGAGAGACCGCGCGCTGAAGGGTCCCATATCTGTGCAGGTTCAGAATATCCTTCATTGCCCTCCTCTGAAAGAGATACTCCAGGACGACAGGGGCAAGGAGACAATAGCCATACAACAGAGCAACCGAGACAACGTCGTATGGCAAAACACCGTCGGTCGTCTCGGGCTTGGGCAAGAATAGTATCTCAGATATCAGTATCGCGACCTCTACTACCCAAGCAACCAAGAACACGAGCCATCGGGGCCGGCTCAAATCGAATGTTGTATCCGGCCTCAACTATTAAGATACAACTGTGAAGCCCGATCTTTCACTTGTTCCACTGTACCGAGACCGCTTCCGAGCGAGACGAAGTTCATGCTGATGCTGGTGCACCTACAGGCCAAGGTCTTCTACGAGAGCGCCTTGCGCGCGTCAGAAACCATAAATACGCTATTCGGCGAAACTGATGCCAAATAGAGAACCCGAAACAATGAGAGGCATTTCGCTGCTAAGTGCGGTCGCTCTCTGCATTGGTTTAGCTCTGAGTGCAGTCTCCTCTTTTCCCCAGACTGTGAGTGAACCCTATACCGAACTTGTTTCGCAACGAGTTGACAGGGTTCAAGAAGATGGAAATGTCACAGCCTTGTACACTTTCTACAGCCAGGCTTTCAGCTGCAAGGCCGGTGACACGATTTTCATTCATGCTCGGGCTCTAAGTGGTGACGAATCGCTTTCATTTGTGGTGTCACACACCCTAGGTGACACGGTTGAACAACGTAATAACGTAAGAGATGGCAACTTGACCGTAACGATACCAACAGACGGCTCATATACTGTGACAATAATCCGGTACCGATACAGTCCATATGTCATTTATCTGTCATCAGTTGACGCCTATATCTATGTTAGAACTAGCATCACTGAAACAAGACTCGTACAGAAATACAGAGACGTTGTGACGTATCCCTACAAAGATCTATTAAGTCCAGGCGAGGTCCTGTTGATAGCAGGTATTGGGCTCGCGTTACTCTCTATCGCCGAGGCGAGACCCACGGCGGAAAATGCCACCCCACAGCAAGCATCCAAAGATATGAGACAGGACACAACGAGTACGAAGCCGAGCGAAGAAACTCCATCTCCGCGTGCTAAGCCAGACGCCCATCTATCGACCGACGAAGGACGGTTCAGACCAGCTTCTTCCGCTGGTTTCGTCTTGTGTCCGTCCTGCGGAGGTAAGAATGAGCCTACTGACCGCTTCTGTAGACATTGTGGTGGATTGTTGGTTCCAATGCGGCAGAGCGACGACAGAGAGCACTCTATTCGATCGGAGTATCCTGAGCATCTGAGGTTGGTGCCAGTACCTAGTGGTCTCAGCATCAAATCCATTCCCTTCTTCCTACTAGGGGCGCTTGCCGCAATGGTAGTCCACGAGTCAATCCACGTCATACTGATCGAACACTTCGGGGGAATCGTGTGGTCGATCAGGATCTGGGGCATCATCGTGTATCCGGCGCTCAACTTGACCGACTTCAGTTGGACCGGGGACATAGCGGATGTGGAGGGCTATTTCCCCATATTGCCTTCTTCGTCTGATCTTTGGCTCGCGCACTGGATGCCGGAGGTCGTGGGATTCATCAGCGTGGCATTGATCCTCACGGTCTTCATCAGAAGGAGCGCCAGAGACAATCCGGGCCTTTTCGCCTTTCTGCTCGGCGTGTTCGCGACGAATCTTCTTGGCCTTCTGGCTATCGCGATGTCGCTCATCTAGGTCGCCGAGTCGATGCCACTCCCTATCGAGACGATGTTCATGCTGATGCTGGGCGTCTGAAGACCAAGGTCGACGAGCTCTAGGAGAGATTGAAGGCTAGGGAAATTGCTGTTCCTCAAGAAAAATGGTTACCTTCCCCTGAGTTTGTGGCCGAGTACTCGCAACGGGATGGGATCTCACCTAAGTAGTGTCTGCTCTAGGCTGGGTTCCTTCTCCGATTCCATCAGGTTTGGCGGGCCTGGATCTTCTGGATCTGTGGTACCACGGTGGTTTGGGGCGCACCGACCGTCATCTGTATGAGAAGACAGGAATACGCCGCCACGCTTACAAGAGTACAATTGATCTTGTCTTGAACGGAGGTGAGTAAGACTCTCGCGCCGTAGCCTTGTGAAAGAAAGGGTTCGGAACTCGACTTTGAGTTAAGTTGGATTAGGAGCCAGATGCGATCTGGCTTCGTTTCCATTTCTGCGCATACCACTGGGAACCATTAAATATGCCATTCATGCTAACCTGGAAGATAGGAAGAGGAACTCGAACAGCATGGAATGGGTGAGAATACCAGCATATTTCCACTCATTCTATTCTATGCTGCGTGATATCATGTCATTTCAAGAGAAATACGGGAAACTATTCTCTCCGACAAAATACTTGAACTACGACCCGATTTTCCTTTGCAATGCGTATCTGGACGAAGCACCAATAGCCCCTTACATCCCATACAAAGAGGAGATTTGTTGGATGGGTGATACATGGGAGGAAACCCAGGTAGCCGCGAACGACATTTCAGTACAGAGGATGCCTCAACCCTTCAGTCTGGCGAGCTACCCTTTGGAACTCAAGTCATTTCAAGCGAGTGCCTATTCGGAATTCAAGGCTTCTGGGAAAATAAGCAGGGACACGAACGTCATAAGGTTAGAATCACTCGAAATCGCGCAGGAAGAGACAAGACTGATCGTCCAGAAAGCGAAGTACACTGATCAGGTACAGTCGAATTTGGTGTTGGATTGGGCGGACAAGCACGCTTTGAATGATGTCGGCGTTGCCACCCTGCGGTCTTACTTTCTCAGCCAATATCCGAAGAAGCTGCCTCCTTTGTCGGAACAGCGGCTGGCGAATACGATAGGCATTTCCGTGATCCTGTTCTACAGAAATTCATCGGGAACATACGTTCCCTATCTGCCAATGCGTACAAAAGGGCTCATAGATGACAAGAAGATTCTTGCAGTGTTCGAAGGGGGATACACTTGCACCGCCTCAGGTGCGGCAGAGTGGTCCCAAGGCGAGACCTTTGACCGAATCTTCACAGAAGATATGTATGCGGAGCTTCATGATGAAGTTGGAGTAGAAAGGAACGATGTCGAAGTAATGTTGCCCCTTGCTCTGTGCCGTGAGTTCTTGCGTGGTGGTAAACCTCAGATTTTCTATGCTGGTTTGACTACGCTCTCAGAAACGGAGCTGGCAGAGAAAAGAAGACATGCTCTTCAAAGACAAGAAGCGTTGCCCGACAAAGTCGAAATCGAAGATACACAATTGGTGGTCTCAGATTTCGAACAATTGAAAGAGGATACTCGAATTCGGGGACTCACGTCAGAAGCAATTGCTGGCGTGTTCTACGCGGAAAAGTTCATGAGACAGTATTGTTCATAACCTGCGCGAGCGCGGGCGAGGTCCCGGCGTATCTCGAGGCGATAAGATCACAGCCTCGCGTTGTCTCTCGAACGTGAGACTGTTACCTAAGAAAGTGATGCCTTGTCTCAGCGTTGGATGGGAGTCCATTGATATACTACCCGCGAAGACTCACAGAGTTTAAGGGAGACTTGGGCGTATCACGGCCCATCAGCTCTCGTCAGAGGGACTAGGGGACGGGCGAGCTCGAGGCATCTCAAGAGTAGAGCCCTGACTTGATCATACCTTCGGACGAGCGGTAGATTCTCATCGTAGACTAGCCCCACTTCCGGATCTGGATAACGACTGTATACTTCGTGAGACACTAGATAGATATTGAGAATTGTGAGAACGATCAAGATTTCCGAAAGGACCATCGTTTTTGCGATTAAATCCGATATCACCGGCCCGCTATACAACGCGTCTATCTTTTTCAGGGTGTTTTCATCCATCTTGATCCCGAGCTGCTTTTCCAGCGCCGCTATGATTGGCCCTTTCGGAGGAAGCTGGACCATCTTGCTGACTTCTAGTGACAAGTTGTCTGCTTCTTCTAGTGGATCCAGAACCCCCCGACACCAGCTCGTTACCTGATCAAGCTCCTGAACGGAGATATCCAACTTGGGTTCTATCCTTCTCGCGGCATCGATTTTCTGTCTGAAGTCTAAGAGAACCCGACTCTCCCGCGATGCATCATACGTGAACTCTCTTGAAGAACCCTCTTGCTGAAGGTACTTGTTCCAAGAGGAAAGCCAAGTGACCACGACTTCCATGAAATCGAGCATTCTTTCGTGCCACGAGTGTCCGTAGCCCTTTGGCGAGTACTTATTCATCTCTAGGATATCTCTGAAGATTTTCTCTCCTCGTGGACCAATAAGCTCAAAAAGTTGAGTCGCAGTTGGGTCTCCAGCCATGAACCCAAAACCATTCAGAATCCCCTTGGCAATCTTTTCGTCAGCTTGCTGGAGATGGAAGATAGCACAGGCATACTGGCCGTTCTTGAACAAGATGTCAGCGCATCGTAGGTCGGTGTCAGCCCTTCCGAACCATCTCTCGTGGATCCCTGACACGTTCATTCTTGAGATGCACATCGAATAAAAGAGTTGCTTAGACCCACTCATAGAGCGCAGGCTAGGTTCTGTTCACTCCCACGTTACCTAGATCCTCCGGAACTCTCTCGAGAATAGCTACCAAGTCCATGCTCCCCGATCCGGGTCAGACCTAACGCCGGCACCATCAGAAAGGCTGATATGCGCCGAATATCGACTGAATGGGACATATGTGCGGCAAGAATCCCCGGTTCAGGATGGACTTCATTCAAGAGGTGATAGCATTTGACAGGGAGAAGGGAATCATTGAGGCTAGACTGATACCAGACCCTCGTCGGTACGAGTGGAGAATACTGAAGGGAACGGAATACTTGTACGATAGGTTGGATAACCTTCTGATAGCAAAGGATACACTGCTGAGTGCCATCGAGCGATCGAGAAACCTCCCAATCTATTATCAACAACAGGAGGTCGATGACGTTGTAGACTACATCAAGAGTAGAATACCCGAAATTGAGGCCAGATTGCGGGGATATGAGGAATCTGCCGACTTTAGGGACAAGTCTGAGGAATTCCTTCAGTCGTTGGAAAGGGACGAGTTAGGGTTTGTCATACTGTGTGTTGACATTGCAGGCTCTACTGCACTCTCTACGTCCATGGACAAGAGAAGGTTTGCAAAACTAATCGAGGTCATGACTTATGAAATGAGTGCGCTAGTCCCTAAGTTCCACGGTCATGTCCTGAAATACACAGGAGACGGTTTAATCGCCTATTTTGCTGAGCCCAGTTTCATAGGCAAAAATGACCTAGCTATTGATTGCGCTTTGACAATGCGAAAGTTGACCTATGAGGGGCTGAACCTGATATTGACCAAGAACGGATATCCTCAGATCGACATTCGGATAGGGATTGATTCAGGCGAAGCCATTGTCACAGCAATGGGAAGTGCCGCCACCAAGCGGCATAAGGACATCATAGGAACCGTAGTGAGCTTGGCTAGCAAGATACAAGCAAAAGGCAGGCACGGAGACATCCTTCTCGGAGAGGTAGCTCTCAGGAATTTGCACACGATGTGGAGAGAGATCTGCGAGGAGGTCGTTCTTTCTGAGGACTGGGAGTACAAAGGTGAAGGAGGTAACCCGTACAAGATATACAGGGTGAAGTTCGTTGAGCCTCGGACTGCAGGCCACGATTCTATATAACAGGGGGTCTCGTGACATCACAACGAAGCGGAGGATTCCTTCATGGTCGTGAGAACAGGTATAAGGGACGAATGGCCGACAATAGGCTAGACAATGAACAGGAAGCCCCCTTTCACATGTGACCCGACTCGAACGTGAACTCTTATAGACCATGAGACACTACCTGTAATCGATGTGCGGCGAAGGTATGTGGTGTTGTTAGGATGGCAAACCCTGAACACGTCGAAGTTGTGAAGAAGGGAAAAGATGCCATTGAGGAGTGGAGAAAACACAATTCCGAGCGTCTGGATTTGGCTGGGACCAACCTAGCAGGTATAACCCTCAACCATTGTGATCTCTCTGGTGCCAAGCTCCACAATTGCATTCTTCATGGAGCCTCGTTCTTCGGAGAAGATCTATCCTTGGCTGACCTATCTGGAGCCAATTTGACCCATACGGTATTGAATGGAGCTGACCTGACTGACGCCAATCTTTCCGAAGCCAATCTCAGCTTCTCCATGTGCGGCCTAACCATTTTCCTTAGAGCCAACCTCCGGTCGACCAACGCGACCAGCGCCGATCTCAGATACGCCAACCTGTCCGCTGCTGACCTTCACGATGCTGATCTGTCCCATGCCGTTCTAGAGGGGACCGTGCTAGACGGGGCGGATCTCACCCGCGCGACCATGCGCGCGACAGTTGTCGCAGACTGTGATCTTTCCACCATTATCGGGTTGGACGCAATCAAGCACATAAGTCCAAGCAGCGTAGGTTTGGATACCCTAGTAGATTCAATTCGAGGAGCGAACAATAGGCTCACTCCTAGCTTGGAGACTTTCTTCATCAAGACAGGAGTCCCACAGGACATACTTCGGTCACTACCGAGTATGGTATCCGAAATCAAGTACTGCAGCGCATTCATCTGTTACGGGCAGCCGGACCAGAGTTTTGCAGTGAAGCTAGTGAGGAACTTGATGGAAAGGGGAGTATCCTGTTGGCTCTATTCTATGGACTTCACAGTCGGAGAAAGAACTTGGGAGGAGATTGGGCGGGTTAGACGAGAAGCAGAGAAGATGATTGTGCTCTGTTCCATGAAGGCCCTCGTGCGTGACGGAGTGCTGAAAGAGATCGAGGAGCAAATCGACGAAAACCCGGACAAGATCGTGCCGGTGTCATTGGATGAGTTATGGAAAGAGAAGGGATTCCCCGTCAGGAGAGATGAGACAGACCTGAAGCCCTTCTTGCTAGAGCGCAACATCGCGGACTTCTCCAAGGAGTCAGACTACAAGGAGTCTCTAGACAGGCTCCTGAAGGGACTGGAGCGACAGCGTCAGTAGCACCCTCAAAACTAGACCATCAAGCCATGATCCAATGTGAAAGGCCGTCTTGGAGCATCACAACGAAGCGGAGGGTTCCTTTAAGGTCGTGAGAGTGGACGGTGTCGCTAGCCGCCTATTCCTTTTGATTGAATTCTCCTGGCTCAAGAATCCACTCCTAAGTAGCCTATTCTCTCGATCCAGTGGACGGCTGCCAACAGTTCCTTGCTTCTCCTTTCTGGCATTCTTCCTACCTTGGCGAAGTCGACCTGAACTGCATATCGTGATTTCAGTGAATACGCTATGAGGAGTCCGAGGACTAGAAGTAACCCAATCCCTTCAAGGCAGAGCCCGAGATCGCACTTCAATTGAGACAGAAGTGCGCCTGCCATAAAAACTGTACCGCCGGGCACTAGGCGAATCAAGATAGCCTTCAAGTAGGTTAGCCAGCTGATCTTTGTTCTCCTAAGATGAACCACCTCGATGTTTCTTGATATCACAGACCACAATCCCGAAGACCAGAAAAGAGTCATCCCCCAAGCGATCATGCATATCGAGGCGATAGTCAGAATGAAGATTGGCGGGGCCGCGCTACCGAGTGGGAAAATGCAACCGACAACGAGAGCATCGAGTCCTAACGCCAACGCGAACGCTGAGAATCGGGTAATCGTACTGACCACGATTATCTCGGTTCCCACTTCGTCCTCTGGGACGCCAAGAATCCAGCTGGTAAGCGTCTCCAGATAGTGCATGACTATTATGAATACGAAAGATACGGCCGAATACTGAATGATTAAAGCGAGTAAGTCAAAGGGATCCACATGGTAGTACTCGCGGAGCATATAGAGACCGATGTGTGTGGAATAGATCAGGACTCCGCCGATCAGATATGTCCAACCGCGAATTCTCTCCTCGTTACGGTCCTCTATGGCACCTTTGATATAACCTAAGTAGACTGGCAGGACCAAGCCCAACAGGAGAAGTGGAGCGAACAAGACGACTGAACTCACGCCCGCCACGGAGGCCTGTATCACTGAGAACAGGATTCCTAAGCCAGATGAGAGGAACAGTAGCAATTCGTCTATTCTTGCCTTCCTCGATTCAATATCCTCCTTCTTCACAAGAAGAGCTATCTCCCATGGCGTTAAATGCTTGTCGCGTAGCTGAGGACCAGGTCACCCAAGTATAATCCCTTCTCCCCTCGGCCGCCTTGCCACAGCGAGCGCGGGCATGCACACACCCGAAATAGCCATACAGCCGCTTCCTCGCGAGACGCTGTTCATGCTGATATCGGTGCACCTACAGAACAAGATCAACGAAAACGACTACTTTGAATCCATGGTCGAGATTCCAAGGACGAAAGTGGGAGAAAGGCAGACCATCGAGACATTGACCAATGAGGAGGCATTGCTGTTCGCGAAATACCTCAGAAATGAGAAAGACACCTGGCAATCTAGGACGGCGATCGTCTGGAACTGACCGCACCCATGTGCATGCGGATTAGCTTTCAGCCTTCTCTAGTCCTACCTCGTCATCTCGCGCAATTGCATTGTTCGCAGAGGTGACGGTCTAAATGCTTTTATCTCGAATTGCGCAGGGCAGTAGACGTGGGCAAACAGGAAATTCCCGCAGTGCACAGGATGAAGCTAAAAGAGTTTGTTCAGGAACTGGGACTGTTGGACGCGCTGGCAAAAGGAGAGCTTAAGTGCTGTATGTGCGGACGCACGCTATCCATCGAGAACCTTGAGCTCATCATACCATCTAACCAGCAAATTCTGCTGTGCTGTTCTGATCCGAGTTGTGTCTTCAGAATCAGGGCACTTGAGGTAGGAGGGTCCAAGCTATGATTGTCGGAAGGTGGATTGCCATAGCGCTGATAGTATTGGGAGCGTTCCTCTTCGCATGGTATTTTGGGTTCCTTGGCGCGGTGATTGCTTTTCCATGGGCCTCCCTCCTCCTTGTTCTGCTGAACATGGACCAAGCCGCAGATCTGCTTGCCTCCTCCTACAAGCTGGGCAGAGGCCTCAACTTCTGGTTCGAAAAGGCGGCGGTCGAGAAGCGCCTGGAGACCACCATAGGTCTGACCTCCAGAAGAGTCAATGAAGAGGGTGTCGGCGTGTTGCCTCACGGTGTGGACATTCAATGGGTGGAACCGATGAACAGAGACGCTTTCTTGAAAGAGGGAAAGATCGTGGTTTGCCTTGATTCTAGCCACAACGAGGCCAGGAACATAGCTCGGGCGACGATGATGTATGTAGCAGAAGATCTGATACGAGAGTCGCAGAGGTTCGTGGACTCATCAGTGATGAAATCTGCGAGCATGGTTGTGACAAAGAAGATGTTGGCAATGGAGAATAGGCACGACTCACTGAAATATCTCGCAGAAGAGTTCATCGAACCTGAAGCAAATGCGAATCCAGAAATCAGAACACTAGTCCCCGCCATGGAGCTGATGGACGAGCAAGGTCACCTAACCAGAGTATTGTTGCAGGAATTCAACGAACTAGACGCGAAACTATCCCCGGCACTGTCAAATCGCGATGCTTTGAAGGAGACAAAGGCACTCACCAGGATGCTGAAGGTCTTCGAGGAGAGAGAACCCGAAGAGCATGTTCCTTTGAGGCACTTCGGTGGAGTCATAAAAATCAACATTGCTCCTGTTGCCCGCTTCGCGTCAGATGTTGACGCATCCATCTACGTGAGACGTGCTCGCGAGTGCCAAGCTGACGGCATTGATTGTTTGTACATTCTTGCCAGAGGATTCAACATAGTCTTCGCGAAACTTGTAGTCCGAGAAATTGAAGAAGCCGGACTCTACCGTAGACAACAAGAACATGAGTTCACCGTTCTGGCAAAGCCAGGCGGGGTGAGAAGTTATGTGGCACGAATGATCAAGGCCATCACACAAGATAAGTCAGAAGCATCTCCCATTCCAAAGGTCGAATCCTAGCCTTGCAGCACATCTTCGCACGCGCAAGCTGAAGTCTTGCCCTGAATTCATCAGGTTTCGTCGGCTTCTCTGGGATTATCTCCGCGCTCCTCTCGATTCCCGGGGCCACATCGCAGCAGCTGCCGTTGAAGGTCGCCTTCGTCCCCCTGATCTTCAGACTAAGTGCTTTGTTGTGTGTGTGGGGATTAAAGTTTGGCTCCTCACAAGAGGTCTGCCTGTTGAGTTTCCCCAAGTCCGTATTTGAACTCTTGGCCTCACCTTTATGGCCACTTGAAGCCTAAGCAACAACGGAATGCTGAGCAAAGCAGAGACTGAATTCCTCAGGGGCCAGAAGCAAGCCAAACCACAGCAACTCAGGTATCTGAGGCACTGTGTCAAGAAGAAAATCACTGTCCTTCGAGAAAATGACTTGCCGGCGATCATGGCCAATGACTGGGCAAGGGGCTTGTTCAGAGGCGCTATTGAGGCCAATAGCGGAGGTGCTATTGAATCCAATAGCGCCTTGGAGACTAACCATTCAGAAACTCATGGTTTTGGTGGGCCGGGCCGGATTCGAACCGGCGACCTCCGCCGTGTGAGGGCGCAGGTCAACCCAGACTAATCCTCCTGAATCCCGCTCATCGAGCGATATTACGGCTCATTAGCGGGGTTCATTTGTCTTCCCGCACAACTGGTCTCCCTTGCTTCTGAACTCGCCTATCGGCGCACATGTGGGTTACGGGACAGATGTCGCATTTCCCCTTCCTGCAGAACTCGAGTTCCAGCCTGACGAGCTGTGATTCGAATTCGTCCACTTTCTTCAGTCTCAGTCTTCGTGCGACCCGCAAGGCCAATGGGGAAGGCGCAGGATCAGCCTCCTTCCATATGCCTCTCAACTCCCTCAGAAAGATATTGACGGCCACCGGTCCAACGCCTTTGAACTCCATCAACATCTCCTCTAGGCGCCGCGACGACTCGGCCTTCTCGTGCAGTCGCTCCAAGCTTCCATACTTCTTCAGCAGGGAGTCTGAGGCGCTCAACAGGTTGGTCGCAGTTGAGAAGTCGTACCTCACATACCCACCCGAGTCTAGGACTTTGACCAGTTTGTCCCAACCAGCACCTATGATGGCTTCCGGCGTGGTTAGCCCCTCCTCTGAGAATCTTCTGAACGTGTTCTTTGCCACCGTTGATGATATTCGCTTGGCGAAGAGCATTGAAGCCAGGAACCACTTGAACCTGTCGTTGGCCCTGTGCAAATCCAACCCAAGCTCCTCAGAATACGTCTGAATGCCTCGGAGGCGAGA
>Ga0172365_10002854_pt1 | contig 12829 bp, 7 predicted proteins | sample LakKivSesite48cm_FD_114535 | JGI IMG/M metagenome (GOLD analysis project Ga0172365, IMG submission 114535) | Sediment microbial communities from Lake Kivu, Rwanda - Sediment site 48cm | ecosystem: Environmental > Aquatic > Freshwater > Lake > Sediment | place: Rwanda: Western Province, Lake Kivu...
TCAGGTCGAAACGGACCCGGTAGGTACTCACACGACTGAAGGATGGCACGTCGGTCAGGCAGCTGTTATGTGCTCTTTTTCCCGTCCTGGCTGCAGAACCTGAGGACCTCAGCGAAATTATTGATCTTCGTAAGGTTGGTGCTCTCCACGAAGCCGTCATAGGTGAGATTGATCCAGGGCTTCCCGTACAGAGCACTGAACCGCTCCGACATTGCCGCCACGATTCCGCCCGGCATGCACCCGTGCGGCATTACGGATATCACTCCCGCAAACTCCGGATTCTCCATCCAATCTATTCCACTCCCTATGCTCAGCACCGCCTCGCTTCCGCATTTTGGGGAAAACCAGCGACTTGTCAGCGTCAGCAGCTTCTCTATAGAAGGCTCTTTTTCATCAAGCAAGCCCCGGAAATCTTTGACGACCGTGTGTTCGTCATGCTCCCACACACGCTTTATCACGTAGCTAGTCAACGCTTTCACGAACTTCCGGTCTCTGACGGCATCCTCAACGTGACGGTAGAAGATGTATTTCATCCACTCTCCTATAGAGGAGACGATTACTTCCAGCCCCGCTCTCTCACACTCCCTGGCCAGGTCCTGGTTGCTGAATCTGTTGGAGCGCAGAAAGATCTCGCCGTTAATACCCACCAGAGGCCTGCGCGGCAACTCGGGGTCTATTACTGACTTGAAGTCGGCAGTCGCCCGGCGCAGGACATCGTCGAAACTCTCTTTGTTGCGCACGCGACCAACGATCTTGCCCAGATATGCGTCGAACAGTTCGTCTGCCGAGCCCGGCCGCTTTTCGTAGGGTCGAGCGCGCCAGAGCAGCCTCTGCAGGTAGTCAATACCCACGCAGCCCTTCCACGCCAGCCGCGCAAAACGGGGACTGATTTCTGAGTCCCGATACGCGTTATTAGATACCGTCGTCCGTATGGGAATATCGATGCCCACCTCTCTGAGTACTTTGATTTGCTCCAGAGCATATTTGCCAAATCGGCAGGGACCATACGCCCCGGCCATGACCGCCTCAACATTCTTCAAGTCAGCGCCATCTTCATAGCAGAACCTCAAGAAGTCACCCAGAGTCACCCGGTAAGGCAGACATTCCATTCCCGAGGTTAGCTTGTCCGCGTATAACAGATTGCGTTCATTGGCTTCAGGAAGCACGATCGCTCTGAAGCCGCTGCCCTCCAGAAGAGCGGATACGAGCTCAATGTGCGGTGACATCCTGGGGATGATAAAGGTTTTCTTGCTGTCAATTACTGGCGGAAAAGCTCTCCGGTAGATATCTTCCTTATTCGGCGCCTCCTGCTTTCCGGCGGACCGGGCGAATCCCTGAATGGTATCCACAAAGGCTTCCAGGCGGGTCACGATGCCCGCTTCAGCGGCGTGTTCATCTATCTCGAGCTGGCCCAGGGGCTTGCCCCCCATGATATCCTCCACAATGTGGATAATGAAGGAGTTCGGGCCGCATCCGAAGTTCGTCAGCCACAACCCGTAAAGGTGCGGGTCCGACGCCGTTATATCGGCGGCGGCTACATACTTGTTCTCATAGTACCAGTACGGACGGTCGGAATAGTCCCGGGCATTCACCGACTTCAGGGGCAAGAAATCCAGCGGTATCGGCACCACTCCAAGCTGAGCGAGCTTTTCCGCTATACCCAGATTTGCTCCTGCATCCTGCGACATATAAGACCTGGCGAAAAGCACTACACCTAGCTGCCCGCTCCGGCGCACCTGTTCCAACAATTCCCTGCCCAGCGCGGCCTGGTCGGCCTCAAAATTCCGTTGCGATTGAATGCCGGCCCGTGCTGCTTCGCTGCCCTCTCTCTTGCCGAATCCCATCTTCACGGCAACATCCGCAAGGTTCTCTATCACATCCCCGTCGCCTCGGCTGAAATCAATTATGGGTATCAGCAGCCGGTCCTCCAGACCAAGCACGTTACGTATTATGAACGGCGAGGCCTGCACTAAAGGACAAGAGTATTTCTGGTTCGCGTCACCGTCCTTGCCGCCCAGCCGGATAGCGCAAGGGTAAAGGATGTAATCCACATCCTTGAGCATCGCCGCGTGTCCGTGGAGCAGCTTCATCGGGAAACAGCTGTCGGTGTAGCTCAACTCGATGGCCTGGTCCATGATTGCGTTGTTCGTCTGGCTGGTCAAAACGACTCTGGCGCCAAGCGCATTCAGAAATCCTATGAGCAGGGGGGCATAGTCGTACACCAGAAGCCCTCGGGGAATGCCCACCGCGGGCCCTGTGCCCGAATCTTTCCTGTACTCCCGAAAGAGCAGCTGCTCTCGCTTATCGAAGAGAGTCTCTCTCTTGGCTTGGCTGGCTATGGCATCATACTTGTCGCACCTGCTGCCGTAATAGCTGGGCTGCTCACCGGGCAACTCCATCCGCGTTATGGTGCAATTGTTGTCGCATCCCTTGCACACGAATGTAGTAAGCTTGCACTCTCTGTCCACAACCTCCTGAAAGCCCTTGAACCTCGACTCCTGGCCGGACTCACTGCCAGCCTCCTTGGCCAACAGAGCCGCGCCTATGGCGCCGCTGACCTCCTTGTGCTCCGGCACAGTCAGTTTCTTGCCTTTAAGCTGCTGGCGAAAGGCGGAAACTACGGCTCTGTTGTAGAATACCGCCCCCGTCAGGATCACCTTGTCGCCCAGCTTCCTGTGTTCGACTACCTTGGAGAGATAGTTCTTGGCTATCGAATTGGCCAGGCTGGCCGTGATAATTTCCAGGGGCACCCCCTCCTGCTGTGCCGAGGCTACGGCCTGACCCATGAACGAAGCACATCTCGTCCCCAGGTCAATGGTGTGCGGGGCCGCAAACGCCAGATTGGCAAACCCGCCGTCGGTCACCGAAACGCCCAGCATCTCGGCCAGCTCGTCAATAAAGCTGCCCGTCCCCGCGGCACACGCCTTGTTCATATGGTAGTCCACCACGATGCCATTTCTCTTGATGACCAGCTTGGAGTCCTGCCCGCCAATCTCGATGATGTCGGCTTCAGGGTCGAGTTCCACCCCCGCTCTGGTCTGAGCCGTTATCTCGTTCTTAATCAGGTCCGCTCCGATGAACCCTCCTACAAGGTATCTGCCGGAGCCGGTCACACCCACGCCGGCTATCTTAACCTTGTCCGCGCCGTCCCGAAGCAAGTTCCTGAACACCTGCCTGATGGCCTCAACCGGCCTGCCCGCCGTCATGAGGTAGTTCTTCCCCAGCAATCGCCTGCCCGATTCATCCATTATCACTGCCTTGGTACTGGTGGAGCCCACATCCACCCCGAGGTAGCCGATACATGGCTCTTCTATCTTCAGACCATCCTTGTTTTCCTCGAGGCCGACGGTCTCCAGCTTGGGCATTTCGAAATGGCGCTGCTTCGCATCTGTCCCCGACAGCATGATGCCCCGGGAGGTCTTTCCTATGGACAATAACGCCGAACCCACGGACTCCATGTGCAGGTAGTCTTTGGGAATGACTACTTCCACGGGATGTCCGTTTCTGACAGAAATCATGTCGTTGAGCGACCTGGCCACAGCCAGATTGGCGGCAACTCCGCCCACCAGATAGACCGGCTCCTGGAAAGTCCCTTTCTTCAAGGAGGCGACCATCCGGGCCACGCTTTCGCACAATGCATACAGCATGGCATCCAGCGGCGCGCCTTTCTGCTGCAGGTGAATGAGATCGGTCTTGGCAAAGACACTGCATCGGGCTGCTATCCTGGGAGCTGTCCCTTTGAACTGCAGGGCTAGGTTGGCGAAGTCCTCCATGCTGATGCCAATCCTGTACGCCTGCTGCTCCAGGAATCTGCCCGTGCCCGCGGCGCAAAGCGGGTTGGAGGCCACCTTCCAGGGCTTTCTCAAGCCATCTTCGAGCTCTATGACCAGTGTGCTCTGGCCGCCGATTTGTATGATAGTCTTGACTTCGCCGTAGCTGTGAAGCAGCCCGGAAGCAATCGCCAGCGAACTGCTGTATTGCGTCCAGCCCAATTCACTGGGGATGACATCCCTGCCCGAGCCTGACACGCCGGCTGCGGCAATCTCCTTGAGGTCGAAACCCTCGCTCAGCCTGGAGATAAGCGAGGCGACTGCGTCTCTGGGACTGGCCGTTACCTTCTCGGTATCAAGCCGGACAACCTTGCCGTTCTCATCAACGAGCGCGAGCTTGGCGTTGACAGAGCCGATATCTACGCCTAAGTAATGGCCCATTAGCGTTTGACAATTGTAGCAAGAAACAGGCTTTCTTGAAAGTTTGTCTGCTCCCGTGACGAGGATAGACTGAAACGACGGTGGTGTCCGAAAACTTCTATCTCTCCCGCCGGACCCGGCCCGTAGGGAGAAAAGAACTCTGAGAAGGTTCTCTCTCTTCTATGTTAGCGAAGAGAACAACGACAAAGCAATTCCGCTGAACCGGCGAGACCGACACGCTTCGCTGGCGTTCAATTCAGATCCCAGCCGTCAACATCGCACTGTCCATAGGTGTTCTGCCCCACGGCGACCACCTTGCCGTCGGCCTTAATTCCCACCGTGTGACCATAGCCTGCGGTGACCTGAACGATGTCTCTCCAGCCGCCGACATCGCACTGCCCGTGTGTGTTCTGTCCCACTGCGGCTGTCGTCCCATTGGACCTAACTGCCACAGTGTGCCGATAGCCCGCGCCGATTTGAATGATGTCTGCCCAGCCGCCGACATCACACTGTCCATAAGTGTTCTGCCCCACAGCTACCACGGTGCCGTCGGCCTTAAGAGCCACAGTGTGGTAGCCCCCTGCCGCGATCTGGACAATGTCTGTCCAGTTGCCGACATCGCACTGCCCGTATGTATTGTCTCCCGTAGCGACCACCGTCCCGTTGGCCTTAAGGCCCACACTATGCCAATAACCAGCTGCGACCTGTACGATGTCCGTCCAGTTGCCGACATTGCACTGTTCGTAGGTGTTATGTCCCACAGCGGCTGCGGTGCCGTCGAACTTCAGCCCCACAGTGTGGTAGCCACCTCCAGTCACCTGGATGATGTCCGTCCAGTTGCCGACATTGCACTGTTCGTAGGTGTTATGTCCCACAGCGGCTACGGTACCGTCATCCCTCAGCCCCACCGTGTGACCGTACCCTGCAGCGATTTGGATGATGTCCCGAAAGCCGCCGACACCGCACTGGCCCGCGGAGTCGTATCCCGCGGCGACCACGGTGCCTAGGGACCTGAGCCCCAGGGTGTGATAGCTTCCAGCCGCGACCATGGGGATGGATTGAGGCCCAAACGCAAAGTTGGCAGTGATAGAATAGTCGGTGTCCAACATGACGGCGGTTGTGGCGTCCCTGACATCAGCGATCGTGCTCACGTCGCCAGTCCAATCAACGAAGTGGTAGCCCGCCTTTGGTTTAGCTATCAAGTTGACCGACGTGCCACTCGGGTAGGAAAAGAGCCCTACGCCAGGACTGGCTACGGACCCCCCAGTGGTACTGGTGACAGCCAGCTCGTATTCAATAACTTCACCGCACCCCAGTGTGGCGACAGCCAAGGCTAACATGATTAGGAAGATGCCGATCCTTGCCGCGCAACGGTCTCTCCAACTAGATATCTTCATGATTCATCTCCTTCATCAGTTTCTCATTCCCCTACGTTTCTGGGTCAGCGCACAGCTGTGTTTTTGCTTCGTAGGACGGAGGTGAAGGCTCAATCCAGATCCCAACTCTCGACATCGCACTGCCAGTAGTAGTTCCATCCCACAGCGATCACTGTACCGTCATCCCTAAGTCCTGCCGTATGCAAGCCGCCCGCGGCCACCCGAACGATGTTCACCCAGTCGCTAACATTACACTGTCGGTAGCCGTCGGCTCCTCCGGCGACTACGGTGCCATCCGCTTTGAGCCCCACCGTGTGCCAAGCACCTGCTTCGGCCTGAATGATGTCTACCCAGTCGCCGACATCGCACTGCCCGTAGTCGTTGGCTCCCGCCGCAACCACGGTGCCGTCAAACCTAAGCCCCACCGTGTGTGAGCCACCTGCGGCGATTTGCACAATGTCTGTCCAGTTGCCAACATCGCACTGTCCGTAGTCGTTGGCTCCCGCCGCGACCACGGTGCCATCAGACCGAAGTCCCACCGTGTGTGAGCCACCTGCCGCGACTTGGACGACATTGTTCCAACCGCCGACATCGCACTCTCCATACGTGTTATTTCCTGCCGCAACCACGCTACCATCGAATTGAAGCGCTACCGTGTGTCCATCGCCGGCAGCGACTTGGATGACATTTGTCCAGTTGCGGACATCGCATTGCCCTGAAATGTTCCACCCCACAGCCATCACACTGCCATCGGTTTTAAGCCCCACCGTGTGCCAAGCACCTGCTTCGACCTGGATGATGTCCGCCCAGTCGCCGACATTGCACTGCCCGAAAGTGTTCCAGCCCACGGCGATCACGGTGCCGTCCGTCCGAAGCCCCACCGTATGTCTGCCACCTGCCGCGACATCGAATTGCTCAACGAAATTGGCTTCTATGGAGTAGTTATCGTTCATAGTGATACTTGTTTCGGCAGCATTGACATTGCCAATTGCGCTCACATCCTTAGCCCAGCCCGCAAACTGGTAACCAGCATTGGGGGTTGCGACGAGCTCAATCATCGTTCCCGCAGGATAGGTGAAGGTTCCCACTCCAGGCGCGGCCACTGTCCCTCCTGCAGTGCTGCTGACAGTGAGAGTACAAGAAGCAGTCGGGTCACAGCCTGCCATCCCGGCAATTAAGGCTACCGCAACTAATAGAATGCTGACTTTCGCCACGTGAAGGTGCCTCCTTGGACCAAGTGTCATCTTCATCTTTCACCTCCGAATCTCTGTAGTCGCCCTGAACAGATTCCATATATCAAAATCCGTTTGCAGGAATCCAAATATCAAAGTCCAAATGCTCAAATAAGCCCCATTGCATTTGTATACGTACTGGCCAGGCGTCCTGAGGACCAACGCAACCTCCTTACCACGCAAACCAGATTGCTTCGGCCTATTACCTTTTTCATGTTATTTTCGTCACATATATAGTCGCAAGAAAGGGGGAAATCCCTCATTTTCTCAGTACTTTTGGGGGATTTTGTCAGCCAGATGACAGATAGCGATGATACTATAGAAGGTCTTGGTTGGGATGAAGGCTAACGGGTAATTTCGCCTTTAGGAATGCTGTGGACCTCGGCTCCGCCGCCTCATCGCCCAGACGGCTACGGCCGCCAGAGTCAGCGCCAGGAAGCTTACCATGGCAGTTTTCTCATCCCAAGTGGTATTCACCGCCATGGCGCTCACAATCAGCACGGGCGCAATCTCAGCCCTCACCACGGGCTTCAAGCTGGGATGGTTGGTGATAAACCTGGCTATGGACGGACTAAGGCTGTAGTAAAGGTTTACTAAGGCTCGTCCTATCGGATTGGTGGAGAGGTATTCATTCCTGAAGTCGCGTAGGATTTGTATTTCTCCGGCCATCGGCGTGCCATAGGTCGCGGTAGTGACAAAACACTGCACGCCGCCGCTGCTGAAACTAGCTACGATGGAGTAGGAATCGTCCATGGTGATGGTGGTCGAGGCGGAATAAACATCGGCGATGGTGTCCACGTCGCCCGACCACCTGACGAAGTGATAGCCGCTGGCCGCCTCTGCCACGAGGTTCACTTCATCGCCGAGGGCATAGGAGAATGTCCCCTCACCGGGATCGGTTACCGCGCCGCCGGACGTGCTGGATACCGTCAATTGCGCCGTCGGCTCGGGATGCACCGACTCAAAACTGGCGGTAATTGAGTAGGAGCCATCCATGATGATGGTAGTGTCGGCGGCGTTGACATCGCCGACGGTGCCCACATTGCCCGTCCATTTCACAAATTGGTAGCCTTCTTCCGGCTGAGCAAGAAGGGTGACATTGGCATCGGCAGGATAGATGAAGGTTCCTTCACCGGGGTCGCTCACCGTGCCGCCGTCGGTGCTGGCGATAACAAGGCTATACCAGCCAGGATCCAGTTCAAACTTCGCGGCGATGGAATAGGAGGCATTCATGATGATGGAGGTTGTAGCGGCGCCGACATTTCCGACCGTATCTACGTCGCCAGTCCACTCCACAAAGTGGTAATGATCGCCGGTGTCGGCTTCAGCAACAATGCTGACATTTGCGCTGGCAGGATAAACAAAAGTCCCTTCACCCGGGGCCGTCACCAGGCCGCCGGGCATACTAGCGGCGCTGAGGCTATACCAGCCTTCATCCAGCGCAAAGTTGGCGGTGATCGAGTAGGAGCCATGCATGGTGATAGTAGTGGAAGCAGCACCGGGTTCGGCGATTTCGCCAACGTCGCCGGTCCACCCCACAAAGTGGTAGTGGTCGTCGGGAACAGCGACGAGGTCAACCACCGTACCATCATCGTAAAGAAATCTGCCCTCACCAGGGCTGGTCACCGAACCGCCGGGAGTACTGGAGACAGTCAGGCTAAACCCCTGGGGCTCAAGCGCGATACCGAGCCCCTCAATGATGTACTCTGCCTTACAGATAACTGCCCGGTCCGCCGAGCCGGCAAAAAGCAGCCCCACAAACTGTCCATTCTTGTCCACCGCCGAGCCCGAATCCCCGGGCTGCGAAAAGGAATAGTTGTCCTGAGCTACAACAATCAAATCTTCAAAATAAGCCGATTGGTCGCCATAGGAAACCACGACGGAAGCATTGGTATAACGCACCTCTCCGGTCGTCACTCCGGTCGTTCGCCCGGATTTTCTGACAATATCCCCCTTCGAGACAGTGGTCCAACCTTGAAGCCAGTAATCGCCCGTCTCCGAAAACTGCTCGCCGGCGGATGCTCCAACATCACTATCAATACTGGCCACCGCGGCATCGGCGTGGTTCACGGCATCAGGGCTGAAGTCAACAGGTATATACTGCTCGAGCTCCCCCACCTGGTCGCCCAACCTCCCTCCATCGCCGGTCCCCGGCTGAACCACGGGTGTTCCTGTGTCGAAAAAACTGTACGTCCGCGGATTCATCGCGATAACGTGAGCGTTAGTCAGAATCCTGCCCTCATAGGTGACCATACCCAGGGTCCCGGCATACAAATATAGTCCTCCCGCTTGCGTGCCATAATAGGCTGACAAGCTCGTCCCACCAACGAGGGGCCTGACTTCTCCCTGTCTCTCGAGATCCATGTCGCTGATGATCTCCGGCCCTTGACTGTAAGATGCCTGTATCTTCCCGGTGATTTCCGTGCGCACGGGGTACCCGTCAAAGGAGTCTGGAACTGCCTTCTCTGCTTGTTCGTTCTCGACAAAGACTGTAATGTCGCCCTCAGCTTCCGAATCAGCGATGCCCACGAAACCGGCGTCTGTCCGGCTCAGAAGGTCTTGCTCAAGGGCCTGCCTCGCTTCCTCCAGCGACTTACCCTGGCCGGGATTTGCGCCAGCCGAAGCTGAAATGGAGCTGAAAAGCAGCCCCAAAACAACTGCCAACGCTGATAATACTAGAATCTTCTTGTCTTTCTCCATCTCCACAGGCCCAGCCTTCCACAGTATAGCATTGTTACGCTTCCAAGTCCCTCAGGAGTCTCACTGCCGCCTGGCATCCGGCAAGGGCTGACAAGCCGGGGCAGGAGACGCGCCCTGAACCGCACGAAATCTAGCTACAACTGGAAATGCTGTTACTCGAGTGATGGCCGGGCGGCCCAGATTCGGGGTTGCTGAGGGAGAGAGGTAGCCAGCGCAGGGATTGCCAAATAGGCACAGTTTGAGGACGAGCTAAAGTCAATCTGCCGGGGCAATAACATAACGAGGCCGGGGGCGCGCCGCGAGAACCTTCCCCGCCTGACGACCCCGGCCTAAGCAAAAATACTCAAGCTTGACTTGCCTTCCTGTCAGATCTTCCCCTCTTTCAACGTCTTGGTGGGCTCGAACACTCTGACGCCATACTTCTTGGCGAGGTCTTCACATATCTTGGCAAGCTTCTCATAGCCTATGCCTTTGGCCATCTGGAACGGCCCGATCGGCGCACCGCCCCCATTGGCCATCGCCTTGTCAATTTCCTCCGCACTCTTAACGACTCCCGCCTCGAGCAACTTTGTCGCCTCGTTGACCTGAAGGGCAATCAGCACGGTCGGGTCGAAGTCTTCTTTCGCCTTGGATAGGTCTATCTCCGGCCTACCTTTGGACCAGTCAAAGATTCCTTTGCCTGTCTTCTTCCCCAGCTCTCCCGCGTCAACCTTGGCTTTGAGCCACTTCGACGGCTCATAGTCTCGGGAGAGTTTCTCGGCAAAATAGCGGGCGCCGTGGTAGGCGACATCCAGTCCCACATAGTCCATCAGTTCGTATGGTCCCATGGGCATGCCCATCTTCCTCATCTTGGCATCAATTTCCATCGGGGTGGCCACGCCTTTCTCTAGCATGAGGTCCATCAGCAACCCGGTCGGGGCGTTGACCCGGTTGTAGATAAACCCGATGGAGTCTTTCTCAACTCTGACCGGCACCTTGTTCATCTTCAGTGCCAGGTTGTAAGCTACCTGCATCGTCTCTTCGCTGGTCTTTCCCCCCTTCGTGACCTCGACCAGCTTCATCAGGACGGCCGGGTTAAAGAAATGAAAACCGACGACCTGCTGCGGCCTCTTTGTGGCCGCAGCGATGTCCGTTATGCTCATATTTGAGGTATTCGAAGCCAGTATGGCATGCTTGGGAGCAGCCTTATCCAGTGCCTGGAAAACCTGCTTCTTAAGGTCCATAATCTCGGGGACTGCCTCGATGACGAAGTCGGCATCTTTCACGGCCTCGCCGATATCTATGAACGTCTTGATGTTGGTCAGCATCGCGCTCTTGTTGTCCTGAGTGATCTTCTGCTTTTCAGCGAGTTTATCAAGACTCTCCTTAATCCGGGAGAGTCCCTTGTCCACAAATCTCTGCTCAATATCCCGCATCGCCACCTTGTAGCCCGCGAGCAGTGCCACCTCGGCGATGCCGTGACCCATGTCACCCGCCCCCATGACCGCTACCTTCTTGATGTCTTCAACTTTCATGACACAAAACCTCCTTTTGTTTTGCTTTCGTCCTGGAAAGTCATTCTCCTTTGTAAACCGGCTCGCGCTTCTCGATGAAGGCCATGGCACCCTCCACGGCGTCCTTCGTCTTGCTGACGCGCTGCGAGCCTTCCAGTTCTATCTTTATCCCCTGGTCGGTCGTGGTCTCGAGCCCCCGCGTCACCGCGCCGAGGATTATCTCCATGGCAATTGGGGCCTTTTTCGCCAGCGCTTTGGCCATCTCTCTGGCATCGTTCATCAACTGTCCGGGCTGAGATAGCTTCGTCACGAGTCCAATTCTCAAGGCTTCCTCGGCATTCACTCTGGTGCCAAGCAGAAGCATGTCGAAGGCCTTGGTTTTGCCCACCAGCCTGGGCAACCGTTGGGTACCGCCCCAACCCGGTATGATGCCCCGGTCAATCTCGGGCTGTCCCATCACCACCTGTTGAGAGTTGAGCATGATTCTGAAATGGCAGGCCATAGCCAGCTCGCAGCCGCCGCCAAGAGCGAAGCCGTTTATAGCAGCAATCACGGGCTTGTGATACTTCTCGATACGGCCGAACACCTCTTGTCCGCGGGACATGGCCTTCTCACCATCCGGTGTCCCGGCCGTCTTCAGGTCGAAACCGGCTGAAAACCCCCTTTCGCCAGCCCCGGTGACGATTATGGCTCTGACCGCTTTGTCCTTTTCCCACTCGGTCAGAACCGCGTCCAGTTCACTAAGCACAGAGAAGTTTATTGGGTTTGCGGGTGGGCGGTTCAGAGTGATCAGCCCGACATTTTCCTCACGCTCCACAATTAAATTGACATAAGCCATGGGATCCTCCTTGTTTTGAGATTCTTCGACGGCGCCATCATTCCTTCAGGATCGCTATACCACCTCCTTTCAATCGAGCAACTCACGGAGCGCCGCGCTGTTGGAAACAGTAGATGTTACCACTCACGACGGCGGCCTGTCAACGGCCAGAAGGCCGAATTGGCTCTTCGGAATCATGAAGCTGCCACATATGTTCCGTCCGCTTCGCCACGGAGCGTGACCTGTCATCTTCTCGGGAGCAGATTATCATTGGCAAAAACGGCGAGTTGCGAATAGAATACTAGTAGAACTGATAGTGATTCGTCGTGGGCATTAGATGAGCGGTACGGTGGTCCTGGGCATCGGCAATCCACTGGGCGGCGATGACGCCGTCGGCTCTCACGTGGTGGACCTTCTTAACCGCGCGCTCGGCACGGCGGGCGCTCGGCGGGGCTGCCGCATGGCGCCTACCCCTACCGGCATCACTGTCATAGACGCCGGCGCCGCCCCGGAAAGCTACACGTCGGTTATCCGCCGGCGCCGGCCCGATCTACTGATACTCGTGGACGCGGCCGATATGGGTCTGGCTGCCGGCGCACTGCGCATAATCCCGCCGGAGAAGATCAAGACCCTGTCCTTCTCTACGCATCACATGCCCCTTTCCACGTTCATCTCCTATGTAGAATCATTCTGCGGGAAGGTCTTGCTTGTAGGCGTTCAACCCGAGCAGACGGAGACGGGGGCGCTCATTTCAGAAGTCGTGCGCGAAAGCGCGAGAAAGCTGGCCAAAGCTATTCTGGAGCGACGTTGGGGGAATATTCCACTGCTGGAGTAGGGGAATCAGCCTTGCCCTGCCGGCTGTTCGGCGGCTCCGGCCTCCGGCTTCTTTTTCTTCTTCGAACCGGGTAGCTCGCCGCTATCTGTGATGACAAGACTGTCGGCATATTTGTCGTAGCTGGCGAGCAGGAAATCCTCGGTCATGGCCAGCGTGTTTACGGGACAGATGTCAACGCACTGGGCA
>Ga0172365_10002855_pt1 | contig 12827 bp, 7 predicted proteins | sample LakKivSesite48cm_FD_114535 | JGI IMG/M metagenome (GOLD analysis project Ga0172365, IMG submission 114535) | Sediment microbial communities from Lake Kivu, Rwanda - Sediment site 48cm | ecosystem: Environmental > Aquatic > Freshwater > Lake > Sediment | place: Rwanda: Western Province, Lake Kivu...
GGACTGGAGAATATTTGAATCTGCAAGAAATTGAAGATGCGTTTAGCCGCTTAAAAATATGCCCCAAATGTAATTCCAAAGAAGGATTTTGGCTTGGACTGAAAACTGACCATACTTATGCTCAGTGCAAAGACTGTGGGACAAAGCTTGAACTTTTTGAAATCTTTCCGATAGATGAAAGAACCAAAGCTTCTAGACGGTTGAAGTTTTTTAGGAAATAGTCGCGTTCTAATTCTGAAACCGAATATTATTCAATTTTTGAAAGAAGACAAATAAACATAGCATTCTGCAAGCACTAACGAGGAGGCTTCAGTGAGAGAAAGAAAGCTAAAACCACTGGTCTCAGTCATAATACCAACTTACAATTCTCAAAAAAACATCAGATCATGTCTAGAGTCCATCAAGAAGCAAACTTACAAGAGAATAGAAATATTAGTCGTGGATCGACACAGCACCGACGAAACTGTTCAAATAGCCAGAAAGCTTAAAGCAAAAGTATTCCCCCTGAAGAGTGAAAGAAGTGAGGCTAAGAACTACGCCGCAATAATGGCAAGCGGAGACTTTCTATTTTTCATTGACTCAGACATGGTGCTAACCTCAAAAGTGGTTGAGGAGTGCGTAAACAGTTGTTTGCTTGAGGGTCTGGATGGAATCATTGTACCTGAAAAGTACGTAGGACAAGGTCTGCTTGGCGAATCGCGGGAAACGGAAAAGAATTTGGTGTGTAACTCTGCTAAGTTCATAGAGATTCCGCGTTTTGTCAGGAAAAAAAATTTCGTAACAGTTGGGGGCTACGACAAAAAGTTAGTGTGCGGAGAAGACTTCGAATTTTTTAAAAGATATCAGAATTACGGCAACAAGACCGGCAAAATAAGCTCCCGAATACTTCATATTGAGGGCAACCCCTCTCCGTATAGCATTTTATCCAAAGCGTATTATTATGGTAAGACTCTCCCAGCTTTAGTCAAGAAAAGTCCAATTACGACTGTTGAAAGATATGCAAACTTTCGTTTGGCTTCAATCAGAAATGCAGGAATCGCCATTGAAAGCATAAGCTTTCTGATAGTTTTTGCGGCAACAAAACTCCTTGAAAATGTCGCTTATTTTGCAGGAATCTTCACTCAACTGATTTATGAATTTTCTGAGAAGACCGGCATTAAGAAGTTGAAAAGCAAGATATTGGAGAACAAAATTGTTCTAGCAAACATTGCGGTAATTTTGCTTATCGCTACGGCTATTTTTAGAAATTTTCTCTTTACTGCTGAGTGGCCCGGAGGCGGCGATGTCATGGGATTTGTCTCTAGAGCTTACCTGTACGGCCAAGACAATAAGTGGCTTTACATGTGGCGTCCATATTCCTTTGGCTTTATTGAGGGAATAAATTTCATGGATTTTTTCTTAATGTTACTGTACTGGATCTTTAAAGATCCTTCATGGACTGTCAAAGTATTCATGTTTTTGTTTTATCTAGTGGCCGCTTTTTCAATGTACTTGTTTGCTTACAGATACACGCGTCTTCATGTTGCATCATTGGCTGCTTCAATGGTTTACATCTTGAATCAATGGCTGTTCTCACAGTTAACTGAGGCTCATGTTGACATCCTTTTCAGTTACGCCTTGGCTCCACTAATATTTATACTACTTGATAAGGCATTGCAGACAAACAAACCACGTGACATACTTTTGTTTTCCATGGGACTAAGCCTTTTTGTAACAAGTTTTCATCCCGAATGCATCGTGATCTACGGCGTTTTTCTGATAATCTTTGCAACATTTTTCGTGATTTTCCCAAAGAAAACTTCGACTGTTAAAACTCGTTCCATTCGGTTTCTAAAAGTGGTCTTGCCCTCAGCATTTATTGTTCTAGCGCTATCTGCATTCTTTCTAATTCCATTCTTCCTGAACATTAGATCGCCTTATTTTCACCCTTCCTATGAATACCCTTTGGAAGACTCTATTGGGAGTAGCTACAAAAATCTAACAGATGCATTTACGTTGCGAGCCGTGGAAAGCTGGGGTTACATAAAACTGGTTGATGTATATTCGGGACTTGGATTTCCGGATTTCCCGGTTTATACCCTTTTATTCATTATGTTTTTTCTATCTTACTGTTTACTTTTAATCCGCAGAGATCGTTACACTGTTTCCTTCGCCGTTTCTATGCTGATTTCTATTTTCCTTGCAAAAGGGCCGCATCCGCCTTTCGGACAATTTTTTATTTGGGCGTGGTTCAACATTTCGCATTTTGCCATTTTTAGAGCGGCAAATCGTTGGGTAATGATGGCCGCATTTTCGAATGCTTTTTTCATTTCACTTCTAGTATCCGCTCTAATAGGCTACACTAAGAGGAAGAATTATGTCACGTTGAAGGAAGGATTTTCCTCGATAGGAGTAAAACTCAACCGTTCGGTCAATAGCCGAAGATTTTCAGTCTCAACTGATGTGTTCAATAGCCTTCTTGCAAGGTCGCACAGAATTCTCCACACCATCAGCATAATTCTACTAGTTTTCGCTTTTTTAAGCGGTTTTCTAGCTTGCTCTTTCTTTTTCTGGAAAGGCTTGCAAACCTATACTCCGCCCAAAAGCTATTTAGCTCCTTACGAGTGGCTTTCTCTTCAAGATGACGATTATAAAATAGTCTCTATCGCCTGCAGTCCCTCTGAATGGGAGAATTCACCCGACCAATCATCAGATTTTGGTTACAATGGTATGCTTACCACTTTAGGCTGGGGACATGATATAGGTTTTGACAGTTCATTTTTGCATGACAAGCCAGTACTTCAAGACGGGGGATGGGATTTTCAGCCTCATCAATTCGTTGATTATCTAAGATTTAGACTTGCTAGAGATCAATTAACTAATAATCTGTTTAAGATTTTAGGAACTTTTGGCTACAAATACGTTGTCATACCACCTTACACAACTGATGATACCCGCGAATTTTTTTTGAATCAATCTGGTTATGAAATTCTCTACGAGAACGGAGTAGTTCTCCAAAATCAATATGCTGCCCCTAGAATTTTCGCAGTAAACCAATCCATACTCGTCATAGGCGGGCTGGAATCTTTCGATATGCTATGCAAGTTTGACGATTTCGACCTGAATAAATACGCATTATTTTTCGCATCACCAACAGTTAACGAAACATTCCTCGAAGAAGAGACTCTTGACAAATGCCAAATGCTTTGTTTTACTAATCTAGATGTTCTGGATCTGGCGATGATTTTCCTTGACACGGATGGAAACATTATCCATGCTGGAGATTACGGAGCTCCAAGCATAAACACGACAGGTTATTGGGTCAAAATGCCTGCCTGGAGAAGAATGGGTTCATTCGTTTTTGGAGGAGAGACATTGACAACTGTGGGAAACAACAGAATCACTATTCCTTTTGAAGTGAGTTCCGACGGGTATTATGACATCTGGCTGAGAATAGGGTTCGCCACTTACCGTGGAAAACTATCGGTCACAGTTGACAAAGAGCCTGTTCGAGAGATTCGTCCCGAAGCAGCTCTGTGGTCAAGACTTACATGGATAAACGTAACAGGGTTAAATCTCTCTAGCGGAAAACATTCGATCACGTTTGAAAATGATGGAACAGGCTATAACGACATAGACGCAATCGCTATTGTTAAGCCTTCGGAACTTGAATCTAAAATAAATGAAGTAGAAAATGCTATGCAAAATTTTCCTGGCAGAATCATATATCTGCTAGAAGCAGAAAACGTGTTTCTAGGATCTTCTAGCAGCAGTTGGTATTGGACAGTAGTGCCATACACTGGGTATGCAGCTAGGTCAGACAATATGGGATTGAATGTGGCTCCAATTGCATCATCAAATGCAACGTCTTCCGCTGACTCTCTTGAGGCAAGCTATGCTAATGATGGCAATTTGAACACTAGATGGGCCTCTGAAAAGTATGTATTGCCGCAATGGTTGGAGCTGTCGTGGAATGAATCGCAGAAACTTTGGGGTGTTCGAATATTCTTTGAAAATGCTTATGCAACAAATTATACCGTGCAAACTTGGAACGGTGAAGACTGGGTTACTCAGACAGAGGTTGTTGGAAACAATCTGTTCGAAAAGATTCACCGTTTTGCGGAACCTGTGAAAACAAACAAGCTCAGAATCTATATGACCGCCTCTTCAATCTACGATCGCGTAAGCATATGGGAACTCGAGGCATATTCAATAGAAGCCACTTCTGCACAAGCGAAAATAACGATTCCAAGACCCGGAAAATACATGATTGCCATCAGAGTTGGAACTGGTCCAAACTACGGAACGCTCTATTTCAAAGTGAACGAAACTTATTATCCGATTTTCTGCAACAATTCCCTAAAACAGTTTGAATGGCGCGAAATAGGACCTTTCAATTTCGAAGCTGGAGAGCAATATTTGAGCGTTGGCGGCGACGGACTTGTTGAACTTGATGAATTTCTTGTTTATTCACTCAACGATGGAGAAAACTATTTGAGCACGGCGGACTTATTCAATTCTTCCTACCCAAATGTTTCGGTAAATTACGAAAGGGTAAACCCGTGTACTTATAAAGTGTATGTTGATGCCAATGAGCCATTTGATTTGATATTCTCCGATACTCATGACCTGTTATGGAAAGCCTACGTTGGCGAAGAAGAGATCTCGTCAACCTTAGCCTATTCTCTAGTTAACAGTTTCTATATAAACAAAACCGGCCAGTTTAACATAATCATTTACTTCACAGGTCAAAATTATGCAGATCTAGGCATCAAGATTTCCTTCGTCAGTTTTATCTCAATCTCAATATCAGCAACTGTTCTTCCCATCATTTTCCATAAACGAAAATTCATCAGGCAAAAATTAACGGAGGTTTAGCCATTTGGAGGAGGACGAAGTCGAAAAATACTGGAATTATGTTGCCTTAGAAGCTCAAGATTTTGAAAAAACGATGCGCCTAGAAGCATGGAAAAAGGTTGCAAGAAATTGGCTTGCTCACTACACTGAAAAGAAGGCACGCGACTTTATTATTCAAACAGTAGAAAATCATGTAAAATTAAAGAGCGAGGCGCAAATTCTAGATGTTGGATGTGGACCTGGAAAATGGGTGAATCTCTTTGCGGAAAGAGGATTTATAGTAACTGGAATCGACTCAAGCCCTTGGATGATCAGACTAGCCAAAAAAAGAGTCAGAAAAGATGAAAAAAACTTGTCAGCTTCCATGTGATGAACGTAGCCAAGCTTAACTTACCAAACAACTTTTACGATATGGTTAATTGCGTCACGGTTCTTCAACACATTTTTAATGATGAAGACTGGGAAAATGCGGTTCACGAGATGGTTAGAGTTACTAAGTCTCTTGGTTACGTGCTTATTTTTGAGGCTGCACCATCATTTATTTTAAAAAGACGTACACATCGTTTACGCTTTAGGTCGATGAGAGAATACATAATCGAGTTTAGAAAGGCTGGTGCATACCTTACCTATTGGAGGGCAACCGATCTGTCTTTTCCAATAACTTTTTTAGGTCTAAGAAAGTACGCTGCTTCTTTTAGCAAAAGGGTTTATTACTATTTTGCTGGCGAACTCCCTCTGTTTTCACCTTACTTTCTTTCTTCATTATCGAGAATTGCTGTTGTCCTAGCAAAGCCAATAGATTATAAACTGGCTGAAACACCGTTGAGTCTTCTTTCTGTTGGGAAAATTTTGTTATTTAGGAAAGTTTAGGCATAGTTATGTTCTAAATCGGAAACTGAAGTCTCCTTAAAGCTCTTTTCTTTCCTCTTCAAAACTGCAACAGCAGCTTCGCAAGTGTATGTTAAATGAGATGTTTCATAATTCTACCATGCTTTAACGAGGAGGAAAACATAAAACCACTTGTTTACTCGATAGATGAAACTCTGAGATCTCATGTTCCCTATAAAATAATTGCAGTTAATGACGGAAGCTATGATCGAACAGGTGAAGTTCTCAAAGATCTTTCTGCTGATTATCCCGTCGAAGTTTTTGAACATTCTGGAAACATGGGTTTGGGCGTTGCTTTGAGAACTGGATTGCTTGCTGCTGCTGATGAGGCTTTTGATGGTGATTTCGTTGTTATCATGGATTCTGATAATACTCATAATCCCAAGCATGTTTTGGACATGCTGGTTGCTGCAAGAAATGCTGATGTTGTCGTGGGTTCTCGCTACGTAAAAGGCGGAATGCAGTTACACGTTCCTCTGCATCGAGTGATCTTAAGCAAAGTGATCAATTTTTTAGTTGGGAAATTGTTTCGGCTGCCTCTTAGGGATGTCACTAGTGGTTTTCGATGTTTTAGGGCTCGTTTGATTAAGCGACTTTCTGACTCTTTTCGGAGTCAAATCATTGAGTCAAAGGGTTTTGAGGCTTCTGTGGAATTGCTTTTAAAAGCGGTTCATTTAGAAGGTATTGTTACTGAAGTGCCGATTCTTCTTGATTATGGACGGAAGGGTGGCGTTAGCAAGATGCGCTTGTTTTCAACGGTTGTTAGCTATTTGGCGATGATTTTTAGATGTAAACGCTTGAATAGTTTAAAACATTTTAGTTAATTTTGTTTTTTGTTTGAGCGATTTTTTGGTTTTTATTCTAATTCTGAATCAGAACCACTAAAAAATTTTTAATAAACGTGCCACGTTCTCATACATGATCTAAAAGAGGAATGAAAATGGAAAGAAAAAAAATACTTGCGATACTAACTGCTACAATGATCACAACCACAATTTTTACAGCGTTACTGTTGATACAGCCAGCAACTGCAGACTCTGATAGCTGGTACACGAATGTTTCAGGTGTGCTAGCTAGCGATTATTACTCACTTTATCCATTCAACGAGAAAAGCTTGAAAATTGGCTTCTCAAAATTCGGAGAAATGATAGACAGCAGAGCAACGCAAAACGTAGGTATAGAATATGGTGGCGCAAGAGACCCGTTCGCGCCAGTAGCAGGCTCCAGTGTTCCTGATGACATACCAAAGACGGTTTGGCTAAACGGATGGCTCATAAACATAACATATAACCATCAGTCTGCAGGTGCAAGAAACATCTGGGCCACAGCTCAGCATTCAGATCTTATCGCTAATGGAAGCGACTGGATAAGAGTGGACGACGATTGGTATGGAGGAGTTTCAGGCGGACCTGTCAATGAGGGCGCCGAAGACCCAAGAGACCCTGGACGCTTAATAAGCGATCCAGCCGCAACAACACGCTATGGAGGACGAAAGACCAATGGAACTGTTGTAACAGATGACTACAAGGTTTTGTATAATGGTCCAAGAATGTACATTGCAAGAACTGTAAACCATGTTAAAGATTGTATACAAACAGGTAACGAGACATCAGATGTACCACTGGTTGATGTAGTTTTTACAATAATCTTTAACAAAGCTAAGAAGGAAGTGATAGTTCTAAAGGACATAAAAGTGACGTACACAAAACTTGTTGTAGGCTCCATAGCCATTCCAGGAATGTCAGAACAGTCAATTGATGGCTTAATAATCCAGTTCAGCAACAGAGGAGAATGGGATCTTGGACCAACTTCAGGAACAGATGCCTTTAGAAGCTACGCTCACTTCTATCAAAACAGAAGTACAGTCTACAATGAGGACTATCATTTAAACCCCACATTGCCCAAAGCTACATCATACTCTCGTTGGGGTTCCGAGCCAGGGTCTTCTGGAACCTATGATTTCGCGCAAATAATTTCCGCCGATAGACTATATGTTGGATGGGCGGCATTCTGGCCTTCTTTGTCCGACTTAAGTGTTCTAGGGGCGTCGATGTGGTTCAGATCAATGGATGCTGGTGATGCACATGCTTATGATGGTGCTACTGAGCCATGGCGTTCGCCATATCTGATTGGCGAATGGGATTTCATATTAACCGAAACAAGAACCCAAAAAGACAGTCGTTACTTTGACAGGCAATTTAGAGGCGTGACCCTTTATGGAGTAACCGACCTTTGGGATGGAGACGATGCAGGAAGAGGAGGCACCAGCACTAATACCGTTGACACAGAAGTCACATACCAACTTGACGAAATTTTCAACCCGTGGGACTTGTATGCAGCAATGCACGTCGACACAAGAAGATGGGTAGAATTCCACAATGTGACAACTGCGGAGAAAACTGCGGCAGACTTAGGAACAAACCTAATCATAAACCTAACATATAGACCCGTAAAATACGTGCCAAATTGGGAAAGCTACTGCAATTTCAGTGAACGTGTCGAATGGAGCGGCGCATTAAAGTATCCCGCCAGATCAGTGTATTATAACAGCACCAGTTTGTCGGCTTATGAACCCTACGAACTCTCTGTCAACGCTACAGGACATGGATACATCACTATCCTCGCAGCTTCCGTTCCCGCTGTTAATACAGAGATAAAAATATTGTACTCCACAAATTGCACAGTCACCTACTCACATACAGAAATTCAAAGCTACTATGGCGGCAGCCTCTCGCTCGGAAATAACACTCTAACAGTCACAAACGCTACAAGAGGAACAATTGTACCAAACACATCTATAAACTCTACATCATGGACCGATGTATTCGACATCGTTCAAAACATCACCATACTCTACGATGACTTCATATTCGAATTACACGGCACTCCAACAACTGGCCAACTACTGACAGGCTATGATTATCTCAACATAACCCTTGACGTCAAGATTCCACCTGAAGGAGGATATGTCGACGTTTATAACTCAACATACTCTTTGTGCAACATTACCTCAAGCGGAGGCGGAACATGGAATGCGACCTACAACGGAAACATGACCATAATGTACAAGGTCAACCCGCCAAACAGCCTTAGCGGGTACACGCATGAATATGTTCACATAAATGGCAGCATACTAATCCGTTCAAATCATACATTGTATTACTCAGGTTCAGCCTACTCTGCTCTAGCTAACTACACGATTTCGAGCGCTTCACTGACAAAAGAGATAATGGGACGCTACGAATGGATAGTCGTTGGTAACCACTCCCGCGCTATTGACTCTGTAGGTGCAGCAATGGTTTCAGAAGCCTTCAAAGAAAAACAAGTGATAGCTGACAACGGTGGCCTAGACATGAAGGACATGTGGGGCACAAACATACCTTACCTATTATCCAACTTGACCTATACCTCATGGCGCGCAGGCGGTCCAGCATGGACAAACATATACGACAGCCTCGGCAGACTAGGCTACATAGACGACTGGTGCACACGCTATCCTGTTGCCACATCTAACATAATCACAGTCGCCGGACCTTCAGCTAACCTCTTCAGCGAATACTTCAACGAGTTCTCGCAGGCTATTCAAATCTACGGCATTACAAGCGGCAATCTCATAGATGTTATCTTTGCACCAACATGCTGGAACACAACATCAGCCAGCAGCTACCTAGGCCAATGGTACTACAGCAACAGCTGGTGGGATCATAGTGTAACTGGCTATGGAATAGGCGTAATCACAACCTACAAAGACATTAATGGCACAGTTGGCTTCATGATTCACGGATGGAGCGGCGACGACACCTACTACACATGTAAATGGTTCCAAGAATACGGCGCATACTATCTGCAGACAGAAAACCGAGGAGTAACAACACTCGTAGTGAGGCTTAACTATAACAACCAAACCCCGCTTACAAGCAACCCGAGACCACCATACTACACCTATGATTCACATAACCCAAGCATCACAATTCTGGAACGTCTAGGAACAATAAGCGAAAAAACACCACACGATCCATAAATCCAAAATCCCAAACCCAATTTTTCTCTTTTTTATATCAATTAGATTCTAAAAATATACAAAAATTTAATTCATTTAGGAGTTTTCGAAAACCCTTAAGCATTCCAAATCTTTTTTTGCGATTTTTTCCCAGCTAAACTGTTTAGAGTAAACTCTTGAACAAGAGCTAAGTTCACCCAATTTTCTCTTACTTGCGCCAATAACTTTCAATACGGATGAGGTCATACTCTCAACATCCTTTACGGGAACAAGAAAAACACTTCTGCACTCTCCAAAAACTTCTTTTAAAGCTGGAATATCATAGGCTACTATCGGCAAGCCACAAGCTAAAGCCTCTGCAACAGCTATCCCCCAACCTTCAAAAAGACTTGGGAAAATGAAGATTTTACTTGACTTCAACAAACTGTATAGTTCTATGTCGCTGCACCGCCCTCGGATAAAAACGTTATTTTCCAAATTTGAGCTGCCAATTTTTTCTTTAACTGATGGAAGTTCCAGTCCACTTCCGATAATCAAAAGCTTCGCATTATTCCTAACTTTGACAACTTTTTTCCACACTTTTGGTAGATCAAAGATTCCCTTCTCCTTGGCAATTCTACCAACAAAAACTCCGTCAAAAATTTTCTTCCCATAACAAGGTTTAATCGTCTTAATGAAATTAAGGTCTACAGCGTTGCCACTAACAAAAATTTTAGATCCAGAAACACCATTATTCATTAACGCCTTAGCAGTGAAGTTTGAAACTGTAATTATCGCTTTCGCTCTCTTTAAAAGAGGAAGCATAATGTAAAACGCTAAGGCTTTAGCCAACGAAACAAGCCTACTATATTTTATTTTTCGGTAACAGTTGTAAAGTGACTGATCTTTCAGCCTGCTTTTAGAAAACGGGGTGTCGATGTGATGGACAACAACGCACATGGGTCGCTGAAAAATAAAACCAGCAATGTAGCCTGAAATAAGATTTGGCAAAGTATTATTTGGAACGAAGATCACATCGGGCTTTGCATGTCGAACAAGAGAAAAACTCTTGAAGGCAGCTTTAACAACCCAAAGAATCCATTCAAAATATGTGCTTAACCACCCTTTTCCGTGGAAGCTTAAGGGTAGCAAAAATTTTTTGCATGTAACTTTCGTTTCTGTTAAAAGACTTGGAGCAGACTCCAAAACAGTTATCTTCAAATCGTGTTCCATGCAAAAGGTCTTCAAAGTTTCAACAAACCTTTTTTCAGCACCTCCCATAGCGGTTATAGAAGTGCTTGGATGAAAGAATATTACAAAAACTCGAAGAATAGGCTGCCTTTTCTTTTGCAACCCAATAGGCGCAGTATAACAAACTAGTTTCTGTTCTGTACGTGGCACTTCGTTCTCCACATTATCTCAGTTTTTGAATGGTTTCTTCTAAAATTTCGAGATGTCTTTCGCATGAAAAATTCTTTTCAACAAAACTCCGTGTTTTCCTAGAGATATCTGCCTTGCCAATTTCAATGGCTTTTAAGGTCTTTTCAGCAAAATCTTCTATATTGTAAGGCTCTGCTCTGAAACCTGTTTCACCGTCGATCACAGTTTCGCACGGTCCACCTCCGTCGTTCCAGACGATAGAAGGTGTGCCGCAAGCCATGGCTTCAACAGGGCCTAATCCAAAATCTTCCCTTGGAACTGAGTAAACATAAACATTCGCTGCATTGTAAAGTTTTACGAGTTCCTCCTGAGACTTAAACCCTAAAAACCTCACGTTTTTCTCTATCTTCAGCCTTTTAGCAAGCTTCACGAGTTTTCTGATGTATTTAGAATTATCTTTTGAAATTTCGCCTGTTATAGCTAAAGTTGCTGAAGAAAATTCTCTCACTACGTAGCTCATTATTTCTAGGAGCCATTCCCAACGCTTCACTGCAGCAATTCTTCCAGTTGAAAGGATAAGCGGAAAGCCAAAACCTGTTCGAATTTCTTTAACGGTTTCCTCGTTGAAAATTCTAAAGGTTTCTGTGTCAACTGGTGGATAACAAACTCTTGCAGAGATTCCGTAAATTGCGCGAATTCGCTTAGCTGTGAAATAACTGTTTGCTAGAACAATATCCGATTTCACTACGCCAAGATAATCCAATTCCTTCAAAATTGGACTGGCAACCTTACTTAAGCTGAAAATTATTTCTCGCACGTCATTGAATCTCCATAAGGCCCTTTCCCTCTGGTTTAGGTAAAGGAATCTTGGAGGTGAATGAATGTAGCTAACATAGCTTCCACCCATAATTTTCTTGTTTAAATAGCCTATCCATGGAGCTGGGCCATATCCGTGACAAATTAAAACATCCTCTTTGTCAAAGACTGGTAGAGTTAAAGGAGCCAACGGCATAGATAATATTATCCTCACTGCTGGATTATTGGGAATCAACGATGCGAAGAAGCTCTTTGTGTAGCAATGAGGATTAGATGATTCTTTACGTAGATTTTTATCTACATACGCAAAAAAGCATTCAGCATAATGGCCTTTTTTTCTGAATAGTTCAACCTGTTTCAAAATTACTCTTTCGGCCCCTCCTAGCTCTTTTAGGTGGCTATAAAGTATTGCTATTTTCAATGTGTCTCCGTCCATTTTTGTGCAGCTTAGATTTGATGTTTGCTTCAAGCGTTTTTCCATCTTAATTTGCTATTTTCATGTCTTTTTCAGCGTAGTGGAGTTGTTTATCTTTAAACGATTATTAAAAAGTTTTTAGTGGTTCCGAATCTGAACTAGAACTGAAAGCGCATTTCCAATAAGCTTTTCTATTACCAAATTCTCTACTACTGCAACAAAACAAAGTGATAAAACACTATGAGCGAAATACCTGATGAAACAGCTGAGACATACGTTACGCAACAAACCGATTTTGAACGAATAACCAACCTTGTCTCAACAGAGTTCCAAATAGAAGAGACTCTACTGGAGCACAACGTCCCTACATACTATCTAAAGCAACCGCAAGAAACAAAACAAGCATTTCTCAGATTATTAAAAAAATTGGAAGTTATGAATTTTATAGCAATTCTGCGTAGATATGATGGACGAATTGTCCTAAAAATCATTCCCAAACCTCCGACAAAACCA
>Ga0172365_10002857_pt1 | contig 12827 bp, 12 predicted proteins | sample LakKivSesite48cm_FD_114535 | JGI IMG/M metagenome (GOLD analysis project Ga0172365, IMG submission 114535) | Sediment microbial communities from Lake Kivu, Rwanda - Sediment site 48cm | ecosystem: Environmental > Aquatic > Freshwater > Lake > Sediment | place: Rwanda: Western Province, Lake...
AAGACCATTAGCTGTTTTAGCCAAACAACCTTTAGAAATAACTGATTACGGAATAATTGAGCCTATTACCAATTGGTTACCGGACTTTGAGCCAACACCTTCTTATTTTGGGATTTTTATCCCTAGAGGTGTTCCAGATGAGGTAATATCTACTATAAACCGCTTATGGAGAGAAGTGATTGTGGATAATCAAAAGATAAAACAGTATGCAAAGGATAGGGGTGCTATTTTTGTTCCCTATTGGGGGTTAGAGGGGTTAGTAAGATCTTTCCCAGTAGTTCAATTCTATGCCTGGTTATATTATGAAATGGGTAAGGCAGAAAAATCGCCTTATGATTTGGGTATTGCAAAACCATAACCAAAATTGTATTGATAGGTTATAAGAATACTATTAAAAGAAAAATATATTCTTGTAACCTATCTATTTTTAAACAGAAAATAAATAAAATGATTTTTTAATATTTTAAAATAGAGGGAAATTATGGCTAATTCTCAAAGAATGAATAAAGCAGATTTTATTACTTCCCTATTACTAACTTTTTTTGGTTTAGGAGTTTTTATTTTGTCTCTCCATATGCCTACTTTTAAAGAAGTTGGTGCTAATCCGTACTCTGCTCCTGGGATAGTCCCTTCTGCTTTAGGATTTATTTTATTTATACTGGGGATTACTTTGTTAATTCGCTCAATATCCCGAAAAGGATATCAAATCCAACTTTCGTTAAATGGATTTCTCTTTTTATATAGGAAACAATCGACTAGACGTTTTCTAATTGCTTTATTCCTTTCGATAATTTATGTTTTATTGTTAGGGAAAGTAAATTATTTTATATTAACTTATTTCTATATTTTTTTATTTATTCTCTTCTATGAATTTAATTTTAAAAAGAAAATAATACTGCAAAAGAAAGTTGTTATTTATGCAGTTTTAGAGGCAACTATAATTGCTCATGTATTGCCTTTGTTTTTCAATATCTATTTTTGGTTAGATTACCTTAGAACTTTATCCTATATTTAGGAGATAAAATGTTACCAGGTATTTTAGAATTAGGGAATCAGCTATCTCAGTTTTTAACCCCAAAGTATATTTTGGATATTTTATGGAGTGTGCAATTGGGTATTATAGTTGGAATGCTTCCCGGTTTAACTGCTACCATGGGAGTAGCATTAATGACCACTTTAACCTATAAATATGCCACAGATCGCGCTGTTCTTATTTTAATTTGTATGTATGTAGGAGCGATCTATGGAGGAAGTAGGACAGCAATTTTAATAAATATTCCAGGTACTCCAGCCAATGCAGCAACCACTGTTGATGGATATCCTCTTGCAAAACAGGGAAGAGCTGGGGAAGCGATGGGCATAGCTACTACTGGTTCGTTTCTTGGTTCATTATTTGGTATGTTAATGCTGGCAATATTTACTCCCCTTCTAGGTAATTTTGCACTTAAGTTTTTTTCCTTCGAATACTTTTGGTTGACGATATTTGGCATTGTTATTTGTGGTACATTAACCGCACCCAAAGATCCTTTAAAAGGATGGATATCAGGATTTTTTGGACTTTTTGTAGCCACAATTGGAATGGAAGGGATGCATGCCTATCGAAGATTTACTTTTGGTAATGTTGATTTAAGTGGAGGCATTTCTTTATTACCCGCAATGATAGGAATTTTTGGATTTTCTGAGATTTTGATAGTGATGAAAAGGCCGATAATAGAAGTAGTTGAGAGTAAGATTGAAAAAGTAATACCCCATCCAGCTGAGATTTTAGCATATTGGGGTACAATTGTGCGTTCTGGGATTATTGGAACAATAATTGGAGCAATTCCGGGGGTAGGTGAAGATATAGGAGCCTGGGTGTCTTATGATTTTGCTAAAAAAGCAAGCAAACATCCAGAAGAATATGGTAAAGGCAGCCTAGAGGGTTTAATGGCTGCTGAAACCGGCAATAATGCAGCTGTAGGCGGAGCAATTATTCCAGTGCTTTCATTAGCGGTGCCAGGTTCTGCACCAGCTGCTGTTCTTTTAGGAGCAATGTTAATACATGGTATAAGGCCGGGTCCGCTTTTAATGATTGAAAATCCTGAATTTATTTATCAAGTTGTAGCAATGCTTTTATTAGCTAGCTGTGCTATGTTTGTATTAGGATTATTATTCATAAAAACTTTTATCAAAATATTATTAATTCCTCCTCAAAGATTGATGCCCGTAGTTTTTTCTTTATGTGTAATAGGGGCATATGCTCTTTCATCTAGAATATTTGATATTTGGGTTATGGCTGTATTCGGTCTAATTGGATATGCTATGAAAGAAATGGATTACCCCGTTGCACCAGCAGTATTAGGAATAATACTCGGGGATTTGTTGGATAAAAATCTTAGAAGGAGTTTAATACTAACTAAAGGAAATATTATTCCCTTATTTATTAGGCCAATTTCTCTTATTTTAGTATTATTTATTTTTTTTACTATCGTAAGTCAAACAAAATGGTTTAAAAAGATATGGGAATCTTTAGTGAGAAGCAAGAAGAAATAAAGTTAATGAGTATTCAAGGAGATTATTCTGGTGGAAAATAAGAAAATAAGAATTGGAATTGTTGGATCAGGCTTTGCAGCAAAATTACATTTTAATGCCTATGCCAAAATATCTAGAAATGATATTGAAATTGTTTGCGTTTATTCAAAAGATAAGCAGCGGTGTAACCATTTTGCTAAACAAATGGGAATAAAACCAGTTTTTTCTTTTGAAGAACTCCTTGAGAATGTTGATATTGTTGATCTCTGTGTCCCTGGTTATGTCCACGAGAAATATACAATTCAGGCATTAGCTTATGACAAATACGTTATTGTCGAGAAACCCTTCACTGGTTATTATGGTCCTGATGAAAAGAAGGATTTTTTGGGTAATCAATTTTCCAAGGAAATTATGTTAAAAGAATCTTTAGCTAGTGCTAGAAGGATGTTAGAGGCTGAAAAGAATAGTAAAGGAATGATATTTTATGCCGAAGATTGGATTTACTCACCCATTGTACAAAAAGAAGTAGAAATATTAAAGGAAACAAAAGGTCAAATAATAAGGTTTTTAGGAGAAGAATCACACAGTGGATCTCATTCTGATTCATATGGGATATGGCAACAATCTGGAGGGGGCTCTTTGGTAGGGAAGGGCTGTCATCCTGTATCTACTATTCTATATTTAAAAAATATTGAGGGCATAATTAGAAATGGAAAACCTATTTTAGCAAAAAAGGTAAGTAGTCGAGTTCACGAATTAACTCGTTCCCCATACTATATCGATATGGGGTATTTAAGGAAAGATTATCATGATATTGAAGATTATGCCTATATACATATAGTTTTTGAGGACGGTATGGTAGCAGATATTTTTGCTAGTGAAGTGGTTATGGGAGGAGTGAATAATTATTTCGAGATATTTGCTAATAATCACCGGGTTCGTTGTAATCTAGGACATTCAAATTTAATCCAGCTATTTAATCCTTTAGAAAAACAGCTAAAGAATATTTATATCGTAGAGAAAATTGAGACTAAACAGGGATGGAGTTTCCCCTCTCCCGATGAAGATTGGATGTTTGGGTACCCCCAGGAATTAAATGATTTTATACAATGCTATCTTACTGGTAAAAAACCTAAGTCTGATTCGGAATTGGGATTTTATACAGTTGCTGCTTTATATTCTGCTTATCTTTCAGCTGAAAGAAAAGGACAAGAGGTAGTTATACCTTTAAAATAAAAAATTCTAAAGAGCTAGAAAAAATGAACCATGTATTATTATATGTATTATATATAATGAATGAAAATTTTTACAATCAAGTAGATGGGCACAATTGGAAAACTAGAGTGCACTTAGTTCTTTAGAGAAATGTTTATAAATGATAAATCAACATCAAGAGAACATGAAGATACATTTTTATTAGGCAATTTAAAATTATGGTTCCAATCTATAATTCAAATTAGTTGTAGCAAGTACAGACTAACCAGAAGGCTATCTCAATAGCTCTGACAAAAAAATGGGTATCCTCCTGCCGGAAGTGAAGATTAATGGAATCTTCTATTTAGGAAAGCCCACTCATCAGATAAGGCTTCACATCCTTTAGTAGCAACTGACTATTCAGAGAAAATTTTAGGATATTTAGATAATACATTTATCATCATAGTACCTAAGATCTAAAACCTCTCTCTGGAGAGAATAAAAGGGAGGGAAATTACGTTGAGTAGTCAAAGATCAGGTAAGAGTTACTGGGGGAGTCTTAGGTAGAAGGATGGCCTTAGGCATATATAAGAGAAACGAAAGAGTCCTTACTTTTCAAGGCGGTGAATTTTGGTAGTTAACTACTAAAAACTGGTTGTATCGATATTGAAGAACCCACCAAGAGTATTATCCTTTATATATATAAAATAGAGTGGAGAACTAACTATCTTATCGAGAACTTGGTTACTCCATTAAAGAGGTTGCAAATCGATAGCTTTCCATTTTTAAAAACGACTTCAGCGCAATTTCTGATATACATACCAAACATAAAATAAAGTTCCAAAGTAAACAAAGAGAAACCACTAAATATATTTATTAAGCTTGATTTGATATGTTATAATTAAAAATAAAAAATTTTTTAACAGATGAGAAAGTAAATTACTCACTATTAATATAAATTCTTTAATAGAGGGGAGAGAAAGATATAAAAATGTAAGAAATATTTCTACAGAGATGATATATATTATATGATTGCCGTATCAATTATAGATTAAAGGAAGTAAAAAATAGCAATAATTTATTAGTTCATTATTTTACATTTACGGAGGTTTTAAATATTTAAATATGCTCCCCAAGAAATCATTGAGAGAAGATAGGTTTGAAGTTAGTAAAGAATATGACTTGAAACTTTCAGAAAAAGAGATTTGCAAAGCTTTCTTAAAGGAATATAATAAGAAGGTCAAAGGAGATTATCGTTTTATTAGAACAGGTGACCCCAATAAAAGGGAGCCTAGTTGTATCTGTACAGAAGATCTGAATATTGAAATTGCACCAGTTTATTATAATCAGGAAGAAGCCAAAGTGACCTGGGATTTAGTAAAGCAAATGAAGAAGAGAGAAAAAGAAAAAGGAACCAAGTATAAGAATAAAGAAAAGAAGGATTATCTGGTTGAGGCAACTCAGATGTTTTGTGATTACTTAAATGAGCGGATAAACAACAAGAATGAAAAGAACTATAGTTACTCAGGTAAGTTAATTTTAATCCTTGAAGAAGGTATTGGTGTAACTGAGAAGGAATCAATAGAGTATTATATGAAGCAGGGGAAGAGATTTAATAATAAGATTTTTAAAGAAATTTGGTTCCTGTTACAATCGGCTGGGCATTATAGAATTTATCAATTAGAATAGTAGAAAGTGAGTGGCGAGGAGCTAATTATCTTATAATATTTATAGATGGTAAGAAGAGAGGAATTTTTTTGAAAATTGGATGTCATATTTCTATTGCTGGAGGAATAGATAATTCAGTTCTTCAAGCTGAGAAATTAGGCTGTAACACGATGCAGATATTTTCAAAGAATGCGACTACCTGGCGGGAAAAGGTATTAGATAATCAAGAAGTTCAGAGATTTAAACAGAATTTAAAAAAATCATCTCTTAGTGAAAATTCCATATTTATCCACACTTCTTATTTAATTAACCTGGCTTCTCCTTCAGATGAACTCTACTTTAAGTCAATTAATTCATTTATCGAGGAGATGAAGAGATCTGATATTTTATTAAATATGCCTTACCTTATTATTCATCCCGGAACCCATATACAAGCTGGCGAAGAAATGGGGATACAGCGGGTAATTAGAGCTATCAATATTTCTTTAGAGAAATCTGAGGAATTAAACTTAAAGACGGTGATCTTACTAGAAAACACAGCTGGTTCGGGAACACACTTGGGTTATAAATTAGAACAGCTCAAGAGAATATTAGAAGGAATCAGGGATAAGAAAAAAATGGGAATTTGTTTAGATACTTGTCATGCTTATGCAGCTGGGTATGACATTTCCAGGAGGGAAGGATTAGAAGATGTTTTAGAAGAAATTGATAATTATTTTGGCATGGATGGTTTGAAAGTAATACATATTAATGATTCTAAATACCCTTTAGCGTCAAGAAAAGACCGTCATACACATATTGGCCAGGGATATATTGGATTAGAAGGTTTTAGATTTTTAATAAATCATCCCTCTTTAAAACACCTACCTTTTATTCTGGAAACTCCAAAAGATACCGAAGAAGATGATTTAAGGAATATTAATCTGGTAAAGAGTTTGTTTTTAAATTGAAATTAGTTAATTATTGATATCCAAGATAAACAAAAGTAATTCTCTCTTATAAATATTGTAGAGGCGGATTGTTTAAATAATGACCCAAATCGAAAGAGCTCTTCAGGAGATGAAAAAACATCCTAAAATTAGCTCTTGTCTAACTGCCTGGGAATATTTACCCAGCAAATCAGCAGTCTATGAAGAATTTCCAGATTGGATAGAAGATAGATTAGTAAAGATTTTAAGCAGAAAAGGCATTAATCGACTTTACTCCCATCAATCCTCAGCTTTGCAATCGATTAGAAAGGGAGATAATGTGGTGGTAGTGACTCCTACCGCCTCAGGGAAAACCCTTTGCTATAATCTTCCCGTTTTAGATTCTATCTTAAAAGATAAGGAAAGTAGGGCTATCTATTTATTTCCTACCAAGGCCTTATCCCAGGATCAATTAACTGAATTATATCAATTAGTATCGGATTTAGATGCAGGAATTAGAACTTATACCTATGATGGCGATACCCCTTCCTCTGCCCGACAGGCGATCAGGAAACAAGGTCATATTGTAATTACTAATCCGGATATGCTTCATTTAGGAATTTTGCCTCATCATACTAAGTGGTTAGAGCTGTTCAGAAATTTAAAATATATAGTAATTGATGAGATTCATGTTTATCGAGGGGTATTCGGAAGTCATGTGGCCAATGTAATCAGGAGGTTAAAGAGGATCTGTCGTTTTTATGGTTCAAGTCCACAGTTTATTTGTTGTTCGGCTACTATTGCTAATCCTCTGGAGCTGGCTCAAAAGATGGTGGGAGAGAGGTTTGTTTTAGTAAATAATAATGGAGCTCCCCAAGGAGAAAAATACTTTTTATTTTACAATCCACCCGTTATTAATAAAGAATTAGGAATCAGAAAGAGTCTAGTAAAGGAAGTTGCCCGTTTTGTTGCTTACTTTTTAAATTACGATATCCAGACTATCATATTTTCTCGAAGTCGCCTTACTACTGAAGTTTTAACCAGTTATTTAAAAGATTTTTTAAATAAGACGGGAAGGCCTAAAGAGATTGTTCGTGGCTATCGGGGAGGTTATCTTCCAGATTTAAGAAGAGAAATAGAGAAAGGTTTGAAGAGCGGTGAAATAAAAGGGGTGGTTAGTACTAATGCCCTCGAGTTAGGAATAGATATTGGCCAACTGGATGCCTGTTTTATAGCTGGATATCCCGGAACCATATCCAGTACCTGGCAACAAGCGGGGAGAGCAGGGCGAAGATCAGATACTTCGTTAGCTATGTTAATAGCATCAAGTAATCCTTTAGACCAGTTTATGATCAACCATCCGGACTATTTTTTTGGAGAATCACCAGAAAGTGGCGTAATTGATCCGGATAATTTGAGTATTTTAATTAATCATATCCAATGTGCCTCTTTTGAATTACCTTTTGAGGAGGAAGAAGACTTTGGAGTAAAAAAGCTTCATGAAATCTTGGAGTACTTAGAAAAAGAAGGAGTGCTTCATTATATAGAGAAGAAGTGGTATTGGATGAGTGAAACTTATCCTACTGAGAAAGTTAGTCTACGCAGTGCTTCCTTAGAAAATTTTGTAATTATCGACACCACAGAACCACTGGAACAGGTTATTGGAGAAGTTGATAAAGAAAGTGTACCAATGATGATCTACGAAGGAGCAATTTATATTCATGAAGGAGAACAATATTCCATACAAAAGTTAGATTATCCAGGAAAAAGAGCTTATGCTAAGAGGGTTAAAGTTGATTATTATACGGAAGCTCAGGCTCAAACTGATATTAAGGTTTTAGAAGTATTGGAAAGTTCGCCAGAAGAGAGGATAGAACATAGTTATGGGAAAGTAAAGATTACTACTCATACTACTTGCTTTAAGAAGATAAAATTCTATACTCATGAGAATATTGGTTTTGGGGAAATATCCTTACCCCCGGAGGAGATGTTTACTACTGCTTATTGGCTTTCTTTAAATATAGATATCGGTGTTATATGGAGAAAATATGAAATTGAAACCAGTTCCTTTAATTTGAGTAGCGGTCTCCTTGCTTTAGCTAATGTGCTTATCAATGTTGTTCCTATTTATGTTATGTGTGATCCGCAGGATATTAAAGCAGTACCAGAGGTGCGTTCTCCCTTTATGGGTACACCTACTATTTATATTTACGATAATTATTTTGGTGGGGTGGGATTTAGTGAAAAAATGTTTGAAATAAGAAAAATTTTACTACAAGCTGCTCTGGAATTAATTCAAAGTTGTGGTTGTGAAAAAGGTTGTCCCTCTTGTGTAGGGCCTATTGATGAAGTTGGAATAAAGGGGAAAGAGAGTGCCTTGATAATTTTAAAAGAGGTTTTAGATTAACCATGGATGATATTAAAAGCAAATTAGAAAAAATTGATGCCTTGAGAAAAAGTATAGAAAGAATTTCTCAATTATCCAAGGAAAAAGAAAGTAGGAAAAGTCAAAATCATAAAGAGGTAAATATTGAAGAAGTAATAACGGGCAAGTATTTTTCTACCCCTTTTGGCTCTAGTTTTGTAAGAGAGAATTATTTTTATCCAGATTATAAGTGTGGAGAGATAGAACTTGGTCAAATTTTTCGAGTTTCACCTAAAATTATTTCTCATTTAGTCAAGGATGATAGATTTAATGAGATAGATATTAATCATACTGCATTTTTAGATACTGAAACTACGGGATTAGCGGGAGGAACAGGAACATATATTTTTCTGGTGGGAGTAGGTTATTTTGAAGGTAATCAGTTTTGTGTAAGACAATATTTTATGCGTGATTACCATGAGGAACGAGCTCTGTTTTCTACCTTGAACGATTTGCTAGGTAATTTTAAGGCAGTAGTTACCTACAATGGTAAGAGATTTGATCTTCCCTTAATGGAAAGCAGATACATTATTTCTGGAATAAATATGGTATTCAGATATTCGTATCATTTTGATTTATTATATCCTGTTCGTCGTTTGTGGAAAAGAAGATTAGAAAATTGTGCTTTATCTACGGTAGAGAGAGATATATTAAAAATAAGAAGAGAAAATGATGTTCCTGGATTTCTTATACCAGAAATCTATTTTAGATACTTAAAAACAAAAGATGCTCGAGAATTAGGACCGGTATTTGATCATAATTTACAGGACATTCTCTCTTTAGTTGCTCTGGTAAGTAAAATATGTGATTTAGTAGAAAATCCCTTATCTAATGCCCAATGTGGAATAGATATCTTTAGTGTGGGTAGGATCTTTGATGAAGTGAAGAATTACGAAAAGAGTAGTTTTTACTATAAGGAAGCTTTAAAGTATAATCTACCCAAAGAAGAAATTTTAGATATATTAAAATTAGCTTCCTTAGCCTGTAAGAGAAAAGGAAATTGGGAAGAGGCAGAAAAAATGTGGAAAGAGATAATTGAAAAAGAGAAGGAGTTTATTTATTTTCCCTATGAAGAGTTAGCCAAATATTATGAACATCGTCTGAAGGATTATAGCAAAGCAGAAAAAATAGTGAAGGAAGCATTAAAAAGAAGCGAAAACATTCACCATCTAAAAAATCTAGAATATCGCCTAAACAGAATCAGAAGTAAGCAGATGTAAAAAAAGTGCCAGGCACTTTTTTTACATCTTGAGGGGAGTAAAAGATGAAAAAGAAAAGCTATACTGTAAGGGATTGGCCGGATGAGGAAAGACCAAGAGAAAGATTGTTTAAATATGGTGCAGAAAATTTGACAGATGCAGAATTATTGGGAATAATAATGATTAAAGGTTACGAAGGTAAAACTTCGGTAGAACTTGCCAAAGAGCTATTATCAGAGACAAAAGGTTTAAGAAATTTAAATTCTTTAAGCTTTTCTGAAATGAGTTCAATTAAAGGAATCGGTTTAGCCAAATTTGCTCAAATTAAGGCTGCTTTAGAGATAGGTAAAAGATTGGTAAAAGAGTCAAGTATTCCCAGGAAGAGAGTTTTTAATGCCCTCGATTTATATAATTACTATGGTCCGTCAATGAGAGATTTAAAAAAAGAGATATTCAAAATGGTGTTGCTCGATGTGAAGAATAGAATTATCAAAGAGGTTAATGTTTCCATGGGGAGCTTAACTGAAAGCATTGTTCATCCCCGTGAAGTTTTAAAAGATATAATCAAAGAATCGGCTGCTTCAGTCATTTTTTTACATAATCATCCTAGTGGGGAAGCCACTCCCAGTCAGAATGATTTAGAAATTAGTGACCGATTAGTGAAAATATGTGATTTATTAGGAATAAGAGTTCTAGACCATATCATTATTGGGGATGGTACTTTTACCAGTTTAGCTCAGCAGGGTTTATTAAAGAATAAGAAGTAAATATAGAGAATAAATAATGCCTCATTAAAAAATAGTTAGAAATGTTTAATGCTTTTATATATATCCAAAAAAGTGAGTTATTAGACAATGAAAAGTAATTTAATGATAAGGTATTGCCCCTATTGTGGTGGTAAGCTAATAAGAAAGTTAATTGAGGGCAGAAAAAGATTATTCTGTTCTCAGTGTGAGAAGGTTTATTATGAAAATCCTACCCCTGTTGTGGCGGTAGTGGCTCGAGATGAAAATAATAAAGTATTATTAATCAAAAGAAAATTAGAACCAGGGAAGGGAGAATGGGCTCTCCCCAGTGGATTTATGGAATTAGAAGAATCTCCAGAACAGGCAGCTTTGAGGGAATTAAAAGAAGAGACCGGCATAATTGGAAAATATAAAAGATTGATTGGAGTCTATGCTAATAAAAGTGAAATACATGGTTATTTGGTTAATATTATTTACGAAGTAGAAATTATCGGAGGTAATATTTGTGCTAGCGATGATGCTACGGAGGCAAAATTTTTTGCCTTAAATCAGCTCCCCTTTTTAGTGTTTCGTTCTCATAGAGAAGCCTTGAAGGAATTATTTAAAAAACAATAATCACATATTAAGGAGGTTCAAGGAATGGAAGAAGTAAATTTTTTTAAAGTAAAAGAATTAAAAGCCAAAGAAGTATTAGAAGATTCGACTATACGAGTAGTAACTAATAAAAATACCATGGTATCTTTTTTTGAGTTCGGACCTAATACTCGCCTTATGCCCAAGCATCAACATCCCCATGAACAGACAGCAATTATACTGGAAGGTTCAATGAAGATGACTGTAGGAGGAGAGAGCAGGATTTTAAAAGTAGGCGAAGGAGTGGTAATCCCTCCCAACGTGGAACATGAAGCTATTCCACTAGAATCCAACACTAAAGTAATGGATGTCTTTTACCCCATTCGCCAGGAATATCTGGAGTGATTTAGAGAATAAATAAGTAGAAACTTAAGGAGATATGACTTTGCGCTTATTAGCTTTGGATTTTGATGGAGTAATTGTGGATAGTATTTTAGATTCGCTCTTTGTGGGTTACAATGCTTTTTTAAGAGTATATGGGCCTGGGAAGAGAAGGTTTTTTGGAGGAAACCTTTTTACCTTTGAGAATTGGGATATCATTAAAAGGAAATACCAGAAGGAGATAGCTTATTATCGAACTTTGAGACCTTATATTAGAGGAGCAACCGATTATGGTATCATTCAGAAATTAATTGATGATAATATTTCTATAAAAAATCAGGAGGAATTCGACCAATATAGAAGTACAATTAATTTTGATTTTAAAACGTATGAAAAAGAATTCTACCGGGAGAGAGAGAGGCTCCAGAAGATAAGCTATCAATCTTGGTATAATTTGGAGCCACCATATCCTAAAGTGTTGGCGGGGATAAAGAGTTTTTTAGAAGAAGGGATAAAAATAATTATTGCCACTTCTAATCGAAGAAAAGCAATTGCCAGGAGTTTTACTCCGGAGTACTTTGGATTCACTTTAGATCCCCAGGATATCTTAGATAAGAGATATGGAAATGATAAATCCAAACAAATGAAAAAAATTACAAAAATATATGGTGTTCGTTTTGAAGATATCGGCTTTGTGGATGATCAGGTAGGTCATCTAATCAAGGCGAGAACCTTAGGGGTAAAGGTCTTTTTAGCTGCTTGGAGCTATGCCACAGAAGCCCAAAAAGAAGAAGCACGAAGACAAAATATTCCAGTGATGGAAAAGGAAGAAGACTTTTATCCTACCTTAAGAAATTTTTTCAGGATACCAGGATAATTAAGAATTAAAGGAGAATAAAATGGACATTAAACATTATGAACAGGTAGAAGCAAAACCAGCAGAAATGGATGAGGCAAGTGGAGTAAAAGTAAGGTGGTTGATTTCGGAGAAAGAAGGAGCTCCCAATTTTGCCATGAGATTGTTTGAAGTAGAGGCAGGAGGTTTTAGTCCTTTACACACTCATAATTGGGAACACGAAGTCTTTATTTTAGAGGGAGAAGGGATAGCTACAGATGGTGTGCAAGAAATCCCCCTAAGGAGTGGCTCAGTAATATATGTTGCTCCTGAAGAGAAGCATCAGTTCAGAAATATTGGAGATAGCACCTTAAAATTTTTATGCCT
>Ga0172365_10002858_pt1 | contig 12825 bp, 13 predicted proteins | sample LakKivSesite48cm_FD_114535 | JGI IMG/M metagenome (GOLD analysis project Ga0172365, IMG submission 114535) | Sediment microbial communities from Lake Kivu, Rwanda - Sediment site 48cm | ecosystem: Environmental > Aquatic > Freshwater > Lake > Sediment | place: Rwanda: Western Province, Lake...
AAAGAAGAAGTAAGACATGTCGCAAAACTCGCCAGGTTGAGTTTAACTGATAAAGAAATAGAGAAAATGCAAAGAGAGCTTTCTTCAATTTTAGACTACGTGGATAAATTAAATGAAGTAGACGTTGAAAAATTTGAATCATTTTCGGTAAAACTCCGAAATGTTTTCAGAAAAGATTTAGTAGAAGGTCAAAAGCCCCTATCTGAAAGTCAAAAATTAGTAGAAATGGCACCGGAAACAAAAGCAGGCTATTTTAAGGTAAAATCGATCTTGAAATGACAATAAGAGAAGTTCACCAATCTTTAATAAAAAAAGAATTTTCAGCGCTTGAACTTTGCCAGGAATATCTAGATAAGATAAAAAAAACCGACAAAAAAGTAAAATCATTTCTGACTTTATCTGAAGAACTGGCTTATTGGCAGGCAAAAAAAGTTGATGAACTTATTCTTCAGGGTAGGGAAATTCCAGTTTTGGCTGGCATTCCCTGCGCAATCAAAGATAATATCCTCGTCGACAATTTAAAATGTACTGCCGGCTCTAAAATTTTAGAAAATTATTTAGCTCCTTATGATGCTACAGTCATAAAACGCCTTAAAGAGAAGGGGGCAGTAATTTTGGGCAAGACAAATCTGGACGAGTTTGCCATGGGTTCTTCGACTGAAAACTCCGCTTTTTTTAAAACAAAAAACCCTCTGGATTTAAAAAGAGTTCCCGGCGGGTCTTCCGGAGGTTCGGCTGCTGCCCTGGCTGCTGATTTCTGTGTTTTTGCTTTAGGGTCAGACACCGGTGGGTCAGTTAGGCAACCGGCTTCATTTTGTGGGGTAGTGGGTCTAAAGCCAACTTACGGCGCAGTGTCGCGGTATGGTTTAATTGCCTTTGCCTCTTCTTTAGATCAGATAGGGCCGTTAACAAAAACAACTGAGGATGCAGAAATTGTATTTGATGTTATAAAGGGCAGAGATAATATGGATTCGACCTCGGTTGGATTACCCAAGGTCAATTATCAATTACGAATTAAGGAATTAAAAATTGGTGTACCAAAAGAATATTTTGTTGAAGGGATAGACCTTGAAGTAGAAAAATTGATTAGAGATGCAATTAAAGAATACGAAAAAAGGGGAGCCAAAATTCAAGAAATTTCTTTACCACACACCCAGTATGCTTTGCCTACATATTGTATAATCGCTACTTCAGAAGCCAGCGCTAATCTAGCGAGGTATGACGGGATTAAATACGGAATGTCAAATATCAAATCCCAAATGTCGAATCTGTTGGATGTATATTTAAATACGAGAGGAGGAGGATTTGGGTCGGAAGTAAAAAGGAGGATTATGTTGGGCACTTTTTCTTTGAGCGCCGGTTATTACGAAGCCTATTACAAAAGGGCCCAAAAAGTAAGACAAAAAATTTTCGAAGATTTTGAAGAGGTATTTAAAAATGTCGATATCATTTTCGCCCCTGTTTCTCCGACTCCCGCCTTTAAACTCGGAGAAAAAATAGACGACCCCTTAAAAATGTATTTATCTGATGTCTTTACCGTTTCGGCAAGCTTGGCAGGATTACCGGCCATTTCAATTCCCTGCGGTAAGACCAAAGGTTTACCCGTTGGTTTGCAGATTATCGGTAAACCATTTTCTGAAAAATTAATTTTTGAAATCGCCAAAATCTATGACGCTAAATGACATTTTAAACTTTTTGCTCTTTCCTCCTCAAACCCCCGGTTTATTGATTTTAAAATATACCTTGATTTTTTTCACTTTTTTCTTTTCCATTTTATTACTCTGGATTTCAATAAAAAGTACTTTCTGGAAAAGGATTTTTCTCTGGGACTTAATGGAAGTTTTTACTTCCCGGGCTTATAAATTTGGAGAGTACTCAAGAAAATGGAGAAAAATAATTGCTAGGTTAGAAAAAAAATCGGAATCAGAAGCTAAATTAGCAATTTTAGAAGCAGACACTCTCTTAGATGAGGTTTTAAAAAAATCAGGTTACCCGGGCGAAACACTGGGAGAAAAATTAGAAAAAATTACCGAAGGTACATTACCAAACTTGGAAGATTTAAAAAAGGTGAGACAGGTTCGAGAAAACATTATTTCTGACCCCGCATATAAATTAGAAATAAACAAAGCAAAAGAAGCCTTGAAAGTTTACGAAAAATCTTTGACTTTTTTGGAGGCTTTGTGATAAAATGGCTCCGCGGGGTAGAGAAGTAGTATCTCGCCAGTCTCATAAGCTGGAGAGCGTTGGTGCAATTCCAACCCCCGCAACAAAAATTGCCGGGGTAGCTCAATGGTAGAGCATTCCTCTCATAAGGGAAAGAAATGGGTTCGATTCCCATCCTCGGCATGGGGGTGTAGCTTAGATTGGCTAAAAGCGTTCCCCTGTCACGGGAAAGAACGTGGGTTCAAATCCCATCACCCCCGCTGGAGGGTTGCGAGAACGGCTATTCGGCTGGTCTTGAAAACCAGTGTCCTTTACGGACTTGCAGGTTCGAATCCTGCACCCTCCGCTGCCCATCAAGGGCTTTTTATTTTTGTTTCTAAAATTAGTAGCACTCGCCCGAGAAATATCAATCTATTTGACAAATTTTATTTGTTTTGTTAATCTCCAAACCAGGAGGGAGGAAACGATGAGCTCCTTAAATGGAAATATGGAGAGAAAAGAAAGATGAAAACATTCGTCGATGAATTGATGAAAGAAATTCAGAAAAAGCAGAGCATTCTTTGCCTGGAACTTGATCCGCAACTAAAATATCTTCCACCACACATTTTAGACAAAGGGCACGAAGAAGCACGACACCCCTTTGAATTCGAACCAGAAGCTCGAGCAATCGTCATCTACTTTGAAGAGATTGTCAAAGCAGTCGCTCCCTACGTGGTAGTTGCCAAACCCCAAATGGCTTTCTACGAGAAATACGGTCATTGGGGAGTTTGGGCTTTCGAGAAAGTGGTCCAATCCTGCAGAGAAAACAATCTTTTAGTCATTGAAGACGCCAAACGTTGTGACGGAGGCGACACCGCTATGGCTTATGCTGAAGGACACTTAGGAACCGTAGATACTTGGAATCCTAGAAAGCAAGAGTTTGTCAAGGAACTTTCGATATTTAACATCAACGCCATGACTGTTGTTCCCTGGATTGGCACTTCCTGCCTATCTCCTTTTGTAGAGATAGTCAAAAAAAGTGGCAAAGGAATCTTTGTCGTAGACAAAACCTCTTTCAAGCCGAACTCTGAGATTGAACAACTGGTAACAACCAGCGGCCGAAAAGTTTGGGAAGAAACAGCCCTACTAGTCAAGCAATGGAGCCAGGGTTGCGAAGGAGAGTGCGGTCTTAACAATGTTGGCGTGGTCCTTGGTGCTACCTTTCCCGAGGAAGCAGAAGTCATGGCAAATCTTTTGCCCAATTGTTTCAAACTAGTTCCTGGTTATGGAGCCCAATTTGGAACCGCCGATGACGCAGTAAAAGGCTGGCCTTGCACAGTTAGCTCTTCGCGAGACATTGATTACGCCTACCAAAGAAAATTCAAATGCGACCCTATAGAATTTCCTGAGGCCGCCAGAAAAGAAGCCGAATCTTCTAGAGACGACTTAAACCAGGCATTGAAACGGGCCGGCAAAACTCCCTGGTAAACCAGTGGGTGAAAAAATGCTCAAAATCATTGGGATGAGCAAAGAAGAACTTCTTAACCTTGCTCCTGACGACATTGACTGGCTACTGACAGAAGAAGAAATTATCTACATAGCTAAAACACTGAATTCCTACTGGGAGTACGATTATGAAGCAGCTAGGCAAGGAAGGGTTGGAAAGCATGCCGAGCTAAAATCATTACGCCATAGCGATGGGTTCTTTGTTTCAAAGATTCTCCTTGAGTCCCAGAACATCAGAACCATAATAGCCAATCAGTTGGTACTCCGATTTAAGCAATTAGAAATCCCAAAACCCGACTGGATAGCTGGTATTCCCGAAGGAGCCACTAAACTTGGTCAAGACGTCGCTCATCTAATGGGCGTAAAAAATGCCGAGATGAAAAAGGAAGACGGCCGCATAACGATGATAAGTTCTATCGCTCCCGATGAAACCTTGCTTCTGGTCGAAGATTTCTGCACCCGGGGCACTGGCTTTTCTGAAGCTATCTTGGAGATAGTATCGAAGCAACCAAAAGTGAAAGTTCTACCCTACGAATTGGTCATCATTAATCGAGGCGGTCTAGTGGAGATTGAAATCTCAGAAATCGGCAAGTTCAAAATTGTTGCCGTAGCTACCCACCGAGTCAATGATTGGGATCCAGCTGAATGTCCACTTTGCAAGGCTGGGTCAGTAGCGATAAAACCAAAAGCAACAGAGGAAAACTGGCTAGATATTACGACGTCTCAACTACCGATTTAAAAGCGGAATTAGTCCTTTGCACATCAACACCCCATTTTTTCTGGGTGTTTTTTATTTTTGACAATTTCGATTTTATTTGTTATCTTAAAATTAGTGAAATTTAAAATTTGGTGGAATGGAGATGGGGCAAAAGAAAAAAGAAATAAAGATTACTCCTATCAAAAAGGGTACGGTCATAGATCATATCAATTCCGGCCAGGCCCCGCTTGTTTTGAAGATATTAGGAATAGAAGCTGGAACAAAGATGATTGTGAGTCTAGTAATGAATGTTCAAAGCCAAAGACTTGGCAAAAAAGATATAGTAATGATAGAAGATAGAGAATTAAATACAAAAGAGACAAATAAAATAGCCTTGATTGCTCCTAATGCGACAATCAACATTATTAGGGATTGTCAGGTCGTTAAAAAAGAAAAGGTTCATCCTCCGGAAATAATTGAAGAGATTTTGAAATGCCAAAACCCAAATTGTATATCAAACGATGAAAAAGAACCAATTAACTCAAAGTTTATTTTGGAAAACCTCGACCCTGTTATTTTGAAATGCCATTACTGTGGAATGGAATTAGAAGACATACCTAAAGCCATCAAATATTAACCCCTTGCGGGTTTTTTATTTTTTGAATACCTATAATAACAAATCTTAGAATATGTTCTGTTGATTTTCGCTTTAATTTAAGTTAAAATTAACTATTATGGAGCTTGAAAAAGTTAAAGAAAATATTCTGAAAGACATCGAAAAAGTAAAAGACTTGAAAGGGTTAGATGAAATTTATCGAAAATATTTAAGCCAAAAAGGAGAGATATCTCTAGTATTTGAAAATTTAAAAAATTTAGAAAGGGAAAAAAGAATAAAAGTTGGAAAAGAAGCGAATGAATTAAAAAATTTTTTGGAAGACCTTTTGACTAAGAAAAAAATAGAGATCGAAGATAGGATTCAGAGAGAGATTGAAGAGAAAGAATGGCTAGACATTACCCTCCCGGTCAAAAAAATAGAGGTCGGGCATTTACACCCCTTAACCCAGGTTAAAAAAAAGGTTGAAGATATTTTTCAGGCCATGGGATTTGAGGTTGTTGAAGGGCCAGAAATTGAAACTGAACGGTATAATTTTGATGCCCTTAATATTCCCAAAGAACACCCAGCCAGAGATATGTGGGACACTCTTTGGCTTCGTTCCGATAATGTTCAGTGTTTATTGTTGAGGACACATACTAGCCCAGTTCAGGTTAGATATATGGAGAAAAATCAACCACCCTTAAGAATTATTGTCCCCGGAAATGTTTACCGGCACGAAGCCACCGATGTTTCCCATGAATTTCAACTTTGCCAAGCTGAAGGATTGATGGTTGGGAAAGATATTTCAGTAGCAAATTTCAAAGCCGTAATTCGAGAATTTTTGAAAAATTTTTTTGGCAAAGAAATAAAAATCAGATTAAAACCAGATTTTTTCCCTTTTACTGAACCTTCTTTCGATGTCAGCATGAATTGCTTAGTTTGTGATGGGAAAGGTTGCCCTGCTTGTAAAAAATCTGGCTGGTTGGAAATTGCAGGAGCAGGGATGGTTCATCCTAATGTTTTCAAAAATTCTGGTTTGAATCCAAAAGATTGGCAAGGCTGGGCATTTGGTTTCGGTTTGGACAGATTAGCTATGATGAAATTTAAAATCGGAGACATAAGATTATTTAGGTCGGGAGATTTAAGATTTTTGCAACAATTTTAGTATGGTGTTTTCCTATAATTGGCTTCAATCTTTTTTCAAAAAAAATTTGCCAAAACCAGAAAGACTGGCTGAAATTTTAACATTGTATTTTGCCGAAGTTGAAGAAATAAAAAAGGTTGGAAAAGATTTCATTTTAGATATTGATATCAGGCCCAATCGGGCGCCGGACTGTTTTTCACATTTGGGGATTGCCAGAGAAATTTCAGCCATTTTAAATTACAAATTGCAAATTTCTGATTGTAAATTTATCGAAGAGAAAAAAATAAAGACAAAAAACCTCATTGATTTAGAGGTGAAAAATGTTCAGGATTGCCCAAGGTACACAGCCAGAGTAATTTTTGATGTTAAAATAGGACCTTCTCCAAGATGGTTGGCAGAAAGACTGGAGGTCTGTGGTTTGAGACCGATTAATAATGTCGTTGATATTACAAATTACGTTATGTTAGAAACTGGTCAGCCACTTCACGCCTTTGATTTAGATAAAATTTCAAAAAGAAAAATAATCGTCAGAAGGGCAAAAAATGGAGAAAAAATTTCGACCTTGGATGAAAAGGAGTATGAGCTAAATAGTGATATCTTAGTCATTGCCGATGCCGTTGGTCCTTTAGCCATCGCTGGGATTAAAGGAGGGAAAAAAGCAGAAATTGATCGAAAGACAAAAAACATCGTTTTGGAATCTGCCAATTTTGACCGCTCTCTCATTAGGAATGGGTCAAACTCGATTAAGTTGAAGACCGATGCCTCCTTGAGATTTGACCATGGTTTAGATCCAAACTTGACTGAGCCCGCTATAAACCAAACCGCTTTTTTAATTAAAAAAAATACTGGTGGAAAAATTGCCAAAGGTTTAATCGATTTTTATTCTAAAAAAACTTTGCCACAAAAAATTAAACTAGATGTAGCATATGTTGAGAGATTGCTTGGAGTGAAAATACCGCAAAACAGAATAAAAAGCATTCTCAAAAGATTAGGGTTCAACATTATGAGTATTTCAACTCGTCAAATAATTCTTCAGGTTCCGACTAGAAGATTAGATGTTTCAATCCAAGAAGATTTGATTGAGGAAATAGGCAGAATTCACGGCTATGATAAAATTCCTTTTAAATCTCCAGTAGTTTCTTTAATTCCACCAAAGAAAAATTTTGAAATCATCTGGGAAGATATGGTAAAAAACGTTTTAAAAGAAATTGGATTTACCGAAGTCTATAATTACTCTTTTATTAAAGAAAGCGATGCCAAGAATTTAGGCTATAAAAAGCAAGAACTAATTGAGATTGAAAATCCAACCAGTTTGGAATTTCAATATTTGAGACCTTCTTTAATTCCTAATCTTTTAAAAAATGTTCAAGAAAATCAACCAAACTTTGAAAAAATCAAAATTTTTGAGGTGGGCAAAATTTTTAAAATAGAAGATTCAAAAATTTTAGAAAAGAAAATGATTACCGGTTTGATAAACGGCGATGCCTTCTTTGACTTAAAGGGTGTTTTAGATTCCCTCTTTCAAAAACTGGGAATTTCCCAATTTTTTTACGATGAATTTAAACCTACACCTGAAGAATCAAAAATTTCAATCTGGCACCCAAAAAAAATTGCCGAGATAAAATTCGACAGCCAAGAAATCGGATTTTTGGGCCAAATCTCAAAAAGGACTTTAAATAAATTTGAGATAAAAAAAGATTTGACAATATTTGATGTCGACTTTGAAAAAATTCAAAAATATTGCACTGAAGAAACGCTTTATCAACCCCTATCAAAATACCCAGCAGCGGTGAGAGACATTGCAGTTTTAGTGCCGAGGAACACAAGAGTAGAAGAAGTTTTAAATAAAGTTGAAAATGTCTCACCTCTGATAAAAGATATCGACCTTTTTGATTTCTATGAAGGCGAAGGAATACCCGAAGGAAAGAAAAACTTTGCCTTTCACATAATCTATCAAGCCAAAGATCACCCAATCTCATCAAAAGAAATCGAGGAAACTCAATCGAGAATAATCGAGGTCCTGGAAAAAAACCCTGAATGGGAAGTAAGAAAAAGATAAAAACATGGCAGATAAAAAAAAGAAAAGCGAATACACAGCCAAAGACATCTATATTTTGCAAGGATTAGAACCAATCCGAAAAAGACCGGGAATGTACATTGGTTCAACAGGAGCAGAAGGTCTTCACCATCTTTTAGTTGAGGTTGTTGGGAATTCAATTGATGAAGCCATTGTTGGTTTTTGTAATCAAATAAAAGTTTACTTGCTGCCCGCAACTAAAATCAAGGTTGAAGACAACGGTAGAGGGATTCCGGTTGATATTCATCCCCAAACAAAAAAACCGGCCCTAGAAACGATAATTACAAGCATGCATGCCGGCGGTAAGTTTGGAGGCAAGGTTTATACAACAAGCGGGGGATTACACGGATTGGGTCTGTCGGTTGTTTGCGCTCTTTCAAAATGGATGCGAGCCGAAGTCTGTAGAGATGGAAAAAGATACTTTCAAGAATATTCTCGAGGAAAGGTTTTAACTAAAGTGAAAGAAATCGGAAAATGTAATGTTTCCGGCACGACAATAACTTTTGAGCCAGACTCCGAGGTTTTCAGAGAAATAAAATTTGATTTTAAAAAGATTGAAAAATATTTAAGACAACAGGCCTATTTGACGAAAGGAGTTAAAATAACCCTTTTTGATGAAAGGAGAAAACCGAAAACCTCATATTCTTTCTATTTTGAAGGTGGAATTATTTCTTACATTAAATATTTAACAAAAGGATCTAGCCCTCTTCATCAAAATATATTCTATTGTCAAAAAGGAAAAAATGGTATTTCGGTTGAAGGTGCCTTTCTTTACACTAATGAATACGAGTACTACGAAGAGAGTTTTGCTAACAATATTTTCACCCAAGATGGTGGCATGCATTTAACCGGTTTCAGGTTCGCTTTAACTAGAACTTTCAATGATTATGCGAGAAAGAATGGTTTTTTGAAAGAAGGAGAGGAGAATTTAACTGGCGAAGATATCAGAGAGGGCTTAACCGCAGTTATTTCAGTAAAAATTAAAGAACCCCAATTCGAAGGTCAGACAAAAGCCCGATTAGGAAATCCGGAAGCAAAATCGGCAGTTGATGCGGCAATTTCCGAATCGCTTTCTGATTTTTTGGAAAAAAATCCGCAAGATGCGAGATCAATCGTTGAAAAATGTATTTTATCCCAAAAAGCGAGGGTAGCGGCAAAAGCAGCCAAGCAAACTGTTTTTAAAAAAGGACTTTTGGAAGGATTGGCTCTTCCTGGAAAATTAGCCGATTGCGTTTCCAAAGATTCGGCAAATTCAGAATTATTTATCGTTGAAGGAGAATCGGCCGGCGGGAGTGCAAAACAAGCCCGGGACAGATTTTTCCAGGCAATTTTACCCTTGAGAGGAAAAATTTTGAATGTTGAGAGAGCGAGGCTTGATAAAATTTTATCTTCGAAAGAAATCAGGTCGTTAATCATTGCTCTAGGTACTGCCGTTGCCGAAGATTTTGACTTGGATAGATTAAGATATAAAAAAATTATCATTATGACCGATGCCGATGTCGATGGTTCCCATATTAAAACCTTGCTCTTAACCCTTTTTTATCGTTATTTTAGACCAATAATTGAAAGTGGATTTTTATACATAGCTCAACCACCTCTATACCGAATTCAAGTTGGAAAAGAAATAAAATATGCTTTCAACGAAGCCCAAAAAGAAGAGACCTTAAAAATTTTAAAAAGAGTATCAGGCATTTCCATTCAAAGATACAAGGGTTTAGGAGAGATGAATCCGGATCAATTATGGGAAACAACCATGAATCCCCAAAAAAGAATTTTACTCAAAGTCAAAATCGAGGAGGCAAAAGAAGCCGATAGAATTTTCGATGTTTTGATGGGGGAGGAGGTTTTACCTAGAAAAAAATTCATTTTAACTCACGCCCAGAAAGTTAAAAATCTTGACATTTAATTTTGGGCTACTAAAATAAGAATATGGCCCAAAAGGCCGTTTTAAAATGATGTTTTTAGATAAAGTTTTTAAATTTTTAAAAGAGGCCAAAGTCGAGGCGAGAAAAATCAATTGGCCGACCAAAAAAGAGACGATAAACTATACCTTGATTGTTATTGCCACTTTTTTACTTACCGCTTTAATCTTGGGTGGTTTTGATTATTTGTTTACAAAATTTTTAAATAAATTTATTCTTAAAACCCCTTAATACTTTTAAGCGCGACCCACTAAGGAAAGGGGTCGGGGAAACAAGCGGTTTCCCCGAGTAGGAAAAGATTAAAAACCGTGGGTTTTTAAAGAGCGAGCCCGAAGCTCCGAAGGAGCGCTGGCACGAAGTGCCAGGGAGGGCGAGCGATAAACTTGAACTATCAATATGCCAAAACAAAGATTACCACAAGAAAAAAATTGGTATGTCATCCACACCTATTCTGGTTACGAAGAATCGGTAGCTAAAAATTTAAAGCAAAGAATAGAATCTCTTGGAATGGAAGACAAGATTTTTAATGTTATTGTCCCCAAAGAAAAAAAGATTAAAATAAAAAGCGGCAAAAGACAGGTTGTTGAAGAAAAAGTCTATCCCGGTTATGTTTTAGTTGAGATGATTGTGACTGATGATTCCTGGTATGTCGTCAGGAATACTCCAAATGTTACTGGTTTTGTCGGGGCAGGTACTACCCCAATTCCGGTTTCAAAAAATGAGATTGACAATTTAATGCAAAGAATGGGCGAAAAAGAACCTCAGTATAAAATCGAGGTTAAAATTGGTGACTTGGTAAAAATTACCGACGGTCCATTTAAAGATTTTGATGGAAAGGTTTCCGAAATAGATGAAGAAAGAGGAAAGGTTAAAGTTTTAGTCAATCTTTTTGGCAGAGACACTCCGGTTGAATTGGATTCATTACAAATTAAAAAACTATGAAAAAAGTAAAGGTAACAGTAAAAGTTCAAATTGCGGCCGGCCAAGCAACCCCCGCTCCACCAGTAGGGCCGGCTTTGGCTCCTCACGGAATAAATCTCAAGGAATTCTGCGAGAGATTTAATCAACTCACCAAAGATCAAATTGGTTTTACCATCCCAGCTAGAGTTAAAATTTACGAAGATAAGAGTTTTGATTTAGAAATAAAAAAGCCGCCAGTTTCCGAATTGTTAAGAAAGGCAGCCGGGATTGAAAAGGGATCGGGCGAGCCCGATAAGAAAAAAGTTGCTAAAATAACTAAATCCCAATTAAAAGAGATTGCCCAAAGAAAACTTCCCGATTTAAATACAAAAGACATTGAAAAGGCAATGAGAATAATTGAGGGAACGGCAAAAAACATGGGAATAAAAATTAGCGAATAAAATGGAAAAAAGACCTAAAAAAGAAGAATATTATTTAAGCATCGCCAAGCAAGTCGGTAAAAGAGCCACCTGTTTTAGGAATAAAGGAGGGGCAATCATTGTTAAAGATGACGTGATTTTAGCGACGGGTTATATCGGTGCTCCAAGAAAGACAAAAGATTGTTTAGAGAGAGGAGAATGCTTGAGGGATAAATTGAAAATTCCTCATGGTAGAAATTATGAAATTTGTCGATCGGTTCACGCAGAGGCAAATTGTATCATTAATGCGGCAAGGAGCGGAGCATCGATTTTGGGAGGGGATATGTATATTTGGTTAACTGACCGAGAAGGAAAACCAATTGATTCTTTCCCTTGTTTTATTTGTAAAAAAATGATTATCAATACCGGACTGAATCGAGTAATCTCAGCGACAAGAGATGGGAAATACAAAATTTTTTATGTCAAAGATTGGGTCCAGGATTGGCAAGAAAAAGATGTTTTAGATGATAAATTTCAATACGGAAAAGATTTAAACCAAAAAGACGGGTTAAATTCAGAAATCTAAGTATGAGAAACAAACTTATCTGTGTTGTGGGAATGACTGGAGCAGGAAAAAGTATAGTAGCCGATGAATTTTTTAAAAAAGGTTTTGAGTATCTGAGGTTTGGTCAAATTACTCTCGATAAAATTAAGGAAAGAAAGCTTGAAATTAATGAGATAAATGAAAGAAAGATAAGAGAAGAATTGAGAAAAGAATTCGGAATGGGTGCTTTTGCTTTACTCAATATTCCAAAAATAGATGAACTGTTGAAAAAATCTAATGTGGTAGTTGACGGTCTTTATAGTTGGTCGGAATATAAGATATTAAAAAAAAGATACGGGAATTTAATGTATGTTATAGCAGTGTATGCTCCACCAAAATTGAGGTATGAGAGATTAAAGAACAGGAAAATCGAAAACGACAAAAATAAACGTTTTAGACCACTAACCGAAGAAGAAGCCGAAGTTCGCGATTTCACAGAAATAGAAAACATAGAGAAAGGAGGACCTATAGCAATGGCAGATTTTACAATCGTTAATACAAGAACGATTGATGACTTAAAAAGAGAGGTTGATAGAATTTTATCTAAACTCTAAGCATTTTTTATAATATTTTAAAGAGAACTTAGATTAAACCTTAACCTCTTTTTTTATTTTTGGTAAAATAATTAGACTATAAAATGATTTTAGGAGTAAAGGAATTATTAAAATTAGTAAAAGAGAAAAAATTAGTTGAGAATCTTTCAGAGAGGGAATTAGAAAACCCGGAAGGAGCAGGTTTTGATTTGAGAATAGGGGAGGTTTACGAGATTTTTGGTAAAGGGTTTTTGGGGATTACAGAGCGAGAAACGCCAAAAGTAAA
>Ga0172365_10002860_pt1 | contig 12824 bp, 11 predicted proteins | sample LakKivSesite48cm_FD_114535 | JGI IMG/M metagenome (GOLD analysis project Ga0172365, IMG submission 114535) | Sediment microbial communities from Lake Kivu, Rwanda - Sediment site 48cm | ecosystem: Environmental > Aquatic > Freshwater > Lake > Sediment | place: Rwanda: Western Province, Lake...
AATAAAGGGAACAGTTGTTCTCAAATCAAATTTATACAAGGGCAAATACTATACCGATGTAACCCTTCGCGATATTGAAATAGTACCCGAAAAACCAAAAGAAGCTAGTGCCGATGGCAATGAGCAAATAAGTTTAAGTATGGAAGGTCATGGGGATTATATCGTGGATGAGGAAACGGGGGAAATTATTTTATAAAATATTATTAATCAAAAACCATAACTATGGCAATCAAAAAAAAGGTGGTAAAAAAAGAAACCGCCAAACCTAGCAAGAAAGCATCTAAAAAGCCGACCTCAAAGCCCGTAAAGAAAAAATCAGCCCCTCGAGGGAACCCCGTTCAAAAAGCTAGTATTAGCACGATGGTTGTTCAAATAATCGAGAATCCGATTAAAGGAATTGGTGCATCGGTGAGTATAAACATTCAAGGTGATAGAACAGCTCTCCTTGCGGGTATTATTGCAACCATGAACCAAAAACCAGATTTTAGGACTTTTATCGAAGGAATCGTGGTGGCTTATTTGCAAAACGAAACGGAAAAAAACAAAAAGAAAAAGAAGTGAGATTAACAATTTCGCTACCATGTTATAACCGACCCCAACGCACCAAACGTGCGATTGAATGTGTTATGAATCAAAACATTAACGGGTGGGAAGCCATCATCGGTGGCGATTGTTGTCCAAACATTCAAAGTTTAATGGAGAGTGGGTATTTCCACGACCTACAAGAGATATGCCATCAAAGAGGTAATACCTTAATCGCTTACAACTTAGCTACCAACCACAAAGGGTTCGGCTACGCTATAACGAATAAGAATATCCAAATGGCTAGTGGCAAGTATTTTACATTCTTTGCCAATGATGATGTAATCAAGGAAAACCATTTTCAAAACTATCTTTCCCCTATGGAGCAAGATGAGAGCATCGATTTAGGGATATTCCCGACGTATATCGAGCCCTACCAAGGGGAAAAACCACCCATGTTGCTTTTAGGAAGTGTGGGGCATAGCCAACTTATCGTAAAAAGTGAATTGGCAAAAGAAGTGCCCCCCCACTCTCCTAACTATGACCATGATTGGGTATTTATTCAAAATATCCTACAACTAGGTGCCAACGTTAAGTTATTCGAAACGGAAGCTACCTATGTAGTGAAAAGCGTTCCCGCCAAACTAGAAGTCGGAATAGATTAATGTTTGTTCACCAAGTATTTGTAAACGAAGGCAATACGCTCCCCCCCGATGGCTTGATGCAATACGTAGATTGCGTTAAAGAGCATCATAAGGAGTGCGTACACGTGCTTTATAGGGATAGCGACGTTAGGAACGTGTTAGAGTTTAACTTTAAGCCCGAAGTGTTATGGGCTTATCAAACCCTAGCCCCTTACTCTTTTCGCGTGGATTTAGCTAAATACTGCCTTTTGTGGCTGTACGGAGGGTGGTACTATGACGTAGGGGTATATCCCGAGTTTTCTATACACTTTGGCGATGAGATTAAAGGAGTGTTTTTTACCGATTCCCTAGATACCTCCGAAGGTGCGTGGCGAATTGCCGCGAGTATCATGTATTCAACCCCCAAGCGACAAGCCTTTATGGATGCCATAGAGCAAATTATTCTTAATTGTAAGAACGAATTTTACGGGGATAGTGCATTAGACCCCACCTCTACCACCCTTTTGGGAAAGGTGATGCCGAAAGAATATTTTGAGGACAAATCAATTATTCTAGGCGAAGGCAAAATGATGGCTATGCCCAATAACCTCTTACGAAAGGCACTTGTTTTGGATGGGGAGATATTTTCATGGTACAAAGAGAAAGGAGGCGACCTTGCCTATCTAGGAGCAAAGGGAACCAATAACTATAATTATTTGTGGGGAAACCGATTAGCTTACTTAAAATAAATGTAATTTTCCTTTAAATTTTGGGAAATGATTTACCTAGATAATTACACCATGTTTATGAGAGAAATGTATGACCCCAAGGACACCAAGCACGTACACGATTCAAATAGAAATTTTATACACGAAACCGCCAACGTTGGTGATAGTGTGAAGCTAGGTAAGAACAATTACATAGGTGCATTTTGTAATATAGTGGGAGATACTATTATTGGTGATAACAATAGGTTTGAAGCATATTGTTCAATAGGCACTTTCCCCGAGCATAGAACTTATTATGAAAAACAAGTAAGTACAAAAGTCGTAATCGGAAGTAACAATGTATTTAGGGAGTTCGTAACTATAAACTCGGGAACTATACAAGATACCATCGTTGAGGATTATGTTTGGATGCTACGTGGTAGCCATGTGGGGCATGATTCTTTAGTGAGAAGCAATTGCACTATTTCATGTAATGTTTTGATTGGGGGGCACTCAATACTAGGAAGGTGGGTGAACATGGGATTAGGGTCAATTTGCCACCAATACTCGGTTATAGGTGGTGGTTCCATGATAGGCATGGGATGTATTATTACAAAGAAAACACCCGTAAAACCTTTTGAAACACACGTGGGAAACCCCGCTAGGCATTTAAGAGCAAATAACCATAGGATTGATAATTCGACCCCCGATGAAATAACAATGATACACTCGCACTATCAAGAGGATTTAATAGCTATCAAAAAAATATTAGGAATATGAAATTATATACACCCACAATAGACAAACAAAAGTTTTTAGATAAACATATACCTTTTAAGAAAAAAATAAAATTAGAGGAAAAAAAAGAGTGCATACATTGTGGCGAAGTGTTTGAAGTAAAACATTACAAAGTCGAGGAGGAAAATACTAGTGAAGGGAAAATATATTTTATTCTTTGCCCTAACGCTCCACGTTGTAGTGGAACAATTATGGATTGGTTCCCCGTACCAAAAAACAAAAAATGAAAAAGCTAACACCATATATACTATTTGCACTTATACTTTTAGCACTTATTTGGAAATCATGTGAGGATGCTAGGGATAAGGAAAGGCTAATCAATCAACTATCCGAATATCAACTCAAGGAAAAGGTTTTTGAAGTAAAAAGAAAAGGGGATAGTAGCACCATAGCTATGCAAAGTCAAACCTTGCTTACCCAAAAGGAAGCACTAAAGCTAGGCTTACTCGAACTAGAGGATGATATGAAAGCGATACAATCGCAAATGAAACAAAAAACTACTACTACCATAGTTGAAAAGCAAGTGCCCTTTATACCCGATGGCTATGCCGATACAAGTGGCTTAGTTAGGGATGATAATGGCGACGTTATCCGTAAGGATAGCATAGCGGTTCCTAGTAGGTTTAAACTTAACGAGAAGTGGTTTAACATTGATGGATATGTGCAAAGGGAGGGCTTGAAAATAGATAGCCTTACCATACCCAATAAAACCATAGCGACCATAGGCTATAAGAAAGCGGGATTCTTAAATTTAAGCAAGGAACCCGTAGTTACATTTAAGAACGAAAATCCGTACGTAAACGTGGTGGGGATGGACAACGTAGTAATAAAAAATAAACGACCTTTTTGGAAAAACCCACTATTTACAATAGGAATCGGTGTGGTTTTGGGTCATTATATTATAAAATAAGTGTTTTGGAAAAAGCGGTATTACTAGAGAAAAATGAATTTAGCAAAACCTATCGTAAGGGTGCGGTAAGCATATACATAGCTAAAGCCTACGAGGAGGATTCCAAAAAGCATTTTGTAGTGATAAGCATACCCGAAATACCACACCTAGACGTAGTAAAATTACAATTACCGATTACCTTTGATTTTCCCGAGCAAAGGGATTTATTCTTTGATGGTTTTGAACCCGATATTTTCATGCCATTACTAGAGCAAAAGATAATCGACAATAGAAAAATAAGCGAAAATTAAAATGGCAAAAAAAACTATCCTATGCCTAATGGACTATGGCAAGGAATGTAGAACGGGATTTGCGACAGTATCAAAAAACATCAAGGGAGAAATTAAAAAAGCCTTCGGTGAGGATTTAGAGTTGCATATCCTAGCGGTAAACCACTTTGGTGATAACTACACCGAGGAAGATGGTACCATTGTACTAGGTGCTAAACGTAACGACGTTAGAAGCGATGATTTTGGAAGGTTCGCCTACCTAAAAATTTTGCACGATAGCGATGCCTACGATGGGATATTTATCATCCAAGATTTAGGGGTAATTGTGCCTATCATTGAAATTTTACAACATATTAAGGAGAAAAAAAGAAAGGAAGGCAAAAAGCTATTTAAGTCGATATGGTATTTCCCCGTAGATTGTCACATATTCCCAAAATTAGTAAAAGGAATTGAGTTCTTTGATTTACTAGTTACTTATACTTATTTCGGTAGGGATGAGGTACTTAGATTAAGACCCGACCTTAAAGGTAAAATCAAGGTTGTATATCATGGGCACAATGACAAAGATTTCTACCCCCTTGATGCCGAGGCTAAACTTAAATTTAAGAAAGAGTATTTTGGTGAGAACGCTAGTAAAATCATCATCGGCAATATAAACCGAAACCAACCCCGTAAGGATATTATAAACACGATATTCGGATTCATTGAAGCAAAAGCGGAATGGAAAAGGTGTAAACTAGAAAACGAACTATTCCTATACTTACATTGCCATCCACTTGACCCTATGGGGCATGATTTGAGGGCGGTGATTAATCAAACCGAACTCGTTGAAGGAAAAGACTATCAATTGATATCCAAAGAGTTAGAGAATAATTTAGCGAGTCTTGAAATGCTAAACAATATTTACAATGCGATTGATATCTACATAACTACCACGCTAGGCGAAGGATGGGGATTAACAATAACCGAAGCGATGGGTACAAAGAAACCCGTAATCGCTCCCCTCTCAACGTCAATGCAAGAAATATTAGGGGGTGGAAGTAGGGGTTACTTATTACAAACTATCGTTCCCTTTTGTAGCAACAACGATAACATCATACGTGAACAAACCGATTATATTGAGGTCGGGGAAACAATGGTGAGGGTTGCCCAACACCTAATCCACGATAACCAAGAGTTAAAAGAAAAGATTGAAAACGCTTACAAATGGATTAACTCCTTAAATTGGAAGGAAGTATGTAAGCAATGGGTGGAATATTTTAAAAGAGTTTTTTGATTTCGACTAGCTATACCCAACGACCCCCCTTGTTTCTACTTGCGGGGGTTTTTTCATAGGGGAAAAATAAAGCCCCACCATATTGATAGGGCTCTATTCCAAGACGTTCAGGTGCAATTACTTCTTGAAAATAATCCAAGCTAGGGCACCTAAAATCAAAAGGTTGTGTACATTTTGACCACCTAAGAAGGTGTTTTGGTCTTTGATGTCGAAAAATCCTTTCATGATAAAATGGGTTTATTTTAAGTAAAATTATGAATTAAAATTAGGTAAAAAACTAAAGCCACAAATTTTTCTATAAAAACTCATGGCTTTAATTAAAACAAAGGTCAGCCTTGCAGAAGGCAATTACTTTGCTAGTTTGTAAACTAGGAATACTACCCCTAGTGCAGCCACCAAAGTAAGTACGGGCTGTGCTTTTGCTAATTGCTCTTTCACAATTTTCAATTTAATTGGTTAGAAAATAATTTTGTCTTAACAAATATAGGGGATAAATTTGAGTACAAATGGCAAAAAGGCAAGGTCGCAAATCGGCAGCACAAACCCCCGCCCCTCCAAAAGAGAGGATTTTTGGCTCTAAAAAGAACCCAAAGGGGAGTGCTTCATCCGAAAAGACCGCTTCAAAAATTCAACTTTCCGCCAAAATTATAAAAACCCTTGAAAAGAAATTAAAGGAATTTAGGGAAAAGTACCCCTCAAAAAAGAACGTTACCCTAGCCGACCTCAAGGCGGTTTTCCGTAGGGGTGCGGGTGCGTATTCAAAAAGCCATCGCCCCTTTATTACGGGTGGGGTTCCAAATAGCCGAAACGCATGGGCATTTGCAAGGGTCAATAAGTTTTTGAAAAAAGCGGGTGGACAAAAAGTTAAAGCAGCCTATGTGCAAGATGATGATTTATTGAAACGCCAAGGTGGGGGAGAAGTTTATGCCAAAGGTGGTTTAATCGCCCCTAATGGTAAGCCAAGCAATCTTACACCCGAACAATATAAATTAGTTCGCACACCTCAATTCAAAGCATGGTTTGGTGATTGGGAGAATGACCCCAATAACGCTTCAAAGGTTGTAGATGATAATGGAGAGCCATTGGTGGTTTATCATGGTAGCGATTATGAGTTTACGATTTTTAAAAACGATAGGCAGATTTACTTTGCTACAAATAGAGAATACGCTATTCAACTTACCGATACATGGAAAGACTCAAATGCAAAAGCATACTTTTTAAATATTAGAAAACTATTGGATGCTACTAAATTTGAATTGAATGATTACACCTATAAAGAGTATGAAACATTTTTAAAATGAAAGGCATAAATTTTGAGTTTGAAAAAAAGCAATTAAGGTTCAAAAGAAAATTTTGGTACCCTTTGACCGACATACCAAATTTAGGCAAAGCAATAAGTGAAAAATATGATGGTGTTTCCTTGTACGAAAACGAATACGCTTCTAAAGGAAAGTTAGATGAAGGTGAACTAATTACGAAAGTATATTGTTGCTTTGAGCCTAATCAAATAAAACTAGCCGATGGTAGCAACACGACCTTTGATAGCCAAAGCGATGATATAAGGTATGAAAAGGGCGGAGGTATTGAAAAGTATTATAGGGCAGAGGTAGGTGAAAAGTATGAAAAGCAAAAAGTAGAAACTCCAAAAGGCTTTTATGAAAAAGTTGGTGATGATGGTTACCCCGTTATTAGACACGATGAATATTTTATTTCCGATGTGCCTGAAATAGCAGCATCAAAAAATATATATGGTGCAATATTGGGTGCAGCATCAATGATGAAATTTAATAAAGGGATTAAGGAAAATACACCAATACAAATATATGCGATAGAGGAAAAACCCGATATTGATATTTCACATTGGGGTGGTGCAGATTTTGAATATTTAAGTGAAGTTAGGTATCGAAAAGACGTGGTATTAAAACACTTATTTGAATATAGGTTAAGTGGCGAAGTGTATAGATTAATAAAAGATTTTTATGACTATAAAGAATTTGAAGATTTAGTAAAATATGATGACCAATTAGAATTTGATGATAGATTAGATTACATATATAAGATGATTGAAAATCATACATTTTTTAAAAAACTTAAATTACTTATAGATAAAACAATAGGAAATAAATCATACGCCAAAGGTGGGGAGATTGACCCCAAGGTATTACGTGAGCGATGGGCAAAGAAAAAAGATGCCCTAGAGAACCTAGCCAACAATATCCAAAGGCTACGCACAAACCTATACAAAGATTTGAAAGGTAGCGATGATAAAGAGAAACTCACCGCCCTTGTAATCATAACCATGAACGAAACGGGTGAAAGGGTCGGAAACGATGAAAGTGCCGATAACGGACACCTCGGCATTACGGGGCTTAAAAAGAAAAACGTATCGGTAAACGGGTCAAATATTAAATTTAAGTACACGGGTAAAAGCGCAGTAGAACACGAGAAACAAATAAACAATCATGCACTTGCCTCCGCCTATAAGGAAGCTATAAAAAACTCTCCGAGCGACTATGTGTTTGAAACAACTGATGGGTTCCGCATAAAAAACGATAAGGTAAACCGATACTTAAACCGATTTGATGTAAGTGCAAAAGATTTACGTGGGTATAGTGCTAACAAGTGGATTATCACTAGATTAAAGTCGGTAAAGGATAGAGAAATACTAGGGGATGCTAAAAAGAGAAAAACCAAGTTTAACGAAATAGTAAAGGATGTAGCCGAAAAGGTAGGTCATGGTAGGGCAACCCTAAAGAAACACTACCTATTGCCATCCCTAGAACGCGAGTTTATCAATCATGGTAAGATTGTGGATTTATCAAATATCAAACGCACCTATGAAGATGGAGGTGAAATAGATTCAAACAACTCCGCAAAGCGTGAAATTAAATTTAGTGAGCAATCATTTGAAAATGAATTGAAAGGTTTAAACCCCGCAATTCAAAATTTTATATCCGAAATGATTGAAAATAAAATCATACAGAGGACTATAAAAATTAAAGACCCATCAAAAATAAATATGTTTATGGAGGATGTTAAACCCGCCATAGACAAAAAAATATTACGAGTTGAATTTAATCCAATAGATAAAAATGAATTGTTCATTAAATTAGGAATAGATGCTCAAAAATTTATTCGATTTGCCAAAGGTGGTAAAACCGATGACGTTAAAATTGTTGAATCAAAAAGAAATAGAAACGTTCGATTCACAATTAGCGGGAAAGCAGTAGCGATACTAGAGAAAACACCACTAATGGATGCGTTAGATTATGTGCCTTATAAGGTAGATAAAGGAACAAGAAAGCAGTATGGCTATTATAAGAAAGAACAATTTTTAAAAAAGCAAGGATTAAAAGATTTTGACCAAGAATTTTGGTATTTAAATTTTATAGAAGTAAAACCCAAATATAGGGGTCAAGGTGTTGCAAGTATTCTAATGAAATCGATTTTAAAATGGGCAAAAGAAAATGATGTAAAATATTTATACTTATTTAGTATGTCTCTAGATGAGGATGATGGATTGAATCAAAAAAAATTGAAAAGATTTTATGAAAAATTTGGATTTAAAGAAATAGCATCCGATACTATGGTAAAACTATTTGCAAGAGGTGGTGCCAATGATGATTTAATTGCACTACCCGATACCTATGCCCATTTCAATAGATTAAAAGAAATACTCCGCAATCAAGGATATGACCTTACTAAAAAGGGAATGGCAAGAGGTGGTGATACCCATGATGAGATTAATACGGGATTTGATGCACTAGCAAACCTTGAAACCGAACCGCTAAATGAATTGGTTGATATTCCCAATGATGGGTTAGGTATTTACAATAAAGGTGGTAAAACACAATATAGTGATGGTGTATCCAAGCTAGTAAATAAAGAAAGCATAGAACACATTATACCGACGTTCGAGGAGGATGATATTAATTGGTTTAAGTTGATACATAGCAAGGATTTGATAAACCAACTACTAGAAAATATTGGTATTCCAATAAAAGTTAAGTTTGAATTAGGTGAGGGTTCTAACGGAACCGCATGGATGACCGAAAACGATACTGTCCTAAAACTTACGAAAAACGGAGCCGAAGCCTATTCTTCTTATATCATTTTCAAAAACCAAGAGAATTTTACAAGCCAAGCCGAGATATATAACATATTCATAATCAATGATTATTCCAACGTCGATGTGCAAAGTATTTATTTCATTGAAAAGCAATTCTTAAATCCATTCCAAGATAGCAAGGCTAGTTCTATTAGCCATATTTATAATGATATCGAAGCCACCGCAACCGCAACCAAGTATAGCAATAACGATAGATTGGAAATGCTTGAGAATATCATAAGGGATGAAAATTTATCCGACCAAGAATCAATCTATGCTAGACAAGTATTTGCACTAGCGAAGGATGTGAGGAGGGAAGAAAGAGCCTACGGAATAAACTTACGAGATAACCATTCGGGTAACGTCGGCTTTGACAATAGTGGGAAGCTACTTTGTTATGATTGTGCCCACGTAGGAAATAAAAAATTAAAAAAAGGTGGAAACCTAAAAAATGATACTATGGAAACAATGAAAGTTGGTGGTGTTTTAAATAAGACTACCGAAAAATCAGCAATACCTACTTTTGTAGATTTTGATATTAAAGCATTTTCGTATAGAAATATACCTGCTATTAATAAAATTTTAAAAAAATTAAAAGTAAACATTCAAGTTACTAAAATTTTAGGAGAAGGTGCTAGTGGTGTCGCTTTTTTGACAAATCGAAACACTGTTTTGAAGGTGACCTCTAATGGTGAGGAAGGCTATGTTTCATACGTCATAATGAAAAATCAAAATGATTTTAAAAGCCAATCTAAAATATATAATGTGTTTATTGTATTTGGAATGGGTGAGCCAACATTTTTCATTGAAAAAGAAAAAGGCGAGGTAATGCGTGATTCAAAAAAATATTCACAATTTATGGATACGAATTGGCGGAATTTTAAAGAAATCGGTGAGGATTCAACATTGTACAAAAAAAGAAAAAAATTAATTGATGATGACATAGACGATTATAGAGAAGCGGGTTTAAAAGTTTCGCAAAATGATAAAAAGTACGCACTACAATTAGTTGATTTATTTCATAATATCGAAATAGACATGAAAAAAAATGGTGTAAACCTTGAAGATTCACATGACGGAAATGTGGGTTTCTTTGATGGAAAAATTTTGTGTTTTGATTGTGCGTATAGAAATCCAAAATCAATAGACTTAGGAAGGCTAGTAGATTCAAGTGATAGTAGTAGTTCCTATGCTAGTGGCGGTAAGTTAAGCGAGGAGGAGAAAAAAGAAATTTACGCTAAGTGGAGAAAGCTAGTGAACATGTCCAAGAGCGAACTACAAAAGTTCTACGATAGCGAGGAAGGTAAACAAGCAGGATTAACTCCCGAAGAAGCCAAAGCGGAAGGTATAGACTCGGGTCGCGAGAGTGCCCGTTGGATAATGAAAATGAAGGATACCAAAGTAGCCGATTGGACACCAACCATGTGGAAGTGGGCTAAAAAGCAAATATCCTTTGTAAGTCGCATGAGCGGAAATAAGGGAAAACTATTAGATGAGAATGGTAAGAAAACACGTAAGTATCTTTCCTTACTTATTTGGGGAAATGACCCTAACAAGAAAGCAAGTGGTGGTGATATTGAGGAGCCATGCCACGTATGTAGTATGAATGATGCTCAATACAATCATTTACCCTCATTAGGCGAGATGGCGGATGGTAAGCGTTTCGTATATAAAGAATCCGTATTTGCCAAAGGAGGCGATACTATGAGCCACGTCGGGGATAGATACCTAATCCTAGAGTGCATGGGTGAAGGTGGAATAACCGATACCTTAAATTTAAAGGTTATCCAATCCTCCTCCCCCGCCTTACTAGTGGGAAGTGTAATCAACCGACCTATCCGTAACATCATCAACAAGGGGCGGGAAATGGGCACCACGTTTGGCGAAAACATAGTAGGTAGCTACAAAAAGGGTGGTGAACTAAACCCCGACAACAAAGCGGTGAAAAACTACTTTGAGCATAAGAGCGGAAGTGCGGGTGGATTGCTAGTAGGTAAACGTCATAGCGAGGGTGGAATTAAAGCTATAAACAATAGTACGGGGCAACCACTCGAGATGGAAGGTGGTGAAGTAGTAATCACCCGAGATGCGGTTTCCGACCCTAACATGGTGGAATACGAAGGCAAAAAAATGACCAAAAGGGAAGTATTAAGTGAAATAAATCAAAGCGGTGGTGGGGTTGCTTTTGCCGATGGCGGTGTGGTAGGAGAAAAAAATGCCTAAAAAGACTATTTGACCCAAATAATCGATAAAAATGCGATAATTTTAGTATCGGTTAGTTGATTTAGCGGTTCCAATTTTAGCAAACGTCGGATTCAAATACGAGTAAAAAAATCGAGGTTTTTTCGATTTTTAGTATTTTTTTCTTAAAAAAGGGAAAAATTAAGTATTTAATCTATTTTTGTTTAGGGCTAGTGCCCTTTTAAAATTGTAAATATGGCAACTAAACGTGCTAGAGTAAATAAGACCTTAGAAAAAGCTAAAAAGCTAATCGCTAAAAAAGGAAAAAAGAAAACTACTAAACGTGCCTACCCCGAAGGACAAAATCCTCCTCAAAGTAAGGCATACAATATAGAGAATGATAAAGTAGTTCCCGCAAAAAGAACGGGTTATAGATTCACAAAAGAAGGTGCAAAGAAATTAGGTAAGCAACCAAATGATAAGCCTACCGCGAATGAGATTGAAAAGTACCGCAACGAAACTTTTAAAGTTAAGGGTAAGGTAAATAAATCAGGCCCCAAGGGTGTGGGCGATGGCTCATTCCGTTATTTATACATAGAGAGTAGAGCGGATAAGTCCGACCTCAACAAAGCACGTAAGCTAGAACTCGGTGGATATAACCCCGATGAGATGCTTAAACTTAACATTTACGTGGATGTTAACGAGGATATCTATGCGGAAGGAGAAGGAAAAATGGTAAACTCTTATAAAGTAGATTGGTTGAAAGACCCTCAAGTAAAAGCAAGTGATTTAGTTAAATACTTATCCGAAGAATTATACTTGAGTGAAAATCCAAACGATTATTCAATTGATGATGATGGCAATATTCACACCGACCAAATGCAAGATGCGGATGGAATACATGTAAACGATGATGAGCAAACTTATGAAAGATGGAAAAAAGGTGAGGAGAAACTATATAACGCACACTATTATATAAACGTCACCGCAGTTAAAAATAGGAAGCCTAGTGTGGAGGAACTTGCTCAAGCTACGGGTATTCAAACTTATGCCAAAGGTGGCGAGATGGCAAAGGGGGGTGAATTAAAAGTAGGAGGAAAGGTTGGTTTTTTAAGACCAAATACGGGTAGATATGAATATGCAGAAGTTTTAGAAATAGATGGGGATAAAGTAAGTTTAGTTGTCAGACATCCAAAAAGAAGTCAATGGGATAACTTTTTTACTGAATCAAAAGATAGATTAGTTGGTTTTACAAAAACTTCAAGCGAGGATTGGAAAGACGGAAGACCATTAGTAAAATTTATGGAAGATGGTGGAATGATGGCGAAGGGGGGAATTTTTGAAGTAGGCGATATGGTAAAAGTTGATGACAACGGATATGTAAAGTTATTTTCTGGTTTTGATATTTCCCAACCAGCAAAAATTATTTC